>Ga0302154_10002739_pt1 | contig 13250 bp, 10 predicted proteins | sample I_Bog_N2_3_FD_193507 | JGI IMG/M metagenome (GOLD analysis project Ga0302154, IMG submission 193507) | Peat permafrost microbial communities from Stordalen Mire near Abisko, Sweden - I_Bog_N2_3 | ecosystem: Environmental > Terrestrial > Soil > Wetlands > Peat | place: Sweden: Abisko, Stordalen...
CCGCCTTGATTCGGAGAAGCTCCCTGCCCTGCTGCGGGCCAGCCTCGCTGCGGTCGGGGCGCCGGGGTGTATTCTGCATCTTCGCGCCGGCTTCGATCCCCGGCAGGCGCGGAACCCCAAAAAGGATCACCCATGAAGAGAATCCCTTTACTCGCCTGCGCAACCCTCCTTTCCTGCCTTTCTCCCCTCGCCCATGCGCAGCCCGCCGCGCATGCCGGCAAACCCATCCGGGTGATGCTGCTCGATGGCCAGAGCGGAGGCGCCTACCACGCCTGGCGGCTCACCACGCCGGCGCTCAAAGAGGAGCTCGATGAAACAGGGCTGTTTGAGGTCACGGTGGTCACTTCACCCACTTCCGACGGCGATTTCTCTCAATTCCATCCCGACTTCAGCCGCTACCAGGTCATTGTCTCCAACTACGACGCGCCCGATTGGCCGGCTGAGTTGCGCAGCGAGTTCGAGCAGTTCATAGGCAACGGCGGCGGCCTGGTGGTGGTTCATGCGGCGGACAACGCTTTCCCCAACTGGCCCACCTATAACCAGATGATCGGGATCGGCGGCTGGCGCGGACGAACGGAGAAGGATGGGCCAATGTGGTACTTCCAGGACGGCAAACTGACCAGCGATCCCACCCCCGGTGACGCTGGTGCGCACGGGGCGCGGCTGCCCTTCCAGGTCACCGCCCGCGAGCCCCAGCATCCCATCCTGCGCGGCCTGCCGCCGGTGTGGATGCACGCCGCCGACGAGCTGTATGGCACGCTGCGCGGGCCTGGCAAGAACATGACGGTTCTGGCCACGGCTCACTCCGACTTGAAGAATCACGGCACCGGCCACGACGAGCCTATGCTCATGGTGCTCAACTACGGCAAGGGGCGCATCTTCCACACCACGCTCGGCCATGATGTGGCCGCGCTCAGCTGCGTGGGCTTCATCACCACCTTCCAGCGCGGCACGGAGTGGGCTGCCACTGGCCGCGTGACGCAGAAGGTCCCTGCCAGCTTTCCAACGGCGAGTACAGTGAGCTATCGCGTGGACATCGCCTCCATGGACCCGGCGTTCCTCAAAGACGCCTCGCCCATCGTTGCGCATCCGCAACCGGGCGCGCAGAAATAGCTACTTGTCAGCGGCCGGCTCGGTGACGTTCAAGCGCTGATTGGCCGTCACGTCGCCCAGCTGCTGCACATGCCCGGACGGCCAGCGAATCTCAATCGTCGCGCGCGCGGCATCGCCCAGGCCGAAGTGTACCGTCAGGTCGCTCGCCGAGGCATAGCCCATGCTGCCGTTGACCGTCCGCAGCTGGGTTCTTCCGCCGGCCTTGCAACGCACTTCCGCGCCAATCGCCGAGCGATTGCTGGCGCGGCCGGTCAGGCGCAGTTGCAGCCAATGGCTGGCCGCCCCGGCAGCGGTGCGGTTCCACCACAGCTCGATTGGCCCGTTCAGAGCGGAGACGGCAGCGTCCAGTCGCCCATCCCGGTCGAAGTCCGCAAAGACGGCTCCGCGATGGAGTGCGGGCAGGGCGAAATCCGCGCCGGCGCTCGCCGAAACGTCCTCAAAGCGCCCGCGCTGGTTGCGGAACAGCCGATTCGGCTGCGCGTCCTGGGTGTCCAGTCCACCGCCGGCGACAAACAGATCCAGCCAGCCGTCATTGTCCAGATCGACAAGCCCACAGCCCCATCCGCTCCACAGCCGGCTCAGGTTCAGCAGACCCGAGGGGACGCTGCCGTCTTCAAACTCGCCCTTGCCGCGGTTCAGAAATACATCGTAGGTCTCGTTCTTCAGGCCGGTCATCACAATGTCGTAGAGGCCGTCGCCGTCGATATCGCCAAAGTCCACACCCATGCCGGAGATGTTGCGCCCTTCGCCGTTGAACGCCACGCCGGCGTCGATGCCGACCTCCTCAAACCCCTTGCCGCGATTGCGCAACAGCAGATTGCGCGCATTGTCATTGGCGATGACCAGCCCCGGCCTGCCGTCGCCGGCAAAATCGGCCATGGCGATGCCCATCCCCTTGCCCAGCAGATCGGGCAGCCCCTCCTTGCGCGTGATCTCGGCAAAGGTGCCGTCGCCGTTGTTGTGGTAGAGCTGCATGGGTTCGGCGCGGTACCGGTCGGGGTGGCAATAGGCGCGCGCACCAGCCTCAAGCCCGCCGCAGACAGGGTCAATGCCCGGCTCCCAGTCGCAGTAGTTGGAGACGAACAGGTCGAGCCGCCCATCGTTGTCGTAGTCGATCCAGCAGGCGGCCACGGACCACACCGGATGCCCCACCGAACCCGGGCCGGCCAGACCCGCCTTGGCCGTCACGTCTGTAAACGTTCCATCGCCGTTGTTGCGATAGAGATGATTCCCATGGACCCCGGCGACGAACAGGTCTTCGTGCCCGTCATTGTTGTAGTCGCCCACGGCCACGCCCATGGAGTAGCCCTCGCCCTGCAGGCCTGCGTTGACCGTCACATCGCTGAACGTGCCGTCGCGGTTGTTGCGGTAGAGCCGGTTCCAGTAATCCGGACCGGTCTTTGCCAGGCCAGGCAGCGCAGCGCCATTGGTGCAGAACAGGTCCGGCCAGCCGTCTCCGTCAAAGTCAATCACGCCCAATCCGCCGGGCAGCGTCTCCACCTGGAACTTGTGTCCCGTGGCGCCGTTGCGCAGTTGAAAGTCCAGCCCCGCGGCGCGTGCACCGTTGACCAGGCGAATGGGAGAGGCAGCCGGCGGCGTCTGCGCCCAGCCTCTGCGCAGCCCCGCCCCGCCCAGCGTGCCAGCCGCGAGCGCTCCCATCCCGCGCAGAACGCTGCGCCGGCTGGCGGTCACCGCCGCCTCCTGGGATGCTCCCCGTCTTGTCCCTGCTCTCGCTCAACCCTCACCGAGTCACCATAGAGCTTGACGGCTCCTGAGAGCAACCCGAGCCGCGGCGACCGTGATTCCCGAGAGTTGGCCGGCCACAAATCAGATTTGTCCTCAAAGGCAATCTCAAGTTACGCCGGGGTTTGGCCGAAACAGAAGACAGGGAGTTTCCGCTTCCCGGCCAATCTCGGCGTTGCGCCGGTTGTGAGCACATCGAGCAGATTCCATGGCGAGTCAGCATCTGAGCAGCGGACACGAGACCAGCGCAGGCAAGACCTCCGGCCGCCGGGATCTTCGCGCCGATGAACGATTTGACCTCCATCGCACCCCGGGCAGCCTGCTCCACAAGGGCGAAATGATCCCCTGCGAGATGCTGGACATCAGCCTGGGCGGATGCCGGCTGCGCACCCTGCGTCCCTTTACCGACGGGGCTCTTGAATCGGTCAAGGTGACCCTCGCCATTCAGGAGATGGTCCTGAGCATCTGGGGAATCACCCAATGGACGAGTTGGGACCGGTACGTCGGCATCCGCTTCATTCATCCCACTGGCCACACCCGCAACCAGCTGGCGGCGCTGCTCACCTGCCTGGTGGACCAGAGCGCGGCCGACGTAATCAAGCAGGCCGTTGCGGCCTCACTGCACCATGCCGGCAGCCCCATCATCGCTCTCGAGCGGCCCCTGGCTCCGGAACCGGACGCGGTGGTCGAAGAGGAGTTTCAAGCGCCGCCCCCCCCGCGCGAGAAACCCAAGCGCCCGCAACTCAAGAGCGACCACAAGATCCTCACGCTCGATGAGGGCCAATCGCCCGCCCAGCTGCACCTGGTGGCCGAAGGCACCAGCCTTGCCGGCAATGTACTCGACGTAAGCCAGGACGGCTGCCTGGTGCGCCTGGCGCGGCCGGTCACGGTCCGCATGAAGGCCCAGGCGGAGGTGAACTTCAACCTGCGCGGCCTTCCCTTCCGGCTCCCCGGCGTCACCAGCGAAACCTACACCGGCGGGCTGCTTGAAATTCGCTTCACGGAGATGAGCACGCGCAAGCGCGACGACCTGGCGCAGCTGATCATGGAGCTGCACGGGCAGAATGAGGCAAGGAATCAGGCCGCGTCGCCCCCATCCTCCGGAGCGCCCAAAACTCCACCACCCCAAGCGCCGCAAACAGCACGGTGAGCAGCTGCACGCTGGTGCGGCCGTCCAGCCATCCCGACACCCACGAGCCTGCGAGAATAAGAATCCACAGTGTGCGAAAAGTCTTCCCCATCGGTTGCCCAGGGAGCTGCGTGAGGACCGACGCGGTCACAATCAACGCCAGCACGACAAGAATCGAGTCGTACATGGGCACGTAGACGTTGATGAGCAAAGTCCATGTGATCGTCGCCGCCCAGAGCAGCGCGTTGAATGGCCTGCCGCCGCGTGGCGCGCGCCACCAGAAGCGCAAAAGAAAAATGAACGCGGTCAGGACGCAGAGCGAAAAAAGCGCCAGTCCAATCGGCGATCGCCCGCCGTGCAGGAATGCGGTGAACGATGTCAGGTCGACGTACTTCACCAGGATGAGCACCGAGGGCGCCTGCCCGCCGCCGGCAACCTTGCCGAAGGAAAGCAGGGTGCGGAAGAAGACGCTCCAGATGCCGATGCCGCCGACCGCCGCGGGTAGCGCGACCAGCGCCGCCGCTCCGGCGACAAAGCCGAGGAGCGATTTGAAGCGGCGTGTCACGAGCAGCATGGGCAACACCAGAATGAGCAGGGTTGGCTTGTAAAGGCAAAGCGACAACAGCAGCCCCGACAAAAAGGGGTGACCCGCGTCATCCTGAACCAGCGCTGCGGAGAGAAGAAAGAACGCCACGGCGGAGAGCTGCCCGCTGGCGGCCGTATCGATGATGAACGGGCAATAGGCAAATGCGAAACAGAAAACCAGCGAGCGGCGCGCCGCGTCGAGCGGCAGAAAGCGGCCCAGCAGCACCCGGAGCCCGGCCGCATACATTGCGAGCGTGATCAGCAGCCACACCGCGTACGCCGCCGCATAGGGCAGCAGCGCGAAGGGCTGAAAGAACATCCCCACAAATGGGGGGTAAGGCAGCAGGCCGTAGCCGCCGGAGCGCGCATGCACCTGACTGCAGACTTCCTTTTGCAGCTCGTAGTTGTACAGGTCGGCCATGGGGTGCGTATTGAGAATGCGCCCCAATGCGTAGAAGCCGGCAAAATCGCCGTCGGGCGGGCGATGGCTCATGAGCACGATCGCCGTAAACGGCACAACGAAACCAACCAGCAGCAGCCCCCAGCAGATGTATCCGAGCTGCCTCAGACTGGCAGTGGATGCAGGGCCCCGCCCCGGCTGGGCAGGCGAAATCGAACTCATGGGGGAAGACTCCTGGAGCAGATTTGAGCGGAGCGTGGTTCCATCGCATTGTATCGTGATGAGCGGATTGGGCTGACGGCGACTCAGAGCCTCACGCAGGGGCGTCATGTTTGTGATGCGCGGTGTTCCGCCACGGCAAATGCTCCCACAGCCCGCGCGCCGAGAGGATGACGGAGAAGAGGGCGGTCACGCCGAGCGCGAGGAGCGTCCAGATAAAGAAGAAGGCTCCGTTGGACTTGGCAATCGCTCCGCCGACTCCTGCCCCCTTCATGTGGATGACGGGGACGACCAATTCAAGGAGCGATACGAGGAGAATGACGACGTACCCAGATCGCTTTCCCGCCAGCACCACCGTTCCGTACAGTTGGGCGACAAGAATGGGCAGCACAATCAGGTCAAAAAGCGTTCCTGGCTCCATTCCCCGGACGATGTCGTCAGTCATGTGAAGCGTCATGAGCAGGATCGAGAGGAGAGACGCGATGGTTAACGTAACGTTCTGTTTCATTGGATATCTCCTTGGTAGACTGGAGCGTCCTGGTCTTGCAATGCGCGGAGGAGAACACTACTTACCCTAGGGCGTATCGACATATGCTGGCACGGCAGCAAGGTTTCAACTATGGGCCGGCGCACGCGGTGTCGGGTGAAATCGTTTTGCCGTCGAGCCGGAAGCAGACCGCACCATCGAGATCGGTCGCGAAGGTGAGAACGTTCGCGGCTTGAAGCGCCCGCAACACCTCCTGGCGGGGATGGCCATAGCGGTTGCGCAGCCCGCAGGAGATCACCGCCCACTGCGGCGCCACGCGAGAGAGAAACTCCGGCCGCGTGGAGGTGATGCTGCCGTGATGGCCCACTTTCAAGAGCGTGCTCGCAAGGCCCGGTTCAGCCAGCATCGCCTGCTCCACCGGAGCCTCGGCATCGCCTTCCAGCATGACCGAGGTCGCGCCGTAAGCGACATGCAGAACGAGCGAATCGTTGTTGGTGGGCTCTGCGCCCGGCTGGTAGTTGCGCAATGGCGCGAGCACGGCGACCTGCGCAGCGCCAAAGTCGAGCGCGTCGCCCGCACGCAGAGCGCGCACCCGCACGCCCAGCGCAGCCGCTTCACTGAGCAGCGCGTTGTAAGCAGCTACGGGCGGATTCTTGCCCACCCACAACTCGTCGGGCCGGAAGTTGCGCAGCACCGCTGGCATGCCGCCCATGTGGTCGGAGTGGGCGTGCGTCAGCGCGACCGCGTCCAGATGGCGAATGCCGCGCGCCCAAAGCGCCTGCGAAACAACCTCCTCGCCAATGTCAAACTCCTGCGCCGTCTGGCGCGGTCCCCCGCCAAACCCGCCCGCATCCACCAGCAGAATCTTGCCGTCCGGCGTGATCAGCAGCAGCGAGTCGCCCTGCCCCACATCAATGGCCTCGACCAGCAACGCGCCGCGCGGATGCTCGACAGGCCGGGGTGCAACAGCCGCCAGAGCAGCCAGCAACAGCGCAGCCCACGCCGCACGGCGCTGCCAGCGAACGCCGCGCGCCAGGAGCGCAGCCGCGGTCAGCAGAATGCAGAATGCGGCCGACTGCGCCAGCGGAGGCGGAGGAATCCGGAGGTCACCCACCGTCAGCGAGCCAAACTCGCGCACCAGCCACAGGCCGAAGTGCAACGGGAGGGCCGTCATTCCAGCCGGAAGCACGGCCGCCGCAGGCCAGACCAGTGCGGTGACCATGGTGAGCAGCGCGGCCGGCATAAGCACCAGCAGCAGCGGCAAAATGAACAGGTTCACCGGAAGCGCAAACAAGGTGACGCGATCGAAGTAGAGCGCCATGGGCAGCGTCATGGCCACCTCAATCACCAATGAGATAACCAGCAACTCACACCCGCGCAACACTGCGCGCGTGACGCCGGGGACCGCGAGGCGCGCCACACTCTGCAGCCGCGTACCGAAAAAGACACCCGCAAACATCCGCAGCGTCATGCGAAACTGCGCCAGCCTGGGTGGCAGCGTCGCGTCGATCCCTGTAAGCTCCAATTCGCGGGTGGCTGCCGCGTACGGGTGAATGCTTGCGGCCAGCAGCGGCATTGCGATGCCGGCAATGGCCACCACAGCCAGCAGAGTCATCTGCAGGCTCGCGTCGAAGAGGCTGCGCGGACTCCACGCCAGCAGGCAGAGCGCGGCAAAGCCGATTGTGTTCAGCGGGCTCCGCTCCCGATAGACCAGCCGCGCCAGCAGGTAGAGCGTCACCATCCACAGTGAGCGCTGCACCGGCGTGGCGAAGCCTGTGAACAGCGCATACGCAAATGATGCGGCTATCGTGACAGCGGTTGCCGGAACTCGCCGAAGACGCAGCCGCCGCATGATCCAGAAGATGCAGCCGGCCACAATGGCCAGGTGAAATCCGGAGACCACGAGCATGTGAAATGAACCGGTGCGCTCAAAGCCCACACGCAGAGAGCGGGTCAAGTAAGTCCGGTCACCGGCCACCATCGCGGCGAGCATCACGGCGTCGTCGGGGCTCAGACGCAGCGCCGGAGGCAGCCTTTGCATGACGGCCGGCAGAGCGAGAAGCCGCGCCGTGGCCAGGTGCTGCCAGCCGCTGAGCCGGCAGGCGAGAGACGGTCGCTCGGATTGCCCCAGGCGCTCAACCTCATCCGCATTCACGGTCGTTGTCGCGGTAATCCCCTGGTCCACGAGATAGGCTTCGCGGCTCCAAACGCCGGGATCGCGATAGCTCTCAGGCCTCAGCAGCCGTGGCACGGCGCGCACACCGTCTCCGCAGTGCAACTGTGCCGCCTGAGCGCCCGCGGGCCAGCGTACCGTGATCCGGACCTCACCTTCAACCGCAGCCTGTGCGTCAGCTGCGTCCGTGACCATCTCGGCACTCGACACTCGCACGTCAACGCGCTGCGAAAGCCGTTCTGCCGCTCCCGGCTCGTCGAGATCTTCTTCAATCTCGCCATGAACCGGGCCGGCATCGATGACGACGCCTTCAACAGTGCGCAGCAGCCCGTCGGACAGCGCGGCTAATTGCACGGCAGGCGCGGGGGCCGGCTCCATCTCCGCGCACCACGCGCCAAGGAGGAGCCACAGCACCGCGAGAGGAACCCATGCGATACGTTGCGCGCGGAATGCGGCAATCGCGCAGAGCGCAGCCAGCGCAAACAGAGCCACCAGCAGCCACGACGGCCGCAGCCACAGCCAATGCGCGGCCGTGATACCCAGCGCAAACAGCCACGCGGCGTGAAACAGCGGAACCCGGGCCCGCCCCAAGGATGCAGGACGGGCGAGGCCTTGCCCGGTGCCGGGCTCGAAGCTGGAGGATTCGGCTTCCATCGCGCCACAAAAACGAAAAGATTCTATGGCCGACAAGCCTATTCCATTTTTCGCAATCGGGGTAGGTCGGCGCGCACGCAGCGGCGCAGTCGAACAATCGTCTCCATGTGGAATGTCTGCGGAAACAAATCGGCCAGCGTCACCGATTCAATCTCGTAGCCGGATGCAACCAGCGCGCGCAGATCGCGGGCCAGCGTGGCCGGGTCGCAGGAGACATACACCAGCTCCGCCGATGCGACTTGCGCCAGCAGCGCGGTCACATCAGCGCCCAGGCCGCTGCGCGGCGGATCAACAATGATCAAGTCGGGAACAATCCAATCGGGCCCCTGCGAACTCGCCGCGCTGCGCAGAAAGTCGAGCGTGGCTGCACGCACTCCAGTGCCCGTCGTGCCCTTGAGATTTTCGTCCAGCGCCTCGACCGCCGGCGGCGCCGATTCAACCGCAACCACGCGTTCGAAATTCGCCGTCAGCCTGCGCGCGAACAAACCCACGCCGGCAAACATATCCCAGGCCAGCTTGCCGCTCGCTCCGCGCGTCACCCGCTCCACCAGCGCGTCCACCAGCCAGCGGTTCACCTGGAAGAACGCGCCCTGGTCAACGCGATAGTCAAATCCCGCCGCGCTGTACCGGATCGAATCCGCACCCCAGCGCGCCAACATGCGCGCCGGATGCCCGGGCCGCCCGTCGGCTGCCAACTGCGCTGACTTGAGCTCCGCAATGCGCTCCTTCAGCGCAGCCGCAAGCGGCTCCAGCCGCACGCCCGCCGTGTCCCCTGCAAAAAGCGTCGCCATCAGCGTCGACTCCGCAGCATCGCAAAACAGCGCTAATTCCTTCGGACGCAGATTTGCCGGCACCCGCTCCAGCATCTCGCCCGCGGCCTGCGCAGCGCACACCAGCAGCGGAGCGGCAATGGGACACTGACTGATGGGAACGATCCCATGCGATTTGCGTCCGCGATAGCCGGGCCTGCCCTCGGCGTCAAACGCCAGGCGAATTCGGTTGCGATAGGCCCACGGCTCGGCAGCCAGTGTTTCGCGCAAAATCTGCTGCTTGAACGCGAGTTCATTCTCGTAGCCGGCGTGCTGGTAGTTACATCCGCCACATGCGCCAAAGTGCGGGCAGCGGGGCTGCACGCGCGCGGGCGAAGCGGCCACAATCTCCACCGCTTCGGCAGTCGAGTAGCCGGATTTGCTTTGCGTCACGCGGATGCGCGCCTGCTCGCCGGGCAGTGTGAGCGGCACAAACACGGCCTTGCCCTCCACGTGCGCCAGAAACGCCCCGCCGTAGACCGGCTTCTCGATCTCCACAAGCTGCGCTGACGAGTTCGCAGAATCTCGCGCCGCGCTTTGAGCGCCGCCCTCCTTAGCAGAACTCTTCGCCGCCGCAGCCAGCAGCTTTGCATCAGGGCACGACTTGAATAGCCTGCCCTGAGCGGGGTCGAGGGGTGCCGCAAGCGCCGCCACAGCGATCGGGGCTTTAGCCCCTGCGGGATGCCGTTCGTTGGCGTGTCGACGCGCCTTCTGGCCGCGTGTTGGTGGCTTGCGGTTCTTCATTGCTGGCTCATGTAGAACAGGCTCAGGCGGGGCAGGTTGTAGTGCACCAGCAGCTGCTTCTGCTCAAACTGCTGCTTCACCTGGCGAATCTGCACAGCGCCCATGCGGCTGCGATACGGCGCCAGTTCTCGGTCGGCATGTTCCTTGAGGCGGACGACCAGGTCCTCCGGCGCGGCAGCGTTCAGCGCGGCAAACAGCTTGCCTTCCAGCACGGTCAGGTGGCGCTCCAGGTCTTCGAGGTTTTCCGCAGCTGCTTTGTCGTCTGCTGCGGCGCTTGCCTCGCCGCGCACCGCACTGGCCAGCTGGCGCAGCCGGGCCGCAGTTGCTGCACAGGCTTCCGGCGCGACGGTTGCGGCGTCGAGCGCGGCCGCGGCCGCTTCAAGGTGCGCGGCCACGCGGTCGTGCTCAAAGCCGGACTCGCGGCTGGTCTCGCTCGCCTCGGCGTCTGTCTTCGGTGCGGCGGTGCCAATGGCGGCCTCGCGCAGCTCTTCTGCCGCCTCCATCACCGCCTGCGCGCACCAGGCCAGGCCGTTGACCTTCCTCATGCGGCCTTTCTTCTGCCGGGCTTCGTATTTGTCAAAGGCAGCGTCAATGCCGCGCAGCGCCGCCTCCAGCGGAATGCCCGCCTCGCGCCAGGTCTCAATCAGCGCCCAGTCCAGCGTGGAGAGCAAGAGCAGCGCGCCCCTCCGCTGCTGGAAGCGCTCCTCGATCTCGGTGAAGTAGTTGAAATAATTCTGCACGGCGTCAGCGATTCCCCATTTGCTGCACAAAGATTGAGGATACCGGAATTTGCCTGGCCCTTGCGCCGCGTGCAAAGCGGGTCACTCTTTCTCAATCGCCCGCGAGCCACAGCATACAGCCCGCCCTCTAGGAGCTTGTTGAAAATTGCCTATGTGGTGCGCGGTTCTTTGGCTTTTCTGCTTGCTCCGGGCTGATTTTCGTTCGAAACGTGTGTTTTGCGAGTGTTGATGCGGGTCTTGGGGCCTTGTGAAGGGCCGTTTTGGCCCTTCGGTCCTTCTTCAGGCACACTGCTTCCTGAGGCCTTCCGCTTGGCTTTGTGCGATCAGCCTGGGCAGCCGCATCAGGTTGTGCGCCGCGCAACTGAAGACGAACAGCCAATCCACTTTGGCCAGCCCCCGCAGTTTCACCTGCCGCAACGGCCCGGTCTGTTTCAGCCATCCGAACGTCTTCTCCACCAGCCAGCGCCGACTCAAGCTGACTGCATAGCCGGAGTGCCGCGTCGTCCTGCGATCCATGTTGCTGCGCCGTCCCTTGTCGTTCTTTGTAACATGAACGGTTACATTCAACTGGCGCGCAGCAGTCACGAAATCCTTCGCGTCGTAAGCCTTGTCCGCGCCCACCGTAATGCGCCGCTTGCGACCCTTTTGCTTGCTCTGAAGCATCTCCAGGGCGGCCTTGCGCTCGCCGTGTCCATCGGCCTGGGTGACCGCCGCAGCAGCGATCAAGCCGTTGCGGTTCTCCACCAGTGCATGGCCCAGATAGGCCAGCTTCGACTCTTTGCCATAGCTCTTCTTGTACAGTCGCGCATCCGGATCGGTACTCGATTCGTGCGTATCGTTGCGGCGCTTGTGTCCGTGGAAATCCGAACCGTCGTCATCGTCGGAGCCGTCCTTGGCGCGGAAGCTCCTCTGCGATGCCCACGCCTGAATCAGCGTCCCGTCGACGGTGAAGTGATCGTCCGACATGAACTTCTTCGCCTGCTCGTTCACCGCCGCGAAAAAGCTCTGCGCCACCGTGCTGTTGAGCAGCCGGTCGCGGTTCTTCGAAAACACCGCGTGGTTCCACACCGCATCGTCCATGCCCAGACCCACAAACCAGCGGAACAGCAGGTTGTAGTCGATCTCCTCGACCAGCAGCCGCTCCGAGCGCACCGAATAGAAAGCCTGCAACAGCAGCGCACGCAACATGTACTCCGGCGCGATCGAAGGCCGCCCAGAGGCCGAGTACAAAGCGTCAAACTCCCCACTCAGCGAGCGCAACACCGTGTCGGAAAGCTTGCGAATCTCGCGCAGGGGGTGGTCCCGAGGAACCCGCTGTTCCAACGTAACGCTGCTGAACATCTCATCCTGAACTCGCTCGTCTCCACGCATACTCAATAGACGAAACAGACTCCAAATCAGACCGAGACTGGAACCTTTTTCAACAAACTCCTAGAGCTACCCCATGGCAGATTCGCCAGCCCCCTAGCGCCACAGGCGTTACTTCCCAACAGCCAGTCATCAGCGAACCGTCAACATCCTAGGGGTCCAGTGAATCTGCTAGCATCAGATCGATTAGGGTTAGCTCTTACAGCAAGAATCGAAGGGAAATGAAGAGATCAGCCTGCCTTCTCGCGCTCACGATGATGGTTTTTGCGGGATGTCGGTCGAATGCGACCGCAAAATCGCTTGATACATTGCGTCGAATCAAGATCGAGAGACGAACGATATTGACACTTGGTGGCAAGATGCCTCCAGACGTGGATTTCTGTGATTGGAGCGGAGCAACCTGCGAGCTCAAACCCGGTACATTCGGCGGGACTCAAGGGATGTCTCTGAGCACAACTGAGGCGGGGTTGATTTCTCAGTTTCACTTCTACTATGGCGTAATCTCCACTGACGCAGTCAATGCGCAGGTCGATGATTATGCTCGTCGCCTTGGCAAGTTCACCAAAGAATCAAAAGCAAAGATTGGCGGGTTCGATGCTCGTGAGATTGTTTGGTCGGATTCGGTTACAACATTCGAGCTTTCTTACAAAGCCGACGGAAGGCAGGTCGAGGCATCCGCAACGCTTTCCGACAATGCACTGGCGGGCACTGCCCATTGAGGCATAAGGTTCGTCAGCTAGGGCGCGCCAGCTCCCACGAAGCAGGAACGCGCTGCCTACCCGCCCCAAGCGCCCGCTAGCTGCAGACGATTTCGCCTCTTCGGCGCACACTATGGATGCAGGGAATCGGCCATGGATACCAGAAGCAGGCAGGAACCAACTCTTGCTTCACCTTTAGTCCCGCGCGCCCCACCCCCCTTTCGCCATAGCCCATTGAAAACAATTGGGTTACGCCTGAAAAACTCCGAAGTCAACCCGTAAACAAAGAACTTACACGCCGCGCTGTCCGGCCTAATGCGCTCGGCGCGGACGCGCGGCCCGGTTGCGGTCGAAGAGGATGCGCAGCCCGTCGAGGGTGAGCATGTCG
>Ga0302154_10002741_pt1 | contig 13247 bp, 8 predicted proteins | sample I_Bog_N2_3_FD_193507 | JGI IMG/M metagenome (GOLD analysis project Ga0302154, IMG submission 193507) | Peat permafrost microbial communities from Stordalen Mire near Abisko, Sweden - I_Bog_N2_3 | ecosystem: Environmental > Terrestrial > Soil > Wetlands > Peat | place: Sweden: Abisko, Stordalen...
TGATCACTCGCAGGAGCGTCCTCAGATTCCAACACCGCGTCCAGCATCCTGTCGCCCTTTCTCAAGGACGACAGCGGACCCTACTTCCCCCGGGATTCGCAACGTGGCGCCGGCGCTCCGCTTACGATCGGACGGAGAGGTCGAGAGTTCAATCCCCTCCAGCAGCACCATTGTTCTTCGGAAACGCGGCTTCTATCGTCACCCCGGGCCGCGCGGCGAGCTCAGAACGTCACCCGAACCCCGCCGAAGCCGCCGATCGGCGCCGCGATGCTGTAGCTGCGCGGATTGGTCGCATTCGGCGCCTGCGCCAGAAACACCGAACTGGTCGGGGAGAAGGTCCCGAACGTGTAGTAGCGCTGGTTTGTCACGTTCTCGATCCAGCCGAAGAGCTGGACGTGCTCCGTCACCTGGTAGGTGGTGCTCAGGTTCACCGTGAAATAGCCAGGCAGCTTGGGCGTAAGGTTGGCCGCGTCGCCGAACAGATAGGCGCCGCTGGCGGCGATGCCGGCGGCGCCCACCGTCCATTTGTCCGTCACCTTGTAGGTGCCGCCCAGCTTGAGCTGGTTCGCCGGAATGCCGGGCAGCCGATCGCCCGGCCGAACGGTGATGTTGCCGTTCGCGTCGGCCGCCGGGTTGTTGCCCGCGGATTCGACGAAGCCGCTCTGATAGCTCGCATCGATGTAGGAATAGGCCAGGTAGCCGAGCCAACGGTCGGTCTTGACCTGCACCGACGCATCGATCCCCTGCCGCTGCGTCTGCCCGATATTCGCGAAATAGGCACGCCCCTGGGTCACGCTGTTGACGAAGGCGATGTCGTCATCCAGGGCGGTGTGAAACAGCCCAAGGTTGTAGCTGAGGCTGGCATCGGCGAAAGGGACGAAAGAGCCGCGCAAGCCGGCCTCCACGGTGTGCGCCACCACCTGCTTGAGGTTGGGGTCGCCCACGAAGAAGTTCGCGAGGCTGCAGGAATTGGCCGGCCCGGCACACGAAAGTTCGGCCGGCGTCGGCGCGCGATTCGCGACCGAATATCCGGCATAGGCGGTGAGCCAGGGCGTAACCCGGTACGTCGCGCCGATGGCGGGATTGAAATGCGTATAGCTATGATTTCCGGTGAGGTCCCCGCCGTTCTGGTCGTTGAGATCGATCTGCGCGGCGTTCAATCGGCCGGATACGGTGAGGGCTAGTCGCGGTGTAAGGCCCAGCGTGTCGGTCAGATAGAGACCGTATGTGGCGTTGGAGATGGCCACGCGGACGGGGACGTTGGTGCCTGGTTCGTCGATCACCACGCCAGGACCGACAAAAACCCGATCGAGCGGGGTCAGCCCTCCCACATAGGAGGTGCCGCTGAATTCGTTTTGCGCACCATCGAAACTGATGCCTGCGACGAGATGGTTGTTCAGGCCGAACCGGCTGTCCGTGTTCGTCACCTGCGCCGACGCCCCGTACGCATTGGTGTTGGTGGTCTGACGGTCCAGTTGGGAATACGGACCGCCGTTCAGGAAGTCCGGAATAGGCCCGCCGCCGAGCGTGGTGCTGACGGCGCCGCTGCCCGAGCACAGCAGCCCGGAGCCGTCGGGGCAGGGCGTGTCGTTCGGTGCGTTGCCGTTCATCACGCGCTGCAGGAAGTAGCGATAGTACAGCAGCGCTTGCACAGAGGTGGTGTCGGTTACGTCAACGGTGCTGGTCAGGCTGACGGCGGCGTACTGGTTGGAAATCTCATTGGGTGCCGTGAACTGCGCGCTTGGATCGGCGGCGAGCAATTCAACCGGTGATGTCCCGGGGCCGTTGAGCACCGAGTGCGCCAGGGTGATGTTCAGGTGCACCTCGGCGCGCTCGCCCCGCCAGCCGATGTCGCCATACAGGTTCTGGATGTTGGAAGATTGCAGGTCGCGCCACCCGCCCTGGCGCAGCGCGTTGCCGGCGACATACGTCGCGGTGTCGCCGGACTGCCTGCCGTATTGGAACTCGCCCTGGACCTGGCCGAAGGAGCCGCCCGAAACATCGGCCTCGCCGCCGTGGAAGGTGAAGCCGTTCTTAAGCTGGATATTCAGTGAGCCACCAAGAGCGTTCAGGCCGAAGACCGGGTTCGAGCCCTCCAGGTTTATCCGGTCGATGGCGATGTCCGGGATCAGGTCCCAATCGACGGTGTCGCCGAACGGCTGGTTGAAGCGCACGCCGTTGATATAGACCGCAAGCCCCTGAGCCGTTCCCTGCAGAGGCGACGCCTGGAACCCGTGATAGAAGAAGGTCGGCTGGAATGGGTTGCCCGACGCTGAATCGAGCGAGACGCCGCCCACCTGCTGGTTGAGCGCACCGATCGCATTCGGCGTCCCTTCGCGCGCGATGTCCTTGCTGTTGAGCACGTGGGTTTCCGCTGGAACCATGTCGCGATCGATTCCCGTTCCGAGCAACGGCGAGGTCGCAACGATATCAACCGTCGGCAGGGCGACCGGGGGTGCTTCGGCTGGGGGCTGCGCAGCCTGGCCGCCAGCTTCCACTTGCGCCACAGCGGAAGCGGGGCAGAACAGCACTGCGAAGGCAAGCCGCCAACGGCGCAACGCGGACTCTCCTGTCTGGCCGGAACGTAGAACGTAGGGCGGAGAAGCGAAGCGCCCTCCGCCGTTGCGGTGCCGCGGGCGGCAATGGCGGATGGCGCTGGCGCTTATCCGCCCTACGTGAAATGCGGAACGATTGCGCGATCACATGGGCGTCTGCTCTCCACCCAAGGCGCTCATCGGATCATAAGACGAAGCGCCGTGTCGGACGACCACGCTGGCGAATTGCGCCTTCACGCGGTCCGGCAACTGCGGCGCCGCAGCCGGGGGGGCGGTCCGAAGCGCATGATTCTCGCAACCGGCAGCCTGGAAAGCCTGCAAGGCATAGTGCTGCACGCCCATGTCCGCGAGGCCGTCGGCGAGTCGGTGCAGCGTAGTCTCGTCCAGCAGGGCCGGGTGTACTGTGGTCCGCACTTCGTAGGCCACGCCGCTGGCAAGCACGTGCAGCAGGCTGTCGCGGGCGCGATCGCCGCTGCGCGGCACGCCGGTCACCCGCGCATAGTCTGGGAACGGCGCCTTGACGTCGAAGCCTACCCAGTCGACCAGCGGCAAGACGTCCGCAAGGCGATCCGGGTACGGACCGGCGGTGTGCAGGCCAACGCGAAAACCGAGCGTCCGAGCCTGTTGCATGGCCGCAGCGAGATCCCGTTGCAATGTCGGCTCGCCGCCGGAGAACACCAGCCCGTCCAACAGCCCGACCCGGCTTCGCATGAAGTCCAACACCGCCTGCCACGGCATTGATCCGGTGACATCCGCGGTGAAGCCGCCGGCCGCGTCCGACTCTGTGTTCCTCGGCGCGTCACCAGCGTCCCGCAGATGCGCGTTGTGGCAGTAGGCGCAATCCCACGGACAACCTTGGCAGAACACTGTTGCGACCAGCTCGCCCGGCCAGTCGCAACTGGACAGCGGGACGAACCCGCCGATCCGCAACTCAGTCGTTCGGACGCTCGGTGCAGCAGGCGGAGGCGCGGCCTTCGATAAAATAGGTGCGCTCATGGTATTCGCCTTGCTTGCCGCGATTGAACGACGCCACGGGCCGATGATAGCCCATCACGCGCGTCCAGATCTCGCAAGGCTGCCGCTCCTCGTCCTTTAGTGCAAGGTCGTCGCGGAGCACGAGCGGTGTAATGCTGTCCATGGCTTGAACCTTCCTAGACGCTGGTGTTCATCATCTGTTTGGCGGCAAGGATTTCCTCGTCGCATTTCGGGCAGTACTGGTGCTCGCCGGCGAGATAGCCGTGCTTCGGGCAGATCGAGAATGTCGGCGTGACGGTGATGTACGGCAGCCGGAAATTCTCCAGCCCGCGGCGCACCAGCTTCTTGCAAGCGACCGGCGAGGAGACGCGCTCCCCCATGTAGAGGTGCAGCACCGTGCCGCCGGTGTATTTGCGCTGCAGATCCTCCTGTCGCGCCAGCGCTTCGAACGGGTCGTCGGTGAAGCCGACCGGCAACTGGCTGGAGTTGGTGTAGTACGGCGAATCCGGCGAGCCGGCCTGGAGAATGCCGGGGAAGCGCTTCTCGTCCTCGCGCGCGAAGCGATAGGTCGCGCCCTCGGCCGGCGTGGCTTCCAGGTTATACATGTGTCCCGTTTCGGTCTGGAACGTCGTGATCCGGGCGCGGACATGATCAAGAAAACGCACCGCGAAGGCGTGTCCCCACCCGGTGGTGATGTCGTGGACATCGTCGGTGAAGTTGCGGATCATCTCGTTCACGCCATTCACGCCGAGCGTGGAGAAATGGTTTCGCAACGTGCCGAGATAGCGCTTGGTGTAGGGGAACAGCCCGCCGTCCATCAGCCGCTGGATGACCTTGCGCTTGATCTCAAGGCTGTCGCGGCCAAGGTCCAGCAGCGCATCGAGCCGGCGCAGCAGCGCGCCCTCGTCCCCCTTGTGAACATGGCCCAGCCGCGCGCAGTTGATCGTGACCACGCCGAGCGATCCGGTCTGCTCGGCGCTGCCGAACAGGCCGTTGCCGCGTTTCAGCAGTTCCGTCAGGTCGAGCTGCAAGCGGCAGCACATCGACCGGACCATGCTCGGCTTCAGCTCGGAATTGACGAAATTCTGGAAATACGGAAGCCCGTACTTGGCTGTCATCTCGAACAGCCGGTCCGTGTTCTCGCTCTCCCACGGGAAGTCCGGCGTGATGTTGTAGGTCGGGATCGGGAAGGTGAAGACGCGGCCCTTGGCGTCGCCCTTCGTCATGACCTCGATATAGGCCCGGTTGACCATGTCCATTTCGCGCTGGAGGTCGCCGTAGGTGAACGGCATCTCCTCGCCGGCGATGACGGGAACCTGGTCGCGCAAATCCTCCGGGCAGGTCCAGTCGAAGGTCAGGTTGGTAAATGGCGTCTGCGTGCCCCAGCGCGACGGGACGTTCAGGTTGTAGACCAGTTCCTGGACGGCCTGGCGGACCTCCACGTAGCTGAGGTTGTCCTTGCGGATGAACGGCGCGGTGTAGGTGTCGAACGAGCTGAACGCCTGCGCGCCCGCCCATTCGTTCTGCAGCGTGCCCAGGAAGTTCACGATCTGGCCGACCGCGCTGGACAGGTGGCGCGGCGGGTCGGCTTCCACCTTGCCGGGGACGCCGTTCAGGCCCTCGGTGAGCAGGGTCCGCAGCGACCAGCCGGCGCAATAGCCGGCCAGCATGTCCAGGTCGTGGATGTGGATGTCGCCGTCGCGGTGCGCGCGGCCGACCTCGGGCGGGTAGACGTGCGACAGCCAGTAATTGGCAACGACCTTGCCCGACACGTTCAGGATCAGCCCGCCGAGCGAATAGCCCTGGTTGGCGTTGGCAGTCACCCGCCAGTCGGCGCGGTCGAGGTAGTCGTCGATCGACGCGGCCACCGCCACCATGGTGTCGCGGTCCTGGCGCAGCCTGGCGTGCTGCTCGCGATACACGATGAAGGCCCGGGCGGTGGCGAAATGGTTCGCCGAAATCAGGACCTGCTCGACCACGTCCTGGATCTGCTCGATATGCGGCGGCTGGTCGTGGAAGCGGTGGCTCAGCACCTTCACCGCCTGGCCGGTCAGCAGCGCGGCTTCATCGGCGTCGAAGTCGCCGGTCGCGATGCCGGCACGGGCAATCGCCGAGCGGATCTTTTCGGGGTCGAACGGCACGAGCGCGCCGGACCGCTTGATGACGCGGCGAAGCTGAGCGATGGGGTGCAGGCCAGTCACGCTTACCGTGCCTCCGGAGCGCCGTTGGGGAGATCCCTGACCCCAGATATAGTCGCAGCCGTGCGGGATCAGGGCTATATCGCGTATCCAACTATGCTCCCGTGGTCGTCAAGCGGGATGAACGGCGGTTCGCGGGACCCGCGCCTGCGCGCGGGGGCGTTGCATATTTCGGACCGTGAGAGGAATCGCTCCGACTCGGTGCGGATTCGCAGCGGGCGACGCCCCGGAGCGGGGCATCACGGCTGCAGCGCCGACCTGACTTTGGCGGCGAGCGCGGCATGCGTGAACGGCTTTGGCAATAGCTGTGCCCCCGCCCCGCCAGGCTCGATGTCATTGCCCGCGTAGCCGGTGATGAACAGCACCCGCAGGCCGGGCCGCAGCCGGCGCGCCTCCTCGGCGAGTTCGCCGCCCGTCATCCCGCCCGGCAGTCCGACGTCAGTGAGAAGCAGTTGTACATCGGGTGAGCGGGCCAGGGTCGCGATTGCCGCCGGGCCGCTTGTCGCCTCCAGCACCCGGTAGCCAAGCTCGCGCAGCGTGTCGGTCATCAGCCGGCGCACATCCCCATCGTCTTCAACCAGCAGGATCAGCTCGGAGCAAGCCGCGCGGGGCGTCGCCGCTTCCGGCTGCCCGGCTCCCGGCTCCGCCGCGCCGGCCGCCAGCAACCGCGGCAAATAGAGTTTCACCACCGTTCCGTGGCCAGGCTCGCTGTCGATCGCCACGTATCCGCGTGACTGCTTGATGAAGCCATAGACCTGGCTGAGCCCGAGCCCGGTGCCGCGGCCGGCCTCCTTGGTGGTGAAGAACGGCTCGAACACGCGATCCAGCGTCGGCTTATCCATCCCCGTGCCGGTGTCCGACACCGCGACGAGCACATACTGGCCGGCGGCCACGTCCGGGTGCCGCGCCGCGTAAGCCTCGTCCAGGCACGCGTTCGCGGTCTTGATCGTCAGTGTCCCGCCGCCCGGCATCGCATCGCGCGCGTTCACGGCGAGGTTGAGCACGGCGCTCTCAAGCTGGTTCTGATCCGCGAGCGTTTGCCAAAGGCCGCCGGCGAGCACCGTCTCGATCACCACCTGCTCGCCGAGCGTGCGGCGCATCAGCTCCAACATCCCGGCGATCAGCTTGTTGGCTTCGACCGGCTGCGGGTCGAGCGTCTGCCGCCGCGCAAACGCCAGCAGCCGGTGCGTCAAGGTTGCCGCGCTGCTGGCGCCCTGCACGATCATGTCCACCGACCGGTTCACCCGCCCGGCCTGCTCGCCCAGGGCCGCCGCCGGCAGCAGCCGCTGCAGCGTCTCGGCACCGCCGGAGATGACCGTCAGCAGGTTGTTGAAATCATGCGCCACGCCGCCGGTGAGCTGGCCGATCGCCTCCATCTTCTGTGCCTGACGGAGCGCGTCTTCGGTCCGCATCCGCTCGCGGATTTCTTCCTCGACGCGGCTTTCCAGCGTTTCGTTCAGCCGCCTCAACGCTTCTTCCGCCTGACGGCTCGCCTGGTACAGCCGTCCATTGTCCAGCCCGATCGCCGCCTGGGCGGCGATACCGGCGACGATCAGCTCGTCTCGCGTGCTGAACCGGTCCGGTTCCGCGTGGCAGAACGCCAGCGCGCCGATCACGGTGCCGGAGCGGCAGACCAGCGGCGTGGCCAGGCAGCTTGCCATGCCGTGGCGTGGCTCCGTGGCGCGCGCCACGCCGGCTTCGCTCAGCGCGGTCGCCAGCAGGGCCGCTTCGGGCGGCAGCGGGAAGGGCGCGCCGACGGACCGGCTCAGCGACGGCGTTCCGCTGGAAGACCATTCGAAGAACGCACCGGACTGCGCGCCGGTCAGTTCCCGCGCCGCATCCAGCACCGTCTCCACCAGCCGGTCCGGGTCCAGCTCCGCGGCGATGAGTTTTCCCGTGCGGTTGAGCAGCTCCAGCCGGTGCGCCTCCTCGCGGATCTGCCCAGCGGCCTGGCTGCGGAGGCGCGCGAGCGCGAGGTTGGTCCGAACCCGCGCCAGCAGTTCGAGCGCCGAGAACGGCTTGACCAGATAGTCGTCGGCGCCGGCATCCAGCCCCTCCACCCGCGCCTCGTCGCCCGCGCGCGCCGAGAGCAGGATCACCGGCAGGTCGCTGAGCGCCGGGTTGCCGCGAATTGCGGCGAGCAAGCCGAACCCATCCAGCCGGGGCATCATCACGTCACTCAGGACAAGATCGGGCCGCGCCATCTGCACCGCCCGCAGCGCCGCCGCGCCATCGGCGACCGCCTGAACCGTATACTCCGCGCTGAGCAGCCGGCTGACGTAGTCGCGCATGTCCGCGTTGTCGTCGGCCAGCAGCACGCGGGGGCGATTGCCGTCTGCGGCGAGGCTGGCGCCGGCGCTCCATGCTTCGCTCGCCGCCTGGGTCTCGCTCGCCGCCTGGGCGACCGCCGGCTCCGCGTCCTGCGGCAGCCAGCGCAAGGCCTCCTCGATGAAGGCTGCCGTGACCACACCCTCCGGCGCAACCCGTCCGCGTGCCTCGGAGACCTGGTCGGCCGGCAGGTGGCCCCGCCCGAACGGCAGCGTCACCCGCACGACGGTGCCGGCATTGATCCGGCTCTGCACCGTGATGGCGCCGCCATGCAGCCGCACCAGCTCGTGCACCAGCGCGAGCCCGATGCCGGTGCCCTCCAGCGTGCGTCCGGCCTGCCCCTCGATGCGATGGAAGCGCTCGAAGATGCGCGGGATTTCCGCCTCCGGAATGCCGACGCCCGAATCCTCCACCACAAGCTCCGCCGCCGCGCCGCCGCCGGCAGGCGCGACGCTGATTCGGATGCCGCCGTGCAGCGTGTATTTGAACGCGTTGGAGACGAGGTTGAGCACCACCCGCTCCCACATCTCGGCGTCCACGTAGACCGGCTGGGACAGTGGCGGGCAGTTCACGGCCAGCGTCAGCCCCGCACGCTCGCAGGCCGAGCGGAAGTTGCTGGCCAGTTCCGCGGTGTATGCGGCGAGGTCGGTCGGCCGGAAGCGCGCGTTCACGCGGCCGGCTTCGATGCGGGCGACGTCCAGCAGGGTGTTGACCATACGCAGCAGCCGGAGCCCGTTGCGGTGCGCCATGGTCAGGCGTTCCGCGCCGTGCCCCCGCCGCGCCGCTATCTCCTCCTCCAGGGGGCCCAGCAGCAACGCCAGCGGCGTGCGGAATTCATGGCTCACATTGGAGAAGAAAGCGGTCTTGGCGCGGTCGATCTCGGCCAGCGCCTCGGCGCGGCGGCGGGCCGCCTCGTAGCTGCGCGCGCTGGCGAGGCCGGCGGCGATCTGCGCCGCGATCAGCCCTTTGAACCCCGTGTAGGGCTCGGCGAGCGACCGATAGGGGTTCAGCCCGGCGATGAACACGCCGGCAACGCCGTCCTGGCCCTGGTGGGCAATCGGCACGGCCACCGCGCGGCGGGGCGGCGTGTCCCAGGCGCCGCAGGGCAACGGCGGAAAGCCCGAAAGGTCGTCCAGCACAATGTGCGGCGCGCCGGCGCGGATGCGTGAGAGAACCGGTCCCCAGACCCGTCCACCGAGCGGGACGGTCTCCGGGGCGGCCGGATGCCAGCTCGGGAACCCGGTGCAGCAGGCGAGACGCGCCAGGCCGGGATCGGCATCGAACAGATAGGTTAGCGTGAACGGCAGGTCGTGCAGGTTGCCGTCCAGGCCCTGGCAGACCGCCTTCGCCACGTCGGCCTCGGTGCGCACCGAGGCCAGGGCTGCGGCAAGCTCGCGCAGCGTCGCGAGCCGCCGCTCGCCGATGACGCGCTCCGTCTCCTCGGTGACGACGCACAGCATGCCGCCGATCTGCCCCGAATCGTCGGGCAGCGGGCTGTACGAAAACGTGTGATAGGTCTCCTCCCGGAATCCGCTGCGTTCCAGGAACAGCAGCAGGCCTTCGTCCCAGGTCGCGTGGCCGGTGCGCAGCACGGTCTGGACGCGCGGACTGAGATCCGGCCAGATCTCCGCCCAGACTTCGCTGGCCGGCCGGCCGAGCGCCCAGGGGTGCTTGGCGCCCAGCGTCATCGCCGCATAGGCGTCGTTGTAGAGGAAGGTCAGCTCCGGCCCCCACCCCATCCACATCGCATACCGCGACGTCAGCAGGATGCCGAGCACCGTGCGCAGGCTCTGCGGCCAGGCCTCGGCCGGGCCGAGCGGCGTGTCCGACCAGTCGCGCGAGGCGATCAGCGCGGCCAGTTCGCCGCCCGCCTCATGAAACGGGTTCGACTCGGCGCGCGGGCGTGTTGCGTCGTGCCTGGTCACGTCTGGCCTTCCTGCCGTCACCACTGAGCGAGGAGATAGTGCGGCGCTGGCCGCATGGAATGTGTAAAACCCCCGCTATCGCGATCGTTCGGCTTCGGCGCGAAAGACGGCCGGTCCCCGCCACGGACAGTCGGAAGTTGGTGCGGGGTTCCGCTACGCGGGCGGCTTCTGGCCGAGTGCCCACCGGCACCCCATAGTGGTGCGACACATTGTCCGGACGGAGTCCGCCTTGCCCGTCAGCAAGCAAGCCTATCGCGAGGCGATGGCCCGTTTCGGCGCCGCCGTGACCGTGGTGACCACCGACGGCCCGGCCGGGCTCGCGGGTTTTACTGCTTCGGCGGTGACCAGCGTCACCGACGCGCCGCCTACCCTGCTGGTCTGCGCCAACCGCGCCAATGATTCGTATCCGGCGTTCAAGGCGAACGGGGTGCTGTGCGTGAACACGCTGACCGGAGGCCAGCAGGCGGTATCGGGGGTGTTCGCCGGCATGACGGACGCCGGAATGACCGAGCGCTTCGACTCCGGCACCTGGCACAGGCTGAGTACTGGCGCGCCGGTGCTGGACGGCGCCGCCGTCGCCTTCGATTGCCGCATTTCACAAGTGGTCGAGGTCGGCACGCATGACGTGTTCTTCTGCACGGTCGAAGCTGTGGAGGTGGGGGCCGCGCATGAGGGGTTGATCTATTACGGCCGGAACTACCACCGGATTGTGCACGCAGGCTGACCGATGCGACCGGCCCGGAGCGGGATTGCGCTCCGGGCCATTGTCCTGGTGCCGAACGTGCGTGTCACATCTGCGCGTACTTGCCGTCCTTCCAGACGTAGAACACGTAGCCCGACGTTGTCGGGTCGCCCTTCTTGTCGAAGCTGACCGGGCCGATCACGGTCTCCCACGGTCCTTTGGTCTTCAGAGTCTCGGCGACCTTCTTCGGATCGACGGTGCCGGCCTTGTTCGCCGCCTCCGCCCAGGCCTGGACAGCACCATAGGTGTAAAGGACATAGCCCTCGGGATCGATGCCGTTGTCCTTGAACTCCTTCACCACGTCCGCGGCGGCGGGATTGAGCCGCGGGTCGGCGGCGAAGGTCATCAGCGTGCCGTTGCCGGCGTCGCCCGCGATCGACCAGAATTCGTTGGTCATCAGCGCGTCGCCGCCGACCAACGTGGCCTTCAGCCCTTGCTCCCTGGCCTGGCGGACGATCAGCCCGGCCTCGGTGTGATAGCCCCCGAGATAAATCACAGCGACGCCGGCCTGTTTCAGGCGGCTGACCACCGCGGAGTAGTCGCGCTCGCCGGGGGTATAGGCGGAGTAAACCGCTTCCTGCACGCCGTGTGCGTTCAGCGCCTTCTTGGTCTGGTCGGCCAGGCCTTTGCCGTAAGCCGAATTGTCGTTCAGGATTGCGATCTTCTGGCCCTTGTAGTGCTCAGCCAGGTAGTCGCCAGCGACCTTGCCCTGCTGGTCGTCACGGCCGCAGGTGCGGAACGTGTTCCAACTCCCCTTGTCGGTGTAGTCCGGGTTGGTGGAGGCGGGCGAGATCTGCAGGATGCCCTCTTCCGAATAGACCTTGCTCGCCGGAATGGAACTGCCCGAGCAGAAATGCCCGGCAACCAGCTTGACCCCCTTGCTCGCCATCTGGTTGGCGACCGACACGGCCTGCTTCGGATCGCAGGCGTCGTCCCCGACCTCCAGAACAAGCTGCTGCCCGAGCACGCCGCCGGCCTTGTTGATGTCGGCGACCGCCTGCTCGGCGCCTTCCTTCATCTGCTGGCCGAACGTGGCGTATTCGCCGGTCAGCGGGCCGATCCCCGCGATGTGGATCTGCGCCGAAGCCGGCGCGGCCGTCCCGGCGAGCGCCAGCCCCAGCGACGCGGCAGCTCCCAGCATTGTCCTTCTCAGCATGAGCGTTTGTTCCCCATGTTGCATTCGCCGCGCAGCCTGCGGCGCGGCGGGCACCGTAGGCAACCGTGCCGGGGGTGCCAAGAGGACGGGGTTGTCGCGTCCAGCGTGCGACCTGTGCTGTCGTTTATTGGGCGGGGGCGGGGAGGCGCAGTTGTTCCGGCCGAGCCAGGTTGAGTGGGGAGGCGCTCTCGACCAGCGCAGGTCGAAGAATACCCGGTAACGGGCACCTACTCGGCCGCGATCGCCCGTGCCGCCTTCTCGCCGGCCCTCATGCGCTCGCGAACGTCCAAGACCTCGATACCGATCACGGTGCCCTCCGCATCGAAATCCAGCATGATACCCGGTGCGACTTCCTCCGTTTCGGCCGACTTCGTGCCCTGCGGCGCGAACCAAATGAACAGCGCATCCGCCTCCGGATCGTAGCTGGTTCTCATCATCGCTTTGCCCCCCGGTCAAAATGAACCGTGATCACAAGTGTGTCCTCGCCGGCCGGCCTGTGTACGACGCGAAGCACCCGGCCGCCAGACTCAGCGATCGCCTTGTAAGAACGTGTCCGATCGGGATGTCTCGGGTCCGGGCCGACTCGATCTGGGGATGCGATCGCCGATTCAACCCAGGCAAGCGCAATCTGCCGTTCGTCGGCGGCTTCACTGGCGTGTTTTGTCAGCCTGAGCATGCCGCATCATACCCGAAGGGGGCTGTCCGTTGGTCTCGTTCGCTATCCGCCCGAGAGGTCATGGGTCTCCGCCCCAAACCTCGCCAAGGGGAAACCCCATGCTCAGTGGAACCCATCACTTAAGTGACGGGGGCCTCACCCCAGCGGGGTTCAGGGGCAGATCCCCTGGCCTTGCTTCGCAATAGTTTGGTCGGGACCTTGGCACACAGCGCGACCGCTGCACCATACTCTCTCCAACCAAGCCACACCCGGGGACACGCATGACCCATTCGCTCGACGCCAGCTCAGCCCCCAGCAGCACGCCTCGGGAAACGCGGCTGGCCGACTATCGCCCGCCCGGCTTCCTGGTGGACACCGCCGATCTGACCTTCGAACTGGACGAGGCCGAAACACGCGTCGCGTCCCGGCTGGCCGTACGGCGCAATCCGGCGGCCGATCCCGGCGAACCGCTGCGGCTCGACGGTGTGGCGCTGCAACTTGTCTCGGTCGCGCTCGACGGGGTGCCGCTCGGCGCCAACCGCTACCGCGTCGAGGACGGCCGGCTCGTCATCCCCGAGATGCCCGACGCCGCGACCCTGGAGATCGAGACGCGCATCGCGCCGAAGGACAACAAGGGGCTGACCGGACTGTACGTTTCCAACGGCAGTTTCTTCACGCAATGCGAGGCCGAGGGCTTTCGCCGCATCACCTAC
>Ga0302154_10002745_pt1 | contig 13217 bp, 14 predicted proteins | sample I_Bog_N2_3_FD_193507 | JGI IMG/M metagenome (GOLD analysis project Ga0302154, IMG submission 193507) | Peat permafrost microbial communities from Stordalen Mire near Abisko, Sweden - I_Bog_N2_3 | ecosystem: Environmental > Terrestrial > Soil > Wetlands > Peat | place: Sweden: Abisko, Stordalen...
GGCGCTCGCTGTGGTGGCGAGCGGCCATCTTCCAGGGCAAGTCCAATTCGTCAGCGACGTTGTAGGCCAGTCGGATCACTTTGATGCGGTTCAAGTGCTGGAGAAGCTCCTCCAGCACCTGCAGGCGCGGCGACCGCACGCTTTCGACCAAGTGCCGGGCTTCTTCCAGGCCTTGACGCTTGCCGACGTCGCTGAGCAATTCCAGCAGCGCGCGCTCAGGCGTTGAGACGAGGAGGTCTGCCCGGCCGGAGGGCAAGGGCGCCAGGCCGAGCCGCGGCGGCATGCTGGCGTCAAAGAGGTGGGTGGCCTGGTAGTGCGCCGGGAACTCGGTCGTGAACCAGCCGGGCAGTTTGGCTGGCTTGTCACCCCATAGCGTCAATGTCTGCTGAAACGCCAGGTTGTGGCGCACGCCGCGCCATGCGAGGGCCGTCTTGCCCGCCACATGGAGCCCCTGCATCGAGGGGCTCAGCCAAGCCAGGCAGGCGTCCCGATCCAGCTTGTCGCCGGGCAACAAGTACACGCCATGGCCGAGCCGCTTGAGCCAGCCCTCCTCGCACAGCCTGGCCGCCTGCTTCGCAGTCAGTCCACGCTCACGCAGCCAGGCAGTCCCGATGGGCTGTCCACGCGGCAGCTCAGTCAGCAGTTGACGGAATAGAAGATTCGGTGAAGTTCCCATTCAGCGCGAATTATGAGTACAAATCTATGCCAACGCCAGAACTCGCGCACAACGGCAGGCTGCGGCAGAAGGATCGTCGCGCAGGTCAGTGCATACAAATTGTTCGCATATTCGCGTTTGACGAGAACAATGGAAACTTTTCTATGCCAAAACTCGTGTCCATCCGGCCGCCGCGCCGAAACCCGAAGCTTGGCAGACGTGCAAGCCGGACCCGCACTGCGAATTCAGAGACAACCACGCGCGACGCCTGAAGCTACGCATCGCAGGATGCGCGTCTGTCGATCATCGCCTTGGCGTTGCTGTCCAGGCTGCACCTGGGCGGGGTTGGGACAAAGATCCTCAGATGGCGTACCCGACTCCGGGCGCGGCAATGCCGCCGACGACGGCTGGGCGCTTGATGCGGGCGTGCTGTGGCTGTCCCGCCGACCGCCAGGAGATGCCTCAAGGCCCTCCAGGACGCGCAGATTCGCCTCTGGGACGCGTCCGGACGTGGGGCCTATGGCGGAGGTAGCCCAGACGCACAAACGGCCCCAAGGCGCGCGCGCATTGCGCACAGCACTGCCCCGTTGGCCGAGGCGCCATTGCGATCGGATCCCCCGTGGTGACGGTGCCGATCGGGACGCCAGTCTCCAGAACTTCGACGGCCTCCGGCTGACCCTGATGCTGATGCGTCACGCTGATACCGACGTCCGCAGTTCGGCGCCCCTCACGCCATCGGCGCGCCCGCTCCGCATGCATGGCACGACCTCGCGCGCCACGCTGGTAACGCTGTCCCGCCTCCTTCTGTCGCTCGCGCCGAGCGGCGGCCGAGCACGCCTGTCCGCAGTAGCACTGCCCGCGATCGCATTGCCGACACAGCGCCACCTGCGAGAAGCATCGAGCGCACAAGAAGAAGCGGGGGGCGGGCTGAATGTCCACGGCATCGAACTCCGGGCGTTGAGGAGCGCGGCCAGCACCGCCTCAGGCACCGACCGCGGCCGCGTCCTCACGACGCGACATCGCCACCGATTGCGGCCTCGGCCCACGAATCTCGAACCCTGCGCGGGCTGGTGTTCATGAGCGGGCCTGAAGGCCCTTGAACTCCGCGCCGCTGCGGCAGCCCTCCACCGACCCTTCGGCGCAAAACCGCCACCTCACCGTCGAATAAGTGCGGATTTCAACCGTCGTTCACAGGCGACGAGCTTCAACTGCTACATGCACCCGATGCTCAAGCGCGAGGTCTGCGGCGGTGACTTCGAGGCCACCATCCAGCGCAGCCGGTGGGGCATGAACTGGGGCCTGAACTTCGGCGTTCCGGACAACGTCAAGCTTGTCGTCCAGGTCGAAGCAGTCAAGCAGTAACTCGTTTCACCAAGTCGCCAGCGTCATGGCGACTCACCATCCTTCTATCCATCATGAAACTCCTTCATCTCGACTCCAGCGTCCTCGGCGCAAACTCTGTAAGCCGTCGGCTGAGCGCAGAGATCGTGGCGCGCCAGAAGGCGCTGCACTCTTCTTTGGCGGTGACCTATCGCGACTTGTCGGTGGACCCGGCGCTGCATCTGTCAGGCGACCACATGGCGGCGTTCCAAGGCGCCGCGGTCGACGACGCAACGGTGATTGCCGACTTGGTCAAGGGCAACGCATACATGGAAGAGCTGCTGGCCACGAACATCCTGGTCATCGGGGCTCCGATGTACAACCTGACGATTCCTACGCCGCTCAAGGCGTGGATCGACCGTATTGCCATAGCGGGGAAGACGTTTAGCTACACCGCCTCCGGCCCCGAAGGACTTCTGAAGGGCAAGAAGGCGTTCATCGCGTCCGCACGCGGCAACGTCTACGTGGTTGGTAGTCCCGTTGCCGCGCTCGAGCATCAAGAAAGCTACTTGATTGGACTGCTGGGCTTTCTCGGAGTGACGGACGTCACCATCGTACGCGCCGAAGGAGTTGCCTTCGGGCCCGATGCACGGGATACCGCGGTGAATGCCGCTCTCGGCCAAATCGCGGCGTTGACGGTCTAAGGCAACTCGAACGAGGCTAGCGTGCTGTTGCAAGTGAAGTGGCGCTGCTCCGCCAAGGGACGGCGCCCGTCGCAGGCACGATCGCAGGAACTGTCAACGCCGACGTGTGGAGCCGTTGGGTATACGGGCGGCACCGAGAGGGCGCTTGGGCAGTCGTGGCGGTTTTCGGTGCGGTGAAACCCACCATGCCGACCAACGCTCCAGGCTATCACGGTACCATTGCCATCGCCGCCTCCAGGTGGTGCTGAGGCGATGAACGCCAATTCGAGTCAAGGGAGATCGACGGCATGACGCTTCCGTTTTCAGGTGGGTGTGCGTGCGGAGCGATTCGCTACGTGTGCGCGGGTGCGCCTGTGGCCATGCTTAACTGTCACTGCATCGACTGCCAGAGGTCAAGCGGGGCGCCTTTTGCGTCTGGATTTATCGTGCGGGCCGTGGATATGGCGATCACCGGAGCGCCGAAATCGTACTCTGTTCGTGCCGGGAGCGGCATGCTTGCGAATCGGAGCTTTTGTTCCGATTGCGGCTCTCCGTTGTTTACGCGTGGCGAACTTGCGCCGGAGGTCATGTCTATCCGATTTTCGACGCTGGACGATTCGTCTGAGTTTCAGCCGATGCTGGATATCTGGACGTGCAGTGCGCAACAGTGGGTCTGCCTCAGTCCGGCAATTCCCCATTACGCTCAGACGCCATAGAGGCGACCGTCACGTTGAAGGGCCAAGGTCGTGGCTGCCGGAATACGGAATTCGCGTTGGCGTTGGCTTTGGCGCTCGAGCCGATACCGGCCACCGCCCGCGTCCATGCCCTGTCCGCAGGCTCTGACGGTCTTGACGGCCGCGCGGGTGCTGCCGGCGCCTGGCTTGGCCCCGACTCCTTGGCGCAGGCGCGGGCTCTTGGCCTGAAGCCGCTCGAGTGTCTCGACGACAACGACAGCGGGTCGCTGTTTCAACACATTGGCTCACTCATACACACGGGGCCGACGCACACCAACATCAACGACTTCAGGGCGATCCTGATCGAGGCGACGTGATCGCGTTTCACGCCTGTCACTGCAGCAATCTGCGTTGCCCTACCATCTCACCACCGACCTGGACTCTGTGAGTCCGAATCAACGCCTATGAAAACTATCCCTTTCTTAATCGATGTCGACGAGGCGGCGCTCGTCGATCTGAAACAGCGGCTGGCCCGCACCAGGTGGCCCGATGAGCCGAGCGACGGATCCTGGGCCGATGGCATCCCGACCGCAGTACTGCGGCGCATCACCGACCATTGGCGAGACCACTTCGACTGGCGCGCCTGCGAGCGGCACCTCAATCGATTGCCGCAGTTCCACACGGAAGTGGGTGGCCTGAAGGTGCATTTCGTGCACGTGAAGGGTGTCGACAAAAATTCCCCGCCGCTCATCCTGACGCACGGCTGGCCCGGTTCGTTCGCGGAAATGACCAGGATCATTCCCATTCTCACCGACCCGGCGAACAACGGCTTGCCCGGATTTCGCTCGTTCGATGTCGTCGTGCCGTCGTTGCCGGGATTTGCGTTTTCCGAAGCACCGTCCAGTCCCGGCACTAACAGCCGCGTTGTCGCCTCGATGTGGCACGAGTTGATGGCGGCACTTGGTTACCCGCGCTATTTTGCGCAAGGTGGCGATATCGGGTCAGGCGTCAGCACCTGGATGGCGCGCCTCTATCCCAATGCGGTTCGAGCTTTGCATCTGAATTTCATCTCCGGCAGCTACCAGCCGTCGTTGAGCGCCGCCGACAGGCCGCTGTCGCCCGCCGAATCGGCATGGAGAGCCAGCCGCGACGTGTGGGCGCAACGCGAGGGCGGCTATAGCCATATCCAGGCGACCAAGCCGCAGACCCTCGCCTACGCCCTGACCGACTCGCCCGTTGGCCTGGCAGCCTGGATACTCGAGAAGTTCTTTGTCTGGAGCGACGGCGGAGAAGATCTGCTGGATCGATTCGACATCGACGACCTTTTGACCGATGTCTCTCTCTACTGGTTCTCGGGAAACGTCGCATCCACGTTGCGAATCTACAAGGAAAATTCAGCGCAGCCGCTCGTTTTTTCGTCCGGAGAACGGATCGTGCCACCTCTGAGTTTCGCCAGCTTTCCGAAGGAAATCGTGACGCCGCCGCGGGAGTGGGTCGAGCGCGTCTTCGATGTCGCGCGATGGAGCGTGATGCCGGCGGGCGGCCACTTCGCGGCGCTGGAACAGCCGGAAGCTCTTGCACGCGACATCCACGAATCGTTCGCCGGGTTTCGCTGAAACTATTCGCGCTGGCGCCATGCCCGGCAGGCGCCAAATCAGCGGCGGCGCGTCGACTCGTCCCGAGCCGAGCTTTCGAAGGTCTGCTCTTGATCTCCCGGGAAAAGGATGCAACTGACTCTCTGCTTCACCGCCGGAGAACATCAATCAATGCGTCTGTAGCTCGCAGTCGCGGGGCCTTGTGCAGGGTGTAGACCCGCAGTTCCCGCTCGACCCAATCCTCATCCAACCGGCGCCGTTCAAAGCCTTCGGTTCCCGCATAGGCTGCGCCCGCGCCTTTGGGAACAATGGCCACGCCCAGTCCGGCCTCCAACATTCGGCACACCGCGTCAAAGCTATTGACAGTCACCGAGTGCTTCAGATCGATCCTCGCTTTGTAGGCGCGTTCGCGCAGCAATCGATCCAGGGATCCGCCCGGTTGAATTCCGACTAACCCGTATCGGGCGGCGTCCTCGAACTTGATCTGGTTCCGGCTCGCCAGCGCATGTCCGCTCGGCATCAAGACAACCAACGGGTCTGAGGCGAAGTGCCAGGAATCGAGTCCGGCTGCGCTGTCGGTGGCCACGGCGATGCCGACATCGGCCCGATCGTCCATGCACGCGCGGATTACTTCGTCGCTGAGGTCCTCGTGCAGCGAAATCTCTACCGCCGGGTATTCGAGTTTGAATTGGCGAAGGCGCTCCGGGAGATACCCAACGATAGCCGAGGCGTTGGCGTACAGGCGCACGGTTCCGCCGACGGAGCCGTCGATCTCGCAAGCCTCGTTGGCGAGGCTGCGCAGGTCATCTTCCAACCTCGTCCCACGCTCGTAGACAAATTTGCCAGCATCCGTCAACTCAATTCCACGGGTCGAGCGCACCAAGAGTGTGACACCGAGCGAGTGCTCCAGATCTGCCAAACGTCGGCTCAGGGCCGAAGCCGCGAGGTGCTCCCGCTCGGCCGCACGAGCAATGGATCCTTCCTGCGCTACCGCAATGAAGAGGCGGATGTTGTATAGATCGATTCGAGGCTTGACAGTGACTGAGCGCATCTGACACAGGATAGCGCCTTGTGACCGCCCCCGGATGAACGCCTCTCGATTGCTGGAATGGAACATGCTGACGGCATCCCTGGACAGTCCGGCCTCGCGTCTGTATCTCGAAATGCCGTACCCTGGTCAGTCTGCGTTGAGTTGGCGCGCGGCGGCTTCCGCGGTGTCCTCAGGCTTGGTGTTGAAAGCGATCGCCGCGCCTGGTGCGGCCTTGTGAATGATGTTCACCACGATCTCGAACAGCGCAAGGCTTTTCGGTGGAATTCTTAGCCCACCGCCGATCACGACGCAATCGTAGGGGGCGGCCCCCAGCGTCTTCTTCAGCATGGCGCTGCCGGCTGCATCGGGTGTGATCATGCAGGTGTCGCCCTCCCAGCCTCTCTCCTTGATCTTTGCCACCGCAACGGCGATGCCGGCGTTGATCTTGGCCGCGTCAAAGCCGGGCGGTAGGGAGGGGTCCGAGAAGTCCACGGTTTCAGGCTTCTGACCGACAAACAGGATGCGCGTCATTTGGTTCCTCGATTTCAAGTTTGGTGACTGGATGTTCGCAGCGCTCGCGTCGAAGGAATTCACCGACGATGTCCAGCGCTTCGTGTGCGGCCCGCAGGAGAGAAATATTGGCGGGGAAGACGTGCACCATGCCCTCCCAGACATGGAGTTCAACCTTCCCGCCGGATTCGGCCAATCGATCCGAGTAGCGACGGGCGTCATCCAGCAAGACTTCGTCCTCGCCGACGTGCAGCAGGACAGGAGGGAGGCCGGCCAGATCGCCGTACACGGGCGACGCGCGCGGATCATTGGCGTTCACCATTCCCAGATAACGTTGCCTGGCTCCTTCGAGTGAACTGCGGCTCAGCAAAGGGTCGCGCGCCGCTCGCGTTTCAATGCTTTCGCTGGCCAAGGCGAGATCAATCCATGGCGACATGACACACACGGCGAAGGGGCGAGGTATTCGATCCGTGCGTGCCGCCGAGGTCATGCGCGCGGCAGTGACCAAAGCGAGGCCACCGCCGGCCGAATCACCGGCGACGGCGATGCTGGAAAAGCCCGCGAGCGCCAGCCCTCGATAGGCCGCCTCGGCATCGTCGACCGCCGCAGGAAAAGGGCGCTCTGGCGCCAGGCCGTAGTCCGCAATGAAAACAGGCAACTTGGCTCGTGCCGCGATCTGGCCCGCGAAATGACGATAGGCCTGCGCCGACCCGACAACGTAGGCGCCACCATGGAGGTAGAGAATTGCAGCCTCGGACGAGGCTTCGATCGGTCGGCACCACCATCCCGGTATGCCGCCCACGACCGCTGCTTCATACAGGACATTTTCCGCTGCTGGCGTCTTGGCCATCAGCTCATCGAATGCGGCACGGCCGCTTGTTCCCAGGTCGGCTGCTGGCTGCAGTGCGAGCATCGCCCGCATTGCCAACATGGCCGCACGATCGACCAGGTGCTCGTGGTGATACGTCTCGTTCGGCGGCGTTGCATGCACGTTGATCATGCTCGCACCTCGATTCGTCCGGACGTTGCAAGCGCGCGTGTGCGGAGGTCCAGGATACGGTCGACCACAAACTGTGGGCGCTCTTCGGGTATGAAATGCCCGCAATTGGCGAGTGTGTGCGCTTCGACATTCTCGGCAACCATCGCAACCATCTCGCCCACCTTGCTTCCGAGCCCTTTCTCGCCGCCGAGCGCGACGACCGGCACGGTGATCTTTGCGCTCGTGAGTGGCTCGGTCTGCTCGATGCTGGAAAACGCCGCGCGGTAGATCCCCATGCTTCCGAGCACCCCACTCCTACCCGAAAAGGTGCGCAGATATTCATCGATGGCCTCCGAGGTGATGGCTGCGTGGTTCACGACATGGTCGCCGGTGTAGAACCAGTTGAGAAATGCGCGTTCGTTGCCGACGATGAGGGCTTCTGGAACCCCAGGTGCCAGTGGCAGGATCCACCACCACATCGATCCCTGCGCCATCGCCTGCGGTGTATAGGAAAACACCTGCCGCAGCAGCGAGCCCAGCATCACGGGCGCCTCGATGTAGAGCAGCCCTGCAACTTCATCGGAATGGTCGGCCGACCAGAGCAATGCCGGCAGAGCCCCCATGTCGTGCGCCGCGTGGATCAGACGCTTACCCTGGCCGAAATGAATCTCGTTGACAAGGGCGCGACACTCCTCGGCGAGCGACCGCGCGTCGTATCCGTCGGTTCCAGCGGGCTTGTCGCTGTCGCCATACCCCCGCATGTCCGGGACCAACACCGACAGCCCGGCCTTCGCGAGCGCGGGCGCGACGTCACGCCAAGCAAACCCGGTCGACAGGAATCCATGCCAAAGCACCACGGGCTGCCCATCCGGATCGCCGCCGATCCAATAGTGGAGGCGGACTCCCCCCACTGTTGCCGACTTGTGAACAAACGCTGGAATCGACGCCCGTGGCGTTGCGCTCGCTTCCATCTCAATACACCGGCAGCATGGGCGGGTCGGCCGCCAGCAGCGGCACCAACGCCATGCCCTGTGGCGTGGCCCAGTTGCCGACCAGTTCGGCGACCATCGTGTTGGTCGACGTCAGCCAGACGCCGGCACGCTCCATTCGTCGTCGCGAGGTCTCCTCGCCTATCGAGAAGCTCGATCCGCTCGCGTCAAGGACGGCCTGTACCTCATAGCCCGCTTCGACAGCGCTGATCGTCGGGAAGACGAGGCAGATGTCCGTGGTGACTGCCGCAATGATCAGCTGCTTGCGGCCGGTCGCGGCCACAGCCTTGCTGAAGTTCGGATCGTCCCATGCATTGACAACCCCTTGACGCTTCACTCTTTCGGCAAAGGCGACCGGCGCAACTCGTTCCAGCGACGGATGGAGCGGGCCCTGCACATGGCCCTCCTGGCTGGAAGTCATGACGATCGGCATATCGAACGCAAGCGCGGCCTTGAGCAGCGTGACCGCATTGCGAATCGACTGGTCGGGATTCATGTTCTTGATCAGCTGCGTCGTACCGACCTGGTGATCGATCAGGAGCAGAGCGCATTGAGCGGGTTTGAAATGAGGTGAATGTTCCATTTTCGATATCCTTGGTTAGGGTCATGTAAGTCAGGCGGCACGACGCCGGGGGCTTGCTGTCGCCTGACGCTCCGAAAGCGATTTTTCTGCACGAGGGGCATTGCCGATTGCAATGCTCATGGCCGTTCTGTTCGGCGCTGGACCTGTGGCCTAGGCAGGCGACAACGATCGAGCGTCGAGCGTGGGATAGTCCGTGTAGCCCTTCGGGCCCAGTCCATAGAACGTCGACGAGTCGGGCTTGTTCAACGGCGCATCGGTGCGAAAGCGCTCCACGAGGTCGGGGTTAGCGATGTAGGGCACTCCGAAGGCAACGAGGTCGGCGTTGCCTGCTTCGAGCACGGCGTTCGCCTTGGCCTTGTCGAAACCCGTGTTGACGATGAGAGGGACGGAAGTCATCGGACGGAACGTCTCGGCGACATGCTCGATCTGCACGCCGGTCTCCAGCGCCTTCGCGTTCGGTTCGCACAGATGAAGATAGCCCACGCGGAGTGCGTCCAGCGCGCGCACCGCATGACTGAAGGTCTCCAGCTTGTGGCTGTCGTCCATGCCGTACAGAAAGCTGGAGGGTGACAGCCGGACGCCGACGCGATCCGCCGACCACGCGGCGATGGACGCCGCGGTGCATTCGAGCAGGAGCCGTGCGCGGTTCTCGACCGGACCGCCGTACGCATCGGTACGCTGGTTGCTGCCGTCCTGCAGGAACTGGTCGAGCAGGTAACCGTTTGCGCCGTGCAGCTCGACGCCGTCGAAGCCTGCCTCGCGTGCGTTGCGCGTGGCCTGCGCAAAGCTCTCGACGATGCCCGGCAGTTCATTGATCCCCAGCTCTCTCGGGATTGGAAAGTCCACGCGTCCGCGCGGGAGGAAGAAGTCGCCCTTTGCCGGCAATGGCGATGGCGCGACCGGCAACTCACTGTCGCGCATTTCCGGATGAGCCACGCGGCCGCAATGCCATATCTGCAGATAGATGCGCCCCCCTGCCTGGTGGACGCCGGACGTGACCTTGCGCCAAGCCTCGATCTGATCGGCGCGGTGAATGCCCGGCGCACGAATGATCCCGTGTGCCTGGTCGGAGACCTGGGTGCACTCGGTGATGATCAAGCCCGCCGATGCGCGCTGCACGTAGTAGTCGCGCATCAGATCGGTCGCGACGTCGTCTTCCGTGGCACGTGTTCGGGTCATTGGCGACATCACCGCGCGGTTCGGCAACTTTAGGCCGGAGAGACTGAAGGTATCGAAGAGATTGGGCATGTTGGCTCCCGTCAAAGCATGTGCTTGCCGCCATCGACATTGATGGTCTGGCCTGAGATGAAGTCGGAATCCGGAGAGGCGAGAGAGAAGACCGTGCCGACCAGGTCGTCGCCGGTTTCCTCGCGCGCGATGGCGCGGCCTTTGATCTGCGCCTCGAGCATCTCCTTTGGCATCGTCTCCCTGACACGGGGCGTGACCGTCAGGCCGGGAGCGATGACGTTCACCGTGATCCCGTCGCGGCCGACGACGCGGGCGAGACTTCGTGTGAATCCCAGAACGCCGGACTTGGCCGCGACGTAGTGAACCTGCTCCGCGACACCGTCGAACATCGAGCCCGAACCCATGTTGATGATCCGGCCCCAGCCTCGCCCCTTGATCAGCGGCAGCATTGCTTGGGTCATCAGGAACACGCCGGTCAGGTTGATGCCGATCACCTTGTTCCAGTCGACGAGGGACGTCTCGTCGAATGGTTGCGTCGGGAAGTAGCCGGCGCAGTTGACGAGTACGTCGACCTTTCTTGACTTCTCTCGCACGAAGCCGGCCAGCGCGCGACAACTCGATTCATCGGAGATGTCCGCCGCCAGCGAGTGCAGGTGCGCATCCTTCGCGACGCTTGCCCGCAACTTGTCGAGTGCCTCGTCGCTGCTGTCGGTGGCGAACACGGTGTCGCCGTTGGCCAGAAAGCGCTTCACGATGAGCGCGCCCATTCCTCCGGCGGCGCCGGTCACCACCACCACGCGGTCGGTCTTCATGGTCTGGCCTCCGATGTGGCGAGCTCTTCGAAGTAGGAGCGCAGGGTTCGGGGTTCGCGGCCGAGGATCGCGCGCAGCGTGAGAGCATTGCCGAGCAGACTGTGCCGGTCATACCAATCGAACATCGGCTTCATCGCGGCCATTTGCCGAGCCTGGGGGGAGTCGCCGGGGGGGGTTGCCGAAGCGTCGAGTCGAACCTTCGCCGCATCGATCGGGCGACCGAGCACGTCGCCGATCAGCGCGGCCACCTCCTTGCGGTTGAGCATACCTTCGGCGCAAAGCTCGAAGGTGCCGAATGTCAGGCGGTCTTCGGTCAGGGCGATCGCTGCGACTTCGGCCACGTCGCGGTAGTCGACGCGGCTGAAGCGCGTCTCGGCCGACCAGGGTTCAGCCAGGACGCCGGTCTTCAGTACCGATTGCCAACTCCCTGCATAGTTCTGGAAGAACAAGGTGGGATGAAGGAACACGTACTCCATGCCCGAGTTCAGGAGCGCTTCTTCGACCGGTCCCTTCGCCGCGTGGTTGTCGAGCCCAGCGAGCGTCGGATGAATGACGGAAGAAAACGCGAACCGGCGCACGCCGGCCCGCTGGGCGGCTTCGACCATGTGCTTGCCGACATTCGCTTCGTCGGGCAGGAATGCCGGCGCGATGTAGAAGACCGTGTCGATGCCTTCGAGGGCGGCGTCGATACTGGGACGGTTGCCCAGTTCGCCGATGGCCACGTCCGTGGCGCCATGCACGCGTACCGCTTCAGCGTCGGAGGCATGTCGAATGAGTCCGCGAACTTTGGCGCCACGTCTGGCAAGCTCTGGAAGCACGAGCCCTGCGAACTTGCCCGCCGCGCCGACGGCCAGGATGGTGGACGTACGTTCCTTCATGAAGTCCTTCCATGGGAAGCGCATCGCTTCCCTGTCGATATGCGTCAGCATGGTTGAGTCACCTTCAGCTGCTGGCACCGGCGTCTGCGCTGCCCGCTGACCCGCGGTGAAGTTCTTAGTTCATGCTATCTGCCGAGGTTCACGGGCAGAAGCTCAATTTCGGCACAGGGGGCATCTCCTATTGCGATGGCCATGGCCAAGCTCTTCAACGCTGGGGCCGCATAGGAAGGCGGAGGTGGCCTCGTCGACGCCGATCGCCACTTCCGCAGCGCCTTTGTCGCGCACCCCGGCAGTCGACCCGGGCTTGCGGACAAGGCCCCTGACCTTCGCGCCGCGCGCTGCCAACGCCGGTATCACCAGGCCGGCACACTTGCCGTCTGCTCCAACCGCCAGGATGGTTCCGCTCATGAGGACGCCCTTCGATGCACCGCGTGATTGCCGAACCGATTCAGCAATGGGGAAGCCCTCGATCGGTCCGTCCCTTGCATACTGTTGTCCGCTGCTGGAACAATGCGGGCGAACGAGACGAGACTCTGTCCTGTCATCAGGGCAGCTATTCACCTGCGGTGCGCTGTGTTCTCTTCCTCTACGGCGTTGCCGACGACGATTTTCCGGAAGGCGGGGGGCGCGCAGCCTTGCGGCAACTCTTGCCGAAGCCGCGTCGCATCACGAGCGGCGCGCGAGCGCGCCCTCCAGGAATTCGCCGGTGATGTCCAGGGCCTCGCGCGCTGCATGGGAGATCGACACACTCGAGGGGAAGACGTGCGTCATCCCGCGCCACACGTGCTCGGTGGCGCGAGCGCCCGCGGCTTCGCAGCGCTGCTGATAGCGCCTGCTGTTATCCAGCAGGACTTCGTCCTCGCTGACGTGCGGAAGCACCGGCGGCAACCCGGACAGGTCCCCTTGCAGGGGGCGAGATCCGCGGGTCCGCCACGGTCGTGCGGGCCCGCATAGTTGACTGCGGCCTCGTCCAGCGTCTCGCGGGACAACAGCGGGTCGTGCCCGCTGCGGCTCTCCAGGCTGGCGCCGCTCAAGGTGAGGTCGGTCCACGGGGACATCACGGCAGCGGCGCCAAGCAGGCGCGCGCCGGGCGCCTGGACGCGGACCGTCATCTGCAGCAGCACGAGCGCGAGGCCGCCGCCCGCCGAGTCGCCTGCGATGGCAATGGCATCGAAGCCGTGTTCGAGCAGGCCGCCGTACGCGGCCCATGCATCCTCGACCGCCGCCGGATAGGGATGTTCGGGCGCGAGTCGGTAGTCGCGATGAAGACGGCCGCGCGCGCCCGGCTCGCGTTCTGGCTGGCGAAGTGGCGATACGCGCG
>Ga0302154_10002751_pt1 | contig 13208 bp, 7 predicted proteins | sample I_Bog_N2_3_FD_193507 | JGI IMG/M metagenome (GOLD analysis project Ga0302154, IMG submission 193507) | Peat permafrost microbial communities from Stordalen Mire near Abisko, Sweden - I_Bog_N2_3 | ecosystem: Environmental > Terrestrial > Soil > Wetlands > Peat | place: Sweden: Abisko, Stordalen...
TGGTGAAGTTCAGGGCGGATTCCAACGCGGCCAGATATTCCGGTGCGCGCTCCATCAGTTTCGGTGTGGCAGATGCAAATTCGCCGTCCAGCACCAACAGACCTTCGCCCGCTTCATCACCGGCCATGCGGAGGAGATCCGCCTCGCCGGTGTTGAGATACTGCGCATCGCGCGGATCGGCGATCCAGACCGGCTTGCCTTCGCCGAGTACGCCGGAGAGCCAGTAAATCTTGCGGAGCAGGTACTCCAGGCGCGCCGCGTCGTTGGTCTCCGTAAAGAGGAACTTCTTCTGCCAACGGCTGTAGTAGCGGGTTGTCACCGGCACGGGCTGGCGATTTCCGGATTTGAGGAATTCGAGCTGGCCCAGATCGATCGTCTTGCGAATCGCGTTATAGACGAAGGTCTCCGCGTAGGGCTGTTCCATCGATGGAACAATCTCAGCGAACGTGAGGGTAACCGCGGCAGCGATTTTGGCATGCAGGCTGTGCGCACCGCCATCAGCGAGCTCAATCTCCCCGTGGACAATGTAGGTGTCCGCTCCAGAGACCGATGTGTGGAAGGGCCACTGGAACTTTCCGAAAGCGACAGGCAATCCGCCGAGGGTCACATAGCACTCGGGTCGAGGATTGCGGAGGCGTTTGGCTTCAGCGGCCAGATGCGCCGTCATGGTCGGCAGCAGACTCGGCTTGTCGAATTCAAACCCCTGGCTCAGCTCGAGCCTCAGCGAACGGCCGGAGAGTTCGCCATCCGGCAGACCAAGCTGGAACACGGTCGTTGGTTGACCGTGGAAGTCGCGGCCTTCTGTGACCGACTGAAGAACAAGACCGGCCTGAGCGGCAGCGGTTTGAAGCGAAGTAGCGAGGTTGGATTTCGAATCGACCGTCATTGAGTTGGAATCCTGGATCAGAGATGTGTGCACTTCTGTTTGAGACCGGTGCATAGTCATTCTAAGTCCCGGGCCGGTCCGCCGTCGCATTTACAATGGGAAATGTGCAGAACGAAGGAACATCGCCGATTATTCTCGCGGAAAACCTGACCAAGGTCTACATGGCTGGTCGCATTGAAGTGACTGCTGTAAGTGGGGTTTCGCTGGCAGTACACCCCGGGGAGTTTGTGGCTATAGTAGGCCCTTCAGGTTCGGGCAAGTCCACGCTGTTTTATCTGTTGGGCGGGCTAACGCGAGCTACCGGCGGACGCGTGGTGATTGACGGCGTGGATTTTGCGACCCTGAACGACGCCGAACGAACCAAGCTGCGCAAGAATCGGATTGGCTTCGTATTCCAGAAATTCAACCTGCTGCCAACGCTTTCGGCGATGGGAAATATTGAGATCGCGTGGGCGGTGAGCGGTCGTAAAGGCCCCTTGGATCTGAAATATCTTGACCACCTTTCCGATCTGCTATCAATTCGGGGGAGGCTAAAGCATAGACCCTCGGAACTGAGCGGCGGCGAACAGCAGCGCGTGGCGATTGCGCGAGCGCTGATTACGCGGCCGGCGATTGTGTTGGCCGACGAGCCCACCGGCAATCTAGATACGAAAAATTCCGATGCGGTGCTTGAGATGCTGGTGCGTTCGAATCGAGAACTGGGCCAGACCACGCTGATGATTACGCACAATCCGGAAGCAGCAGCGATTGCGAGCCGAATCCTGTATATGCGGGACGGGAAGATCGTGAGAGAAGAAAAGGGCTCGCAATCCGAGGGAACGCAAGCGGGAAACGATTCGGCAGCACAGGTTTCGACACGGGCCAAAGTTTGACCTTGTTTTGGCCGCGCGGGTATACTCAAACCTGCGATTGCGGGAGTAGCTCAGTGGTAGAGCATCGCCTTGCCAAGGCGAGGGTCGCGAGTTCAAATCTCGTCTCCCGCTCCAATCCGCCCTCCGGCGCCTGCCGGGTTGGCTACGGTGGTTTGGAGCGATAAGCAAACAAGAGGCAGCCCTGCCAAGGCGCGGTACCCAAGTGGTAAGGGAGAGGTCTGCAAAACCTTTATGCGTCGGTTCGATCCCGACCCGCGCCTCCAATTTTTCAACAACTTAGAGACTCATTGAAAAAGGATTCCCTGCTCTCTGTGGGGACTTTTGCGCCTGGGATTAAACCCTTTCGAACTCCTCCATTTTCATTGCACCTGCTCGTCGGCCGGCGTCCGCAAAAGCGGGAATCAAGCGAATTTGGAGGCGCGAAAGGTTCAATCGGAGGGGTGCGCAACCTGGCGAAAAGGCTGCTCAATTGGTTACAAAAGCATCGAAAGGGTCGCTCGCGCGGTTGGGATTCGCGGAGACACGTACCGTGCGGGCAGCCTTTTTGAGATGGTTCGGTTGCCGAGAGTTTAATTCAATGAGGTCAAGGGTTGCGGAGATTTAGCCGATTTATTAGGAAACGCGCTGATATCGCACGGCTTAGAGGCATAACCAATTGATAATGGACGATTTATCTTGATTTAGTTTGCAGTGCAGTTGCACGCGGAATGGGAGTTCCAAACGGCCGACCCGAGCGGACCGCGCTCCCACTCATCCCGCGATAGGGGCTCCACCCCAGCGACGAAGACCTGTCGCTGGGGACCCCGGGCTGCGGGATGAATGGGGCACTGTGTCTCATGTTTTGGACACTCGGTTTGGGCTACTGTTCGGTGTAGACGTAGTCGTTGTAGAGCCAATTGCCGTCGATCTTTGAGTACATCCTTGCGTAGATCGTGGCGCCGTTTGCGGGCAGAGAAGGAGCGCTGGTGGAAAGAGCCGTTCCCTTATACACGTACAGATCGGTTCCGCCGGGCGCAACCGCGCTCAGGTTGAGTTGGTATTCGGAAGCCGATGTTCCGGCGCTCCACTGGAAGAGCACATTGCTGGTGCCGAGGATGGTGCTTATTCCCGGCGTGGGAGATGTGAGCGCGGCCGGAGTGGGTGCGCCGCTCTCGGTATAAACGTAGGCGTTCGACAGCCAGACTCCGTCGATCTTTGAGTAGAGCGTGGCGTAAACGGTCACGCCATGTGCGGGCAGGGCGGGTACGGTGGCGGAAAGCGCCGTGCCTTTGTACGAGAACAGGTCGCTTGCACCGGGCGTAGTGGCGCTTAGGTTGAGCTGGTAGTCGGAGGCCGACGTTCCTGCGGCCCACTGGAAGAGCACACTGGTGGTGCCGAGAATGGTGCTCAGGCCCGGGGTGGGAGATGTGAGCGCGGCCGGGGTGGGCGAACCACTTTCTGTATAGACATAGCTGTTCGACTGCCACGTTCCATTGACTTTTGAGTAGAGCGTTGCATAGACGGTGACACCGTGTGCGGGCAAGCTGGGCACAACCGCGGAAGTGGCCGTGCCTTTGTAGAGGAACAGGTCGCTTGCACCCGGTGTAATGGCGCTGAGATTGAGTTGGTAGTTGCTCACCGCACCTCCGGCCGTCCACTGGAAGGCCACATTACTGGTGCCGAGGATGGTGCTAAGTCCGGGGGTTGGAGATGTCAGCACCGCTGGAGTGGGGGTGCCGCTTTCGGTATAGAGGTAGGCGTTCGACTGCCAGACCCCGTTGATTTTTGAATAGAGCGTCGCGTAAACAGTCACGTCGTTTGCGGGCAGGGCGGCTGCGATCGCGGATGTGGCGGTGCCCTTGTATAAGAACACGTTGCTTGCGCCTGCGGTGGTGCCGAGGTTGAGTTGATACTCGGTGACGCCTGTCCCTGTGGTCCACTGGAAGGTCACATTGGTGGTACCCAGAACGGTGCTGATTCCCGGCGTGGGCGAGATGAGCGTGGCCGGATTCTGGACGACCGTGAGCGTAAAGTTTTGCGTAGCGTTGACGGTGCCGTTGCTTGCAGTAATGGTGATTGGATACGAAGGGCTGGCGCTGACCGCCGGCGTGCCGCCGATGGTTGCCGTGCCGTTGCCATTATCAACGAAACTGACTCCCGAAGGCAGAGCTCCGGTTTCATTGAGGGCCGGCGTGGGAGTGCCGGTGGTGGTAACGGTGAACGAACCCGCGGTGCCGGCAGTGAAAGTGGCGCCTGCAGCGCTGGTGATGGCCAGAGCCGGGTTCACAGTCTGCGTAAAGGTGCCGATGCTGCCGGCAAAACCGGTGTTTGCGGGATAATAGGTTGCAGCGATCGTGGTTGAGCCGACTGGCAGTGAAGTTGTGGTGCAGCTCGCTGTACCGGCTGAAATTTCCACCGATTCATAGCAGCCGTCACCTATATGGAAAGGTGCAAACTCCACTGTGCCTGTCACCGTGTTTCCAAACGAAGGTGTCACGGTGGCCGTAAAGGTGACTGACCCGCCCGATACGGACGGGCTGAGGCTTGAAGTGATTACTGTGGTTGTGGGTATACCATTCCAGTTCTTGATCAGGTTATAGACATTCACCGATCCGAGGCCGGTGGCGAAGTCCCATCCTGAGTTGGTGCCATACGCAATCGACAACGCAGAGGTGGAGGTGGAAAGGGCGCCCTGCACCGCTGTGCTCGTTGTTCCGGTATAGCCGTAGCAGTTTTCAGAACTGGTGGCCGTGCCTCTGCAGTTGACGTCGATGTCGCCGAGGGTTACGTCATTGAAGATGCAACCGCTGGCCTCGCCGGTTCCAAGCGAGGAGTTGCAGGCGGCATTGCCCGTGGTCCCATATTCGGCGTTAGCCAGCGCGTAGAGCTGGTAGTCGGGGTTTCCGAGAGGAAAGCCCCCAGTAGACTGATTGATCAAGGCCTGGATTCCGGCCATGATCGGCGACGAAAAAGAAGTACCTCCCGCTGCCGAATCGAGAGTGTCTGCGACGTTGGTGTAGTCGCAGGGGACGCCGCCCTGAGCGGCATCGGTCAAACAATACACCAGGAAGTGGTTGAACGCGCCATTCGCGGCGAACAGCGAAACATCGGGAATGTCTCGGGTATTGTCGCTGGGATTACCCAGCACCGATTGCCAGGATGGTTTGTTACCCGACGGATAGAGTGTACCGACGCCTTCATAAAGGCTGGGACCGCCGCTTCCTGAACCGGTAGTGCGGTAGTCGGCTTTGCCGATGGTGCTGTTGCAGAAGCCACTCGAGCCGTAGCTCTGTGTGTATGAACCTTGTGCAAGAAGCGGCAGTGAGTAAATGAGTTGGCTGGCGCAGGAGTCGTTCCAGGGGATCTCTGGGATGTAGGACAGGGCCGATCCAAGGCCGCTGGTATTGGAACTGTCGCCGCCCCAGTAGGTGCTGAGTGCGGGGCCCGATTCCGCAGCATTTAAATAGACGTCTCCAAAATCAGTTCCGCCGACGGAGACGTTATAGGGCGTGGAGGTAAACCCGCTGACAGCGATGCCGTGGGTTGCAACGGTTTTATCCGCGTCGCAGGAGGCCGCGCCTTCGTCGCCGGAAGACACAAACACTGAGACGCCCAGGGCCGCTGCCTGCTGATAGGTTGTAACGTACGACGCATTTGCAGCATTTCCGTTCTCAGACTCGCATTCGCCGTAGCTGATGCTCACAATCTGAGGAGGATTGGCGCCGTTAATCAGGTTTTGAAGAGCGACGAGGCCGCCGAATACTGTATTGGTATCCGCGCAGGATGCGAGGACAACGTTGGCGTCCGGCGCGGAGGCGCCAGCCCACTCCGCATCGAGCGCGGCTTCGCCTTCATCCCCATTTGCGCCGGGGTTATTGCAGGTTGCACTTCCGGTCGGATTTACCTGGGAGAATGTTCCGCTGTAGCCGGAGAGGCCGAAGGCGCTGCGGAAAGTGGCCACGTCGCTGGCGTTCAGAATGTTGGTGTCTTCAATGACGACGATCGTCTGGCCGGCACCCGTGTATCCGGCGGCAAATGCAGGATTCAGGTTATAGATGGTGGCCAGATCCTGTGGTCCAACGGCGTAAAGCGTTGTGTCTGATCCGCAGTTGGCTGCAGGGCAGTCAAAGGTGAATTGCGGCCGCTTTTTGACCATGGAGTGGGGCATGAAGTTGTGGAGCGCGTGCACGCCCTTGACTACACCGGTGAGCGCGGCGGGAATCTGCGGATCGCTCATGTTGGCGATGTGGGCCACGCCATCCACTTCAACATTGTGGATCTCGGTATGGAAGGCCTGCTTGACCTGGCCGGCGGTTCCGGAGAACTCAATGACCATGCCGCTGATTGGAACTCCGTCGACGCGGAAGCCGTGGTTCTGCAGCCAGTTCGACACGGTCTCAATGTCCTGCCTGGATACGCCGAACCGGTCGCCGAATTCCTGCGCAGTGAGCCAGTGATGGTATTGCGCCGAGCCCTTGCGTTGCTGCTCGTCCATCAGGTTCACCAGTTCCTGTTCAAGCTCCGCCGGACGCTGCAATTGCAACTGCATGTGGTCCATGGGGAGGTTGTCAGAGACTGCGCCGCGATCGTTTTCAGCCCTCGCTGCGGGGTGGGTGTTTCCTGAGAGCGTAACCAGCTTTCCCTCGTTAATGGACTCCACGACAAGTGCGCGCGTGTTGCGTCCACCGCTGTATGGCTGCGCAGCTTGCAGGGCGTTTGCACTGGTGAAGAAGCCGGCAACGGCAATCAGCAGGCAGGCAAACGTCTGTTTTGAACGGAGAAAGGCAGAGCTGGCGCTGCGGCCAATAATCGACTGAAACATGGTTCGGTAATCTCCTGAATGCGCGTGTATGCGTTAAATAATTCGGGACCATTCCACAGCTTCATGGGAATGATTTCCGCAGTGGTCATGCCTGGGGGGGAAGAGCTACCTGACCGTGTTGGATAAGACTCTCGTATAGCAGGCGCGCTGTCAAGATGTTCTTTAGCTCATTTGGCAGCTCCGTTGGTAACCCGCCTTGATGGATTTTTTGTGTCATAAAAATTGCATTTATAGGCCTTTCCTGTCGCGAAATTCTTTGACAACTTCGGCGGGATCGCGGTGCTGGCCGTCGATGGCTTCGTTCATTGCACGCATGTCGTCCGCAGTGATTTTGCCGGCGAGAGCGTTGATGGCGAGCTGAATCTGCGGCCAGCGCTGGAGGGCTTCTGCGCGGACAAGGGGGACGGCCTGATAGGGAGGGAAGTAATGCTTGTCGTCCTCAAGAGCAGTGAGGCCGAATGCCTGGATGGGACCGTCGGTGGAGTTGGCGGCGATGATGTCGACCTGATGGGCGTTGAGCGCGCGATAGAGCAGGCCAAGGTCCATGGTGCGAGGTGGGGCGGCGAAGCGGAGGCCATATGCGGAGCTTAGGCCGGGCAGACCATCGGGACGCTGTTCAAACTCATAGCCTACGCCGAGACGCCATTGGGGCGCGTAGTGTGCGGCCTGGCTGAGGGTGGAGAGATGCAGGCTGCGGGCGTCATCGCCGCGAATGACCATGGCGAAAGTGTTTTCAAAGCCGAGCGGCGGAGCGACGACGACGTTGTAGCGGGAGGCGTAGAGGGAGCGGACGGTGTCCAGGACTCGCTGAGAATCCCGATCAACAGGCTGCTTCAGGATGGCGGTGAGGGCGGTGCCGGTGTATTCAACGTAGGCGTCAATGCGGCCGGAGACGAGGGCTTGCTGGCAGATGTAACTGCCGGCGAGATAAAAGCGGCGCTCGACTTTGAGGTTGGATTTGGCCTCGATCTCCTGGGCGAGGAGTTCGCCGAGGACGACTTGCTCGGTGAAGTTTTTTGCGCCAATGACGGGGTGGTCGGGGCGGGGTGGGGAGCAGGCGGTGAGCAGCAGCGAAATGACAGTGAGGAGAAAAACACCGGGGGTGCGCTTCATCTTGAGGGAACCTTGAAGCGGTATTCGAGCAGGCCGAGGAGAGCGTCGGCGGCGAGGGCGAGCAGTGCGGCGGGGATAGCTCCGGCTAGAACCAATCGGTTATCTACGGAAGCTACGCCGCGGAAGATGAGTTCGCCGAGACCACCGGCGCCGACTGCTGCCGCAATGGTAGCTATGCCGACACAGGTGACAGTTGCGGTGCGGAGGCCGGCGAGTATGAAGGGTGCGGCGAGGGGCAGTTCCACCATGAAGAGGCGCTGGCGGCCAGTCAGGCCGAGGGCGCGTGCGACTTCGAGTACGGCTGGGTCGATGCCGCGGATGCCGGCGTAGGTGTTGCGCAGGATAGGGAGCAGCGCGTAGGCAGTGAGCGCGACGATGGCGATGCGGGCGGCGCGGTCTCCGAGCCAGGGGAGCGGGAGGAGAAAGCCGAACATGGCGAGCGAGGGGATGGTTTGGAGGATGTTGGCCGTTGCGATGACAGGCCTAGCCCATTGCGGCGCGCGGGTGAGGCCGATTGCGGTTGGGACGGCGATGGCGGTGGCGAAGAGCATGGCCGCGCCAGTGAGCCAGAGATGCTCGAGGGTGAGGGTGGCAATTTCGCTTCCGTATTGTGAGAAGAAGCTGGAGGTCATGATGGGCCTCCAGAGGGTGCGGCGGCTTGCTGTGCGCCGCGGTGAAAGGCACGGATGTAGGCCTCGATTTCCGGTTGGCGTGAGCGGAGGAATTCGGCGGGTTCGAGGTTGGCGATGAGTTTGCCCTGGTGGAGGAGGACGATGCGCTGGGCGAGGTAGAGGGCTTCGTCGAGATCGTGGGTGACGAAGAGGACGGTCTTTTTGAAGCGGGCCATGAGGGCGCGGAGCATGTCCTGCATTTCCGCGCGGGTGAGAGGGTCGAGTGCGCCGAAGGGCTCGTCCATGAGGAGAATGGCGGGGTCGGCGGCGAGGGCGCGGGCGAGGCCGACACGCTGGCGTTGGCCGCCGGAAAGCTGATGGGGATAGCGCTGGGCGAAGTCGGATTGATCAAGGCCGACGGCGGCGAGCAACTCGTTACTGCGCTGGATGCGTTGAGGGCGGGCGATGCCCTGGGCTTCAAGGACGACGCCGACGTTGCGCTCGACGGTGAAGTGAGGGAAGAGGCCGGTCTCCTGAATGACGTAGCCCATGGAGCGGCGAAGGGCGATCAGGTCGGCGTTGCGGATGCTGCGGCCGTGGATGAGGATGTCGCCCGATGTGGGTTCGAGCATGCGGTTGACGGTGCGCAGTAGGGTGGTTTTGCCAGAGCCGCTGCGGCCAAGAATGGCCGTGGTGGTTCCTGGATCGAGGGCGAGAGAGATTTGGTCCAGCAGGAGACGCTGCGGCGAGACCGCAAAAGAGACATTGCGAAATTCAATGGCTGCGGTCATTGGCCGGCGTCCCGTGCAGTTTAGTGTACGGGACGTGAGAGCGGGCGGCACGGCCACTTTGCGGCTGGGGATGCCGCCGGCGGGAGTGTCGGAATTCTTAGAAGCCGGCTTGCTTCTCGGCGAGGTCGCCGATCACGGGCAGCTTGTAGCGTTCCCCTTTGAGAGCCTTGAGCAGCACAATGATCCATGCCACAAAGAGGATGAGGGAGCCAACCGCGAATACGAGCCAACCGAGGATCGGGATGATCGCGATAATGCTGATTGCGAACCACGCAATGTTCAGGAAGATGGACTGCCAGGCGTGAAAGCGGATCAAGGGTTTCTGGTTGTAGGGCGCAACAACCAGGAAGATGATCGCCGGGATGATGGTCACATAGGCGAGTCCGCATGCGTTTGTGTCTGTGAGGCCACCTTGGAGGGTTTCGTCGGGCATCGTAAATCCTTTCAGGAACGAGACTGGAACACTTGACCGTGGACTCTGAACGCAGGCCGGGAAGATTGGATGGGGACCGGGACGGCAAAGAGCATAACTCGGGCTATTGAGGTTCGCCTTAAGGAAAACCCGGATACCGATAAAAGTCAAGCAGGATTTCAGTTAGTTCATCTTTCGTTAATTGCGGTGAAAAGCCACCTGCGATCGGATGGAAAAACAGGAAAGAGACGGCTTTCTGCGTTTCATTAAGCAGGGTTTGCTGTGTTGCAGACCGGACACACTGCAACGGTTCTGCCCCAGCCATTTTGTTGAGATGGAAAGACATTAAAAGTCGAGCTTGTCGTGGACATCTTGAGGTATATTGGCACGTAGCCGGCAAAACATCTGGAAAACTCCGGAAGTACATCGCAAGACAAGGAGATCAGCGTGGCAATCTACTGTGGAAAGTGTGGGGCCGAGGTCCCATCCGACAAGCAATTCTGCGCAAACTGCGGCACACCGTTGGCAGCCGCCGCGGCAGCACCCGTATATGCACCTCCTGCATATGCACCGGTTGCCCCAAGCGCTCCGCCGCCAGGCTACGCCCCTCCGCCGAGTTACGGTCCACCGGCGGGCTCTCCTCCTCCTCCTCCGAGTTATCCAGGTGCCGTAGCGCCCGTGCCGGCCAAGTCAGGGGGCGCACTGAAGATCATCCTGATTGTGGTTGCCATCTTTGTCGGGTTGGGAGTTCTGGGCGCGGCGGCGGTTGGGTTCACGGTGTGGCGCGTTGCCCACGCCATCCATACTTCCGGTAAAGATGGTGATATATCCATTGACACCCCGGGGGGCAAGATTTCTACCAGCTCCACTGAGAGTTATTCCTCGTCCGAGCTGGGAACGGATATCTATCCAGGCGCGCAGACAGGAAAAGGCAGCATGCGGATGAGCCTGCCAACGGGTTCGGTGATCACCGCCATCTACACAACTTCCGACTCGAAGGACCAGGTAGTGAGTTACTACAAGTCCAGGCTGGGAAGCGATGCCTCGGTATATGACAACGCGAACAGCGCTGTTCTCTCAGTGCAGAAGGGCCCGAAGGAAACCGTGATGATAACGGTGAGCCAGAACGGCTCGCAGGACGATGGGAAGACGCGGATCTCGATCATGCACTCAAAGAGCACCAAAGAATAAGAGCTGCCGGCAACTCAGACTTCCGGCGCGAATTCCGTTTGTGGGATTTGCGCCGGTTTGGCCTTGGAACCTTATCGAATCGGGTGTTCGGTCATGAATACGGGTAGTACCCCTGTCACTCAAATCGGCAAATACCAGGTGCTTGGCGTGCTGGGCGTTGGCGGCATGGGTGTGGTTTACCGTGGCATGGACAAGTCTGTCGGTCGCGAAGTGGCGATCAAGACGCTGACCGAAGGCACGGCAGAGTTGCGCCAGAGGTTCCAGCTTGAGGCCCGCTCCGGCGTGCTGAACCATCCCAACATCGTGACGGTTTACGACTTCGGCGAGCAGGATGGAAATCCTTATATCGTGATGGAGTACGTCCAGGGAGATTCCCTGGAGAACCTGCTCCGTGCAGGAAAGCAATTCACGCTGATTGAGAAGTTGGAGATGGTGCGGCAGGCGTGCCTGGGACTGGGTTACGCCCATCAAAAAGGCGTGGTTCACCGAGACATCAAGCCGGCCAACCTGATGATCCAGCCGGATGGCAATGTCAAGATTGTGGACTTTGGTGTTGCGCGGCTGCAGAGCCAAGCCGGTCAAACGCAGACGGGCATGGTGATCGGCACCTTCCACTACATTTCACCGGAACGTCTGCTGGGCAAGCAGGCGGACGGCAGAGCCGATATCTGGTCACTGGGCTGCATTCTTTACCTTCTGCTGACGGGACGGCTTCCATTTCCAGGCGATGATCCGGCCACACTGCACCGGGTAATCCGCGAACCGCACGATGCTCTTTCGACCATGCTGAGCGGTTATCCGCCGGCGCTTGACCACGTGATCGACCGGGCACTCGCGAAAGATCCGGACGAGCGCTACGAGTCGGGCGAAGAGATGGCCGCGGACCTCGAGGGAATCAACGACGACCTGAAACGGGATCACGTAGGCGATGTGCTGGCCAGCGTGAAGCCGATGATGGAACGCGAGCAATGGACGAGCGTAAGGCCCGTTCTGCTTGATCTGCAGCGGCTGAATCCGCAGAACACTGAAGTGAAGAAGTTGCTTCGCGAAGTGCAGGAGAAGGTTTCGAAACAGCAGAAGTCTGTGCAACTTCGGCAACTGCTGAGCGACGCCGAGGAAGCAGTTCTGACGCAGCGCTACGCGGAAGGACTGGAGTTTTACAAGCAGGCTGAATCGCTTGACCGGGGAAATGCCGAACTTGCGCAGAAGATTGAACATGTTCGCGGGCTGAAGGAAAAAGCCGACAAGGTTGCATCTCTGCTGGAACAGGCACGGGAAGCCCGCAGGCGAAGCGACTTTGGTGCAGCGAGCGGGTTCATTGACAAGGCGCTGCAGCTGGATGAGCGGAGTACGGACCTTCGCAATGAGCGGGCAAGGATTGTGCAGGAGGCCGAGAAGGCCACCAGGGAGCGCGCACGGCGGGAGTACAGCGACGCCGCTCGGCAACAGCTCTCTGCGCGGCAATACACTGAGGCGATCAAGAGCCTTCGGTCAGCGCTTGAGATTGATCCAACGGATGCAGAGACCCAGCAGTTGTACCAGGGCGCGGTGGAGCGGCAGGAAGAACAGCGACGCCGGAAGATCATCGACCAGATTGTGGCGGAGATTTCAGAATCGATCGCGGATGAGGATTACGAGCGGGCCCTTGCGCTGATTCACCGGGCGCTGGACAAGCTACCCGGCGAAGCAGTCCTGATGCAGCTGAAGGTGGATGCGGAAGCAAAGCAGCGCGAAAAAGCGGAGATGAAACTGGTGGAGAAGACCTCGCTTGAGGTCTATAACCTGTTTTTGACCAATCCGCAGGAAGCGCTTGTGATTGTGCAGCAGGCGCTGGAGCAGGTTCCGGGCGAGCCGCGGCTGATTGCACTCCAGGAAAAGGTTCTGGAGCAGCTGAAGAAGGCGACCGCCGAGGAATCGAAATCTCAATCTCTGAAGCAGGCGCAGGCCGCCATTGACGCTAAGCAATTCGATCAGGCGGTTCACATTCTTGAGGCGGCCGCGATTGGATATGCGAACGACGCGGACATTACCTCGCTGCTGAAATATGCTCAGGAGCAACAGCGAAGAGCTGACGTAGGCCGTGTCGTCTCGGCGGCAACCAGGCAGGCTGTGCCGCTGATTGCGAGTGGAGATTTCGAGGCTGCGATTGGCGTTCTGCAACCGGTTGCCACACAGACCGGGGACGCATCGATAGAACAATTGCTGCGCCAGGCAACAGCCGGGCAGACCGAATATAACCGCCGCGTGGAAGCGGTGTTGAGCCGGGCGCAGGCACTGAGCGCGACCAGTGCGGAGCAGGCGATTCAATTGCTGGCAAGCCAGCCGCAGGATGTTCAGCGCCATGCGCGGGTGCGCGAACTGCGAACGAAGCTGGATGCATCCAGAGAGCAAGGGAAGCAGTCAGAGCAGGACGCAAAACCCTCCCTGCAAGCTACGGCTGCAATGCCGCTTCTACCAACCGATCTTGCTTCGCTCTATCAGCCGATAGAAGCGCGCAAGGCCTTCCAGGGAACAGACGAAGACCGTGGGAT
>Ga0302154_10002756_pt1 | contig 13202 bp, 10 predicted proteins | sample I_Bog_N2_3_FD_193507 | JGI IMG/M metagenome (GOLD analysis project Ga0302154, IMG submission 193507) | Peat permafrost microbial communities from Stordalen Mire near Abisko, Sweden - I_Bog_N2_3 | ecosystem: Environmental > Terrestrial > Soil > Wetlands > Peat | place: Sweden: Abisko, Stordalen...
GCTCGCCACCACTCGAACCTGGACCTTGCTGCTCGCAGCCGAAAGCATTGCCGCACTCGCTCGATTACGCTCCTCGTCGAGCGTGACTCCCAGGAACGCAAGCTGCGCGCAGACCTCGCGGCGAACGCGCTCGCTGTGCTCACCGATTCCGCCGGCGAAGACCAGCAGATCCAGACCACCGAGAACTGCCGCATAAGCTGCAACGGTCTTGGCGATCGCGCGGCAGAAGATGGCAATCGCCATCGCGGCCTTCTCATCGCCGGAGTCCGCAGCCTTCTCCAGCGCGCGCATGTCCGCGCTTCCGCCGGAGACAGCTCTCAGACCACCATGGTGATTCAGCATCTCCTCGAGCGTGTCCGCGCTGGCGTTCTGCACCTCCATCAGGTAAATCAGAACGCCCGGATCGAGATCGCCCGAGCGAGTCGCCATCGGAATCCCTCCCGTTGGAGTCAGTCCCATCGACGTATCGACCGACTTGCCTCCGAGGATCGCTGCCAGGCTCGCGCCGCTGCCCAGATGCGCTGCAACCGTTCGCTGCGGCAGCTCCGCTCCAAGCTGATGCACGATGGACTCGTACGAGAGACCGTGGAATCCGTAACGGCGAATTCCCTGCTCATACAGTTGTCGCGGCAGAGCGAACCGCGCCGCGACTTCAGGCATCGTGCGGTGAAACGCCGTGTCGAAGCACGCGAACTCGGGAACCTGCGGATATGCGCTGCGCGTCGCTGCCATCAACTCCAGCGCCACCGGAATATGCAGCGGAGCGAACGGTATGCACTCCCGCAGCTCGCTCAGCACCTGCGGCGTAATCCGCTGATGCGTGGTGAGATTCGGCCCTCCGTGAACCACGCGATGGCCAATGGCAACCGGCTTTGCGGCATCGACCTTGCCGAACCAAGGTTCGGCGAGTTCGAAGGCATGCTTCTGTGACGTCGTCTTCAGGCCCTCGGAAGCGATCACCTTGCCGCTCGCGTCGCGCACGGTCAGCGTTCCGTAGGCAGCACCAACTCCTTCGGCGAGAACGTCCAGCAGCAGCCGTTCCTCGCCTTCAGCCGCGGTGTACAGACCCAGCTTGAGGGAGGAAGAACCCGTATTGACCACCAGAATCGGCGCTTCGGACATGCAATACCGCCTTCTGCAAGAGTAGGTCAACTTCCGGCCCAACTGCCGGAAATCTCCTGTATCTGAACGACTTTGCGGTTCGTGACGCTCGTCACAAAATCGTCACATCTTCTGTGCCACACTAGTCACGCCGTTCTCCGCAGGCATCTCATGGGATGCTAAATCCATGAGCTGAACTCTCCCTTCAGGAGCCGATTGCATGACATCATCGAGCGTCGCAGAACAGGTTTCGGCAACAACGCAGACCCTCAACCCGGAGGAACTCCACCGCATCAACGCCTATTGGCGGGCCTGCAACTACCTCAGCGCCGGAATGATCTACCTGCGCGACAATCCGCTGCTTCGCGAGCCGCTGCGCAAGGAGCACTGCAAGAACCGCCTGCTCGGACATTGGGGTTCCGATCCCGGACAAAGCTTCGCCTGGGTTCATCTCAACCGCGTGATCCGCAAGTACGACCTGGACATGATCTACATCGCTGGTCCAGGTCATGGAGCTCCAGCGACGATCTCGAACTGCTACCTCGAAGGCACATACTCGGAGATCTACCCGGAGAAGAGCCAGGACGAAGCCGGAATGCTGAACCTCTTCCGCGCCTTCTCCTTCCCTGGACAGCTCGGAAGCCACTGCACACCCGAGGTTCCAGGCTCCATCCATGAAGGCGGCGAACTCGGCTACAGCATCTCGCACGCATTTGGCGCGGCGTTCGACAACCCCGAGCTGATCGTCAGCGTGGTCGTCGGCGACGGCGAGGCCGAAACCGGACCGCTCGCAACGTCATGGCACTCGAACAAGTTCCTCAACCCGGTTCGCGACGGCGCTGTGCTGCCGATCCTGCATCTGAACGGCTACAAGATCGCCAATCCGACACTGCTCGCTCGCATCGAGCCCGAGGAGCTGGAGAGCCTGCTGCGCGGCTACGGCTGGACTCCGTACTTCGTCGAAGGCGACGATCCCGAGCCGATGCACCAGAAGATGGCTGCGACCGTCGAGAAGTGCATCCTGCAGATCAAGGCCATCCAGAAGGAAGCGCGCAGCACCGGAAAGCCGGACCGTCCGCGCTGGCCCATGATCGTGCTGCGCAGCCCTAAAGGTTGGACTTGCCCCAAGTTCGTCGACGGCCACAAGCTGGAAGGCTTCTGGCGCGCGCACCAGGTTCCAGTGCTGGACGTGCTGACCAACCCGGAACATCTGCGCATCGTGGAAGAGTGGATGCGCAGCTACAAGCCGGAAGAGCTCTTTGACGGCAATGGAACGCTGATCCCCGAGCTGCGCGATCTGCCTCCCAAAGGCGAGCGGCGCATGACCGCGAACCTGCACGCCAACGGAGGCAAGCTGCGCAAGCCGCTCGACCTGCCCAACTTCGTGGACTTCGCCATTCCGGTCGAGCATCCCGGAACAACGGAGGTATCGCCCACCGCGACGCTCGCCACGTTCCTCTGCGAGGTCATGCGCCGCAACATGACAACCTTCCGGATGTTCAGCCCGGACGAGAACGCCTCCAACAAGCTCGACGGAGTCTACAAGGCAAGCCGCAAGACCTGGCTCGCTGAGGTGCTTCCGGAGGACTCCGATGGAACCGAGATAGCTCCTGACGGACGCGTGATGGAGATGCTGAGCGAACACACCATCGAGGGCTGGCTCGAAGGCTACCTGCTCACCGGTCGTCACGGCCTGCTGAACAGCTATGAAGCCTTCATCCACATCATCGACTCCATGTACAACCAGCATGCGAAGTGGCTGGAGAAGTCGAAGGCCGAGGTCGACTGGCGAGCGCCGATCTCCTCGCTGAACCTGCTGATCTCCTCGCTCGTCTGGCGACAGGACCACAACGGATTCACGCATCAGGACCCGGGATTTCTGGACGTAGTCAGCAACAAGAGCGCTGGAGTCACGCGCATCTACCTTCCGCCGGATGCGAACTGCCTGCTCAGCGTCGCAGACCATTGTCTGCGCAGCGAGGACTATGTCAATGTCATCGTCTCGGACAAGCAGCCGCATCTTGCGTACCTCGACATAGACGCTGCGGTTCTGCACTGCACCAAAGGCATCGGAATCTGGGATTGGGCCAGTTCGGACGACTGTAACGAGCCAGACGTCGTAGTCGCCAGCGCAGGAGACATCATGACCATGGAAGCGCTCGCCGCGGTCGCGATTCTCCGCGAACACTTCCCTGCGCTCAAGATCCGCTTTGTGAACGTGGTCGATCTCTACCGCCTGCAACCTTCCACGGAGCATCCGCATGGACTCTCTGACCGTGACTTCGACTCGCTGTTCACCAAAGATAAGCCTGTGATCTTCAACTTCCACGGTTATCCATGGCTGATACACAAGTTCACCTATCGCCGCACGAATCACGCCAACATCCACGTTCGCGGCTACAAGGAGAAGGGCAACATCAACACCCCGCTGCAACTCGCCATTCTCAATCAGGTCGACCGCTTCAATCTGGCCATTGACGTCATCGACCGCGTTCCGGCGCTCAGCGATAAGGGAGCTCACGTCAAAGAATGGCTCAAGGGACAGATCATCGAGAGCCTGAACTACGCCGATTCCGAAGGTATAGACAAGCCTGAGATTACGAACTGGAAGTGGCCCGGAGAGAAGAACCAGTGATGCGCATACTCCCCAATCTGCTCAACGATGAGCCGGAAAGCACGCGCAGGAATATCTTCTCGATCTATGGCATTCTGCTGGTCTTCAATGTCGCAGCATGGTCGTGGGCGCTGATCGCCTTCCACAGCTATCCACTGCTGCTGGGAACTGCCTTTCTGGCCTATAGCTTTGGGCTTCGCCATGCCGTTGACGCTGACCACATTGCCGCGATAGACAACGTGACCCGCAAGCTGATGCAGGAGGGCAAACGTCCAGTCGCAGTAGGGTTTATGTTCTCCCTAGGACACTCGACCGTCGTCGTCATCGGCTCCATCGCCATCGCTGCTACAACCCTCGCGCTGCAACATGGCATGAACGCGGTGAAGAACATCGGCGGAGTCATCGGAACCTTGCTGTCTACCTTGTTCCTCTTCGCTCTGGCAATCGCGAACCTCATCGTCTTGCGTGCGGTCTATCTCACCTTCATGCGCGTACGGCGAGGCGAGCCCTACGTCGAGGAAGACCTGGACCTGTTGCTCTGCAATCGAGGCCTGTTTGCGCGACTGCTTCGGCCCGTCTTTGGAATGATCCGATGTAGCTCGCACATGTATCCGCTCGGCGTGCTCTTCGGTCTGGGCTTCGATACAGCCACCGAGATTGGGCTGCTGGGAATCTCCGCTGCAGAGGCCTCCCGAGGCTTATCGATCTGGTCGATTCTGGTGTTTCCAGCACTCTTCGCCGCGGGAATGTCGCTCATCGACACCACAGATAACGTCCTTATGCTCGGAGCTTATGGTTGGGCCTTCGTAAAGCCTATCCGCAAGCTCTACTACAACATCACCATCACCTTTGTATCGGTCGTCGTGGCATTTGCCGTCGGCGGAATTGAGGCCCTCGGCCTGCTGGCAGGACAGTTCCACCCGAAAGGCAGCTTCTGGGTGTTGGTTCACAGACTGAATGACAACTTCGGCATGCTTGGTTACTGCATCATCGGGCTGTTCGTCGTGAGCTGGGTCGCATCTGTGACAATCTACCGCTGGCGCCGCTTTGACACCCTGGAACTGAAGGTCTGAGAAGACCGTCTCAATCTTCTTGAACCGGCCAAATTAGTGAGGTTGATTTGGTAGCGTTACCGGGGCTCGAACCCGGACTCTTCGCCTTGAGAGGGCGACGTGTTAACCAGTTACACCATAACGCCACTTTACGGATGGGGAATCCGTGCGACTTGTGAAGTATACCAAATCAGCGGCCCGAATCAGAGCCCCAGCTTCTTCACTTCGTCGTTGTAGTACTTGCGGTAAAGTATGTCCCACTCTTGCGAGCCTTCGGGGATGATGCGCTGCTGTGAGGCGATCTTCTTGCGCGCAGCGGCGTCGATCTTCACCTCCTCCAGCAGGAGCTTGGTGAGCGCCTTGCGGGCTTCCTGCCGGATGGTGTTGCGGTCCTCCAGAAAGTCGACCTCGTCGATCTCCGCCAGCGTATCCGCGATGGTGTGGGCGAGCTTATTCACCTTGTCATCGGTGAGCCGCATGGTGTTGGAGGACTTGATGTCAGGGGTTCTGATCGCCATCACAGCACCGCCTTGTACTTGCGGGCCAGCTCGGTCTTGACCTTCTTGAACATCTCCGGATAGCTCGCGCCAGTCTTCAACATATCGTCCTGGAACGCCTCCAGGATGACGCGAACCTCGTCGTTGATGCGGTCTTCGAGCGCCAACTCTTCAATCATGGCGCCAGACAGCCGTTGCTCGACGAGGGCCAGCTTTTCGGTCTTGATCATCTTGGCAGCCACCAGATGTTTACTGGTCTGGCGCGCAAGGTAGGCTACGTAATCCTTGGAGAAAATCATGGGCTCTATTAGGTTAGCACGCGGAAAAGACAGACTGAGGAACCCGCCCTGCAGGCCGCTGTGGCCGCACAAGACGGATTATTCATAGCCGCTCCAGGCCCCAAAATCTGCGAGAATGGAGGTTATGGCCTTCGATGATCTGACCGCGGTAAAGGACGACATGGTGGCGTTCATCGCCGGACACGGATTGCGGCGTATGAACGCGTTCGTGCCCGAAGATGTGCCTACCGTGCTCTTTGAAGAGCACGACGTAGACGGTTGGAAGGACTTCGTGGAGCACGCCAAATCTTCCGGAGCTCCATTTCTCACCATGAGCGAGGTGCTGCTAGAGCCAGAGGACGTCTCCACACTCATCAAACATGTTCGTGAACAGAGCTTCCCGGACTCCGGCGGTGACCTGGAAGAGGCACAGGATCTGATGCAGCATGTTGGCAAGGTCGGCTATCTGCAGCTCGGTTTCGCGCAAGGTGGCGTGATCTTTCTCTATGAAACGGCCACCGAGTGGTATGACCTGTTCCAGGAGCTAATGGACTCGGTTTCGGAGCTCGGCCACCTGCTGCTGGACGACCGCGACGAAGAGTAGGCTGATTGCGTGATTGAGAGCCCCGCTACTAACAGCGAAGCAGCAAGCGGAGTTTGGCGGGTTACTTCTCCTCCTGACCATGATGTAGTGCGCGAGTTGGCGCAGAAGCTGGCTCTTCCTGATGCCATCATCCGGGTGCTGGTGAATCGTGGCAATAGCAGCGTTGCCGCAGCCCAGGAGTTCCTGAACCCCACGCTTGCGCAACTCCACGATCCGTATCTGATGCTTGGAATGACGGAAGCCGTTACCCGCCTGCGTGCGGCGCTAGCCAACGGCGAGCCGGTGCTGATCTACGGCGACTACGACGTCGATGGTACGGTTGCGACTGTTCTGCTCAAGACTGCCGCGGAGCGAGCCGCCGCCGCAATGGGAGTCAAGGCGGACATACGCTATCACATACCTCACCGCATCCGTGAAGGCTACGGAATGCAGGAGACGCGCATCGAGGCCGCAGCGACCGAAGGCGTGCGCCTGGTCATCAGCGTGGACACCGGAATTCGAGCCTTTGCCGCAGCCGAAGAGGCCAAGCGCGTCGGACTCGACCTGATCGTCACCGACCACCATCTGCCCGATGGAATTGGCGTGCCGGAGGCTGTCGCTGTACTCAATCCCAACCAGCCGGGATGCAACTATCCCTACAAGCAGCTCTGCGGCGCAGGAGTCGTGTTCAAGCTGGTCCAGGCGCTACTGGAGAGTACATCCCGCGATGATGCGGATAGCGAGAGTCTCCGACGAAAGACGCTGCCTTCCTTCCTCAAACTGCTGGCGGTTGCCACCATCGCGGACGCTGTACCGTTGACCGGCGAAAACCGTACCATCTGCTCCCTCGGGCTGCGCGAGCTCCGCAGGCCTGCGCAACCGGGGCTGCGGGCGCTGATGGAACTGGCGCAAATCGATACCTCCCGCGCGATCTCGGCCATAGATGTGGGCTTCCGGCTGGCGCCACGTATCAACGCTGCGGGGCGAATGGATGTGGCGAATGACGTCGTTGAGATGTTTCTGACCCGAGACGCTGCGGAAGCGACCTTGCTGGCAGCGAAGCTGCATCGCCTTAACGACGAGCGCCGCGCCTCCGAAGCTGAAGCCCTCCGAGCTATCGAAGAGCAGATCTCTGAACTTGCAGCAAGTGAGTCTGGCCTGCCTGCCTGCCTGGTCCTCGACGATGCGGGACAGCACGATCAGGCCCCAACGGGCAAACCGTGGCATCGCGGTGTAATCGGCATATTGGCCTCGCGCATCGTGGACCGCACGGGAAGGCCAGCGCTGGTGCTTACCCACGAGGACGGACAGGCTTACGGCTCGGGACGCTCGGTGAAGGGATTTCCCTTGCTGGACGCCCTAACGGCTGTTCAGGAAGAGAGTGGCAGTTCTCTCCTGACCCGCTTCGGAGGTCACGCTCACGCGGTGGGATTTTCCCTTCCCTCCCAGCGCGTCACCGAGTTGCGCGAGAGGATGCTGCGCTATGCAGCCTCCCACGCAGTCAGTATCAATGCCCCTGACGCACCTGAGTGCGACGCAGAACTGCGGCTGGCGGAGATCACTCCGGACTTTCTAGCTGCAATCGAGCAGCTTGGCCCGTTCGGCATAGGCAACTCAGAACCCCTGTTCCTGACCCGCGGCGTGCGCCTGAACTCAGCTCTGAAGGTCATCAAGAATCGCCATTTGAGGCTCTCCGTGGAAGATCCCGAAGGCGGACAGCGCTTCGGCGGGATGGCGTGGAGCCGGCAGACGGACTGGGCCGCTCTGGCTACGGCAGAGCGATGGGGACAGGGCGATTCCCTCGACCTTGCCTACCATCTGCGTCGCAACTGGCACCCTGAATTTGGTGGCTGGGAGTTGGATGTCGTCGCTCTGCGCGGTACGCAGTCGCCTGACAACTGAAAAACACAACTTCACCTCCGGGCAGAAAACATTTGATTCGGAGTGGGCCCAGGCAGCGTCTTATATACTGGCATTTTGCTTATGGCACAACAGGCATCAGAACGAAACCGCGGATGGGTGTGGGCTGTCATAGCAGTGGCCGCGTGTTTCGCCCTGTTCATGTCCCAGCGCCTGCGCCGGGAAGAGGTGCCGGTAAGAGCCGCGCAGGTCGAACGACAAGACATTGTCAGCACCGAATCCACCAACGGCCAGGTTGAGCCGACACAGGACTTTCAGGCCCATGCACTGATTCCCGGTGCGGTTGAGAAGCTATATGTGTCTCTTGGACAGGAGGTTGCCAGCGGTCAGGAGCTTGTTCGAATGGACGACAGCGATGCGAAGAAGAACCTTGCTGCCGCACAGGCAAACCTGGACTCCAGCATCGCCGCGTTGACTGCGATGGAGCACGGTGGAACCCAGGATGAGTTGTTGATTGCGCAAAGCGAGATTACCCAGGCGCAGTTGATGCAACAACAGAATGCCGCGTCCTTAGCTTCCCTGCAGAAACTCGAGGCACAGGGTGCCGCATCACCTAGTGAAGTAGCAACGGCACAACAGAGGTTGCTGGGGGCCAATGCTCACCTTGCGCAGTTGCAGTCAAGACGCACCGGGCGCTATGCCGCTGATGATCTGGCTGCGCAGCGCGCACAGGTAGCGCAGGCCCGATCTGCGCTGGATGCGGCACGCAACGACTATGCGAACGTCGACATACGCTCTCCCTTTGCGGGCACCGTCTATTCCATCCCCGTCTCACAGTATGTCTATGTGCAGGCTGGCGAGCTGCTGCTCGATGTAGCAGACCTGAAGCATCTTCAAATCAAGGCCTACTTCGATGAGCCGGAGATCGGCAAACTGGCTCCTGGACAGCCGGTGAAGATTGAATGGCCCGCCAAGCCCAACCAGGTCTGGCACGGACATATACTGGCAGCTCCTACCACCATCATCAACTACGGAACCCGCAACGTGGGCGTGTGTGTTATTTCCGTCGACGACGCTCACGGCGACCTGCTCCCCAACACCAACGTTACCGTTACGGTTACCACGCAGTCTCGCCAGGATGCTCTGAGTCTGCCGCGTGAAGCTCTGCGAACCGAGGGAAGCAGCAACTTCGTATTCCGCGTTGTAGACGGTCAACTGGTGAAGACGCCCGTGCAGGTGGGGAGCGTTGTAAATCTTACCCGCTTTGAGATCGCAGGCGGCCTGAATGTTGGTGATACGGTCGCGCTCAATGCGATGACCGAAGTGGACCTGGCCGCCGGAATGCATGTGCGCATCGTGCAATAGTTTCCAGGCCCCGCAGTGAGGACTAAGACAGCATGCAGGCAGCATTGAGATTGGCAACGGTTCTGGCGATCCTGGCGGCATTCGCCGGCAAATCCTCCGCGCAGATCTCGTTGAGCTCGGCTGTAGATCTGGCACTCCGCAACGATCCACGAGTGAAGGTGGGACAGGCTGAGGTCAACAAGGCCGCTGCGGCGCTGGCTCAAACCCGCGATGTCTACCTGCCGACCGCCTCTGTGGATGGTGGTTACGGCCAGGGATTAGGAGTTCCTACAGGGCTTCCTACCGTCTTTAGCTTTTCCAGCCAGTCCCTGTTGTTCAACTTCTCGCAGCGAGACAATATCCGCGCGGCGGTCGCTGCTCTCGACTCTGCGAGGTTCGCCTTGCGTGACACGCACGATCAGGTGGCAGAAGACGCCGTGGTGACCTACCTCAATCTGGACAACGACCAACGTCGGCAGACTGCCATGAACCAGGAGTTTGAATTCGCAGACCGGTTGGTGAACATCGTCCAGGACCGTGTGGATGCGGGACAGGACACCCGTACGAGCTTGCTGCGTGCGCGCAGGACAGCCAAGCAGATCGAGCTCGACAAGTTGCAGCTGGCCGATGATATCGCAGCGCTATCCGCTCACCTCTCCCATTTGATCGGCTTTCCCATCACTTCCTTCACGGCCGTCTCCGATTCGATCCCGGCGCTGCCCAGCATTGCATCGCTGGTCGAAAGCACCACTCCGTCCGGACAGACGGACGCCTTTGTCCTGGAATCCGCGGATGCCAATGCACGGAGCAAGCAGGAACTCGCCTTTGGAGAACATCGGTATCTTCTCAGGCCCCAAATCAGCCTGGCCGTCAATTACAGCCGTATTGACACCGGACAGAATGACTACACCACCTACTATCCCAGCTTCAAGAGCAAGAGTGAGAATGCCGCAAGTGTCTACTTCCAGATAACGATTCCCATCTACGACCGCCGACACCAGGAGGAATCCCGGGAAGCCTCGGCCGAGGCCAGCCGGGCGACCTTTGAAGCTGCTGTCCAGCGTACTCAGTTTTTGGAGAGCCGTTTCAAGCTCCAGCACAGCGCAACCGAACTTGCCACGCGCGCCGAGTTAGCAGAGATAGATCGTGATCTTGCCGAAGAGCAGCTCAATTCCACCCTCATTCAGCTACAGTCAGGTGCCCAGCCGAACGGCGCGGCGGTGATGACCCCCGAAGACGAACAGAACGCTCGCCTGCAAGAGCGCCAGCGCTACATCGAACTGCTCAGCACGCAATTCGAACTGCAGCAGGCTCAGGTAAACCTGTTGCGCCAGACCGGCGTCCTGGACGACTGGCTAAAGAGTGCCCTCGCTGCCCCCGCCACTCCATCCCCATCCCTGCAGACTGCACCACCCACCTCCCAATGACAGAAGATGGGGTCTTTTCGGCCAGATGATGCAACTTTTTGTGTGCACAGGCAGGCACTCCTTCTAAGGGGTCAATGGCCCTGCAAAGTGCTAAACTGGATGTATTCTTATGCCACTAAAAACGCTGCTTCTGAACCCGCCCTCCTTTGCAAACTTTGACGGTGGTGCCAGCTCCCGTTGGCCCGCTACCCGAGAGATCGAGTCCTACTGGTACCCGGTCTGGCTGGCCTATCCCGCCGGCATGCTGGAGGGATCCAAACTGCTCGATGCCCCGCCCCACCACGTCAGCGCGGACGAGACCATTGAGATCGCCAAGGACTTTGAGTTCCTCGTGCTCTTCACCTCGACCGTCGGCTGGTCCGGCGACCACGGCTTGGCGCGTGCCATCAAGGCGGCTAATCCCTCCATCAAGATCTGCTTCGTCGGCCCCCCGGTCACCACCGATCCTGACCGCGCTCTGAACGAGTGTGAGGTCATCGACTTTATCTGCCGCCGCGAGTTTGACTACTCCGTGGTCGAATTTGCCAACGGCAAGCCGCTCAACGAAATTCTCGGCATTAGTTACAAAGATGCCAGCGGCGTCATCCAGCACAACCCCGACCGCCCTCAGGTGGAAGATCTGGACGCGATGCCCTGGGCCACCAAGATCTACAAGCGCGACATGGACGTGACGAAGTACAACGTGCCGTTCCTGCTGCACCCGTACATCGCCCTGTACTCCACGCGCGGTTGCCCGGCGCAGTGCACCTTCTGCCTGTGGCCCCAGACGCTCAGCGGCCACGCCTGGCGCAAGCGGTCTACAGACGATGTGGCTGCCGAGATGAAGTGGGCGAAGGAAAACTTCCCGCACGTCAAGGAGTTCTTCTTCGATGACGACACCTTCAACATCCAGAAGGTCCGCACCATTGAACTATGCGAGAAGCTCAAGCCGCTAGGCATCACCTGGAGCTGCACCAGCCGCGTCACCACGGATCGCGACACCCTCAAGGCCATGAAGGAGGCGGGCTGCCGGCTGCTTATCGTCGGCTTCGAGTCCGGCGACCCTCAGATTCTGAAGAACATCAAGAAGGGCGCCACCGTCGAACGCGCGCGCGATTTCGTCAAGGACTGCCACGACCTCGGCCTCATCATTCACGCCGACTTCATCCTCGGCCTGCCCGGCGAGACCCGCGAGTCCATCCGCAACACCATCAACTTCGCCAAGCAGCTTGACTGCGAGACCATCCAGGTCTCCGTCGCGCACGCCTATCCCGGCACGGAGTTCTACGACTTCGCCAAGCGCAACGACTTCATCACCAACGAGAAGATGGAGGACGGCGGCGGCCACCAGATGGCGCACATCGAATATCCCGGCCTCCCTACCGAGTACGTGATGGAGATGGTGCACAAGTTCTACGACGAGTATTACTTCCGTCCCAAGGCCGCAGCCCGAGTGGTATGGAAGGCCATCGTGAACCGCGATGTACCGCGTCTATACACGGAGGCTGTCAGCTTCATGAAGCTGCGCTCCAAGCGCAATAAGGCGGCTCGCGCCAAGAAGGAAGAGACTGCACTCAAGGCGCAGGAATCGGTGAGCATGAACGCGTAAGGCCACGTTCTGCATCATGGGGGCGGAGCCTATGCTCCGCCTTTCCTTTTGCTGCAGCAGGACCGGAGAAGCACGGATGAAACACGCCCTGAAGCCATCCCAGTATGCAATTCTGATTGCCATTATGCTCACTGCATCCGTGGGCGATTCCCTGCTGGCACGCGGCATGGCGCAGATGGGCCCGATGGACATACATCACCTGGGGCGGCTTTTGCTGCATGCGCCGTTCAATCCCTTTGTGGCCGCGGGAATTGTACTGCTCATCGGCTTCTTCGCGGCCTACACTACGGCCCTGAGTTGGGCGGACCTGACTTTCGTGATGCCGGCGACGGCCTTCGGCTACGTCGTGATCGCGCTGCTAGGGCGCTTCTGGCTGCACGAACACCTGTCCGCCACGCGCTGTGTAGGGATTGCGCTGATTGTCTGCGCAGTCGGATTCGTGGCGGGTGGCCCGTCGCGAACCGAGCATCCGAAGCTCGACCGAATGGATGCAGGGCTGGGACCATTATGACGATCTCACCAGTGCTGCACATCTGGTTATCGATCAGCTTTGTGGCCGCACTCGCTGTGCTGGGTGAGGTACTGATAGCCGCCGGCATGCGCCAGCTTGGCGACCTCGACGACATTCGGGCCGTCGGTGGACTGAGCTCAGCTATCATCGCTGTGCTGACGAACGCTCGGTTCGTTACTGGCTCGCTATGCATGGCAGCAAACTTCTTCGCGATGCTCTATGCCCTCAGTATCGCAAACCTGTCGCTGGCGGGACCAGGTATCGCCGCGCTCACCTATATCGGCAATGCGTTCGCAGCGAAGATCTATTTGCACGAAAAGGTGGACAAGCGGCGATGGATGGCTACT
>Ga0302154_10002757_pt1 | contig 13201 bp, 16 predicted proteins | sample I_Bog_N2_3_FD_193507 | JGI IMG/M metagenome (GOLD analysis project Ga0302154, IMG submission 193507) | Peat permafrost microbial communities from Stordalen Mire near Abisko, Sweden - I_Bog_N2_3 | ecosystem: Environmental > Terrestrial > Soil > Wetlands > Peat | place: Sweden: Abisko, Stordalen...
GATGATTGTGGGTCGGACCCCTCAGGTCCGTTGCAATGAGCGTGGGCACGGCCCGCCATCTATTGCGATCCGAGCCGCCGATGATTGCGATCCGCTATACCTAGCCCAGAATCAGCAAAGCCCGCCACATGGGCGGGCCGTGCATAACCGGGGTGCCCCGGGAAACATGATGACCTGACAATCATCAGTTTCCCCGCATTCCGGCCGAAACGCAAGCCCGTCTTGCCACGGGGATCTGCGTGCCCGGTTCCGCCGCGACGGCGGGCTGCTCAACAGCCCTGCGAGGAACTGTGACCAAATTCCACCCCACCGACCGCGAGCAGCGCACCGCCTGGCGCTGGCGTGCTGAACTGCTAGTCCGGCGCGGCGCTACCTTCGAGGTCGAGCCGGGCGACGGCCCGAAGAAGCTGACCTACAACCACACAGCCATCGGCCAGCGCCTCCTCGACTTCGCCGTGAGCACCGGCCGGGCATTCCCCAGCCATGACACCCTGGCCAAGCGGACGGGCATGTCCGCGAGCACCGTCGGCACCGCGCTGAAGCTGCTCGCCGCTGCCGGGCTGCTGGCGTGGGTGCAGACCTGGGTGCCCAATCCGGGCGGGTTTCCGGGCGCCAAGCGGCAGGGGCCGAACGTGTACTCGTTCATGCTGCCGGCGGATTCCCTGGCCGCGCCCTATGACCGTAAACCTTCGGGACTACAGACTCCCTCTCCTCAATCTTCCTTTCTGCGAGGCGCTGAACAGGTCGCCACGCCCACCACAACGGAGGCGCAGGCAGCCCTGGAGGCGGTCAGGCAGCGGCGGTGGCCACAAATTCAGCAGATGCTCAGGAGGGGCGCGGCGCCAGCGTTGCCATCCACGGATGCCTGACCGATCTTTCCGGGTAGCGATGGAGGCGCCGCGTGCACAGCCCTGATGATCGAGCGCAGGTGACGGCCGAGGACGGCTGGTTTCTCGCCAAGCGAAGCTGGCGGTTTCATCGTTCAATCTGGCGCAAGGTCGGCCGGACGCTGGAATTCGGCGAGTACGCCGCCATGCTTCACCAAATCCGTTCTGGGCAGGCCGAGCTGATCCGTTTCGGCGACCAGGGCGCGCTTTACCGGGTCACCCTGCGGGATGGAACAACGCTCCAGATCCGGGTCTGGGACAAGCTGCTGAAGAACGGGAAGCGGTTTCTCGACCTCATCGACGTGCACGCGCGCCAACCGGCCAAGCCCCCGGTCCCTCAGCCTGAAGTGGCACCGCCATCGCCACCCGGGCCTCCTCCTCCGCCACCCCCTCAGCCGGCGCTGGTCCTGCGCGCCTCCACGCTTACTCTGGGCGCCAAGGCGTCGGACGCTGCCGGACTGCTGGCCGACCGCCTGCGCCCGGTAACGCCGCCACCGCGCCTTGAGAAGCCCGCGCCGACGGCGAAGAAAAAGCGGGCGCGCTGACCGACCCGACCAGAGCGATCGCTTCTGATAAGGGAGTAAGCGGGCGTGACGCTAATCGCGTGGGCCCTGGTGGGCAGCATGGCCTTGCTCGATACGGCCTGGTGCGTCCACGTCGGACTGTCGATCGACCGGTTATGGATACCGGCCGGTGCCGTCGGTCTGCTCCTGGCCATCGCGGCGGCCTACCGACGACGCAGCCGCGCCCTCTCGACGAAGGCCGGGAGCGGGGGCCTGTGGATCGCCTTCGCCGTAGCCGGCTGCGTGTTGACCTACCTCGCTGCGACGTGCTCCCGGCCCCTCCAGGACGCCGCTCTGACCGACATGGACCGTGCCCTAGGGTTCGATTGGCTGACGCTGTACGACGCCATGCTGGCCCATCCGGCGCTGCACCGAACCCTCGCCCTGGCTTACGCCAGCCTGGCGCCGCAGATCACGCTGTCGGTCCTGCTGCTGCCAGCCCGGCGCAACCACGAGATGGTCGTGCTCGCCACGTTGGCCCTGCTTCCGACGGTGGCAGTCTCGTTGCTCTGGCCCGCGCTCGGCCCTTTCACTGCCCACGCGGTCACGGCGACGTACTTGCCTGACCTGCTGGCGTTGCGCGGGTCCGGGCCATGGCGGTTCGACGCGCCCGCGCTGGAGGGGATCGTCACTATGCCGGCGTACCACGCGACGCTAGCGGTGCTGTTCGCCTACGGGTGGCGCGGCATGGGGATGCTGACCGGCATCGCCGTTGCCCTGAACGCGGTGATGCTGCTGTCGGTGCCGCCGGTTGGCGGGCACTACCTGGTGGATGTGCTGGCCGGCGCGGTGATCGCACTGCTGGCTGTGGGTGCCAGGCGCTCCGTCCGCCCATAGCTTCCGATAAGCCGCTACCCGTGCTGACCGGCGGCGGCTTCCCGCTTCAGCCGGTCGTTGATCCAAACGGTCAGCAGGGACGCCCGGCTCAGGTGCTCACGGTGGGCGACCGCGTCCACCTGCTCCAGCAGCTCGGGCGCGATCGACAGCGTGATCTGCGTTCTGGTGCCGCGCTGCCAGCGGCTTGCCGGCTTGGCGGCGTCGGGCGCCTTCGCGATGAAGGCTTCGCCCACGTCAGGCACCGGGCGAGGGCGCCCCTTCGTAATTGCCATGCAACCTATCTCCAACTGCTATTCAATGACTACGCAATGGTAAACACATTGCGGACCAATTGCGCAAGCTCCTCGCAGGCCTTTGGGTCGCGTGGCGTCAGCTCGTCCACCGAGAGGCCGGACCCCACCGCGTTGGCGAACGCCTTCCTGCGGCGCAGCGGGGCGTCAATCAGCGCGATCCGAGGGAAGTCGGCCAGGGCGGCGGCGGCGTCCGCATTGTCGGACGATGACCCTGGGTCGGCGGCATTGAGCACCGCGCAGGCCCGCAGCCCGTCGCGCGCGCCCTGGGCCTCGTCCACCAGGCCCGCCATGTCCGCGAGCGCCCAAACATGGGGTTCTGGGCTCAAACCCTCGAAATTTTTGAAACCATCAAGATTCAAAGGCTTAGGATAACGTGGTTCAGGATCGCCGCCACGGTTGTGGGCCATTGAGCAGGCCATCCGAACCAACTTTCCCGAAAACGATGCTTGGCCGACGTCCGGCAACGGCCTGCCAGCCACGGATTTCCGCGACGGTGGCCGAGCGACTTTCCCGAAATAGGGCCTTTTAGGGAAAGTTGGCAGCCGAGCCATGCCCACCTGGCGGCATGGACCGCCCCAGGGTCCGCATATTCCGCAGCAAACGGTCTCCGATCGCCCCCCCCGCCACTGCAAACAAGCGGCAACCTATTGAATAGAAACAGTTTCAAAAATTTCGATGGTTTGAGCGTAGAACCCCTCCTCGCCGCGACGCGCAACCGTGCCGGAATCGCTCGTTTGTGGAACGGTTGGCGCACGCGGAGGCATCCAGGGAGCATGGCCGGACGCGCCGTTCGCCCAACTACACCCAACCGCCGACCATGGTCGTGCCTGTGTGAACACGTGGAAGGAATCCTTGCCATCGTCCAGTGTGGCGCAAAGGTTAACGGACGGCTCCGGCTAGCCGAGAGGCAATGCCGCCCAGCGGCCATAACGGCGACATTGTTCGAGAGCGGCGCGGCACCGGCGTACGGAGGTTAACCCGTCTTATTCAGCAGTTTATGCTGACAACGCAACAACGCGCGCAGGACACGGGTGCCCAACGCGCTCATTCATCGCGAATTCAGAACAGACGTGGCAGGCGCTGGGGGTTGCTGAGACTTGGCGGGTTCGGGGGCGGAAGCCCCGCAGGTCACGGCCCGGCGGGTTGGAAGCAGCGGACGAGGCCGCTGAACAGATCAGCGTCGGGGCAGCCAGCGGCAAAGGCAATGCGAACCCGCTTGGCTGTCTCGGTGATACGCGCGCCAATCTTGATCAGGCGCATCTGGATGGTCTTGAACTCGGCGATGGCGAGCGGCTGCAGCTTCGGGATATTGTCGCGGACCTTCAGCAACAGCCAGTAGGCGGCGGTGTGCAGCACCAGCCGCACCTGGTTGGCGAGCGGCGAGCGGCAACTGGTGCGGTCGGAGTGCAGCTGGGTCTTGTGCAGCTTGATGAAGTTCTCCATCTGGCCGCGAGCGCAATACATCGTTTCGTAGAGCCACTCGGCGCTGCCGCCAACCATGTTGGTCACGACGTAGCGGATGTCCAGGCCCTTGGGCGTAGCCTCGATGCGGGCAGCAACACGGCGCTCGCATTTCCATGACTTGGCACCGTATCGAACTTCCGTGTGGCGACGCACCGCGCTTGCTTCCGCTTTGGCGTGTCGCAGTTGCGCCGGATCAGCTTTCGGTTCGGCGCGGCGCATCGCGATCAGCTTTGCCTGCGCGTCGGCGCGCTGTACCCTCACGTCGTCAGCAATCGGCTCAACCATCTGGTCGAGCACGGAGTTGCCGGACAGACCGAAGATATAGTGCAGGCCGTTGGCCTCGCACCACGTCATCACCTCGTGGCGGCCGTAGTGGCTGTCACCGCGGACGGTGATGCGCGTGTCTGGCCAGTGCGAGCGGATGCGGCGCACCATGCGGCGGAGATGACCACGGATTTCCTCGCCGCTCGGCGTCTTGCCGGGGCGGAACAGGACCACGACAGGACGCGCGTTCGCGGCATCGTAGACGTGGATCGGCAGAAAGCACCGCTCGTCGTAATGGGCGTGGAACAGCGCAAGCTGCTGATTGCCGTGCGCCACGTCGCAGGTGTCGTCGATATCGAAGGTGACGGCGGCGGGCGGGCGGGCGTAGCTGCGGCAATAGATGTCGATCATGGCGTAGGTCATGCGCACCACCTCGCGCCTGGTGGGTGCGTTCTCCCACCGCGACACCGTCGGCTGCGAACACAAATCATCGCCGCTGACCGGCAAGCGACCACAGGCCACCTTGAACCCTGGGTCGGTGCGAAGGAAATCGAGGTCATCGGCATCCTCGTAGCCACAGGAGATGGCAAGGATCCGGGCACGCAGGATGTCGTCGACGCCGTGCGTCACGAACGCCGGGTTACGCGGATCCGAGATCAGCCGCGCGAGGGTATCGGCGATCCCAAGTTTCCGCTCCACCGCGGCGAGCAGTATGACGCCGCCGTCCGAAGTGATATGGCCGCCGTCGAAGGCGGCCACCACCTTCTTGCGGTCGACGGCCGGAAGGCTGAACAGGGGCGGGTTTGGAGTGCCAAATGGTGCGGACATGGACTGACTCTTGGCGATCAGATGAGCGGGTGCGTCGAGACACCAACTCTGTGCGTGAAATCAATACGTTGCACAATTGTCGTTTCTGAATCCCTGCTATGCGCTGAATAAGACGGGCTAAGCGGAAAGCCAAACGATATCAGAGGCTTTCACAAACCATTATTTGCGAACGGCGGCGAGACCTCACGGGTTTCCGCCGATTTTCGCTTTCAAAATCCTCTTTCAAAATCGTGGCCAAAGGCAATGGGCACATGAAAGGGCGTTAGCGTGCAGTTTTATACAAATCGTGTGGTGACCCCAGAAAGGCGGCAAGCGCCACGAGATGCCAGCGCACCACAAGCTGGAAGCCTACCTCGACGATTACGTCAAAGCCGCGAGGATCGGCGACGAAGGCAAGAGCCCCCTCTTCCGCTCCGCCGTCGGCCGCACCGGCACGCTCACCGCCACGGCGATGAACCGCATCGACGCCTACCGCATGATCCAGCGCCGTGGCGCGGCGATCGGCTTGGCGGTGCACATCGGCTGCCACACCTTTCGCGCCACAGGCATCACCGCTTACCTCGAAGCGGGCGGCTCGCTGGAGAACGCGCAGGCCATGGCCGCGCACGAAAGCCCGCGCACCACCAAGCTCTATGACCGCACCGGCGACGAGATCACGCTCGATGAGGTCGAGAGAATCAATATTTAGGGGCGCGCTATTCCAATAGTTCCTTGATCTTGTTGGCCGTCTGCTTCAGTTGGACAGAGTCCAGACCGTTTTCGCTGTCTTCGGTCGATGTAAAAAGCGTCTTCCCCTCGATGAATTCATTTTTCGCGTACCACTCTTGCTTCCAAGGGTAGGTTCAGGATACGTGTTTATGCCGATATCGGCATAAACGGAATTATGTACACCGTCGGATTATGCGCAGCTCGCTGGCGCGGCGTTGTCGCGGGTGGTGTCGTAGGCGTTGGGCAACTGAAATCCGGGCGGCGCGAGCTGCGCATAATTCAGAGGCTTTGGAGGAACTGCATCAGCTGATCGGGCGGCCGGTACCGCGGGTTGGCGGTATGGGGAGGATGCAGTCGATCAAGCGCACGCTCCTTCATCGACAGATCGGCTTCGACGTAGATGTGCGTGGTGGCGGGGCTTTCATGACCGAGCCAGAGCGCGATCACCGTGATGTCGACGCCGGACTGCAGCAGGTGCATGGCGGTGGTGTGGCGGATCGTGTGCGGCGAGATCGGCCGATCGCGCAAGCTTGGGCTGTGCTCGGCCGCGGTTTTGATGGCGAGCAGGAGCCGTTGCGTGACGTTCGAGCGCGTCATCGCAGTCCCGCGCTGGTTCGGGAACAGCGGCACCGTGTCGGCGACCTCATGCAGATGTTGCTTCCAGGCCCGAAGCAGGGTCACGGTCGAGTGCCACAGGGGCACCATGCGTTGCTTGCGCCCTTTGCGGCTCCTCGCTATTTCAGGTGGACCGCATACATGCGCAGGTTGAGGCTCGCGCATGTTTTGCGGGCGGTTGTTGCGGTCGGTGGGAGGGGTCGTCCACGGCCGAAGCTGCTTTGGCGATGGCCGATGGCCGACGGCCAGCCTTGACGGCCCCACCGACCGCTATCCTGCGGCGACGCACGATGCACCGGCGCGCAGACCTCGCGGCTGGTTACGTTCCGGTGCCGGAGTGGCGTTTGACCGTGGCGCTCCATCTGGCCATGAACGCGGCGCGGACATGGCCGGGAGACAGAGATGAGCGACCTCGAGACGTTTCAGGCGGCGTTGGAGTTGAAAGACCCGTGGTATGTCGACGGGTCACGCTTCGATGCGGTGGCGCAGCGGTTGGATATCGACATCTCGCTTGCGAAAGGCTCCCTGTTCGCCTGCCCGTCCTGCGGCGCGACGGCATGCCCGGTGCACGACGCCAGGCCGCTGACGTGGCGGCATCTGGATTTCTGGCAGCATCAGACGTATCTGACGGCCCGCGTGCCGCGCGTCCGGTGCGAAGCATGCGGAGTCAAAAAGGTGAGCGTGCCGTGGGCACGCGAGGGCAGCGGCTTCACGCTGCTGTTCGAGGATCATGTCATGGACTTGATCCCTGCGATGCCGGTTGCTGCAGCAGCACGGATTGTCGGTGAGCACGACACGCGGCTGTGGCGGGTCATCCATCATTACGTCGACCAGGCACGTGCCCGCGACGATCACAGCAAGGTCACCCGCGCGGCCTTCGATGAGGCCAGAACTAACCAACTGGCCTCCTGGTACGAATAACGGTACGGAACGGGAACGTGGATGTCGGAAGGCAAGCGTGCCGCGGCACCGGCGCTCAATTTCGGTGACCGCAGGGGCGGCTCAATTGGGTAGACCCTGGTGAAACGCTGGGGCGAGACACTTTCCGTGTATCATTAGCCCAGGTTTAACACTTAATCGCACGCTAATAGTAACAAACGGCAAGAAATTGGCCGAAATCCGCCATTCCGTCTCCCAGAAAAATTTGTAGTGCCATATTATTTTGCAGACCCCATTGACGGCCCCCCGCGGCCGTGCCCACTTTCCACGCCATGTTCGTCCGCAAAACAGTCACCCGGAACAAATCGACCAGCGAATCGTACCACACTCACCGGCTGGTCGCTTCCGAGCGCACCGGCAAGAAGGTGCGTCAGATCACCCTGCTCAACCTCGGCCGCCATTTCGACCTGCCGCCAACTGACTGGCCGCGCCTGTGCGCCCGCATCGACGCCCTGCTCGCCGGACAGGTCGGCCTGCTCGCCGAACCCGAAGCCATCGAGACGTTGGCCCAACGCTATGCCGCCCGCCTGATAGCCACTCGGCCCGTAGCCACCCCAGCGCCTACTGCCACCGCCATTGCCACCGTGCCCGCCGCGGCGCCGCCCCCTGCCAAATCTCCCGCCGCACCGGCGGAAGCGTCCGCGCCGTGCTTCGCCGAGGTCGATGTCACCTCGCTGCAGCTCACCCGCCCCCGCACCGTCGGCGTGGAGGCGGTTGGCCTCGCCGCCATGGAGTGGTTGGGAATTGATCGAATCCTGTGCGACCTCGGCTTCAACGGCGTGCAGCGCGCCGCCGTCGGCGGCAGCCTGATCGGCCGCATGGCGGCGCCCGGTAGCGAACTGTCCACTTGGCACTGGCTGCGCAATCGCAGCGCTCTCGGCGAATTGCTGGATGTGGATTTCGAGGCGATGCCGCTGATGCGGCTCTATCGCGTCTCCGATCTGCTGGTGCGCCACCGCGAGAAGATCGAGGCGGCGCTGTTCGGCCGCATCCAGGATTTGTTCGGCTTGCCGGTGACTGTCACCCTTTACGACCTGACCAACACCTATTTCGAAGGTACTGCCGCGGACAATCCGAAGGCGGCCCGCGCGCGCTCAAAGGAAAAGCGTTCGGACTGCCCGCTGGTCACCCTCGGCCTGGTGCTCGACGGCAGCGGCTTCGTGCGCCGCTCCAGGATGTTCGCCGGCAACGTCGCCGAAGCCAGCACGCTGGAAGAGATGCTCACCGGTCTCGGCGCCCCGAAGGGCGCGCTGGTCATCATGGATGCCGGCATTGCCATCGAAGCCAACATCGTCTGGCTCAAGGCGCAGGGCTATCGCTACCTGGTGGTCAGCCGCGAACGCGGCCGCCAGTTCGATCCGGCGCAGGCGGTCGAGACATTGACTGCATCGGAGCAGACGATCCGGCTGCAGCGCGTGGTGAGCGAGGACGGCGAGGAGGTAAGGCTGCATTGCCACTCCGCCGGACGCGAGGCCAAGGAGACCGCAATCACCGAGCGCTTCGTCAAGAAGTTCGAGGCCGGCCTCGCCAGACTGGCGGACGGTCTGGCCAAGCCGCGCGGGCAGAAGCAACTGGCGACAATCCAGCAGCGGATTGGCAAGTTGAAGAGTGGCAGCCGCGGCATTGGCCAGCACTACGAGGTCACCGTGGTGCCCGATGACACCGGCACCAAGGCGGCCTCCATCACCTGGACCAGGACCCCGGTCGCCGGGACCATGCTGACCGATCCAGGAGTCTATTGTCTGCGCAGCAATGAAACCACATGGGACGCGGCGAAGCTGTGGCACACCTACATGATGTTGACGGATCTGGAGGCGGTGTTTCGGGGACTGAAATCCGAACTCGGCCTGCGTCCGGTGTTCCACCAAAAGGATGACCGCACCGAGGGGCACCTCCTCATAACCGTACTGGCCTATCAGTTGGTGCAGGCGATCCGCCACAAGCTGTCGGCGCAGGGCGAACACCTCTCCTGGTCCAGCCTACGCGCCATCCTGGCGGTGCAGCAGCGGGTCACCGCCACCTTCCGCCAGCGCGACGGCCGCACATTGCATGTCCGCAAGACCACCGTCGCCGAACCTGCCCTACGCAAGCTGTACGACATCCTCGCCATCGATGCCGCTCCGGGAGGCGTCCAGAAACATACCGTCCGACCCCACCACGACGCGGATGTAGTGCCACTCGGCCGACAAAACGCGAGTAAGTCACTGATACAAAGCAACTTAATTTAGTCGATGTTAAACCTGGGTTAGGGTTGCCTTTGGGGTTCTGGAACATTAGCGTTCCTGGGTCTAGACCCTATTGGAACAAAAATTAACGCTTACGACCTCAGCGCGCGTCAGCAGCGGGTTGAGACCACTCCGAACTCCGCCCACGCCGCTCGATGTTCCTGTTCCGTCCCGTTATTCGTACCAGGAGGCCAGTTGGTTAGTTCTGGCCAGATAAGTGCAAGCCGCTACACGTAGAGATCAAGGAACCGGCCATGAGACCGATGGATGGCTCTGACCGTCCGGATCAGCGCCCGAGTCGCAGGGGTGGAGTTATCCACAGAATGGGGGATGACTCGGTGAATGTAGCGTTCTGTCCACAGGCCAGGTGCGGACTCTTGCGGCTGAAGGTGCGGACTCTTGCGGCCGGCCCCAATGGGCGTAGTAACGGGATTTCAAAGGCTTGCCGGACTTATCCTGCGGACTCTTGCGGCATATACAAGTACTTAGAATCCAATTACCTTTTCTAGTAGCTTCAGCCGCAAGAGTCCGCACTTCCCGAGTGCGCCAATTCGGGGCAGGCTGACAGGTATGGGTGAAGTGCACGACATCCTGACAGCCAGAGGGAAGCAAGCAGCTCTCGACGTGGGCCTGAGCCGAGACGTGGTCGAGACGGCCACGGCCTACCTGAGCAATGAGGAAGGCGGGATCGGCTTCCTCTACAGCGTGCCGCGCGACAATCAAGGTGAGAGATTGGCGTGCCATACGGCAGTCGCGCCCGCCTAATCCTGATCTACCTGCAATCCGAAGCCCTGCGCACGCAGAGCAGGGAGGTCGAACTCGGCCGAAGCCTGCGGCATTGGTTCGGCCGCATGGGCATCAACGCTGGCGGAAAAGACATTCGTATTGTCCGCGACCAAGCTGAGCGGATCAGCCGCCGCAAGATGTCGTTCCAGTTTACGGTTGGAAAGCGTGTCGGCTTGGTGCAGCAAACGATCGTTGATACCGCAATGTTCGTTGACGACGAGGATGCGCGCCAGGGTGGGTTGTTCGCCGAGGCCGCTCGTCTATCAGAGGGCTTTTTCACCCAACTCCAGCAGCATTCGGTACCGCTAGAGGATGCCGCGATCAAAGCGATCTCGAACAACAGCCAGGCGATCGACATCTACTGCTGGCTCGCCTATCGGCTGCACGCCCTGACAAAGCCGACGCCGCTGACCTGGGTCGCGGTCAAGGTGCAGTTCGGGGCTGGCGTGAAGCAGATGAAGCACTTCCGCGAACGTTTCCTCCCGAACCTCGCGCTCGCCATGGCGGTCTATCCGGATGCCAAGGTCGAGCAGACTGACGATGGCCTAATGCTGCGCCCGAGTCGGCCGCCTGTAGTGCCGCACATGATTGCGGTCAGCTAAACCAGGGTAGGTTCAGGATACGAGTCTGCGGCCTGCCAGATGCGCCGCCGGTCGCCGCCCCCGCCGTGACGGTGCGGTTCGTCCGCATGGACGACGATGCCTGACCGGCCCACGTAAGGCCATCCGAAAGCTTGCAAAATAACGTGTTCGCGTTCTAGCGTGCTTGCGTCTTTGCACGGGAGTTAGAATGCACGTTATCGTGCTTGCGTCGCAGAAGGGCGGCAGCGGGAAAACGACGCTGGCCGCGCATCTGGCGGTGGCAGCATCGGCGGAAGGCCCGCCGGTCGCCATGATTGATACCGACCCGCAGCGCAGCCTGACCATCTGGTTCGAGCGCCGGGAGGCCGGCACGCCGCAGCTCGTCGAGGCGGCCGACACCGGCACGGCTATCGGCGTCTTACAGGAGAGGGGCTTCGGCCTGCTGTTCGTGGACACGCCGCCGACCATCACCCCGCAGATCACCCGCACGATCCGGTTGGCCTCGCTGGTGCTGATCCCGGTGCGGCCATCCCCCATCGATGTCTGGGCGGTGGGGGAGACGGTGGCGATCTGCCAGGGTGAGGGCATACCGTTCGCCTTCGCGCTGACCCAGGCGGTGCGCGGTGCCGGCCTGACCGCGCAGACGATCGCGGCCTTGTCCGAGCACGGTGTCGTCTCGCCGTCGATCGTCCACAGCCGGGTCGTCATCGCCGCGGCCATGGCTGCCGGCCTGACCGCGCAGGAGGCCGAGCCGCGCAACCAGGCTGCGCAGGAAGTGGCGGGTTTGCTCGATTTTGTGCGAGCACGTTTGCTGGCAAGCACGCGAGCTAAAGAGCACGTACGCTAAGGAGCACGATAGATGACAAAGAAGGCCATGACGATCGTTGCGAACGACCTCGCGGCGGTCCGTACTGCCCGGTCGCAGGTGAAAGTGCCGGGCGAGCCGCTCAACTTCCGCGTGCCGCCTGATTTCGGCCGGCGGTTCCGCGTCTACGCTGCCGAGCGCAGGATGCGGCTCAGTGATGTGTTGATCCAGGCATTCGAGGCGCTGGAGCAGAAGGCGCCATGAGTGACCAGCCCGCCGTCGGAGGCATCATGAATCGGACGGACTTTTTCTTGTGGTTGGAACAGCAGCCGCATGGGCGCTACGAGCGCGTGCATGGCGAGGTCATTGAAATGTCGCCAGAACTGATCGCTCATGCCCGCGTCAAAGCCGCGATCTGGCTGGCGCTACGGAACGCCATCATGGCGGCGGGCCTGGCGTCCTCATGCGAGGCGCTACCCGATGGCGTGACGGTGCAGGTCGGCGACGGCAGCGACTACGAGCCCGATGTCGTGGTGACCGCCGGCGAACGGGCGCCAGGCACCGCCATCGCGGTGCCGAACCCGGTCATCGTGGTGGAAGTGCTGTCGCGCCGCACCCGGCGCGTGGACACGACACAGAAGCTGCTCGACTATTTCACCGTGCCCTCCATCCGGCACTACCTGATCGTGTCGGCCGACCAGCAGAACGCGGTTCACCACCGTCGCCTGGACGATGCCAGCATCGCCACCACGATGGTGAGCGGCGGCGACATCGTGCTCGATCCGCCCGGCATTACCGTCGCGCTGGCGTTGTTCTACGAACCGACCTGTTGACCGGCACGACCGTTGCGGCAACCTCCCTGGCATGGCCCGACGTAAGCACCCTGACGCCTTCCTCAGTCTGTTGGGCGCCGCCGACCGCGACCCGCTGACGACGGGCTGGGAACGCACGTTCCTTGCCGGGACGAAAACAAGAACAGCACGCCGAGGACCAGCAGCAGGTAGGTCAGTGCCGGGCTGACCTCGTGCACGGCGGTTAGCCAGCCCGCCTTGGCCGCAACCTCGTCACCGGCGCTGGTTGTACGGGCGGCGGTGTCCAGCCGGCGATGATACGGGCGCATTCGCGAGCGCGGGTATTATCGGTGATGCCGGGGAAATGTCGGCGCAGTTCGATCATGGCGGAGAGTTCGCCATCCTGCTCGAACACGCGGCGGATGGCGGCTGCCTCGGCTTCGGTGACAGTGAACATGGCGCCAGCATGGAGGGGGCAGGGGTGCAACGGGCAAGCACGGCCGACCAGGCCGCGGCAAAATGCCGAGCCGGGCAGTGTCACCACTGCCGTTGCCGGCCCAAGCGGGCGCCATCAGCCCCGCCCCCCGAGCAAGCGTACTCGGCGGCGGCGGGTGT
>Ga0302154_10002787_pt1 | contig 13097 bp, 10 predicted proteins | sample I_Bog_N2_3_FD_193507 | JGI IMG/M metagenome (GOLD analysis project Ga0302154, IMG submission 193507) | Peat permafrost microbial communities from Stordalen Mire near Abisko, Sweden - I_Bog_N2_3 | ecosystem: Environmental > Terrestrial > Soil > Wetlands > Peat | place: Sweden: Abisko, Stordalen...
CTCGCCTTCGTGGCCCGGCTCGCCACCACGGACGAACTTCTGGCCGAGTGGTCAGCCTGATCCGGACCTGATCGTCCGGGCCGGGGTCAGCCGGGCCAGGCGATGGCCTTGGTCTCGAGGTACTGCTCCAGACCCTCGATCCCACACTGGCGGCCGATCCCACTGTCCTTGTAACCGCCGTAGGGCGAGTCCGCGCCGTACCAGAGGCCGCCATTGACCCCGATGGAGCCGGTGCGGATGCGTCGGGCGATGGCCGTGGCCCGCTCTTCCGACGCCGACACGACGCCACCGGACAGGCCGTAGTGGCTCTCGTTGGCGATGCGGATGGCGTCGTCGTCGTCCTCGTAGGGGATGACGCAGAGGACGGGTCCGAAGATCTCCTCCTGGGCGATGGCCATGGAGTTGTCGACGTCCACGAAAAGGGTCGGCTCCACGAACCATCCCTTGGGCAGGTGGGCCGGGCGGCCACCGCCCACGACGAGCTTGGCCCCCTCCTCCTGCCCCTGGGCGATGTAGCCGAGCACGCGGTCGCGCTGCCGGGCGCTGACGACGGGGCCCATGACGACAGCGTCGCTCGACGGGTCACCGTAGGGAATCCCTGACATGCCGGCGGTGATCAGCTCCACGCCCTCGTCGTAACGGGAGCGGGGCAGCAGCAGACGCGTCTGCATGGCGCAGCCCTGGCCGGCGTGCACGCACACCATGGCGGCCATCGGCACGCTCGACGCGAAGTCGGCGTCGTCGCAGACGATGAGGGCCGACTTGCCACCCAGTTCCAGGAAGACCCGCTTCAGCGTGGCCGCTCCCTTTTCCATGATGCGCTTGCCGGTGGCGGTCGAACCCGTGAAGGAGATCAGGTCGACCTTGGGTGAGAGCGTGAGCTCCTCGCCGACCAGGTGATCGGCCGAGGTGACGACATTCACGACGCCGGCCGGGATGTCCGTCTTCTCGGCGATGAGCCGGCCGAGCCGGGTGGCGTTCCAGGGGGTGTCGGGCGCCGGCTTAATGATCGTCGTGTTGCCGGTGGCCAGAATCGGGCCCAGCTTGTTGAGCGTGACCTCCAGCGGGTAATTCCACGGCACGATGGAGCCGATCACGCCCATCGGCTCCTTGATGACGCCGCGTCGGCTCTTCATCCCCATCATCTCGGAGTTGGGGAGCGACCGCTCCCACTGGAACTCGTCGATCATTTTGGCCGGCCAGCCCAGCGCTTCGTCGATCGGCCAGTCGACCTGTGCCGCGAAGGTCATCATGCGCGGCGAGCCGACCTCGGCGATGATCTCGTCGCGGTAGGCCTCCCGCTCCGACTCCAGGGCGGCCTGCAGCTGCTCGAGGCAGCGCTTGCGGAACGCGTGGTCGGTCGACCAGTCGGTCTCGTCGAAGGCCCGCCGGGCGGCGTCAATGGCCCGCTGCATGTCCTCGGTCGAAGCGTCGGCTACTTCCCCCAGCACTTCTTCGGTGGCCGGATTGACATTGTCGAACCGCTTGCCCGACGCGGCCTCGACGAGCTCACCGTCAATGAGCATGCGCACTTCACCGGTACCACTCTGGTTGGTCATGTTGCGCCCCTTCCTCTGGATGCCAGGTGAGACTACGAAGCGCCGCAGCGGATGGTCAAAGTGACGAGCTGGGACCGGACCAGACCCGCCACCGACGGGAGATGGACTACGAGGAGGCGATCTCCCATATGTACCCATCCGGATCTTCGAAACTGGCCGTGCGAATGCCCCAGGGGCGGTCCATAGGCCCATTGAGCAGTTCGACTCCTCGCCCAGTCAGCGTGGCACACGTTCCATCGACGTCATCGACGTTGACGGTGAACTGGAACTGGGCTCCCGCACCGGGTGGAGCGAGCGAGGCTGGAGCGATCACCTCGGGTACTGCCCGCTCAATGAGCAGGTTGATCAGGGTGTCGCCGAGGCGAAAGACAACCGAGTCAGCGTCCGCGAAGTGGACCGGCAGTCCGAAGACCCGCTGATAGAAGGTCCTCGAAGCGTCGAGATCCCCGACGAACAGACTGATGGCGGAAATGCTTCCTGGCCACTCGCTCACGCTGCCTCCTTGGCGTTCCGTGCCCATACTGATTGATGGGTCGGCCCCACCGCGGATTTCGTCGTCGGCCCAACCTCAAGGACCCGGTGACCGGTTGGTCTGTTGACGACCCGCCATGGCCCACCAGGGCCGGAGCTGCAGGCGCACGGGCGGCAGCGTGCCGTACACGAGAACCGCACGGCCCCGGGGCAGGCAGCGCAGCGCCTCGGGCGGCAACAGCCGGCGCGGCGTCGTCGTCGACGTCGTCGAGCGGCGGCCCGTCGGGTCACGCGTCACCGAGGGATGGGAGGCCTCTTCGTCCCCGATGAGCCGGCTGGCGTACTCGAGGGTGTCGGGGTCAGCGATGCCGGGCAGGAACAGCTTGGCTCGGTGATTGTTGAGCACCGTCGGGGCCCGGGCGCCGTACCGCCCCCGCACCTGGGCCAGGTCCTGCCAGACAGTCACGATCTGGATCCCGTGCGACGCGCACGTGGCCGCCAGACCATCGAGCTCGGGGAGCGGGGCGATGTGTGCCGCTTCGTCCAACACGACGAGGAGCGGCGGGTCGAGCGGTCGTCCCGACTTCGTGGCGCTGGCGAACGCGTGCGACAGCACCGCCTGCGTGAGTGCCGTGAAGTACCCGCGCAACCGACGTTGGTCGTGCGCCGGAGCGCAGACGTACAGCGTGTTGGCGCCCCGCAGCAGATGGGCCGGTTCAAAGCTGTTGTCCGCCGGGGGTCCCGGCGGTGGGTGGGCGAACGGGGCCAGCACCGTCTCCGCCGTCGTGTAGATGGAGCTGCGCGTGCGTTCGTCACGACACCAGGTCGCCTCGGCCGCGTGCAGGACCTCTGGCGGCGCGCTGCGCTCCAGAATGCCGGCCACTTCACCCACCTCCTGGGTGTCGACCCAGCGGACCACATCTGCCATGGTGCGATCGTCGAGCGCCGCTGCGACGAAGAGCGGCGCCAGGAGCTTTCCCGCGGTGGCGTACCAGAACTCCCCGTCTGCGGTCGTCCCCTCGCTCTTGGCCGCCTCGCACAATTCGGCGGCGGCCCGGCAGGCCTCACGCCATTCGCCGCAGCCGGCCAGCGGTGACCAGGTCGCGGCCGGCGCGCCCGTGGCGCCCGTCGGGTCGATGCACCACACCTGGCCCAGCCGCGCCCGCGTCCCCAGTGTGTGGCGGAGGAGATCGCTCTTGACGCTGGCCGCCAGCACCGGACCGCGCCAGCCCAAGATGGCCGGGACAGCCAAGCTCGTGGTCTTCCCGCTCTGCGTCGGTCCGATCACGACCAGGGATTGGGCCGGCTCCGCGGCCAGGCCCGTCAGGCGCGCCACACCGGGCACCACGCCGAGGAGCAGCCGACCGGCAGGCGGATTCTCGGGCGCCACCCGCAGTGGGCGCAGGTCGCCTCGCCGGGCCCAGCGAGCACCCCGTTGGCCCCGGCGCCGGCCCCGCCCGGCGCTCCCCCCGGCCCTCCCTCCCCCTTGGTACGACATGGCGGCGAGCAACGCGCCACCGACAGCGAGGGGCAGAACGACGTCGGGCAGACTCGCCACGCCCTACCGCGCCGTCATGGCGGCGTCCGTGTCGACGATGAACCGTTCCGTCGCGCTCAGCCGGTGCTGCACCAGGAACGATCGCTGACCCACCTTCCACAGCGCGATGCCCCGCCGGAGTTGGGGGAGGAGGTCGGCCTCGGTGGCCGACAGCGACAGGAGCTCCGCCGCGGCCTCGAGTTCCCCCGGCGACTGCGCGTAGACCACGCGGGTTTCCGAGTCCGACAGGAGCCCCTGGGCCAGTGCGACCTGTTCGGAGTCCGAGGCGCCGACCGACCGCAGATCGGACACCCGGTGCAGGACGGCCACGTTGGACACACCGAAGGCGCGTGACAGCTTCCACGAGGACTGCAGCCAGCGCGCCACGCCCAGGTTCGACAAAATCGCCCAGGCCTCGTCCACCACCAGGAAGAACCGACCGCGCCCCGGTGACGAGCCTGCGCCGCCCGCACCCACGGCGGTCCGGGCCAGCGCCGCCTGCAGCCAGGCGGTGGCGCACGCCATCAGGACACCCAGCGCCGCCGATGAGTAGAGCGCGGAGAGGTCAAGGACGACCAGCGGCGAGGAAAGGTCCAGACCGGCCGTCGTCGGGCCGTCGAACATGCCGCGAAGATCGCCGTGCACAAGGCGGCGGAGCTCCAGCGCAACGTCCCGGCCGTCCTCAAGGAGGTCGCGTTGCTCGGTGCGCAGCGAGCGGGCCGCGTCCGCCGTCGGCGTCAGCAGCGCCTCGACGACCACGGGCACGGTAGGCACCTCGGTCGCACGGGTGGCCTCGACCAGCGCCGCGCCCAGGGCGGCCCGCTCGCGGGGCAGCAGGCCCCGCCCCAGACAGGCGCTGGCCAGGGAGGAGAGCAGCTCCATCCTCCTGCGGCCGCTGGCATCCGGCGAGGCGCGGCCGTCCTCGTCGGTGTCGGGTCCCGGATCCAGCGGGTTGAGCCGGATGGCACCGCCCGGTCGGAGGGCGACGGGACGGACGCCCCACGCGTCCGCCAGGTCGCCGTACTCACCCTTCGGATCGACCACCCAGGCCCGGCGCCCGAAGACGGCCTGACGCCAGAGGAACGTCTTGACGAACGCACTCTTCCCGCGGCCGATCTGCCCGAACACCACCATGTTGGGGTTGGACACCACACCGGCCGCATACAGCTCGAAGGGGTCGAACACGAAGGAGCCGCCGAGAAGGTCGTCGCCGATGACGACGCCCCGTCGCCCGAGCCCCGCCTCCGCAATGAACGGATACGCCGCTCCGAGGTTGCGCGTCGTCACCTGGTGGGCCGGGACCCGGGGCATGCGTTCCCTCATTCGGTCCTTTTCGATCTCATGACCGGTGAACGGTCGCCCGCGTCGGCCGGCGGCTCCGTTACCTTGACGAAGCCGTGACCATCGCGCCAGCGCCGGTCATGGTGCCGGCGCCCGCCACAGGGAGAGTGAAGGTGGAACGCACATGAGCGATTCCGAGCATCCACCGCCAGCTCTGGTGGTGACCCTGGCCGCCCTGACCGTCGTCAGCGGCTTCATCGACGCCGTGAGCTTCCTCGGTCTCGGGCATGTCTTCACGGCGAACATGACCGGCAACGTCCTCCTGATCGGGTTCGCGGCTGCGGGTGCGGCCGGGTTCTCCTTGACGGCCAGCCTCTGCGCCCTCGGTGCCTTCCTGGCCGGAGCGGTGGCCGGGGGGCGACTCGCCCTGCGGTTTCGTCCGGTCCGGAACCTCCTGCTGGTTGCCATGGTCATTGAAGCGGCCTGCACCGCTGCGGCCGCAACCGTCGCCGGCACCATGCCCGCGGTCAGCTCGGGGTGGCCCCGCTACACCGTCATCGCCCTTCTGGCCGGAGGGGTGGGCCTTCGGAACTCAGCCGTCCGCCGAATGGGGGTCCCCGACATGTCCACCACCGTGCTGACCACGACGTTGACGGGACTGGCATCGCGCTCGCGGCTGGCAGGCGGGACGAACCCTCACGCCCGGCTCGGGACCACCTCGGTGGTGTGCATGTTCGGCGGTGCCCTGGTCGGCGCCGTGCTCGTCCTCCACGCCGGCGTCACCTGGTCCCTCGGTGTCGCCGCCGGCATCGTCGCCGCGACGGCCGTCTACTTCTCCCGCGAGGTCCCGGTCGAGCTCACCGCACCCTGATGGTGCGGGTGTTCGACGTGCTCCCGTCGAACGTGGTGTCGCCGCTGTAGGTCGCCGTGACCACGTAGGGCGAGTCGGCCGACGCGGCGGGGGCGGTGGCGCAGGTCGCGACCCCGGACGTCACGGGCGCGATGTCGCCGCCCACGCACGCCAGTGACCGTCCGGAGGCACCCACCAAGGAGAACGTCACGGTCCCGGTGGGCGCGCCGGCAGAAGCCGGGACGCCGAGGACAGCCGCCGTGATCGTCGCCGAGCCGCCCGACGGCACCACACTGAATGTACGGATCCTGATCCTGGAGCCGGCCTTGCCCACAGGCTGGGTGACCGAGGCCGACGAGGCCGCCACACCGGGCGCCCCGGGGTAGGAAACGGACACCGTATAGGGGCCGTCGGCGGCGGAGAGCTGGCCGGGGCCCACGTTGCACCTGGTCATCCCGTTGTTCCGCCGGACGACGGTGCTGCCCGAGGAGCAGGACACGTTCGACCCGAATCTGCTCCTGATCCCCCAGGTGACCGTTCCCGACGGATTCGCCGTACCCGTTCCCGAAGCCCCTACCGAGACCTCTGCAGCAAAATGAGCGCTCCTCGACGTCAGAAGACCCGAGGGTGGGCTGTCGATGGTCACCGTCGAATTGGTCTCGCTGCTCGTGGGGAAGGTGACGGGAAGGGAAGGAGTAGAAGCTCCCGAGCTCGAGGTCTCGCTCCCAGCACCGCCCGTTCCCGATGAGGATGAAGAGGAGGTGGACCCCGCTGTCGACGTCGTGGGAGTCGTGGTCGTGGCGACCGGGAACGTGGACCCACTCCCGAAGTCGTGCACGAAGGCGGCGAAGCTGTTGGGGTTGGAGCTGGAACTCAGGTAGCTCGAGTTGAACTGCCAGTACGTCGCCTCGTACACGTGGTTCTGGGATATCCACTGCGCCACGTCGTTGATGAAGGTGGGATCGTCGCCTCCCCCCACCTGCGCGTTGGAAGCCGATGCAACGCCACCGTCGTTGGACGAAGGATCAGGTGAGAGGCCCCACTCGGGCAGTGTGATCTGCTTGCCTTCTGCGGCGGCGAAGCTGGCGAGCCAGTCGAGGCCGTAGGGCTCGGTCAGGTAGCTCTTCCACTGCGACGTGATGCCCGGGTATGTGGCCCAGTTCTGGTCGTAGAGGTCGAGGCCGATGTAGTCGACGTAGGCGCTCCCGGGGTAGTAGTCGGCGAGATTCCCCACGCCCAGGTCACCGGCTGTGGGGTTCCATTCGAAGGTGAAGCTCTGGCCCGGCACCGAGCGCATGGTGTCCACGATCTGCTGCCAGTAGGCGACGTAGGCCGCCGCGTGCCCGTTGGCGGCCCACGGGAACCACCCTCCGTTGAACTCCCAGCCCGGGCGGATTATGGAACCGCCCTGCCCGGACGCCACCATGTCCTGGGCCAGTTGCAGGAAGTAGGAGTTGTAGGCCCCGGTTGCTCCCTGCGCAAGGCTGGCGCCGCCACCGGGCAGCATCGGGAGGCCCCAGATCATCGTGTAGCCCGAGCCCTTCCAAGCCGCCATGTACGACGGCGCTGTGTTGACGAGGGCGGACCACGAATCCCCGTCCAAGAAGTCCATGGCGAATGCCGGCTGCTGGCCGATGGCGCGGCCGAACGAACTGACCCCTCCGGGCGACTGGTAGCCGACGTAGACGCCCAAGGGGCTCGAGCTGCCGGCTGCTGCTGCTCCGCCCTCCACGGCGGACACCCCGACCGACGTCAGCACAGCGGCCGCCGTGATCGAGAGGACGACGACGATCCGACTGACTGCAGACCGCGGCAAGAGACGAAACATGCGCGAAGAACCTCTTTGCTTGGGTGAGGTCATGTGGCTCCGACAAAGAGCGGGACTGGGCGCAACGTATCTGCGTGCAATGAACCTTTGGTGAACGAACGAGCCGGGAATCGTGACTGCCGCGTGAACTACCCGACGCTGCCAGGGCCTTTGCCGCACCGGTTTTTTCTCTGTCTTCGCTGCGTTGTGCGTGCCCTACCCTGTCCGGCGCGGGGAGCGGGGAAGGAAGGGCCGACGCGACACCGAACCGGAAGAAGAGGGCTCATGTCGCTCATGGTCGCGGCACTCGCCTGCACGGTCTCCGCGTGCTCCACGGGACCCCATGTCTCGGCGCAGCAGAAGCGGGCCGTGGCCGGGATCCTGCAGACCCCCAACGACTCGACGGCGCCATCCTCTGCGAGGAAGACGACGACCACGGCGTCGAGGGCATCCTCGACCTCGACACCGACCTCGACACCGACCTCGACACCGACCTCGACATCGACATCGACCACCGCCGGCCCGGGGACGTCCCCGTCGCCGTCATCGACGTCCACCGCCCCTCCAACGCCGAGCGCACCCCCCAACGTGGTCGGCCAGAGCCTCTCGAACGCCGAGACTCAGCTCCAGACCGCGGGCTACAGCACTGCCGCGCACCCGTGGGGTGCCAGTTGCTCGACGCTCGGCCTCGTGATGCAACAGGTGCCGCCGCAGAGCGGCACCATTCAGCTCTTCTACTGCGCCACCCCCAGCTGACCGCAGGGCTCAGGCGATACCGAACCGCTCGAACCGCTCGCCGGGCGCGTCCAGCCTCGCTCAGTGCAGTCCGCGGCAGAGCGGCAACGTGCAGGTGTAGGCCGAGGCCTGGTCGCCGTAGAGGCGACGGAGGGCGAGCCGGCTCTGGCCTGCCGCGTGCTGCACCACGTCGCAGGCGGCCACCAGCTCCTCCTCACTCGGTGCCGACACCGTGACGTAGCCCGAGTAGCGGAACGAAGCGTGTCCGTCAGCCAGCTCCGCCTCACGCCGGGCCAGCACCTCTGACTCGCGGGCGTGCCGGGCGGTCGAGACGAAACCACCACGTCGGCGCAGTTCGCTGTCGGCGAGGTCGGCGGTGCGCGAGGCCTCGACCTTGCGCACCGCTGTGTCGGGACCGAGGGGCTCCATCACGACGGCGAGCGTCGAGCGGGACGAGCCGAGGAGGAGGGGCGCCAGGAAGTCGCTCCGCACCTCAATGCGCGGCCATTCCGCCACCCAGAACGTGGCGTGGACCATGCCGTCCACGCGGACTTCGGACCAGCTCTCCTGCACGGCCATCGGCCAATGGTCCTGGGCCGGCTCAAGGCCGGCAAGCCCCACGTGCGGCTCGTAGGTGCGAAGCAGCTGGCGGGCCAGGTCGTCGGCGGACAACACGGACTCGATCTGCACGTCGGCGTCAGCCAGCAGGCGGACGAGCGACCCCATTTCGCGTGCCAGCGTGGCGCACCCGACCTCGACGGACTTGGTCAGCCGCACCTGGAGGGCCAGGACGACGTCGTGGGCACAGGTGTGCGAGTCCATGTCAGCCAGCAGCGCGTTGTACGAGGCCGTGCAGACCGACGCCGCGTCGGGCGCCGCCTCCGCCGCGACGTACGACCGCAACCCCTGCCCGTCGTCGGGGAAGGATGCCGCCACCCACTGCACCCGGTGCACCGGCGAGCCCTCGCGGGCCAACGACGCCAGCACCGAGGCCCACGCGCCGACCCGGCGATCCTGCTCGTCGGCGCCGAGCAGGGCGAAGCTCCCGCCGCGCAGCGAGACGGCCGCCGTCAGCGTGCGCCCGGCGCGGTCGTGCACGACGCCCATGTCCTGCCAGTCGGCCCGCAAGAGGCGCATCCCCCGCAGGGCGCCGATGCGTCCCGCACCCCGGGCACCGGTCCGGCGCGCCCCCCAGCACACGACCACGGGCAACCACTCGTCGCCCGTCCGGCCCGAGACGGGCACCGTGGCCAGCGCGCCGTAGAGCACCAGGATGCCCACCGCTGCGGCGACACCGATCGCGTCGGGTTCCCAGCGCAGGACGAGCACGCCGAAGACGAGCCCCACGGCCACCGTCATGATCTGTCCCGCCCGCCACCCCGCCAGCACGCCACCGCGCTCGCGCGGGCCGAAGCGATAGCGCGATCCCCGTTCGCTCGTCATGCGTCGGGCCCTTCACCCGGCGGCCAGGCTGGCGGGAGCGACTTCACAGTGGGACCCCCGTCGTATTCCATGTAGGCGCGCGGCTGCCCGGGCTTGTAACGCGTCATCAGACTGCGACCCGGGGGGACGCCCTGCCACATCCAGGCGTCCACGGCCGTCCGCGGACCGAGGGCCCCCTTCCCGTTGGGGCCCCTGGCTCCCACCCGATCGGCCGGATCCGGCTCGAAGCCCGTGGGTACCGAGCCCGAGCCCGAGCCCGGGTCCGATGTCGAGCCCGACGCCGAGCCCGGACCGGCATAATCCAGCGACTTCGGGCCGAACGTCGGCTTGGGCAACACCGGCTTGCGCCCCTGCGGGCCCCTCCCGTCGCGCTGCGCGATGCGCTCCTCGAACGCCCGCTGCCAGTCCGGATCGCCTTCACCCGGCGGAACGGTGCCGTCTCCGCCGCTGCCGTCGTCCGACCCACCACCACCGCCGCCGCCGCCGCCCCCGCCGCCCAGCCCACCCGTCCCCACCGCCAACCCGGCCGCCCCACCTCCACCCGAGGCCGACGCCGTCGCCGCCATCAGCCGGGAGTCGCCCACGGCCCCCAGGCCCTCGTGCAGGGCGTGGCCGGCCGCCGTCCGGGGCAGCCGCGTCATGGCCGCCTGGCCGCGCTCGCGCAGCCCGTCGAGATGCGCCACCGCACCCGCCTCGACGGCCGGGATCATGCGCAGGATGGCGAAGGGGACGAAGGTGGCCATGAGGAGGAGCGCGCCGCCGGCCAGGACCGAGGAGAACCCCGACCCGTGGGCCCCTGAGCCGGCCGTGCCCGAGGACACCGCACCGGCGGCCAGGCTCAGCGTGGCCACGATCACGAATTTGGAGAGGATCAGGGCTGCCAGCGTCTCGACCAGGCGCCGGCACCAGTGCGAGACCGCGGGCCACACCAGCGTGGCCAGGGCCAATGGGAGGAAGAGCACCGCTACGTAGACGGCGGCGGCCCGGATCAGCAGTTCCAGCCAGAGCACGAAGGCCGCCACGGCAATCAGCAACGAGATCAGCAACAACACGAAGCTGGCGATCGTCGGGTCGGCCGCCGACGCCACCAGTCCCGAGGTCACCCCCGTCAGGAGGGAGGTCACGTCCGCGCTGGTGCCGCCGGCCACGGCGTCGCTCATGGCGTCGGTGGCGGACAGGCTCAGGATCACGATCTGGATCGCCACCACGGCCAGCAACAACGCCAGGGGCAGCTGGAGCAGGAAGGTGCGGATGAGCTGCCCCGGGTTCTGCCGCACCACCGCTTGCAGGGTCGAGGCCAGGAGCATCGGCAGGATGACCACGCCGGCCAGCGCCGTCATCTGGCCGTAGTGGGCCTCGAACCAGCTCGCCCCGAGGTCGATCGTGGTGGTCGCGCTCAGGACGTCGCCGATCTGGGCCAGCAGCCATTCGGCCCCGCTGGCCACCCACTGGCTGATCCCGCTGAGGACGGACTCGAAGCCGGTGGAGGCGATCGACCCCCCGATGCTGCCGGCCTGGCAGATCGGGTTCAGCGCATTGAGACCGGTGCAGCCGGCAGCCAGCATGATCCGGATCAGTGCAGGTTGGTGCCGGTGTGGAAGAAGAAATTGATGATCGGGGGCGCGGCGCCGATCAGCAGGGCGGCCAGGCCCGAGACCAGAACGGCGCGGCGCCCGACCATGGACTGCTGGAAGTTCTGGGCATGGACGCCCAGCGCCCAGGCCGCGGCGCCGATCAGCAGCCCGGCCAGCGCGGCAATCAACGCCCAGGCCCCGAGCCCGTTGGTGAGGTCCTGCAGGGTCCCCCCGCCCGGGAGCGCGTTGACGCTGGGGTTCAGCGAGACATCGGCCAGGTGCCACACGACCATGGGTGCCCTCCAACATGAGTGCCGGCTACCGGAACCTCCGGGACGCCGTGACCGGAGAACGGTTCGCCATCGGGCCGACGTGGCGGGTCTTTTCAGCCGGCCGGGCTCGCAGAAGGGCAGCTCAGGGCGCGCGACCCGGCCGCGCCCACCGCGCCGGCACGGCTCCACCATGGGCCCGGGACCGCACGGAAACCACGTCGGACCAGCACCCCCGAGGCGGTTGGTCGCCGGGAGCGCTCCAGCCCTGTCATATTGGGGGCGTGTTGCTCAATGGCCCGGGGGAAGTCAATTTGAGCATGAGCCAGGCGATCATCGTCATTGCGATCGCCGTTGCGGTGTGCGTACTGGTCGGCTTCGTGGCTGCGTTCTTGGGGCGGCGCTCGGGTCGCCGGGCCATTTCGCAGCGCCTGGCCTCCCTCGGCACCCGCCTCGGCCTCGATCCGCCCCAGGACGAATACAACGTCGAGACCTCCCTGGCCTACCTGGAGCAGGTCACCGGAGGAGCGGCCCAGGCTGTGACCGAATCGAGCTCGGACGCCATACGGCTCCGCCGCTCGCTCGACACCCTCACCCAGGGCGTGGTGCTCTGCGACGAGAACGGGACCGTGATCTACCGCAACGGCCGGGCCAACGCCCTCATGGTCAGCCGCCACGGCGATGCCCTGGCCGCCCAGGCCGTAACCGATGTCCTCGAAGACGCCTGGCACGAGGGCTCGGCCGAGCGCACCCTCGACCTCTACGGCCCGCCCCGGCGCACGCTGCAGGTACGCGCCCGCCAGATCGACGACGGCCGCCGGCCGCTCGGTGTCATCGCGCTGATTGAGGACGTCTCGGAGCGCCGCCGGCTCGAGGAGATCCGGCGCGACTTCGTGGCCAACGTCAGCCATGAGCTCAAGACGCCGATGGGCGCCCTGGGCCTCCTGGCCGAGACGCTGGTGTCCGAGCCCGACCCCGACGTGGCGCAACGCCTGGCCGGCCGTATCCACAACGAGGCCTTCCGGGTCAGCCGGATCATCGATGACCTGCTCGACCTCTCGCGGATTGAGTCCGAGGAGGCCCCGCCGCGCGAGCCGGTGCTGGTCAACCTGGTCATGGCCGACGCCATTGAGCGGGTCCGGTCCACGGCGGACCAGCGCGGGATTGAGATCGTCCTCCACGAGCCCTCGCCCCCGGTCGCCGTCCTCGGTGACCGCCGCCAGCTCGTCTCGGCCATGCACGCCCTCCTGGAGAACGCCATCACCTACTCGTACGACAACTCCAAGGTCGTGGTCACGGGTGCTGTGCAGCACTTCAACCCGAACCTGAGCCACCCCGCCGTGGCCGGCGACCTGACGGCTGTGGACCTGACTGGTGGGGACCTGACGGCCGTGGACCTGACAGCCGGGAACAGTGGCGACAGCGGACCCGACCCCGTCACCGGGGAGTACCCGGCCGTGGAGGGCGAACCGGCAACGCCGGACGCTGAGAACGCCACCGGCGAGACGGCCGGCCATACGGCCGGCGAGACGGCCGGCGCCATGACCAGGGACGCCGCACCGGTTGAGCCG
>Ga0302154_10002789_pt1 | contig 13094 bp, 9 predicted proteins | sample I_Bog_N2_3_FD_193507 | JGI IMG/M metagenome (GOLD analysis project Ga0302154, IMG submission 193507) | Peat permafrost microbial communities from Stordalen Mire near Abisko, Sweden - I_Bog_N2_3 | ecosystem: Environmental > Terrestrial > Soil > Wetlands > Peat | place: Sweden: Abisko, Stordalen...
GCCTACCGAACGAGTTCGACAACGACTTCGATTTCCTGCTTTCGAGTGGTGTCGGGAATGTCGAGCGAGCCAAGAACAAGCGGCTTGCCTGGCACCAGGGTAGTGATTTCATCCAGCGTAGTTTGACGTATCACGGGATCTTGCGCGCCCACACCGGACTTCTCCTCGGCAACACTTGATTGCGAGACCTTTGTGCGCAATCTCGCGCCATCATGAACCCCATCCGCAATTGCCTCGATACTCAGCCCTACATCCACATATTGCACTTGTGTGTTGGATTTTGAGCTATCGTCGTCGCTGCGTCCGGTGACAATTGGCACCCGGCTCCCTTGTTTGAGAACTGTACTTTGTCCCGAGGTCGCAATGAGGGAGTAATGCAGCGTTCCGACAGTCTTACCGCCGTCCGTCTCGGTGATCGCGTAGGTGAGGCGATAGACCTTCCTGGGCCGGTCAAACTCCGCGAAAATCTTTTGCGCAAGCTGAATGTCGTCGGCAGTGCCACGCATAGAAATGGCGTTCTGTGATGGCAAAGCATACACTCTCGCCTTCGGAAGCATATTGCGCAGGTCAGTCTGAATATCGGTCAAATCGCTCTGTTGCGTCAGGTTGGTGAGGTAAAGGGTCTGATAGGATTCAACGACAGGTTTCGTTTCGGCAGGCTTCGAGTCAGCCGGCGGCGTTTGCGCGCCAACGCATGGAGCAGAGAGCATCACGGCCAGCGCAAGCCCCATTAGCAATCGAACAGAATTCATCCTTCGTCTACCCGTTGCGTCACTCTTCCATTGCATTTCTCACCTCTCAGAGTTGTTGGTTTGAAGAACACCACGCCGCATCGATCCATCGACGTCGTGGCCTCTTCCATCCAGACAGACGCACACGGTATGCATACGCTCAATCAACTCGGAAAACATTTTGACATGAATCTTTCGGCGGGTGGCTCCGGTCCCGGTGATCTTTTCCAACCAAGATGAGGGTGCCCCCGGTCCCTCGCCTTTGGGGACCGAGGATACAAGCACCTCCTCAAACCGGCGGCTGTTGGAGTATGCTCGGTGTGTATGAAAGGCGCGCGCATCCGATACCAGCAAACGGGGGAGTTTCACTTCCTGACTTTCAGCTGTTATCACCGCCTGCCCTACCTATCGGCGGCCTCGGCCATGGATCTCTTTGAAGACGCGTTGGAACGTGTCCGCCTGCGCTATCTTTTTTGCGGTTGGCGGCTATGTGGTAATGCCCGAGCACGTACATCTTCTAGTTAATGAACCCCAACGCGCACTCTTATGCAAAGCGATACAAGCCCTCAAGCTGTCTGTCTCGATGCGTAGCCAGGAAAAGCCCTTCTGGCAGGCTCATTATTATGATTTCAACGTTTCCACGCACGAGAAGTTTGTAGAGAAGCTGCGCTACATCCATCGCAATCCGGTTCGCCGAGGGCTGGTCATGAAGCTAGAGGACTGGAAGTGGTCAAGCTTTCGCCACTATCAAACTGGCCTGCGAGGAACCGTAGAGATTGAGTCGGAGTGGACGGCCCGAGAGCGAGGCTGCCAGTTGCCCGTGTGGATGCGCGATCTACAGTCCAGCGCCTCGACATCCCCGGTCCCCGAAAGCGAGGGACCGGGGGCACCCTCATCTCGCTGGAAAAGATCACCGGGACCGGGTGCACCCGCCCTCACTCAAAGGTCATAAGGATCAAAGTGTTTTTCAGAGGTTCCTTAGCTAGCTGTGAAGCTGCGAGGCCACTGTTCCGGCAGGGAGTTTCCGGCCATCACGCCTAATCCGGCGAAACGCCAAGAGAGAAATCCCCTGCGTGGCGGCTACGAGCAAAAAAGACAGTACGTCTGTCCGCCAACCAATAATGATTGATCCGTCGGGTGAGTGTTTTTCCCAAGAGAACATAAGTTCGGAGTAGAGCAATGGGATAGCGAAAAACGCAAACAGCGCTATGCCGGCAGAGACCTGTAATGCGATGCGCTGACGAAAAGCCCAAAAGGAAAACCACTGGGTAGCCACGACCAGCAGAGCGAATGCCAAATCAGTGCGCCATGTGGTCGCATATGAATTACCGTCAGGCGACAACTGCTCCCAAAAAGGGCCCAGATAAAGCCAAGCTATTACAAATGCTCCTGACAAACCTAAGCCCCAAAGAACCTGTGGCGCGATATGGCGGAGATAAATGAGTGCCGCAAGCAACTGCGTCACCAAAAAAAGCGCGAGGATGGCGAAACCTGTGTCCCGGTTCGGAGGCCCCGGTCGATTCATGATGAAACCTAGGTCATAGCAAACAATCACACTCACGACCCACATGAGGACGCCTACGAGGATCTGCAAAGCTGTTTTCACGGTTCTCATACCCTCTCATTCTGGGTGTCGCACAACAAGGGCGGTCTCAAGACAGATTCTATTCCGCTGAGGGTACCCCCGGCCCCCATAGTGTTCAATAACTCAAGTCTGGGTGCCCCCGGTCCCTTGCTTTGGGGACCGGGGATATAAGCGAGAGCCTAGCAGATATGGTTTGCAAATAATTTCCCTCCAGGCGCGCACAATGGGGAAATGAACTGCGACCACAGCGTCGGGCTTTCCTATTCCCTATTCCCTATTCCCCTGAGCGAGGTACCCTACCCCCCATACCCCCGGGGTACAAATTTCCCTTGAAACCTTGCAGATTATTTTTAACCCGTTTGGAATCAATACCTGTTGAAACTTTTTGCTCCAAAATTTTCCCGCATCGTGAGATTTGGCCCCTGAAAATTACCTGAAAAATCCCGTTTTTTACCCAAATAAAAGGCCCCAAAGCATCGTTTCGGGGCTTTTCACTGACTCGCGGGCTTGCTGACTCGCCCTGGGGCAAAAGCGAGAGAAATTGGGCCGAGTCCTTGGATTGATTCTCAGCTGCGCCAAACTGCCTTTACCACTCGTCGAGCCTATCGCGCACGAGGATGCGTCTTATCGTAGACCTGCGTCAACTGTGCAGTGGTCAGTTGCGTATAGCGCTGTGTGGTGGAGAGCCGCTCGTGGCCCAATAACTCTTGGATGGCGCGCAGGTCGGCGCCTTCTTCCAGCAGATGAGTTCCGAAGGCGTGGCGCAGCGTGTGCGGATGCACGTCGGCGGAGAGACCGCGCAAAATGGCGATGCGCTTGACGATGCGGCCTACGCTGCGTGTGGTTAAACGCGCCTCGCCGCCCGGCTTGGCAAGCCCGCGCAGTTGCAGATTAAGAAAGAGCGCTGGGGTTGCGTAGCCTTTTGTATCGCTGGCAGCGGCCAGCCGCGCGGAGCGCTCTGCCATGTAGGCACGCAATGCCTGCGCTGCCGCGTCGCCCAACGGAACATAACGCTCTTTCTGGCCCTTGCCGCGAATCAGAATCGCTTCGTTGGCCCAATGAATGTCTTCCAGGTTCAACCCTGTCAACTCGGCGTTGCGGATGCCGCAGCCGTAAAGCAGTTCCAGAATCGCAGTATCGCGCGACGGCCAACTGGCCGCATCTTCGCCGACCGAATCGACCACGCGGTTCATCTGCTCGATGGAGGGCACACGCGGCAAGTGCTTGGGCAGCCGCGGCGTGGCCACCAGCGAGGCAGCATTTTGTTCGAGAAGCCCAGTGCGCGCCAGCCACCGGAACCAACTGCGAATCGCCGCCAACGCTCGCGCCGCTGAGGCTTTGGAGAGACCACGATCATAGAGCGTGCCGAGGTAAGCGCGAATGTGCGTGTGCTCGATGCTTTCCGGGCCCTGATCTTTTCCGTATAGCGCTGCAATGTAGGCAGCAAATCCGTGCAACTCGCGCCGGTAAGCGCGCAGAGTGTGGGCCGATGCGCCGCGCTCATTTGCCATAACGCGCAGATAGCCTGACACCAGCGAATCCATTGCGCCGGTGAGGGCGGGCGCGGCTGAGGTGCTCATGCCCGCTCCTCGCTCGGCTTAACGCTCGGCTTGGCGCTCGAAACCAGATGCAAGCCTCCGTGCGCGACCGGAAGCTCCACAACCTCAGCCCGTTGCCGCATGGAGCGCGGATGAAACTTGCGATGCACTTCCTTCAGATGGCCCAGCGCCAGGTGGGTGTAGACTTGCGTGGTGGAGATGTCGGCGTGGCCCAGCAGCAATTGCACGCTGCGCAGGTCGGCACCGTGCTCCACCATGTGCGTGGCGCAACTGTGACGCAGACGGTGCGGGCTGGCGGTCGACTTGGCCATCTTGACCACATGCCAAACCCATTGCCGAGTGAGCGGCATACCGCGCAGAGATAGAAAAAGGCGTGTTGCGTCCTGTCCCGATTTCTGCCGCGTTCTATCCTGCTTCACCGCAAGGGTTTTTCGCCCCGATCTGATGCGGGCCAGATGCGGCCTTCCCTGCAGCAAATAAATCTCCAAAGCCTCCAGTGCGGCGTGCCCCAGCGGCACAATGCGTTCTTTGTCGCCCTTGCCGCGCACCTGCACGCGGCCCAGATCCAGCGCCAAATCGCCAGTAGAAAGCGTCGTGACCTCGGAGACGCGCAAACCGCCCGCATAAAGCAGTTCGAGAATTGCGCGGTCGCGCAATGCAGTAGCCCGCGCCTGAGGGTGCTCGGCATTCATGCCCGCGCGCTCCAGCATCTCGGCCACTTCCGGCTCGGCCAGAGACTTGGGCAGCACCTTCCACGCCTTGGGAGACTCGATGTTCACAGTGGGATCGTGGTGGATGCGCCGGTCAAGGAGCAGCCACTTGTAAAAGCCGCGCAGGCAGCTCAATTTGCGCGCCGCCGAACGTTGGACGATATCGTGTCCGCGCAGATTTTCAAGAAAGGCCGCTACATCTTCCTGCGTTGCCGTCAACAGCACGCCATGGCGGCTCTCGATGAACTCGGCAAAGGTCTTCAGATCGCTGTCGTAGGCCTCGCAGGTCAGCGGGCGAAGCCCTTTTTCCACGCGCAAATAGGCTTGGTAGTCGTGCAACAGCGATAGATTGCGCGCAGTTTCCACATTTCTAATTATCCGCGCCTTCGACTGGCTCCGCCGCCGCCGCGCGCGCCGCCGAACCTCGTTCATCATGAACCAACTTCGGCAACATCAAATCTCAAGCCAACTTTGAACGCTCAAGCCCTCGCATAAAGCCTTCAAATGGCACTCTGGCAGCCCGACGGCGTATAAAGCTGAAATGGGACCATTGGCAGGAGTAGAGAGCGACGCATGGCTGCGCGAGGGCGGCTTGGTGGTTACGGCCAGCGACCGCGCGGCGCGCGCCCTTGCCACAGCCTTCCATCGCGCACGCCAGGCCGAGGGATTAGCTGCCTGGCCGACGCCTGAGATTCTCGATTGGAAAAGTTTTGTCCGCGCCGCGTGGCTGGAACGCGCTTCAGGCAAAGATCGCGGCAATGACGCTCGTCTGCTGTTGAACCCCACGCAGGAAGAGGCTCTCTGGGCGGGCATTGCCGGCAAAGATCAATCTCCGGCCACACTCCTCGAAGGCCCGCGCCATCGGCTGGCTGCTCTGGCCATGGAGGCGCACGAACTGCTCTGCTCCTATGCTCCGCGCTACTTGCAGAAAGCCGCGCGCAGCGCCTGGCACCAGGATGCGGCTGCTTTCAGCGCTTGGCTTGCAGCCTTTGACGAAGCCTGCCGCTCCGGCGACCTGCTCAGCCCCAGCCGCTTGCCGCACGAGCTGATCGCGCTGTTCAAAGCCGACCGGGGCGAGCGACAGCCGCTACTTCTGGCTGGCTTTGACCGCATCCTGCCCGTGCAACGCGATCTCTTCGACGCATGGGGCGAATGGCACGAAGTTGCCGCAGGCGAGCCGGCCAGCGAGATTGATTTTCATGCCACAGGCGATGCACAGGCCGAGCTGGCAGCTTGCGCAATCTGGTGCAACCGCCAACTTACCGCGAACCCCGGCACTCGTTTGCTCGTGGTCACGCAAGCTGCCAGCAAGCGGCGCGGCGAAATTGAACGAGCCTTTCTCCGGCACACCGGTCCAGCGGCACGCTTCGAGTTTTCACTGGGAGTTCCACTCGACCAGGTTGCGCTGCCACGGTCGGCACATTTTCTCCTGCGCTGGCTAGACGGCGCACTGAACGAACAGGAACTCGATTGGCTGCTTTCCACCGGCCACATCGCCGCCAACCCACAGGAGTGCTCGGCGTTGCAATCGTATATGCGCACATTGCGCCGCTTCAGCCTTGAACGAACGCAGTGGACATTGGCGGCCTTCATTGGCCAGAGGTGCGCCGCCGAGCTTCTGCCGGCTCCGTGGGTCGAACGAATCACCCAGGCTCAGCGCACCCTTGCCGACTTTGCGCGCCGCCTGCAAAGCCCGCTCGATTGGGCAGAGCTGGTTCCGCGGCTGTTGGAAGAGCTTCACTTTGCCGGTGCGCGCCCGCTAACAAGCGCAGAGTTTCAGGCCCTCCGCCGCTGGCAACTGACGCTGGAGAGCTGCGGTTCACTAGGCTTCGATGGAAGGCGCATCAGTTGGAAGGATTTTCTATCTCAACTTGCCCGCACTCTGAACGAGACGCTCTTTGCTCCTGAGTCGCACGACGCGCCCATCCAGATCGCCGGTCCCGCAGAGTCCGCCGGCCTGAGTGCGGATGCCGTCTGGTTTCTGGGAGCCGATGAGGACTCGTGGCCTGCCGGAGGAACGACTCATCCGTTGCTGCCGGTGGAGATTCAGCTCGACGCCGGAATGCCTCACGCGACTCCGCAGCTCGATTGGGAGCTGGCCCGCTCAATCACCAATCGCCTACTGGAGTCGGCGCGTGAGGTCCACTTCAGCTTTGCAAAGCAAAACGAGGCCGCAGAAGCCCGTCCATCGCGGCTGATTGTCCAGATCGCCGGGGAGGCGAAAGAACTGGCGCCGGATTTGATCGCGCCAGCCTGCGAAAATCCGCTTACCGTCACGTTCCAGGACTTCAGCCGAATTTCCTTCCCGCCGGGCAAGGTTGCGGGCGGCGCTGCTGTCCTCACCGCGCAGACGCAGTGCTCCTTCAAGGCCTTCGCCACAGCGCGGCTCGCGGCGCAACGCTGGCAGCCAGCCGAAGCCGGCCTCACAGCTTCTCAGCGCGGACTGCTGCTCCACTCTGTGCTCCATGCCGTGTGGGCTGGACCGCCGGACGGCATTCGCAGCCATGCCGAACTCCTAAGCTTGGCCGACCGACATGCGTTCGTCGCCGATCACGTTCAGCGTGCACTGGCACGCGAGCTGCGCCCGCATCAGCGTGAGCTCATGCCCCGCCGCTATCTGGAATTGGAAGAGTTGCGCCTCACCGCCCTCGTGACAGAATGGCTGAATTTCGAGGCCACTCGCGTCGAATTCCAGGTGGCCGAGACTGAAGTGAAGCGCACAGTCCACATTGAAGGGCTCACCCTCGACCTGCGATTGGATCGCATTGACGGGCTGAGCGACGGCACTGAGCTGGTCGTCGATTACAAAACAGGCAACGTCGCGCCGAGTTCCTGGGATCTGCCCCGGCCCGACGATGTGCAATTGCCACTCTATGCCGGGTTTGCGCTGGACCACGAGCGCGAACTCCTGGGCGGGCTGGTCTTCGCCAAGGTGCGCGCCGGGGATATTTCCTTTGCTGGCCGTGTGGGCAACGCCGCGGCCACGCTCTTGACCGGCCTGAAAAGCTTGAATTCGCTGGTGAAGAACCCGCTCACCGCTGAGCAGGTTCTCGCGTGGCGCGATTGCATCGAGCAGCTTGCCAGAGATTTTGTCGCCGGCCACGCAGAAGTCGACCCGCGCGAGTACCCAAAGACATGTGAACGCTGCGGTCTGCAAACGCTCTGCCGCATTCAAGAGCATCGGGCACAACTGGAAGCCGAAGACGAGGAGGCTATCGATGAGTAAGCCATCGGTCCAACCTGCTCCTCCCGACCAGGCGCAGCGCGAACAGGCTCTCGACGCGGCCCGCTCGATCCTGGTGCAAGCCCCTGCCGGCTCGGGCAAAACCGACTTGCTTACGCGGCGGTTTCTTCGTCTGCTGGCCGAGGTCGATGCGCCCGGCCAGGTTGTCGCCATAACCTTCACCAACGCAGCCGCTGCCGAGATGCGCCATCGCATTCTCGGAGAACTGGAAAAAGTTGCTGCAAACCCGGCTTCGCAGGCAGACAAATTCTCGATGGATTCACTTGCCCATCGCGCCCTGTTGCACTCACAGGCGCTCGGTTGGAATCTGCTCGACCTCCCCGCTCAGCTTCGCATCCAGACGATTGATGCATTTTGCCGCGAGCTCGCTCTTCAGCAGCCACTGCTCTCCGGCTTCGGCGGAGGCCTGGAGATCGCCGACCAGCCGGACGAACTCTATCGCCGCGCGGCTCGCGAAACTCTCAGGAAGATCGACCAGACCGGCTCGGAACTCGGCGCGGCTATTGAGGAACTGCTACTGTGGCGCGACAACGGCTGGCAAGAGATGGAAGCACTGCTGGTCGAAATGCTCAAGAGCCGCGACCGCTGGATGCACGACTTTGTGTTGGAGCGCGAGCCGGGTTGGGATGCGCTCCGAGAGCGTCTGGAGCGGCCGTTTGCAAATGGAGTGCGCGCCGTGCTCATCCGGTTGAGCCAGCTTCTTGACCACGTCCCGGGAGCGCGCGGCGAAACGCTGGAGTTGGCTCGGTTTGCTTGCGAAGAGCCGGGAACCAACTCGCCGTGGGGACTGGCCGAATCTATTGAAATTCCCTCCGCGCCGTTTTCCGATGGAGTTGATTCAGCTCGCGAGCTTTTTTCTCTGCTCTCCGAATTCTTGCAAACGCAAAAAGGAACATGGCGTTCGGAAAGGGGCCTGAAGACCTCCGATGGCTTTCCTTCCACCCCTCGTGGCAAAGCCGGCAAAGTTCGATTCTCGTCTTTGGTCACAAAACTCTCAGCCGTACCCGGCCTCGAAGGCGCGCTGGCAGCGGTGCGCGCCCTACCCCCTGCACGCTATACCGAAGATGACTGGCAGATTGTGCGCTCCTGCTTCACGCTGCTGCGCCGGGCAGCGGGCGAGTTGCGAATCGCCTTTGCCGAAGCCGGAACTGTGGACTTCATCGAGATCGCGCAGGTTGCCCAGCGCGTGCTCCAGGGCGACGACAATCTCCCCACGGACGCCGCGATTGCTGTCTCCGACGGCATTCGCCACCTTCTGGTCGACGAATTCCAGGACACCAGCCGCCGCCAGCACCAGTTGCTCTCCAGCCTCATCGCCGCATGGCCCGAGCGGACTGGACGCACCTGCTTTGTTGTCGGCGACCCCATGCAGTCGATCTATTTCTTCCGCGACGCCGACGCCGAGCTCTTCCCGCGCGTTAAAACCGTGGGCCTTGAAATCCCCAGCGACGAACCGCTTCTCTTTGACTTCGTTCCTCTTAAAGCCAACTTCCGCACAGCACCCGCTCTGGTCGAGCAGCTCAATCAGGCCTTTGCGCAAATCTTCGCGGCAGGCGACGGCAGCGGCGTTGCGTTTTCACCGGCTCAGCCGGCGCGGAAAGAAGCTGCCAGCGCCGGTCCAGCCTTCGAAATGCACCTTGGCTTCGTTCCCCAGACCCAGCGCGACCAAACGGATCAGTCCGACACCGAAAAGGAAACTGCCCGCGCCGAACAGATCGACGAGATCGTCGCGCTGATGCAGCAGTACTCGAATCGCATCAATCAGGCGAAGGCAAGCGGGGATAAATTTCGCGTAGCCATCCTGGGCCGTGCGCGAAGCCACCTTGTTCCCATTGCCGAAGCTCTGCGCGAGGCCGCGATCCCCTTTCGCGCCATCGAACTGGAAAAGCTCGCTGCCCGCTCCGAAGTGCTCGATGCGCTCGCACTGGCCCGTGCGCTGCTCAATCCTCAAGACCGCGTTGCATGGCTGGGCGTTTTGCGCGCCCCGTGGTGTGGCCTCTCGCTCGACGACCTTTACTTGATTGGCGGCAACGACGATGCTGATTTGCCGCCGGGGCCTTTGCCGGAGTTGCTGGCCGAGCGGCTGCCGCTACTCAGCGAAGACGGGCGCACAGCCGCCGCTCGCGTGCTCCAGGCATACGACGCGGCGACCGCACTTCGCGCAGCCCAGCCGGTGGCATCGCTGGGAACCTGGTTAGAGAGGGCCTGGCTGCTCGTGGGCGGGGCGGCTTGCGTGGACTCGACCGCACGCGCCAACCTCAATCTGCTTTGGCGTTGCCTCGACCGGCTCCCCAGCGGCGAACCGGACCTGCTTGGCCCCGGCCTCGCTGCGGCGCTCGACAAACTCACAGCCTTGCCCGCCCCCGAAGCCAATAGCGATTGCGGTGTGCAGTTGATGACCATCCACAAATCCAAAGGCCTGGAATTCGAGGTGGTGATTCTTCCCGAACTCCAGGCTGGCAACGGGCGCGGCAAGCCAAGAATGCTTTCCTGGCTGGAGCGCGGACTGGCCGAGCCTGACGAATCGGGCGAGATTACCGAGTTTCTGATTGCGCCTTTCCAGCGCAAGGGCGCGGATCGCGGCAAGGCCAAGGAATGGGTCGACCACGTCTATCGCGAGCGCGAATCGCGGGAGACCCGGCGCATTCTCTATGTCGCCGCAACGCGCGCCCGCGAAGAGCTACATCTGTTCGCCCGCCCCGCGTGCAAAGAGGAAAACGGGGATTTCACCCTCGTGGAGCCTGCAAACAGCCTTCTGGCCACGGCATGGCCGGCGCTTGAGGACGAGGTTCGCAGACGTTTCGAAGACTGGAAAGCCACTAGAGCCGCATCGGCACCCGAGCAGAGCCAGGAGATCGAGTCCATCGCCGCTTCCGGCGAGAGCAACTTGCTCGTGATGCCATCCCTGGCTCGTCCCACACTGCTGCGCCGCCTCCCACTGGATTACCAACCCGAGCCAGACGAGGCCTTGGACGACTCCGCAGAGGATTCCGCCGTCAGTGGATTGGGAATTGGAAGTTCGCGGCTCTACGCTCGCCATGAAGGTGGTCTGCGCTCCCGCGCTCTGGGCACGGCGGTTCACACGCTGCTTGAAGAGCTTGCCCGCCTGCGCGCGGAACTCGATTGGGAGGCAGCACGCGCGGCGCTTCTGCAGTTTGAACCCCGCATTGCCGCGCAGGTGCGCGCTGCCGGCCTCGACCAGCCCCTGGCCGCACGGATTGCCGCGGAGTCCCGTCAGCTTGCCCTCAAAGCCTCCCTTGATCCCACCGGCTCGTGGATACTCTCGCCGCACGAAGGCGCCGCCAGCGAGGCCGGTTGGACCGGCGTTGTCGCAGGCGGCTTGCGCTCGGTGCGCATGGACCGCATCTTTCAGGCTGGCCCAGCGCCATGCACTGAAGGAGAGGATTGCTGGTGGATCGTCGACTACAAAACCGCCCACGCCGACAACATCGACCCGGCCCAGGCCCTGCCGGAATTCCGCCAGCTTTTCGCACCTCAGATTGAAACCTACAGCGAACTCTTGCGCAGGCTGCATGGCGCGGAAACCCGCATCATCGCAGGCTTCTACTATCCACGCATGTTGCTGCTGGATTGCTGGGAGTTATAGGCGGCTTCAATCCAGCATCCAACGATTACAAGTGCGCTCCAGCCTGGCCCCGGCTCAGACTCAGTACCGGTGCGGGAAACCCCGAATTAGCACAAGTAATTCGATTCAAAAGAATTCTTGCGCGAATATACATATTCGGCTGTACAATCTCCACGAGGAGACCCATGGCCGGAGATATGCAACTTACGTGCAGCGATTGCGGGCAGGACTTCACCTTCACCGCTGCTGATCAGACGTTCTTTCAGGAACGTGGTTATTCGACCCCTAAGCGTTGCAAGAATTGCCGTCAGGCAAAGAAGAACGATCAGGGAGGCTCCGGCTACCGTTCGGCTCCGGCACAGGGAACACCTGTGATTTGTTCGGGTTGCGGACAGCCTACAACAGTGCCTTTTGAACCGCGTGGCGACCGCCCGGTATTCTGCCGGGATTGCTACCAGGCGCGCAAAGGCAGCGGCGGCGGCGGCGGACGCGGCCGGTAAACGCGTCAGCGGGTCCAGCGGTGGCTTTCAGCGTTTGACCCGTTCTTGTCTAGGCAAGACAAAGCTCTGCGGCGGCAGCTGACTCGGCTGTGGTTGCCGGCGGTGAGCTTTGGATGTGGCGATTTGTCTAATTTCCGCTGTGCGAACTTTCTTTCACAATCGAGAGGGTGGCCGCCGTTCAGGTTGCTGCCCTTTCCGTTTTTTACTCGCAATATCGCTTTTTACAAGCACTGATAGGCCGCCACTCGTCATTCAACGGCACGCTCGAATGAGTTTCTCTCGAATAGCAAAACATTGGATGGACACGGCGATTTCATGCCGCTAGACTCGCTATCACGAGTTCCTCGGTTAATCCGAACACCGGAGGGTTCTTCCCAGCGCATGGCTTCCCAACTCTCCTTCGCGTGGTTCGCCTGGAAGAATCTCTGGCGCAGACGCCTCCGGACCGCGCTGACTCTGGGCGGGATCGCGATGGCCATCGGCGCTTTTGTAGGGCTGGTGGGCTTTTCTCGCTCTTTTGAACACGAATGGCTGCGCATGTATCTGAGCAGCGGCACGGACATCGCGGTCGTTCAACAGACCTTCCTGAACACATCGATGGACGAGTCCGCCGGCGCGACGCTCAGTGCATTGCCGGTGGTTCGCCAGGCGACTCCGATGATCTTGAACCTGATGGACCTGACGCCGGAGGTCAACGCTCTGGCTTACGGCTGGAAAGCCGACTCCTACGAATTTGACTCGCTCACGCTGAAGTCGGGCCGGCGCTTCCGGGACGGGCAGCCCGAGCTGATGCTCGGCGATATGTTGGCCGTAAGCCTGAAGAAAAATGCCGGCGATACGCTGGAGATACAAGGCTCGACCTTCACCGTGGCCGGCGTTTACCACGGAGGCTCGGCGCTGGAGGCTGGCGCGGTGATTATGCCGCTGGATCAGATACAGAAGCTAGGCAGCCTGCAAGGCAAGGTGACGGCGTTCCACGTGCGGCTGCAGCCGGCGCCGATGGGCGAAGCACCCGAACACTATCTGGCGCGGGCGCAGGCTCAAATTGAGACGGCGCTGCCCGGGCTGCGCGCGATTCCGGCGGCCGAGCGCGCCAGCAACAACCAGCTTGTACTTCTTGCCCACGCCGCAGCCTGGGGTACCTCGTCGATCGCACTGCTTATCGGCATTCTGGGCATT
>Ga0302154_10002790_pt1 | contig 13090 bp, 10 predicted proteins | sample I_Bog_N2_3_FD_193507 | JGI IMG/M metagenome (GOLD analysis project Ga0302154, IMG submission 193507) | Peat permafrost microbial communities from Stordalen Mire near Abisko, Sweden - I_Bog_N2_3 | ecosystem: Environmental > Terrestrial > Soil > Wetlands > Peat | place: Sweden: Abisko, Stordalen...
GCCTCGATCTCAGGGATCCCTGGGGAGTGACGATTTCGCTGCGGGCGAACGCGGCATCCTGACGGCGCCGCAACACGTCCTCAACACATCCTGGCGCCATCTGGATCACCTCGCCGCAATCGGCTAGGCTCTGGTCAAGCTGACAAAAGCGCAGCGCAGCAGGGAGAGAGACGTGACAGCAAGGGGAGTACGGGTTCTGGCCATCGCGGTCACCGCCGCGATCGGTTTGCTCTATGTGGCAGGCCCGGCGAAAGCACAGGAAACGATCACGGTCTGGTGGGGCAAGGGGTTCTACAAGTCCGAGGACGACGCGCTGCTCGAGGCGATCCGCAAGTTCGAGGCCAAGACCGGGATCAAGGTCGAACTGTCGCAATATGCCATCCAGGACATGATTCCCAAAACCGTCGCCGCGCTGGATTCGGGCACCGTGCCGGACGTCGCCTATTCCGACACCTATGATGTCCAGGCCGCCGGCAAATGGGCGTTCGAGGGCAAGCTCGAGGACCTCTCGGATATCCTGACGCCGATCAAAGCCGCGTTCGCGCCGAACACCGTTGAAACCGCTTTGCTCTATAACGACCAGGTCAAGAAGAAGGCCTATTACGGTTTTCCGCTGAAGCAACAGAGCATGCATGTCCAGATCTGGAGCGACATGCTGGCAACCGCCGGCTTCAAGGTCAGCGACATCCCGACGCAATGGGCCGATTACTGGTCATTCTGGTGCGACAAGGTGCAGCCGGCCTATCGCAAGGCCACCAACAGCCGGGTCTATGGCATCGGCCAGCCGATGGGCGTGGAATCCACCGATTCATTCCAGTCGTTCTACACTTTCATGGACGCCTATAATGTCAAACTGGTGGACGACGACGGCAAGCTGCTGGTCGATGATCCCAAGGTGCGAGAAGGCTTGATCTCCGCGCTGAAGGATTACACCGACACCTATCTCAGGGGCTGCACGCCGCCCTCCTCCACCACCTGGAAGGACCCGGACAACAACGTCGCCTTCCACAACAAGACCATCGTGATGACCCATAATTTCACGATCTCGATCGCGGCGAAATGGTTCGAGGATTCCACCAATCCGGCGCTGACGCCGGAGCAACGCGCCGCCGGCAAGAAGGCCTATGAGGAGACCATCGTCACCGCCTCCTTCCCGAACAAGCCCGACGGCACCCCGATCAAGTACCGCTCCGACGTCAAGACCGGCGTGATCTTCACCGCCGCCAAGAACAAGGCGCAGGCCAAGGAGTTTGTAAAGTTCCTGCTGCAGGAAGAAAACCTGCAGCCTTATGTCGAAGGCGCGCTCGGCCGCTGGTTTCCGGTGACGACGGCCGGGCAGGAGAGCCCCTTCTGGCAGGCCGACCGGCATCGCCGCGCGGTCTACGCCCAGTTCAAAGGCGGCACCGCGCCGTTCGATTTTGTCAAGAACTACAAGTTCACCATCCTGAACAACGAGAATGTCTGGGCCAAGGCGATGAACCGCGTGGTCAGCGAAAAGCTGCCGGTGGACAAGGCCGTCGACGAACTGATCGCCCGCATCAAGCAGGTGGCGGGGTGAGGACAGACTTAGGACAGGACTGAGATATCTAAACCCGTCATTGCGAGCGAAGCGAAGCAATCCATGTCGCGACAGAACGAGAAGCTGGATTGCTTCGTCGCTTCGCTCCTCGCAATGACGATCAGGACTGGGTCAGGGCGCGGCATGGCAACGCTGACAGTCGCCACAACCGACGAGACGGTCGCGCGCGGACCGCGGGCGCCGCGGCTGACGACGCCGCAGGTCTGGGGCATCGCGCTGCTGTCGCCCTACATCCTGGTGTTCATCGCCTTCGTGGTCTACCCGGTCGGCTATGGGCTGTGGCTGGCGCGGCATCCGGCCAGCTATGTCGCGCTCTATCACGATCCGATCTTCGCCCGCGCCGCCGTCAACACGCTGATTTTCCTGGTGATCGGCATCAACTTCAAGATGCTGGTGGCGCTGTTTCTGTCCGGCTTCTTCATCCAGGAACGGCGCTGGATCAAATGGCTGTCGGTGCTGTTCATCCTGCCCTGGGCGGTGCCCTCGATCCCGACCATCCTGTCGGTGCGCTTCATGTTCAATCCCGAATGGGGCGTGATCAACCAGCTGATCTTCAAGTTCACCGGCGACGACGGCCCGAACTGGCTTAACGATCCCGCGGTGGCGCTGACCATGGCGATTGGCGTCCACATCTGGAAATCGCTGCCGTTCTGGACCCTGATCCTGATCACCGGCCGGCTGGCGATCGCGCAGGATCTGTTCGAGGCGGCCGCCGTCGACGGCGCCAGCGGGTGGCAGAAATTCCGCTATGTCACCTGGCCCTCGATGCGCACGCTGTACGTTACCTGCACGCTGCTCTCGATGATCTGGACGCTCGGCGATTTCAACAGCGTCTATCTGTTGACCGGTGGCGGCCCCGCCGACCTGACCCATGTGCTGGCGACGCTCGGCATCCGCTATCTCCGGCTCGACCAGCTCGACCTCGCCATGGCGGCGATTGTCTGCGCGCTGCCGCTGGTGTTGCCCTTGGTCTATTTTATGATGAAGCGGTTGTCGCGATGAAGCTGCCCTCGCTCCGCGATGTCGGCACCGAAGCGCGGCTTCTCTTGATCGGCATTCCCGTCTTGATCTGGACGCTGGTTCCAATCTATCACATGTTCCTGTTCGCAATTTCGCCCAAGGAGGATGCCTTCGCCGGCAAGCTCTGGCCCGATCATCCGACGCTGCACAATTTCGAGATCGTGTTCCGGCAACAGCATTATTTCCTCCGGGATTTCTGGGTGCAGTTCTGGAATTCGGTGGTGATCGCGGTCGCCGTCGGCGCGCTGACGCTATTGGTCGCCACCACGGCGGCGTTCGCGATCTCGCGGCTGCGCGTGCCCGGCGGCCGGGTGGCGATGAATCTGGCGCTGTTCACCTATTTCATTCCGGCGGCTTTCCTGGCGGTGCCGATGTATCGGACAATGGGTAATTACGGCCTGCTCAACAGCCACTGGGCGCTGATCCTGGCGATGGTGACGATCGCCTCGCCCTACGCGATCTGGGTATTGAAACAGGCCTCCGACAAGCTGCCGATCGAACTCGACGAGGCCGCCATCATGGATGGCGCGACCCCCTTGCAGCTGTTCCGGCTGGTCTATGTGCCGCTGATGATGCCCTCGCTGGTGGCGATCGGCACCTATGCGCTGCTGCTGGCCTGGAACGAATATCTCTATGCGTTCCTGCTGCTGTCGAAGGACACCGACATCACCCTGCCGGTCGCGCTCGGCAATTTTCTGGCCGCCGATGACAGCCCCTGGGAATTGCTGATGACCACCGGCTTCATCTACGCGCTGCCGCCGGCGGCGATTTACTACGTCTTCAAACGCTATATGGTAGGCGGCTTGACGGCGGGGGCGGTGAAGTCGTGACGGGGCCTTGATGCCGGTTGGATTTCGACAGGGTCGATTCGACGACCCATCCCGGCCGAACTGGGATGGCAGCGGACCGCGCCCGCTGGCCTGGGCGGCCTGGTATCCGGCCGCCGAGGAGGCCGTCGAACAGCTACTGCAGGCGAGCGACGCAACGGCGTCCTGGTTCATGTATGGTTCGGCCGCGCCGGATGCGCCAATCGGCCAGTTCCAGCGCTACCCACTGGTTCTGCTCTCGCATGGCACCGGCGGCGCAGCGTTGCATCTGGAATGGCTGGCCCGCGATCTCGCCCGCCACGGCTTCATCGCGCTCGCCATCAACCATCACGGCAATACCAGCGCTGAACCCTATCGCGCCGAGGGTTTCCTGGCCTGGTGGGAACGGGCGCGCGATTTGAGCGTGCTGCTGGATCGCTTCGCCTCGGAGAGCGCTTGCGCGGGTCATGTCGACCTCGACCGGATCCATGTCGCGGGCTACTCGCTCGGCGGCTGCACCGCCGCGGCGCTGCTCGGCGCCATCACCGAGACCTCCCGCTTCGAGCGCTCGCCGCGCAACACGAATTTCGGCCGCGGCCCGCGCGAATTCCCTGACCTCGCGGACCATCTGCCGGGCTTGCTGGAAAATAGCGCGATCTTTCGCGACTCCTGGGCGCGGATGTCGGATTCCTATCTGGACCCGCGGGTCAAGGCGGCGCTGATCCTCGCACCCGGCAATTCGGTGCTCGGCTGCAACGAGGACGGTCTTCGCAAGATCAGCACGCCGAACCGCATCCTGGTCGGCGGATCGGATTTCATATTGCCGGTCGCGCTCTGGCTGCACGAGCGACTGCCGACCAGTTCGCTGGATCGGCTGGCGCCCGAGGCCGGACATTATGTGTTCATGCCGGAGCCTTCAGAAGCCGGCCGCCTGGCGGCTCCGGCCACCTGCATCGATGCACCAGGCGTCGATCGCCACTCCATTCATGCGCAAACCGCGGCGCTTGCCGTGGAATTTTTCCGCAGCGTTTGAACGGCGGCAACGATTGGCTGCCGCGCTACAGCGGCGCCGCACTCTCGCCGCGGGCGCCCGACAGCTTGGAAACCAGCGAGGCCAGAACGATCACCGCCGCGATCGCAGCGATCACCAGCGTGCAGATCGCGTTGATCTCGGGCTTTACGCCGAGCCGCACTTCCGAATAGATCCGGATCGGCAACGTCGACGAGCCGGGCCCGGTGGTGAAGCTCGCGATCACGAGATCGTCGAGCGACAGCGTGAAGGCGAGCATCCAGCCGGCGGCGATCGCGGGCAAAATCAACGGCAGCGTCACCGCGATGAAGGCGCGGACCGGATCGCAGCCGAGATCCATCGCCGCTTCCTCGAGGCTGCGATCGAGCGAGCCGAGCCGCGACTGCACCACCACGGCAACGAAGCACAGCGTCAGCGTCGTGTGGGCGATGGTCACGGTCAGGAAGCCGCGCTCGGCATTGACGGCGACGAACAGCAGCAGCAGCGACAGCCCGGTGATGACTTCTGGCATCACCAGCGGCGCATACAGCATGCCGGAAAACAGCACGCGGCCCCTGAAGCGCTCGCCGCGCGACAGCGCCACCGCGGCCAGCGTGCCGAGCAGCGTCGACAGCGTGGCGGAAGCCAAAGCCACCCGGACACTCATCCACGCTGCGTCCAGCATCGCGTCGTCATTGAAGAACTCGCGATACCAGCGCAGCGACCAGCCGCCCCACACGGTAACCAGCCGCGAGGCATTGAACGAATAGATCACCAGGATGACGATCGGCAGATACAGAAAAGCCAGCCCGAAGGCGAGCGAGCCGATATTGAAGCGGGACAGCTGGTTCAGCGCCGGGCCCTTCATCCCATGCGCTCCAGTTGGCGGCGCTGCAGCCGGTCGTACAGCACCAGCGGCAACACCAACAGCAGCAGCAGCAGCACGGCCGCCGCCGAGGCCACCGGCCAGTCCTTGTTGGTGAAGAATTCCAGCCACAGCGTCTGGCCGATCATCAGCTGATCGGAGCCCGCCAGCAGATCCGGGATCACGAACTCGCCGACGATCGGGATGAAACACAACAGCACGCCGGCGGCGACGCCCGGCAGCGACAGCGGAAAGGTTACCAGCCAGAACGCCTGGCGCGGCGCGGCGCCAAGATCGTTGGCCGCCTCCAGGAGCGAAGGCTCCATCTTGGCGAGCGTGGCATAGAGCGGCAGGATCATGAACGGCAGATAGGAGTAAACGATCCCGAGATACATCGCGCTGTCGGTCGAGAGCCATACCACCGGCACCGAGACCAGATGCAGCGCCAGCAGGATCTGGTTGAGCAGGCCATCATGCTGCAGGATGTTGATCCAGGCATAGATGCGGATCAGGAACGAGGTCCAGAACGGGACGATCACCAGCAGCATCGCCAGGCTCCGCCACGGCGGCTTCAATCGCGCCATGCCATAGGCGATGGGATAGCCGATCAGAAGCAGGATCGACGTCGAAACCGCGGCAACGACGAGACTGCGCAGATAGGACAGCACATAGAGATCGTCGGCGATCAGCAGCCTGTAATTTTCCAGCGATAGCTTGGCGAACGCCGTTTGGATCGCGCTCAGACCCTGGGTCAGTTCGAACAGCGGCGTGTAGGGCGGTTGCGCGATCGCGGTCTGCGACAGGCTGATTTTGAGCACGAAACCGAATGGCACCAGGAAGAACAGCACCATCCATAGATAGGGCGCGACCGCGGCAAGCCGCGCCGGCCGCGCGAACAGCCCGCGCCCGGTCATGGCTCCAGCACCACGCCATCGTCCGGCGAGAACCACGCCACCACGCGCTGGCCTGCGCCATAGGCATCGATATCGAGCCGTGCGGTGTTGGCCATCGACGACTGCAGCACGGCACCTGCGTCGAGCTTGACCTTGTAGCTCGTGGTGCCGCCGAGGTAGTTGACTTCGGTGATGATCCCCTCCAGCCGATTGATGACAGGCGCGTGCTCGGCATCCGAGGCCGGCGCGCGGCGCGACAGCTTGATTTTCTCAGGCCTGATCGCGACGCAGACCAGGTCGCTTGCGATCGGCCGGCGCGGCTCGGCGATAACAAGCGTTCCCGCATTCCCGGTCGCAACCATGATGCGGTTCGCCGCGCACGAGTTGACCTTGCCCTCGAATATATTGACGTCGCCGACAAATTCGGCGACCCAGCGCGACGCCGGGACCTCATAGAGCTCGCGCGGGGTTGCGACCTGTTCGAGCCGCCCGCCATCCATCACCCCGATCCGGTCGGCCACGGTCATCGCCTCGGCCTGGTCATGGGTGACGATGACGAAGGTCAGGCCGAGACGGCGCTGCAGCTCCATGAGTTCGAACTGGGTGCTCTCGCGCAGCTTCTTGTCGAGCGCGGCCAGCGGCTCATCGAGCAGCAGCAGCTGGGGGCGGCGCGCCAACGCGCGCGCCAGCGCCACGCGCTGCCGTTGACCGCCGGACAACTGGTCGGGCTTGCGTTTCTCCAGGCCCTCGAGCTTGACCAGCGCCACCAGCTCGGCGACGCGGGCGGCGATCTCCCGCCGCTTCATGCCGGCGCGCCTGAGGCCGAAGGCGATGTTGTCGCGGACATTGAGGTGCGGAAACAGCGCGTAGTTCTGGAACATGATGTTGACCGGCCGCTGGTGCGGCAGCACCTGCGCGAGGTCGCGACCGTCGAGCAGGATGCGGCCCTGATCCGGCGTCTCGAAGCCGGCCAGCATCCGCAGCAGCGTGGTCTTGCCGCAGCCGCTCGGCCCAAGCAGGGCGAAGAACTCGCCGGCCCGGATATCAAGCGATAATTGGTCGACTGCCCGGAAGCGGCCGAATTGCTTCACCACGCCCTCGATACGCAGCAAGGGCAGGTCGGCGGAGGCCGCGGTCAGTTCCGGTTCGGGCAGACCAGCGGTCGCGCCGGCCTGCGGTTCGAGATTGGAAATTTCCTCAGCCATCGTCCTGCCAGCTTGATCGCGCGCAGGCTAGCGGCGGATCGGCATCGGCTCAACCGCCAGGCCGCGCATCGCCACAGTTTAGTGACCTCAATCGCTGCCGATTCATACCGCCACGGCCTTCATGAACGACGCCAGCGCCTCCTGATCGGCCCTGGTCAGGGTCAGGCCAAGCTTCGAGCGCCGCCAGAGAATGTCATCCGGAAAGCGCGCCCATTCGCGGGTCATGAGATAGCGGACCTCGGCGCCGGTCAGTTCAGACCCAAAAGCCGGCCCGAGATCGGCGCGGGTCCTTGCCGCGCCCAGCACCTCCTTGAGCCGCGAGCCATAGGCGGCCACCAGGCGCAGCGCCTGCGCCTCGGTCAGGAAGCGCCAGCGCTCGCGCGCCGCCTCGACCTCGGCATCGAAGGCCTGCCATTTGAAGTCGCCGCCGGGTAGCCGCGCCGTCGCGGTCCAGCGCGGCGACATCGAACAAAAGCGCGAAAGCCGCGCCACCGCACGCTCGGCGCGCAGCCGGGAGGTGGTGACATCGCCGCCGAACATGGTCAGCAGGGGAGCCTTGCCGCGCCGCGTATCGAGCGCGAGCGCACCGTCGCGGCCAAGCCGCCTCGCTGACCATATGCGCCGGCCCAGGGGAGCGCGCTGCAGGTTGGCGCCGGACACCGTCCTGATGACGTCGAACAGCTCGATCCGCTGGCGGAAATACCGGTTCGCGGCATCGCAGAGATAGCTGACATCTGTAACCTCCATGGATACCGCGGCGGGATCGCCTCTGAACGGATGAACCACGGTGCCGATCAGCGTGAAGTCGCGCTCATAGGGGCTGGCGAAAATCAGCCGCCGGTCGCTGTTCTGGAACACGTAAACATGGTCGTTGTCGAACAGCCGGCGGACGATGATCTGGCTGATCTGGATCGCGTCGACGTCCGGCGGACGGATCCGCAGAATGGTTTCCGCGACCGAGGCGGACCACGCGCCTGCAGCATTGACCAGCGCCTTGGCGGTGATCACCCGACGATGACCGCGGTCGATTGCCACCAGCCGCCAATGCTCGAGCCGGTCGGCGCGGACGCAGCGCGCGCCGGTGCGGATCTCGGCGCCGCGTTCCGCGGCATCGACGGCGCAGAGCACCACCAGCCGCGAGTCGTCGACCACGCAATCCGAATATTCAAACGCGGTGCCGATCGGCCGTTGCAGCGCGTGGCCGATCGGATGATGGGTGATATCGACCGTCATCGAGGCCGGCAGCGGGGTCGGCTGTGCCAGCCGATCGTAAACCAGGAGTCCGAGCCGCAGCAGCCAGGGCGGACGCTCTTTGGCATGGGCCGGGATCGCAAAGCGCAGCGGCCGCACCAGATGCGGCGCATTGGCGAGCCAGATGTCCCGTTCAACCAGAGCGGCGCGCACGCGGCGCAACGCCCGGCGCTCCAACAGGCCGAGATCGCCATGAACGAGCCGCGGCGAGGCCGACGAGGCGGCGCCGCCGAGATCCCCCTGTTCCAGCAAGATGACCCGAAGTCCGCGCCCCGCGGCGTCGCGCGCGACGCTGACTCCGTTCAAGCCGCCGCCGATGATCGCCAGATCGAACTCCGCCATGCTGCACCGTTTATCCGGTCTTGCGCGCGGGCTCCATGGTCGTGACGGGGCGGCCGACCAAAGCGGCGTATTGTCCGATCGGCAGCGGTTTGCCGATGAAATAGCCCTGCACCGCGTCGCAACCCTGGTCGGCGAGGAAGCCAAGCTGCTCCTGGGTTTCGACGCCCTCGGCACCGATCGACATTTCGAGGCCGTGGCCAAGTCCAATCACCGCGCGAATGATCGCCGCCGACTGCGGATTGCGTCCAAGATTCATCACAAAAGCGCGGTCGATCTTGATCTTGTCAAAGGGAAACGCCTGCAGATAGCTGAGCGAGGAATAGCCGCTGCCGAAGTCATCCATCGACACCCGCACCCCGAGCGCCTTCAGCCGCCGCAGCAGCGCCAGCCCGCGGTCAAAATCCTCGATCAGCACGCCCTCGGTGATTTCAAGCTCGAGCCGGCCCGATGACAGCCCGGTTTCGAGCAAAATCGAATGCACCAGGTTAACCACATCGCCATGCATGAACTGGGCCGGCGAGAGATTGACCGCGATCTGAAGCGGCGTCGGCCAGGACGCGGCTTCCCGACAGGCCTCGCGCAGGATCCATTCACCCATCTCGACGATCAGCCCGCTTTCTTCGGCGATCGGAATGAAGTCGCTGGGCGGAACGAAGCCGCGCACGGGATGCAGCCAGCGCGCCAGCGCCTCGAAACCGATAATCTCGCTATCGGCGACGGTCTGGCGCGATACCGCCTGCGGCTGATAATACAGCGACAGTTCGCCGTTCTTGATCGCCAGCGAGAGATCCTGATGCAGCGCGCGGCGGTCGCGAATCTGATGATCCATCTCGGGCTCGTAGATACTGATCGAGCCACGCGATTTTACCTTGGCGCGAAACAGAGCCGCGCCGGCATTGGCCAAAAGCTCGGCCGGGTCGGCGCCGTCATACGGAAAGATCGAGATTCCCGTCGTGACACCGATGCGAACCGATTTGCCGTCGATCTGAAACTCTTTGCCAAGCGTCTCTGCGAGCTGTTGCGCCAGCCGCACCCCGGCGGCGGGCTGCTCGCCGTCGATGATCAAGCCGAACTCGTCACCCGACAGCCGGGCGATGACGCCGCCACCCGCCAGAGCCTGGATCCGGTGAGCGACCTCGATCAACAGCTTGTCGCCGATCGCGTGGCCGAACACGTCGTTGATTTCCTTCAGGCCGTCGAGGTCGGCCGACAGCACGGCGAACTCTTCGTCGGTACCAGAGTAAGCTTCGATCACCTGCGCCAGCGCCTGCAGGAATGCCGCGCGATTCGGCAGATCGGTCAGGCCGTCGTGATAGGCCATATGCGCCATACGCGATTCGGTCTGACGTCGATCGGTCACGTCTTCATGGGTTTTGATCAGATATTGCGGCTCGCCGGCCTCGTCGAGCACCGTCACGCGGCGAGTCAGGAACAGCCGCAGCCCATCCTCGGTACTGATCGGGTGCTCTTCGGTGATCAGCCCGCGCTTCTTGATCGCCGCTTCGTCGCGCGCGACGATCAGCTTGGCCTCGCGCGGATTGAAGATATCGGCTGCCGTCAATCCGGTAACCTCCTCGCGGCGGCGGTTGAGGATGGTCTCCGCGCTGCGATTGGCGAGCAGATAGCGGCCATCGCTGACCCGCTCGACGATCAGCGAGACCGGAATGTTATCGACGACCAGTTCGAGAAACTTCTTGGTCTTTCCGAGTTCCTCGGACAGCGACTGGCGGTCGGTGATGTCTTCGAAGAACGTGATCAGAAACTCCGGCTGATGATGCTCGTTGCGGGCGATGACACGGTTACTGGCCAACCTGCGATCTTCGGAACCGCGCTTGACCTCGAATTCCGCTGGAAACTGGCCTTCCGGCGAGCCGATGGCGGCGCGGTCGACCGAGGTGATAAGGGCCGCGGTCTCCGCCGGGAAAATCTCTTCGGCGGTTTTGCCGACGATCGTGTCGCGAGACATGCGCCAGAAACGCTCGAACGCCCGGTTGGCAAAAATATAGCGACCGTCCCCGATCGCCTTGGCGGCCACGCAGACCGGAACCGTATCGAGCACCGTTTCCAGGAACCACTTGTTCGTTGCCAGCTCTCTGGAAAGCTGTCGCTGCGCGCTGATCTCCTCATGGGTCGTCAGCGAACTGCCGTTGGCAAGCTGAAACGCCTTGACCAGGATCGAGCGTCCGCCCGCCAACTCGGTGACCAGCCCTTCCGGGCTGTCGGCGATGGCATCGAAATCGGCACTGACGTCCAGCGTGCCGCGCGCGCGCCGCTCCGGCCGAGCCATGTCGGGATGCAGATCCGACCGCGCCAGGCCATAGATCTCAAGATAGCGCTCGTTGCAGAAGGCAACCCGTCCCTGATCGACCAGCAGAACGCCCTGGCTCAGTTTGTTCAGGGCCGAGCTGATCATATCATTTTGGCGCAGGTGAGCACGCTCGGCGCGGCGCCAGGCGGCCTGTACCCACAGCGCGACCGCGATCAGGAAACTGGCGACCGCGACGACGCCAATCAGTGCCTGCCACACCGCGCCCGGTTCAGCAGGACCGTGGACGCCAACCGCTGCAGGATGATCGGACCAACCCCAGGCGGTCCGCACCGAAGCGAGGGTGACAAACAGGCATGCCGCGATCCGCGCAGGGATGAACCCACCGGCCGTCTGCAACTTGACATCCGCCATCCGCCACCCGCGCATTCTAGTGGGTTGAGTGTCTGGCTCCGGGGGTTTGTATCGGGTAAACGCGTACCCCGAATAACTTGGAATTCTGTCTTAAAGTGCAACAATTGCCGTTACATGATTAATGCTTCCCTAACCAGAAGCGGGGCCAAAGGCACCAACCAGCCGGCATTCGAAGACGCCTGGCACAACAGCCGTCGGTTCAGGCGAACCGCGGCAATGGAAATGAACCCAGCCCATGGAAAAGGTTGATTGCGTTGTGATCGGCGCCGGCGTGGTCGGCCTTGCGGTGGCGCGGCGACTGGCGCAGGCCGGCCGCGAGGTCATTGTACTGGAAGCCGCGGAAGCCATCGGCACCGTAACCTCGTCGCGCAACAGCGAAGTCATTCACGCCGGAATCTACTACCCGGCCGGCAGCCTGATGGCGCGGATGTGCGTCAGCGGCAGACGGGCGCTCTATGAATATTGCCGCGAGCACGGCATCCCGCACCGCAATTGCGGCAAGCTGATCGTCGCCACGACGGGCCAGGAAACCAGCAAGCTGCGATCGATCAGGGCCCATGCCGAAGCCAATGGGGTGCTCGATCTGCAGAGCCTCGAGGGCCATGAAGCGCGCGCCTTGGAGCCGGCGCTCAATTGCGAGGCTGCCCTGCTATCGCCCTCCACCGGCATCATCGACAGCCATGCGTATATGCTCGCGCTGCGCGGCGACGCCGAGGCGGCCGGGGCGGCCTTTGCCTTTCGCACCCCTCTGCTCGGTGCCAAAGCACGGGCTGGCGGCCTCGAGATCGATGCCGGCGGCGCCACTCCGATTTCACTGCAATGCCGGCTGCTGATCAATGCCGCGGGACTTGGGGCAACCGCTGTGGCGCACAGCATCGACGGCATGCCGATCGAACGGATACCACCGGCCTATCTCGCCAAAGGAAACTATTTCAGCTGCACCGTGCGCTCGCCGTTTTGCCATCTGATCTATCCGGTCCCCGAGCCGGGCGGCCTTGGCGTGCATCTCACCCTCGACATGGCGGGCCAGGCCCGCTTCGGCCCTGATGTGGAATGGGTCGAAACCATCGATTACGCCGTCGATCCGGCGCGGGCGGAGCGCTTTTATCCCGCTATCAGACGCTACTGGCCCACGCTGCCGGACGGGGCCCTGATGCCCAGCTATTCCGGGATCCGTCCCAAGATCGTACCGCCGGCGGTAGCTGCGCAGGACTTCCTGATCCAGGGGCCGCGGGATCATGGCGTTGACGGACTGATCAACCTGTTCGGGATTGAATCGCCCGGACTGACGTCATCGCTGGCGATCGCCGATTTTGTCGACAACCTGGCCGGTCGATGAGGGCCTGTCGGCCAAACTGTCGAACCACAAGGGGCGCCATGCCCAGATGTTTGGACGAACCGGTGGACGCAACCAATATCATATTGGCGTCACCCGAGAAC
>Ga0302154_10002791_pt1 | contig 13090 bp, 11 predicted proteins | sample I_Bog_N2_3_FD_193507 | JGI IMG/M metagenome (GOLD analysis project Ga0302154, IMG submission 193507) | Peat permafrost microbial communities from Stordalen Mire near Abisko, Sweden - I_Bog_N2_3 | ecosystem: Environmental > Terrestrial > Soil > Wetlands > Peat | place: Sweden: Abisko, Stordalen...
CCAAGTTCCGGCTGCATCCGAGATGCTCCCTGCGTACCACCCGACACCGGGCGTTTGCACCACGCAGTATGCCCCTAGACTTGAGGGGCGGCGATAGCGGGGGTTGGATGCAACGGAGCGCCGACAGTGCGCCGCGGTAACGTCAACGCCCTACGTCGGCTTGCCGGGGAGCGCCCGCAGCACGTCGGTCTTGATCTCGAAATCATCGAGGGATTCGACGTGCGGGAAGCAATGCGCCGAATAGTCGAGTCCGCGCGTCGTGAAGTTCTGCGAGATCAGGGCACGCATCTCGGACACGAGTTCACAGTCCCCGTAGCCCAAAAAGTTCGGCCGCTGCGCACGCAGCAATTCGGCCGTCCACTGCGCTCTGACGTTATCAGCGGCGCTCGCATCCGTGGCCGGCGCGAGCGAATGAAAATCAGCATCCACCCACGCGGTACGACTCGGCAAGTCGATTCCGGGGCAACCACGCGCGCTCACCTTCACGTCCTTCCGGGCGCCCAATTGCAACAGGATACGCTTGACCTGCTCCTCCAAACCGTCGCAGGTGTAGAGCGTCGTGATCCCGAAATAATTGAATTCGACGTGATGCGCCTGCCATGCCGCCAGCAGGGGTGCGTCGATCACGGCGGGCGCCGAACCGCTCGGGTTCGTGGCACCGCCAGTCCGCGCCCCTGGCGCGTCGGCGCAGGATGCCCCGACGACCGCGCAGCAGGCGACGAAAGCCGCCGATCCAAGGCGCAACGCCTTCATTTTTCCCATCATGCCTCATTGTGACCATACCCGAACCTCCTTCGCAAGTCGCATTGCGAGGCCACGGCCAATGCACCGAGCAATGCCGCGAGCGGCGGCAAACAAGCGGCGGCGACCGTACTATAGTGCCGGCATCGAGGGGAACGGCCGGAGCACGTGGAAGAGTTCATTCGTCATGGAACGCCGGCATTCCGGCGGAGCAATCTGGCGCTGTTCGCCGCCGGGGTCGCGACCTTCGGACTCCTGTACTGTGTTCAGCCGCTCATGCCGGAATTCAGCCGGGACTTCGGCGTGAGTGCCGCGGTCAGCGCTCTGTCGCTCTCGCTCACGAGTGGTGTGCTCGCAGTGACGATGCTGTTCGCGGGGGCGCTCGCCGACAGTTGGCAGCGCAAGAAGACGATGTCCCTCGCACTGTTCACCTCGGCGCTCCTCGTGCTCGCGAGCGCGGCAGCGCCCGACTGGCGCAGCCTGCTGATCCTGCGTTCGATTCTGGGACTTACCTTGAGCGGCCTACCCGCCGTCGCGATGGCCTATCTCAGTGAGGAGATGCATCCGGATTCGATCGGCCTCGGCATGGGTCTCTACATCAGCGGCAGCGCGGTCGGGGGCATGGGCGGGCGCCTGCTGGTCGGGGTCCTGGCGGATTTCCTGGGTTGGCGCCTGGGGATGGCCGCAATGGGCGCAACCGGCTTGGTAGCCGCAACGGTATTTTCTCGCAGCCTGCCACCGTCCCGCCACTTCGCGCCGCGCCGGCTGGATTGGCGGGCGCTCCCGCGGCGCTACGCCGACCTGTTTCGAGATCAGGGCCTGCCGTGGCTCTTCGCCGAAGGATTCTTGCTACTGGGCGCCTTCGTGACGATCTACAACTACATCGGCTACCGCCTGCTGGCGCCGCCCTACGCCTTGAGCCAAAGCGCGGTGGGCCTCATTTTCAGTGTCTATATCGTCGGCATCTTCAGTTCTACCTGGGTCGGGCATTTAGGCGGTCGACTCGGCCGCCGCAAAGTGTTGTGGACGATGTTCGCCCTGATGCTGGCGGGTGTCGGGTTGACCCTGTTTGCCGCCCTTTGGATCGTCATCTTGGGGATGGTCGTGGTGACTTTCGGCTTCTTCGGAGGCCATTCGATCGTGAGCACCTGGGTAGGCCGGCGCTCGGGCCCGTTGAAGGGCCATGCCGCCTCGATGTATTTGTTTGCCTACTATCTGGGGTCGAGCGTCGCGGGCGCTGCCGGCGGCCTGTTTTATGCGGCTCACGGCTGGCCCGGCGTCGCCGCCTTCGTCGCCGGCCTCTGGACCCTCGGCTTGTTGATCGCCTGGCGCTTGTACGACGTCGCGCCGCTCAGGGCCGAGGCGGCCGTCTCACCCCCGCAAACCGGCGCCTTGAGTTCCGGCACGGGCCGCCGATAACCCGCGGGTCCCGTGGCGAGGGATTCTGGACCACCCTCAAGGAGAAGTCGATGCTGCGCCTGAAAACCGCCGCGCAAACGCCCCAGCTCGATCAGTCCATCGACGCCGATGCCTATCGGCGGCTCGCCGAGATCATGGAAGAGGAACTTCCGACCATCGTCGCGGAGTTTATCGAGTCCACCGAACGGCTGGTGTCGGAAATTGCGCTCGCCGAAAGCGACCGCGACGCTTTGCAGATCAAGAAGCGCGCGCACAACATCAAGTCGAGTTCGGCGGTCCTCGGCGCGCTGCAACTGTCGGCGATCGCGCGCGAACTCGAGCGCAGCGCCGGCGATGGCACGCTAGTCTTTCCATCCACGGGCGGCCAAGCGCTACGCTCCGAATTCACGCGCGTACGCGCCGAGTTGCAGCGGCTCGCGAGCCTGCCATGACCGACGGTCGGCGAACCCTTCAGAAGTGCAAATCGATCGCGGCTCGTTCCGGGGACAGCACCGCGGTCGCAACGTCGGCGCGATTCCGGAAGGTCACTATCCCCCGATGCGAGGGGTCGATCGCGAAGAAGAGCCGGTAATCGAGTTTGAGCGTCGTGGCGGACGCGGCGCACGCGACGTCGAACATCAGAACGAGATAAGCGCCGTCCGCATGCTCGTCGATGAGTTCCTGGCTTGGCTGCACTCGGCAGGGCTTGCCGTTCGGCGCACGGAGCTCAAGGTTCGCGAAAGCGAATTGTTCGATCCCGGCAAGATGCCGCCGCACCTCGCCCCAACTCACTCGGCCATCGCCGTCATCGTCGATCCGCAACACGAAATTCAGATCGCGCAGCGCGATGTCCCACTGGCCGTGAAGCTGTGTCGCGCCTCCGCCGGGCGCCGGGTCTGTCCACAGATTCAAGTACGCATCGCTCGCCGAGTGCGCACCGGCAGCCGCTGTCCAGACGACGCAAGCGCACCCGGCGACCCAGGCGACCCACGCGAGTCGGCGAATGCGCGCGCCGCGCGTTCCGCCAGTTGAATGGCGGCTGGTCATCGGCCGGCCTGCGAGATCGGCTGCGCGCCCGCGGGCGCCGACTGCACTTGCGCGCGCAAGCGCCGGACGAGCGGTTCGATGATGGGATCCTGCAAGTGGGTCTTGTCGAGAAATTCGAGGGCATCCTGCGCCGCCAGCGGCTGACGCGCGGCCAGTGCCGCCTGCAGCAGGACGCGCGCATCCCATGGTGCGCGCTGCACCTGCCAATTGCGGCGCGCGAGATCGAGCGCCGTCTGCGGGTCATGCTGCAATTCGAGTGCGAAGCGCGCCTGTTCCCGACCGAAGAAATCGTCGCCACGCAGCGCGAGCGCCTCGAAGCGAGCCGCCATGATCCACGCGTAGCGGCTCGCGTCCGGCTTGTGTAGAGCCGCTTGCGCCAGTGCCAGACGTAGATAGGCGGTATCCGACTGCGCATCCTCCGCAAGCAGCCCGAGCACCTCCTCTGGACGCCCTCGATCGAGGAGAAAATCCGCATAGGCGACGAGCAGGAAATTGTCCCGCGGCAGCAATTTGAGCGCGGCGCGATATTGCTGCTCTGCGAGCGGCCAATCGCCGAGCCGCTCCGCCGCTTCGGCGAGCAAGCCATGAATCCAGGCACGGTAGCCGACAGGTACTTTGGCGTCCGCGGTCTCGGCCTGATGCAAGAGCGCGAGCCCTTGGGTCGCCTGTCCCAGATAGGAGCGCAGATTGCCGGCGCAAGCAAATCCGTATTGAAGGCCCGCGGAAGCGCTGACTCGCGCGCAGTCCTTGCCCGCGGCCGCGTAATCGCCCTGCACCATGTCCAGGGTCGCGAGGGTGAGCCACGCCTGAGCGTTGAGCGCATCGACTTCGAGAGCTTTGCCGAGCAACGCGCGCGCGGGCTCAAACCGATGTCGATACTGCAAGATCGTCGCCTGGGTGACGAGCACGCGCGCCGCAGGTTTCGGAGCGGCCAGCCAGGGCGCGATCACCGCCTCGGCGTATCCCGCGTAATGAGCATCGCCGACCTCTCGACCGTAGTCGACGTAGGCGTCCGCAAGGTCGAGCGCCATGCCCAAATCATGCGGGGTGGCGTCCAGGCGCTCGCGCAGATCGCGCATGTGCCCGACCGCAGGATCCGCGAGCGACGGCACCTCTTGGAGGATCTCGGCATCGCTCGCAGGCCGGTACGGGGCGCGGAATGCCGCGCCGACGGCCGGCGCCGCCTCCGCGCCCCGGGCGGCGGCGAACGCCTCCGGGACCTGCAAGGCGGCGAACGACGCCGCGAGAACCCAGGCAGGCAGGGCGGTTTGGCAGAACGTTCCAGTCGGTGAGACCATAAGGCGTAGTCTACGGTGAGACTGCGGCCGTGGATGCAGCGAACCCGGGATCGCTACCCGCGTTGCATCCAAGCGGACGCGTCGCTACGTATCAGCATCGTCCAGCAACTCACAACGAAGGCGGATCACGTGGCAGAGTTCCTCTATGTTGGGTCGGGCGCAACGCGCCCCGCATCGCGCCTCGCGTTCTCGTCCGCCGAATGGGTTCGGCTGTCCGGATTCTATGGAGTCATCGGCATCCTGCATGTCGTCGGTTGGGGCCTCTATTTGTATTTCGCCGGGCGCTACCCCCACCTGGTCGGTCTGGGTTTCGCCGCCTACCTGCTCGGGCTGCGTCATGCTTTCGACGCCGACCATATAGCCGCCGTCGACGACACCGTGCGGTATCTCCTCCAGAAGGGCAAGCGACCCCTTGGCGTGGGGTTCTTCTTTTCGTTGGGCCATTCCTCGATCGTGCTCGGGCTTGCGATCGGGATCGCAGTGGCGGCCGACGCCGTGAAGGCGCAATTGCCGGGGCTCGCCCATTACGGCGCGGTCATCGGCGCAGGTGTGTCCGGCGGCTTCTTGTGGTTCATCGGGATTCTCAACCTGCTGGTATTGCTCGACATCCTCAAGGTGTGGTCACTCGCGAAGGCGGGCACGCACAGTCACGCGCATCTCGAATCGCTGCTGCACAAGCGGGGCTTGCTCAATCGCCTATTCGGCGGCCGCCTCTCACGTCTCATGAATCACAGTTGGCAGATGTATCCGTTGGGACTGCTGTTCGGCCTCGGCTTCGACACGGCTTCCGAAATCGGCCTGCTTGCCATGACCGCCGGCGCCGCGGCGGGTGACCTCCCGCTTCCCGCGATTTTATGCCTGCCGGTACTGTTTGCCGCCGGAATGAGCCTCATGGACACAACGGACGGTGTGCTCATGTCGAAGGCTTACGACTGGGCGTTTCTGAATCCGCTGCGCAAGATCTTCTACAACATCACGACGACGGGTCTGTCGGTCGCCGTAGCGCTTCTGGTCGGTACGACGGAATTGCTGCAGGTATTCATCACGCTCTTCGATCTGCATGGTCGCGTCGTCGATGCAATCGCCGCAGTGGATTTCGGCGCACTTGGCCTTCTGATCGTCGGCATGTTTTTGCTCGCGTGGATCCTCTCGGTGGCCTATTGGAAATTCGGCAAGGTCGAGCAGCGCTACCGCAACCTCGGGCCGCCGCACGTCCATCTGCACCTGCACGACGACGGACTCCGGCATGCTCACGAACATTTGCATTCCGAGGAATCATGAACGTTCGTAGGGAAGGTACCGTGGGCTCCCAGGCTGCAGGCATGCCATCGAAAAAACCGGCGGCCGCGGCCCGGCGAGCGTCGTGGCGGCGCGCTGCGGCGCTGGTCGTCGCGCTCGTCGTGCTCGTGCCGGCAATCGGCCGCTGCGACACGGTCGCAAGCCTGCTCGGTAATTTCACGATCAATCAATACTGCGGTGCCGTTCTCAACCGGGACGCCGTCGACCTCCACTACGTCGTCGTGTTCGGCCAGTTGCCGGCGCTCAGCGAACTGCACCGGGCCGACACGGACGGCAACGGCGTCACGACGCAAGCCGAACGCGACGCTTTTATCGCGACGCTCGCCCCAACGCTCGCAGACGGCATGTCGCTGCGCATCGACGGCGTCCGCGTGCCCCTGCGCGCGACGCATTGGACCAGCAGTCTGCCGTCCGAACAGGGTGGATTCTCCCTGCGTATCGACGTAGATTTCGCAGCGCCCGTGCCGGCTGCGACGAGCCCGGGCGCGCGCACGCTTGAGTTCGACAACGAGAACTATGCGGGTCGCATGGGCTGGCACGAAATCGTCGTCGAGTCTGCGCCCGGCATCGCCGCTTTCGCGACCGACGCTTTTTCGACTTCGCTCACCGACGGGCTGAAGAGTGCGATTGCCGCGCTGCCACCGGGCGGACCCCTCGACGAACGCAGCGTGCACCTGCAATTCGTGGATGGCCCGGCGCCGCTGGACGCCAAATTGATCGCGCCCAGGCCACAGGGTGCCGCACTAGCGACCCCGCCGAGCGGATCCCCAAGGCATGCCGCGCCCACAACCGCGGCCGGCGGCGGCGCGACCTGGATCGAACGTGAAACGCGACGGCTCGTCGACTCGATCTCGGCGCCCATGCTCGCCCCGCAAGTCACGCTCGTCGTGCTGCTCGCCGCCGTTCTACTCGGTGCCGTACATGCGCTCTCGCCCGGTCATGGCAAGACCATCGTCGGCGCCTACTTGATCGGCTCGCGCGGCACGCCGCGCCACGCATTGTTCCTGGGGCTCACCGTCACGATCACCCACACGATCGGCGTCTTCGTGCTGGGCTTCGCGACACTCTATGCATCGCGCTTCATCGTGCCCGAGCGGCTGTTTCCGATCCTCTCGCTGGTCTCGGCGGTGCTCGTCCTCGCGATGGGCCTCACGCTGCTGGCGCAGCGCGGCCGTGCCGCGCGCACCGTTTTATTCGGGCGCAGGACGCCCGCCGTATTTCACGCGGTCGAGCGCGGCACCTTCGGCGGACGGTCGGGCATCTTGGCGGCCCACGGACACGTCGCCCATTCTCATGCTTATGCCCATGGTCTGGATCATGTGCACGGACATGCCCACGACCATGCGCACGACCACGGCGATGGCACCTGGCACTCGCATGGCGGAGGGCCCGCGCACTCGCATCTGCCGCCCGGTTCACTGGGAGAAAAAATCACCTGGCGCAGCCTGCTGGCGCTCGGCATCTCCGGCGGACTCGTGCCCTGCCCGTCCGCGCTCGTGCTCCTGCTGGCCGCCGTGGCGCTCAACAAGACCGCATTCGGCATGTTGCTCGTGCTGGCGTTCAGCCTTGGTCTCGCCGTGACCCTCAGCGCCGTCGGCATGGCGTTCCTCTACGCGCGCAATCGCTTCGGCGCCGCGCGTTCGGGCGGACGTTGGGCGCTCGTGCTGCCGGTCATGAGCGCGCTCATGATCACCGGTGTAGGTGCGGTGTTGTGCGTCGGCGCGCTCCGGAGCTTTTCGGTTTGAGCGCGGATCGGATATGGAGGCTAGGGTCGGAATCGAACCGGCGTACGCGGCTTTGCAGGCCGCTGCATGACCATTCTGCCACCTAGCCGTTTTTCGGTACGACGAACCCGGGGATGACTACCGGGTTTCGGTCGATATTCCACGCTGAAGGACTTGCATCGGGTGATTGCTACCCGACTGCTAATCGTTGCTAACCCTATGGATTCTCGACCAATTTTCCATTCTAGCAGGTCGTCATGGAGTCCACAAGGAATATGCGGGGCGCGCCGAGCGCCGTTCGAGCCGAGTGAGCCGTGTGAGAGCCTCCCTGCGGGATTTCAAGGGGATGGTCGACGATGAGCACGCTTTCGCGTTTGGGAGCTTTTTGCTGCGGATTTCTCGGCATAGCGACGGGACTCGCGAATGAGCCCTACGCCTCGACCTACCAGGCGCCGGTCTCTGCTCCGGTGTTGATCGAGGGTGCGACGATCCTCACGGGCACGGGTGAATGCCTGGAAGGTGCTGATCTCTTGATCGTCGATGGTCGGATCACGGCCATCGGCCGGGGCCTCTCGGCACCGCCCGGCGGAACCCGCATCGATGCCCATGGTCGGTGGGTTACTCCCGGCATCATCGATATCCATTCCCACCTCGGCGTGTATCCAAGTCCCGGCGTCTCGGGCGTCGACGACGGCAACGAAGCGACGAATCCCGTGACGGCCAACGTCTGGGCGGAGCATTCCATCTGGCCGCAGGACCCGGGATTCGAGACCGCCCTCGAGGGAGGTGTCACAACGTTGCAAATCCTGCCGGGTTCGGCGAATCTGATCGGCGGCCGTTCGGTCGTCGTAAAAAACGTTCCAGGCGTGACTTATCAGGCGATGAAATTCCCGGGGGCAGAGTACGGGCTCAAGATGGCCTGCGGCGAGAATCCCAAGCGCGTCTATGGGAAAAGGGTCAGGCACCGTCGACACGTATGGGCAACGTCGCCGGCTATCGTCAGGCCTTCGCGGACGCCCAGGATTACCAGCGGCAATGGGACGCCTATCGCCGCGACCTCGCCGAGTATCAAAACAAGACGGCGCAAAAAGCCACGGCCGGCGATGCAAAATCCAAGGACGCGAAGCCCAAGGATGCGAAGGACAAATCCGCTGCGAGTGACAAGGAACCATCACCCCCGAAGCGCGACTTGAAACTCGAGACGCTGGCCGAGGTGCTCGAGGGACACATCCGCGTCCATATCCATTGTTACCGCTCCGATGAGATGGCGACGATGCTCGACATTGCCGACGAATTCGGTTTCCAGATCTCAGCCTTTCATCACGCGGTCGAGGCCTACAAAATCGCTGACCGGCTGGCCGAGCGCGGCGTATGCGCCGCCATGTGGGCCGATTGGTGGGGATTCAAGATGGAGGCTTTCGACGGCATCCAGGAAAATCTGCCGATGGTCGATTATCCAGCGAACAGCTGCGCGATCGTTCACTCGGATTCCGAGAACGGCATTCAGCGGCTGAATCAGGAAGCCGCCAAGTCGATGACTCACGCCGCGCGGATCGGCCTGCTGGTTGCGCCCGAACGAGCGATCCGCTGGCTCACGTTCAACCCCGCCAAGTCTCTCGGTCTCGCAGACCGCATCGGCACGCTCGAGCCCGGCAAGGCGGCCGATGTCGTGATCTGGACCGCCAATCCGTTCAGCGTATATGCGCTGGCGGATCAGGTGTTCATCGACGGCAGCCTGCGGTTCGATCGCGCCCATCCCCCGACCAAGCCAAGGTCCGATTTTTTGTTGGGCCAGGCCGGTGCGGAGGCGAGACCATGAAACGAGCGTCACTGCTGATCGGCCTTGCAGCACTCGCACTCGCGACCGGCCCGGCGGACGCCGAGGACTTCGTGATTCGGGGCGCGACCGTGCACACGGCAACGACGCCAGGTACGCTCGAGAACACGGACGTACTCGTGCGCGACGACACGATCGTCGCGGTCGGTCCGAACCTGGCGGCGCCGCCGAATGCTCGCGTCATCGACGCCAAGGGCCGGCCGCTGACCCCGGGACTCTTCGGCGGATTCTCGGCGATCGGATTGGACGAGATATCCGAGGAACCCTCCACGATCGACTCGTCAGTGAACCTCAAGTCGCCCGCCTGGGAGCAGCAGTGGCGTCCGGAACTCGATGTGACCCTCGCCTACAACCCGCGCTCGGCCCTGGTTCCGGTCGCCCGCACGGAAGGCGTGACGTGGACCGTGCTTGCGCCCGCGAGCGCCGACAGCATCGTTGCCGGCCAGGGCGCGGCTGTATCGCTCGACGGTCGCTTCGACGCCGTGATTCCCGGCAGCCGCATGTTGTTCGTTGCAATGGGCGGTGACGGCGCAAAGCGTGCCGGAGGATCGCGCGCGGCCGAATTCATGCTGCTCGATCAAGCAATCCAAGAAACGCGAGCGCATTCGGGAGTCGGTGATCGCGCACTGCTGCATCCCGTGGGACGCAAGGCTCTCGCGCGTTATCTGGCGGGTGGGAAAGTCGTGTTCGAGGTGGATCGTGCGGCCGACATTCTGGCGGTGGTCGTGTTCGCCCGGCGCAATGGCATGCAGCCGATCATCGAGGGCGGCAGCGAGGCCTGGGTCGTGGCAAGGCAACTGGCCGAGACCAAAACGCCGGTGATTCTCGATCCGCTCGAGGACCTGCCGAGCAGCTTCGATCGCTTGGGCGCCAGTTTGGAAAATGCGGCGCGACTCCAGCGCGCCGGCGTGCGCATCGCCTTCTCGAACGGAGACAGCGCCAATGCGCGCCTGATTCGTCAGCTCGCCGGCAATGCGGTTGCCCACGGCCTGGATTGGAGTGCGGCGCTGATCGCCATAACGGCCGGCCCCGCCGACATCCTCGGCATCGGCGGCACACGCGGCAAGATTGCGGTCGGCCAAGTCGCCGATCTCGTGCTTTGGAGCGGCGATCCACTCGAAGTCACCTCGCTCGCAGACCAGGTTTGGATCGACGGCCGCCCGGTTTCGCTGGAATCCCGCCAGACGGCGCTCCGCGACCGTTACTTCGAGCGACCCAAGGCGCACCAGGCGCGCTGACGGCGCGGCGCCCATCCATGGGCTCCGCGCGGCTCATGCGCTCGAGTCGAGCAGCGGCGGGACCCGAACACGCCGACCGCACGACGCCATTGCGTATCGCGGCATAGATCCATCGACCAGCAGACGATCCCGACGGACATTGCGACCACTGCAAAATTTGCGCAGGACTGGTTCCAGACCCTGCACAACAACAGAATCTACAGGTTGATCTGCAAGTCGGCCGCCGTGGCATGAGGGATCAATGCGGCGACGCCCGTCGTGATGAAACCGCTGACTAAACCGGCGCCTACCATGACCAGGCCCCCGCACGCGTAGGCGATACCGCCCGCACGGATGGATGGTGCAACATCCCGAGCACCTCGAGGAGGCTCGCGACCGTGATTCGGCGGCACGAGCAAGGCATTCCCTTCCTCGCACCCGCCATTCAGCTTCTCTACAAGTCGCGTGCGGCTCGCGCACGGGACCATGCGGATTTTGACCTCATTGCTCCGCAACTCGGACCGCGCGACCGCGCATGGCTGCGAGACGCGCTGGCGAGGACCGATCCCGAGAATGCCGGGGCTTTGCGTTCCCGGCTCCCGCGATCGGCGTGTATTGCCTCAAGTAAATCGCCGGCGCGCCGACATCCCCACGGTGGCCGGATCGATTTTTTCTCGCCCTGTGCCATTCAAGGATTTGACATGGATACGACCACCCCCGTCGAAGCGGTTAGCCGGACCACCGACAGCGCACAACTCGCGGCCCTCGAACAGCAATTGGCGGCGTGCAACAAGCAATTGCAGGTAGACCAGGCCGCAACCGGAAAGAACGCCGCCACCGTCGCCACGCTCAGCCTCATTGCCGCTCAAATCGCCGTGGTGGAAGCGGAAATCGCGCACTTGAATGCGACGATGGCTGCCGCCGCTCCACCGTCCAGCACTTCGAGCGCTGCACATAGCGCAACGCTCGGCAACGCGCTGGACGTGAATGCCTGAGGGTTTGGGCCACGCAAGGGACCGGCCCGACGATATCCGCCAAACCGTGCATCAGGCGAGAACGGTTTGTTCGGCCTGAGCGAGCCAAATGGTGTGGCCACCGCAGTCTGGGTCTTCGACCGTATGCGACTCCACCCGAAAGCCATTCGATTCCATCAGCATCCGGTACTCCTGCGGTGCCAGACTCGCGTGATACAGCGAATCGCCACGGTATGATCCCACGGCTTCGCCATGCGAAGTTCCACTGGTGAACATCAGCGCCGTGCCCGGAGCCGCATGCTCCTTGAAAATATGATACATGGCGCGCTGATCGTCATGGGAAAGGTGAAAGAAGCTGTCCCAGGCGAGTAATCCATGAAATGTCTTGCCGAGCGCGAGCTTGCGCATGTCGGCCAGATGCCAACATCGCTCCGGGAAGCGCTCGCGGCAGACAGCAATCAAGGTCGGCGAGCTATCCGCTCCCTCTACCGCAAAACCCCGATCAACAAGGTATCTCGCGATGGGCTCACCGGACCCGCAGCCGATGTCGAGTATTGTCGCGCCCTGCGGGAGGAGCGCCGTGAATCGATCGAGCCACGGGCCTTCGATCCAGCCGGTACGGCGGCGGTCCGCGACGTAGTCGTGGGCGTGTCGTTCGTACAAATCGATGATCGTGTCGGCGTGAGAGGCCATGAAGTCGCGACCGTTGGCGGACGTCACATCATGCCGTGACAACGCTTGGCGCGTCCAGTGGAATGCCCAACGGTTTCAGCCGCGTCGTAGGAGAGCGGCACCTGTGGTCGCAGCCGACCTGACGGCATGAGAAATCCGGCATTAAGATTCTGCCGCTTGGTTCATGGCTCGAAGCATTGCCGAAGGTCCGAGCGCTGTGTTCAGCTGTGGCAGTATGGCATCTGCGGTCTGCTACACCAGTCCTGGATCGACATCGCCACGCCTTACATAGTTGATGAGCGGGGTGCCATTCAGGCGATCTCCTGCCGCATAACGGATGACCACGACGCCCGAGTTTTCGAGGACAACATGATCGGCCACCAGAATCGTTGCGGGCAATGCGGTTTCGAACAACTGGGTACCCTTCCCCAACACGACGGGCATGATCGCGATGTCGATGGTGTCGATGAGCCCGGCTTCCAGCAGCTGCCCAGCCAGTCCGCCGCCGCCGAATAGCCAAATATCCCGGCCTGTCATGCGCTTCATCTCAAAGACTACTTTTCGCGCGTCTTCCCGCACGATCGTCACCCCGCCAGCAGACCCGGGCGACAGTGTTCGCGAAAAGACCACGGTTTCCAGACCAGGCAAGCGAGCGTCGCCGTGCATTGCAATGGTCTTGGCGTACGTTGCGCGCCCCATGATCGCCGTATCGAACTGACCACACTGCGCAATGAAGTCGATCGAGGGGTCCATCGTTATCCAGTCGTGCTCGCCATTGGGACCGGCGATGTAGCCATCAGCGCTCATGGCGACTTGGTACATGACGCGCCGTTTCACCGGCGGATCCTGCGTGGCGAGGGTTGTGTGGCCGGGGCGGGATATA
>Ga0302154_10002795_pt1 | contig 13083 bp, 12 predicted proteins | sample I_Bog_N2_3_FD_193507 | JGI IMG/M metagenome (GOLD analysis project Ga0302154, IMG submission 193507) | Peat permafrost microbial communities from Stordalen Mire near Abisko, Sweden - I_Bog_N2_3 | ecosystem: Environmental > Terrestrial > Soil > Wetlands > Peat | place: Sweden: Abisko, Stordalen...
AAACTGACTTGCAAACTTATAGTTGCCAACGAAGACAACTACGCTCTAGCTGCCTAATCGCAGCTGAACCCTGACCGGCCTGTGCTGATGCGAACGGTTCAGGGGTAGCGCTCATCAGCTAGCGGGGCACACGGGTCCGGGGTGTGTCTTGCGAATCGCCACCGGGCTGGCTGCACGCTTTCCCTGCCCGTCGGGTCAGCGAGCGGCGAGAACAATAGACTGGGCTACGTACGTAGATCTTGGAACGTAGGACTTATGGACGGGGGTTCGATTCCCCCCGGCTCCACCATCGACGAGGGTCCAGGCAAACCCAGCCTGGGCTCCCAGTAACCCGCCAAATGGCGGGTTTTTCTTTACGTTTTCGCATCGCGGCTGCGGGACTTCCATAAGGTCTCGCTCACGAAATACAGTTCGGCAATCATGCTGTAGGTCAAATTCGGGTAGGCGGCAATCGTGCGCTCGTCAGCGCCTGCGAACACCGCCTCGAGAGCTCGGGTAAAGGGAACGAGCGGGGCCAAATCCGGTACGGCAACGAAGTCCTGGAGCAGCGACGAAGCCGCGGCGGTAGGCGAGATAGCTGGCAATGGCCTTGGCCTTGGCCTTGGCCTTGGCCTGGGCCGCGGCTGCCGCAGCGGAGTCGCCGGAGTCCGTCTCGATGGCGGCGAGCAAGTTCCAGGTCTTCCACGACTCGGATGCATGTCCGAAGTGCGCATCACATCCAATGGCGCGGAGGATTTCACGGCGTGCGTCCGCAAGCCGATTCAGCTTGCGCAAGGTGTCGGCGATGTTGTACCTCGAGCGGCCTTCCTCCGCTAAATCGTGAAGTTCAACATACTTGTCGGCCGCTTGCAGGTAAAAGGCGACGGCTTCCTCCGGCCGGCCGAAACTGACGTCATACAAGTTGCCGAGTTGATTGAGCGTGCTCGCCTGGCCCGCGACGTTTCGGATCTGCACCTCGAGGGCGAGCGATTGTCGCTACGCGTCCTCCGCCGCTTCGGGTTCGCTTGCCCGCTGGTACGCCATCCCCGTCTGATGCCATAGGCAGGCGAGCGTGCCGGGTTCACCCAACTCCGTGAACCGCTCGCGCGCTTCGGCGTATGCCTGGAGCGCCTCCTCCGGGTAACGGTGCTGCTCCAAGCGGACATTTCCCGCATTGCTCTTCAAGACGATGTGACGCCGATTCTGCACGCTGTGCACGCACGGCTGTCCGGGCGTCGCGGGCTCATAGATCAGGCGCGCCCGCGCAGAAGCCCGGCGCTTGCCGTCGACATCATGGAACTTCAAGTCGCTCAATTCGAGGACGAGTTCCTCCAGCGGCTGGGGGTTGGGCTGTGGCCGGGAGGGCGTATCCGCCGGGAGCCGCTGACCCAATGCAATCAGAATCGCATTCATGGCCGCCTCAACTCCGCCCGGGTCGCTGCTCACGGGTATGTAGAGCACCTCCCCTCCGAACAGGGCTTTCAATACGCCGAGCTTGGTGCCATTCAGGGACAAGGGAACGATCGGAAAAGCCTCGCGGCCGCGCCGGGCTGCGAGCCTGAGCGCGTAACTCAACTCCTTGCAGACCCAGTCGGATTGCAACGATTCGGGGCTGACCACGGCTGCGTGGGCCGACGCGGCCTCGATCGCCCGCTCGATTTCAGGCCAGAGCATGTCTCCGCCGCGCATCTCGCGCGAAATCGTCGTCGTGTGAGCTGTGGGCGATGAAGAGCCTAGTCATGTCCGCATAGACGTGTCCTTGCCGATGGTTGCATCTCGCTCGCCAGCCGGCCCGTGAGCCGTGCCGCACCCTCTGGTGAATCATTCCAGAAATTTGCGCCCGCGACCCCCGCGCAAGCAAGCGCTCGCGATCCCGGCAACTTCGCGGAATGATCAGCATTAATTCTACTTCGTCAGGTTGAAGGTGGTGTTTATGAGGGCCGATTTCGTTATGCATGAGCGGCGGCGGAGTCGATTGATGCCTGACGCTTGCGGTGTCGCTCGTGCAGCTGGCGTATGACCTCGTCGGCGTCACTGCGACGGTCGGGCATCGTCGTAGCGATCAATATTTGGATGTCGTAGCAGCTCAGCAATGGATGCAAATCGACATTCTTGATGCGGGTCTCCAACATAAATTGCATCGCCATCATTACCAAAGCCATGTGGCGATGCCAGGATTGCCATTGACGCGCCTGATATTGCGCCATGCCCACGTGGCTTTTCGCATCTTGGAACGCGCGCTCAATCCAAAAGCGCTGCGCCTGCATTTTCGCCAGTTTCGACACGCTGGTGGTCGGGGCCGCGTTGCTCAGACTGTATTTGATCGTTGCGGGGGAGTTGATCTCGCGGCGCACGATCAGATGCCAGCAACGCGCGGACGGGCTCTTTTTGTCCCACAGCCACACACGTCGGTGCAGCACTTCGATAGCCAGTTGCCCTTTCGTGGTGTCTCGCAAGGTCTTCTTTTGCCACGCCGATGCCGGTTGCTTCTTGACCCACTTGCGTACTTCGATCGAGTGCGCGTCGCTCGCATAAATGACGCGTGGGCGGCCATGACCGGCTTTCTGCGCCGGCAGGTACAACTCGGGATCTTGCGCATAAATGTGCCGATCCGAGTGAATGTCCGCTACAAAGACCTCGCCTTGATCCTCCAGCGTTTGCAGCAGCGCAAAAGAGTGTCCGTATCCGCCATCGACGCCGACCCACTCGAAGCGAACCCCGCTGCGCCGGGCATGAAGCACAATCTCCAGCGCCAGCTCGATCTTGGTCTTATGGGCGCGGTGCGCTTCGGGAATATCCGCCTCGTCACAGCGGCGCCGGTCCTTCGTCCATTCTTCGGGCAGATACAATCGTGCATCGATCAGGCTGACCCGATCCGACCGACCCAGGGCGCCGAACACACCGACTTGGCAATTGTCTTGTTTGCCCAAGCGCCCAATCCATTGACGCGCTACGCCAACCGACTTCTCACCCTTTTTTTGAAAAGCGCTCTCGTCCACGTACAGCCCAGCGCCGACTTCGCTGCCCACGCAGCGAGTGGCGTTGATCGCCACCTGCTCCATCACACCACGATAGTCCCAGGCCGAGTGGGTCAGAAAATTCTGCAGTACCTGCTCGTCGCTATCCGGTACCGCTTCGGCCATGCGCTCCATGTTGCGTTTCTCCGCCTGCATCAGACCGAACAAGTACTGCCGCGCCGTCGCTGCGACATTATGATTGCCCGAGCGGAACCTTGGATCAAACGGGTGCGAGAAATCCCGAAACTCTCCACCCACGTTATTGAGCGGGCGGTCATTGCGTATCCTATTTTTTAAGATTTTCCGGGAATCTGCACTTCATCCTATTTGCGATTTCGAACACAGGGGTCCTTCAATGCAACTAGAGAATACCGAATTCCTTCGCGTTTTCATACGCTTAAACGTGACGAAGTAGAATTAACTTGGACGTTTTCAATCACTTAAGACAACGCGAAAATGCGCAGCTGCACCGGCGCACGCGGCGATTTCGCGATGCCGGTCGGTGCTCCGCCTCGCCGGCGAAGCCCGCTGTGGCGCTGCAAGGCAGCGGCAACGCGGCACGTACACATGACCAGACGCTGCTCGCTTCGCTCCCGACGATCAACGTCGAGAACAGGGCATTGAGATCCGGCAGCCCGCCTGATCCGTTGGCATTCCTCTTGATCGCTCCACGCGGCCGATTAACTTTCCTGCGACGATGCTAGACTTCGTGGGATAGTTTCAGGCACATACCACTCTAGGTCGCCGACGCACGAAGCGTCATTGGACATGACGGCAACATGACTCGAATCGAGGTTCCGAATTCGTCGCTGCAGCGAAGGTCGGCCGGGCGCGCGAAGCGCTTTTTCTATGTGCTGCTGTTGCTGTTGATCCTGGGTGCGGCGGGATGGACGTGGGCGTCGCTCAATTGGTCCTATTCGGACGGAGAGCGCGCCGGTGTGCTGCAAAAGTTTTCGCGGCGCGGCTGGCTATGCAAGACCCAGGAGGGCGAACTGACGCTCAACTATCTCGTTCCGGGCATCGCGCCTCAGGTCTGGTATTTCACCGTACGCGATCCGGTGACGGCGGCGACGCTCGACAAGGCCGTCGGCCATCGCGTGCAGCTCCATTACACGGAACACCCCGGCATTCCGATTTCCTGCTTCGGCGATACGCGCTATTTCGTCGACCGCGTGACGCTCGAGGACACGCCCGCGCCGGCGACGCCCTGAGCACGCCGGCGTGCGAGCGATCGGGCCGCCTGCCCGGCCTGTCCTAGGCAAACCCCCGCAGCGAGGCTTCGACCTGCGCGGTGATGGCGACCGCGGTGCTGAGCGCGAGCAAGCCGTCCTCGCCGGTGACCGGCGGCGCATGGCCGGCCACCGCCGCCGCGAGGAACGCCTCGATCTCGGCGCGCAGCGCGTCGCCCTGCTCATAGCTCTTCTCCTCGATCGCCACCTGCGGCATGCCGTCGGCGCCGACATCGGCGCCCTTGCGGATCACCGTGAGCACCTTGTTGTGCAAGTCCATAGACAGGTAGGCGTCGTCCTGAAACAGGCGCAGCTTGCGCTCTGTCTTCAGGCTCACGCGGCTCGCAGTGGCGTTCGCGACGCAGCCGTTCGCGAACCGCAAGCGCGCGTTGGCAATGTCGATCTCCTTCGAAAACACGCTCGTACCGATTGCATCGACCGAGACGACCGGTGAGCGCACGACGCTCAGGATCAAATCGATGTCGTGGATCATGAGATCGAGCACGACGTCGACATCGGTGCCGCGCTGCTTGAAAGGCGCGAGCCGCGCGGACTCGATGAAGCGCGGCATGGTCAAGATCGGCTGCACGGCCTGCACCGCGGCGTTGAAGCGCTCGAGATGTCCGACGGCGAGGATCCGGCCGGCGCGCTTCGCGACCTCGATCAAGTCGGCGCCCTCCTCGACCGTCACCGTCATGGGCTTTTCGACCAGCACGTGTGCGCCCGCCTCGAGAAAAGCCTTCGCGATGAGGTGATGGGTGGGCGTCGGCGTGACGATGCTGACCGCGTCGACGCGGCCGAGAAGATCGCGGTAATCGGCATAGGCGGCGACGCCGAGTTCGCCGGCCACGGCGGCGGCCGAAGCGGCGACCGGATCAGCGACGCCGATGAGTTCGGAGTTCGCGAGCGACGCGTATTTCTGCGCGTGGAATTTCCCCAAGTAGCCGACGCCGATGACGGCGGTCCGCATCAGCGCAATCCGGCGCGGCGCCACTTGCTGCGCGCCCGGTAAGTCTGGCGCATTTGGATGATCGCGCCGCCGCTGCTGGCGAGCACCGCGCCGGCAAAGCACCCCAAGCTGCGCCAAACGGTCCACGAGCCGTCGCGCAGGGACCACCCCATTGCACCCACCGCGAGCAGTGCGCCCGCCACAACCATGACCCAGGGTTTAGCGCCGTAGATCGGATCCGGAGTCCATTTCTTCATCCGACCATTCTACAGTTTGACGCCCGGCCGTGTTGCGCGAGGTTCGCGGAGCCGAGCTTCGGATCGCTTTCCGCTACAATGTCGGTTTTGGCGCCGTCGCGGCCCAGATTGGATGGGTGACGGATTTCATGGGTGGAAGGGTGAGCGGACTCGCGAAGCAACTCAGCATTGCCGGCATAGGATTGGCCGCGGGCCTGGGGCTGCTGCCGATCTTGATCTATTTTGCCGGTGCCGGCCTGCTCGGGCGCTATGAGGGCGCGAGCCTCGGGCGCACCTACCAGTCGCTTTACTCGGGGCTCGCCAGCGGTTCGGTCGCGGCGTGGATCGTGGTGCTCGGCCCCTATTTGCTGTTTCTCCTCTGGAAAGCGCTGTTCGCGTGGTGGCGTTTGCCTGCCTGATTGCGGACCGGCGCACCCGTTCAAGAATCCAGCCGGCCTGCCGCTAACGCTAGCCATGAGCACCGATATCGACAGCCAATTGCGCCTCTCGACCAATTTCCCGTCCCCGCCGGGCGTCGCGAGCCACATCATCGAACTTGCGCAGGATCCCGAAATCGAGATGGCCAAGGTCGCGAAGGCCGTGAGTCTCGACTCCGCGCTCACCACAAAGATATTGCGCATTGCGAATTCCCCCTTGTACGCACAGCGCCGCAAGAGTGAAAACCTCCGGCAAGCCCTGGTCGTTTTGGGGCTCAACGCCACGCTGACGCTGGCCTTGAGCTTTTCCCTCGTCAAATCCTTGCGCGGGGGCACGGCGAACGGTCTCGACTATCCCCATTATTGGCGGCGCGCCCTCCTCGCCGGAACCGCGGCTCGTGCGCTGGCCGATGCACTGCGTCAGTCGCATGCCGAGGACTTTTTCCTCGCCGGTTTGCTCCAAGACGTCGGCATGCTCGCCCTCGATCGCGCTCTGCCCGACCTCTATACGAATACCCAGACTCTGCAGCGCGACCACCGCGCCTTGAGCGAACATGAGAAGTCGCGCGTCAAGGTGGACCACGCCGAAGTGGGCGCCCGCGCGATGAGCGCGTGGAATCTCCCGCCGCGCCTATGCCGTGCGATCGGTAACAGCCATCGGGTCGATCTGCAGCCGAGCACGGATCCGGCGGAGATCATGGACCGCTGCGTCGCGCTTTCGGGCGCGGTCGCAGACCTCTTCCTGGCCAAGCCGGATCACCGCTTGTTCGCGGAAACCGCCCTCGCGGTCGAACGCAGCGTGGGCCTGGACAAGACCGCCTTCGGGCAGATCCTCGCCACGATCGGCGCAATCATCCCGGAAACCGAGGCGATATTCGATGCAAACCTGCTGAGCAGGCAGGACGCCGAAGTCATCCTCGATCAGGCTCGCGAAGTGCTCATGATCCGCAGCCTGCGGGTGTTGCGCGACATCAATTCGCTCAAGGTCGTCGCCGAGCGCACCCACACGCGCGCCACGGATCTCGAGGAGGAAAGCCGCCGTGACCCCCTGACGGGCGTGCACAATCGCGCTTATCTCGACATCTACCTGGGACGCGAATTCGAGAGTTCGAATCGGCAACACTGGCCGCTCAGCGTGGCCTTCGCCGATCTCGACAACTTCAAGGCCATCAACGACAAGTTCGGGCACCAAGCCGGCGATCGAATCCTTCAGACGACGGCACGCATTCTCCTCGACAACACCCGCGAAACCGACCTCGTTGCGCGCTACGGCGGCGAAGAATTCGTGGTGGTTCTGCCCGCGACCGATGCCGCCACGGCGCAGAGCATCTGTGCACGCATCGTCGCCGCCTTCCACGACACGACGCATGAGATCGGCGCTTCGCACGCCAAGATCACGATTTCGATCGGCTGTGCCACTCACAGCCCGCTGTCCCGCTTCGCGAACACCGCGGACTTCATCAAGGCCGCCGATCAGGCGCTCTACACGGCGAAACTGCGCGGCAGAAACCGCGCCGTGCCGTTCGAGAGCGCAATCCCAAAGGAAGTCGCCGGCTCCGCCTGAGCGCTTCGAGCGACCCCGTCGGCCATGCGCGGCCCCCCCGCGGGGCCGTTTACGGCGCCCCTGCGGGCATTGCTTTGTCTTATGTCAGTCGCGCCCCTGCGCGAGTTCACAGTTCTATCGCTCGAGACTCACCGACCTGTCGCAATTTGGGAACATGGTCCGAGAGGTGATCAGTCATGAGCGAAAAACACGTTGCCGAGCCGCGCCCCGACGGGGGTTTGAGGCTCGGTGAGAGGGAGGCGGCGGCGCTGGAGCGCGGCGAATTGCCGGGCGCCCGAGCGCCGGTCGAGCCGCGTCCGAAACGACCCCGGGAAACCGGCGGCCCCGAAAAGCGCGGCTTCGACCCCTATAACTCGGGTGCTTTCGACCGGGGCCGGGCTTGGAGCCGTATCGGCAAACGTTAGCAGCCTTTCGGCCTGCAGGGCGCCCGACTCAGTCGATGATGCTGTCGCGACTGCGCTGGCGAGCGGCGCGAAACTCGCTGTTCGCAAGCCAGTTCGGAAACCGCCGGGTCTGCGACAAGCGCAAGCCCACGCGATAGAACAGCGTGAGGTCCTCGAGCATCGCCCGCACGTCCCAGTCATCGCTGTAGACGTCCGTGGTCCGCCGGTAGCGCCGGGCGTAATAGTCATCGATCTGCGCCTGACCCCAGGCGGGACCGCGCGCCGAATCGTCGCTGCCCGCAGTCGCATAGAGTGCCGGCACCCCCGCCTGCGCGAAGCTGAAATTGTCCGATTGAAAATATGCGCCGGCCTCAGGGTGCTCGTCGGCATGCAATTCCCGGCCCTGCAGCGCGGCGGCGTCGCGCAAGAAGCCCTCGAGCTCGGATTGGCCGAAACCGACGACGCTGACGTCGCGCGTCGGACCACCCACGTGCAAGCCGTCGATGTTGATGTCGGCGACGGTCTGAGCGAGCGGAAACAACGGATTCGCGACGAAATAGCTCGAGCCCAGCAGCCCCGACTCCTCGCCGGTGAACGCCAGGAACACGATCGAACGATCCGGCGGCGGGAGCGTGCGCTTGAAGGACTGGGCGAGCGCCAGGAGGCCCGCAACGCCGACGGCATCGTCGACGGCACCGTGATAGACGCCGGTATCGGATCGGCCAGGGTCACGTCCGAGCTGGTCCCAATGAGCGCTGTAGACGATAAAATCGTGGCTGCGGCGCTGCCCCGCCAGCACGGCGACGAGATTCGGAGAATTGAAGCGGCGAACGGCATTTTGGAGCGATGCATCGACGCTGGCGCCGACCGCACGGCCGCGGAATCCGGCACGTGCAGCATCGGCCGAGAGCGCCGCGAGATTCCCACCCGCTTGCGCCAAGATCGACCGGGCAGCGGACGTCGAGACCCAGCCTTCGATCGGCGCATGCCCCGTCGCAGAGTCGCTCGTGGCGAGATCGAGCTGCGCGGCAGTGGCGCCGTTGCGCAGCGCGTCCCAGGCAAGGCCGGCCGTCTTCGGATCGTAAATCAACAGCACGCCGCTCGCGCCCAACCGCGCCGCCGTCTGAAACTTGTAGTCCGCACGGCCATAGGAAGTCATCGAGTGGCCCTTGAACAGCGCACCGTCGGCCTGTCCAGGATCATTGGCGAGGACGAGTACCGTCTTGCCGCGGACATCGAGTCCCGCGTAATCGTCCCAACCGTATTCTGGGGCGACGATGCCGTAGCCTGCGAAGACCAGCGGGCTTTCGCGCAATTTCACCTCGGGCAGCGCGCGTTTGCTCCAGATCAGCATGTCCTCGCCGAACACCAGGGCGTGCGGACCGGCCGGACTCGTGACGTTCAGCGACTGGCCCGACGCGACGGTTTCGACCATCGGCACCTGCTGCAGGTAGCTCTCGCCATTGCCGGGCTTGAGCCCGAGACGGCGAAACTCTGCCGTGATGAACGCGACCGTCTTTTCCTCACCGGCAGTCCCCGGACGGCGTCCTTCGAACTCATCCGACGCCAGCGTGCGGACGCCGCTGCGAAACTGGTCCTCATCGATGTCCACGGAGGGTGGCGGGCGGCGGGCCCCCGCGCACGACGCCACGGCGCCAATACACAGCACCGCGCTGCACAGCAACCCAAGCCGGGTGCGCAAGTTCCTCATGGATCGATCTCCGGTCAGGCGCCGCGCGGCCAATACATCAAAAATACGCCAAGCAGGCACGCGGCGGTCGCGGCATGCGCCCATCCGCGCCAGGCACGGGAGCGCACTTGTCCGAGGAAACTCCCGACGCTGACCGCGGTCAGTACCATGAAGACGCACAAACTCTGGACGAGCCGCGGCAATTCCCGCGCGAGTTCCGGATGTTTCCTGATCAGAATCCCGAAGACCAGCAGCACTGCGGCGAGTCCGAAGGTCACCGAGGCGGCCGATCCCATGAGGATTCCAATCAAAACCGTGAACGGACGCATAGGGCATTGCTCATATACAATTGCGGTTCGGTTCCGGGTTCTCTAGCCTTGGGGCCGACGGCAGGAAAGTTTACAGGAGAACGAGTACGGTGATGACTAAATGGCCTCAGGGACTGCGCTCGCCGTGGCTGACGGGCATTGCCGTGTGCGCGAGCGCCGTCGGGCTGGCGGCGCTGTTGGGCGCGGCCATGACCACTCCCACCGTGGTCCCGGCAGGCGGCCAGTTGGCGCCCACCGAGCAGCAGGACTACGTCGCGCGCCGCATCGCCGACATCGTCGCGCGCGAGCACTATCGGCGGGCACCGCTCGACGATCATCTCTCCAGCCTGATCCTCGATCGCTATCTCGACGCGATCGACGGCGGCAAGAGCTATTTCTACGCGAGCGACATCGCCGAGTTCGAGCGTTATCGCTACGAACTCGACGATGCGATCAAGGCCGGGGACATGGAGCCGGCATTCGTGATGTTCCGCCGCTTCCAGCAGCGCAGCCGCGAACGCATGGCCTATGCCGAGGAACTCCTTGCGAAGAAACCGGATTTCGACATCGACGAATCCTTCAACTTCGATCGCGAGAAGGAGCCCTGGCCCGCGAACACCGCGGAGATGAACGAACTGTGGCGCAAGCGCGTCAAGAACGACGCGCTGTCGCTCGTGATCGCCGGCAAGAGCTGGACGGAAGCGGCCGATGTGCTGCGCAAACGCTACGAACACGTCGCCAAGCGCATGGACCAGAGCAAGCCCGAAGACGTCTTCGAAGCCTTCATGAACGCCTACGTGCTCTCGCTCGACCCGCATTCGAACTATTTCTCACCGCGCAATTCCGAGGAATACAACATTCAGATGAGCTTGAGCTACGAGGGCATAGGCGCCTCGCTGAACCTCACCGACGACTACGTGACCGTCATCGACGTGATCGCGGGCGGCCCCGCCGCCGTGAGCGGCAAACTCGCGGCGAACGATCGGATCACGGCGGTCGGCGAGGGCAAGACCGGCGAACTGACCGACGTGATCGGCTGGCGGCTCGATGACGTCGTCCAGAAGATCCGCGGACCCGGGGGCACGCTCGTGCGGCTTCAGGTTCTGCCTGCCGGAGCGGCGCCGGGGTCCGCGCAAAAGATCGTCGAATTCACGCGCAATCGGGTGTCGCTCGAGGCTCAGGCCTCGCACAAGGCCATGCGCGTGGTCCAGCGCAACGGCCGTGACGTCAAGGTCGGCGTGATCACCGTTCCGAGCTTTTACCAGGATTACGACGCGAGCCGCGCCGGCGCCAAGGATTTCCGCAGCACGACCCGCGACGTTCAACGGCTCATCGACGAATTGCGCAAGGACGGCGCCGAGGTTCTGATCATGGATTTGCGCGCGAACGGCGGCGGCTATCTGCCGGAAGCCGAATCGCTGACGGGACTGTTCATCGACCGCGGCCCCGTCGTGCAACTGCGCGATACGACCGGACGCATCGAAGTCGACAACGATCCGGAGCCGTCGATCTTCTACGGCGGTCCGCTCATCGTGCTCGTCGACCGCTTCAGTGCTTCTGCCTCGGAGATCTTCGCGGGCGCCATCCAGGATTACGGTCGCGGCCTCATCATCGGCCAGCAGACCTACGGCAAGGGCACGGTCCAGAACGCCCATCCGCTGAACTACACGATATTCGGCCGCAAACCCGAACTCGGCCAGCTCAACGTGACGATCGGCAAGTACTACCGGATCACGGGCGAGAGCACGCAGGATCGCGGCGTGACGCCGGACATCATCATGCCCTCGCTCATCGACGCGACCGAGGTCGGCGAGAGCACCCGGGATCGCGCGCTGCCCTGGGACCACATTCAGGCGGCGGACTTCAAGGTCGAGGGCGACTTGAAGCCCATCACGTCGTCGTTGCAAAAACTGCACGACGAACGTACGAAGGACAGCCCGGATTTCGCCTACCTCAAGGCGGACATCGCCTCGCTCGAGGCGATCCGCAGCCAGAAAACGCTGTCGCTATCGCTGAAGGTGCGGGAAGCGGAACGCACCCGCCAGGACAGCCAGCGGCTCGCGCGCGAGAACGCGTGGCGCGCCGCGCATGCCGTACCTCCTCTGAAGTCCCTCGAGGACCTCAAGGACGACGCCGCCGGCGGCATCCTGCTCGACGAGACGGCGCAGATCGCGGCGGACTTCGCCGTCATCGAAGAGCATCGCACCCAGGGGCCGACGCAGGCGAAGCGCGCTGACGCGCGCTAGCTCAGGGCTCGCGCTAGCGCAGCAGGAGCGTGTAGAGGTCCCAATAGTCCTCGGCGAGCACGTTCCAGGGCGACGCGGCCGATGAGCGGGCGCCGGCGGACGATGCGGGACCGAGCGAGTCGGCGGTCGGAACCGTATCTGCGCTATTGCGGTATTCACACGACGCGCGCAGCCGATCCAGACGCCCTTTGACGGCTGCGTTGATGTTCTTCGGATTCGCGATCGCACCCATCGCTTTCTGCACCCGCTGCATGATCTCTTCGCAGTCCTCGCGGGAACCGAAGCGCATCTCGTGCACCCGACGCGCCATCGCCTCCTTCGCCCGCGCCGTAAGTCCGTAGGCGTCCGCGGCCTCACACGCCAGTTCGGCATACGCGATGATCGCGAGGTTGATGTTGCGCCGCGCACCCAGCGAAATCCCGGGGAACGGGCCCGGCGCCTCGCTGAGAATGGCCTTGCGCTCGACGTGCAGGTGGCCGACCGTCGCATCGGCGGCGAAGCAGTCGGCGCGCAGATCCTCGAGTGTGCGTTGCAAATTGCGGCGCTTGAAGTAATGCCAGATCGCGGTGAGGCGCTCGCACTCGGCGACGCGCGCCGCGAGCGCCGCATGCTTCTCCTCGGCCGCGGCTGCCACCGCCGCAAGCCGCTCGTCGGCGTCGGCGAGCCGGGTCCGGCGCTGCGCTTCGAACTCCTCGCGGTGTTTGGCCGTCTCTCGAGTTTCCTGGGTGCGCGTCAATTCGATCGCGAAGGCCGCTATCATGGTGTGAGCGATCTTCCACAGCGCGCGCAGCTGATAGAAGACGAGCGCACCGTAGCCGGTGACGGGATCCGCGAGCAGCTCACCGAGCGAATCGAGCTGCTCCTGAACGCGCAGGGTCGCGCCTTCCTGCTGCTTGAGGCGGTCGCGCAGGAGATGCAATTCGTCCTTCAAATCGGCGTGGGCTTTTTTCAGACCGGCGCGATTCTGGAAGAGCTGTTTGAGACGCTCCTCCTCGGCGCTGGCGGCATTGCCTTCCTGCCCCAGCTTCAAGAAACTCAGCTTGTC
>Ga0302154_10002796_pt1 | contig 13082 bp, 9 predicted proteins | sample I_Bog_N2_3_FD_193507 | JGI IMG/M metagenome (GOLD analysis project Ga0302154, IMG submission 193507) | Peat permafrost microbial communities from Stordalen Mire near Abisko, Sweden - I_Bog_N2_3 | ecosystem: Environmental > Terrestrial > Soil > Wetlands > Peat | place: Sweden: Abisko, Stordalen...
GCTCGGACATGTGTTGTCGCGCCTGCTTGATCGCGGCATCCCGACCGACGCGCCGCGGGCGCAGAGCGCACTGCTGGTTGGCGCCGCGCAGATCCTGTGGATGGACGTGCCGGACCATGCCGCGGTCGATCTGTCGGTGCGGCTGGTTCAATCGGACCGGCGCGCGGCGAAATATGCCGGGCTGGTCAACGCGGTGCTGCGCCGCTGCGCCCGCGAGGGCCAGCCACTGATCGACGAGGTCAAGGGCAGGAACCTCGATGTCCCACCCTGGCTGATGGCGCGCTGGACCGGTCATTACGGCGCTGTGGTCGCAGAGGAGATCGCAGTGGCGGTCGGTTACGAGCCCGCGCTCGACATCACCGTGAAGGCCGATCCGGAATCATGGGCCACGCGGCTGCATGGCGAAACCCTGCCGACCGGCACCGTGCGCACCCTGCTGCACGGCTCAGTCACGATGCTGCCCGGCTTCAGCGAGGGCCAATGGTGGGTCCAGGACGCCGCCGCGGCACTGCCGGCGCGGCTGTTTGGCGAGGTCGGCGGCCGGCATATCGCAGATCTCTGCGCCGCACCGGGCGGCAAGACTGCCCAGCTGGTCCATGCCGGCGCCCGCGTCACCGCGGTCGATCGTTCGGCCGGCCGCATGATGCGGCTGCGCGAAAATCTCGAGCGACTGCAACTGGTCGCGGAGACGCTGGTTGCCGATGCCGCAGAGTGGCCGGGATCGAACCATGGTGAGGGCTTCGACGGGGTTCTGGTCGATGCGCCCTGCGCATCGACTGGCACCATCCGCCGCCACCCCGATGTCGCCTGGCTGCGCCAGGAAGCCGACATCGGCGCGCTGACGGCGCTGCAGAAGCGGCTGCTGCGACGGGCCTTCGCGCTGCTGCGGCCAGGCGGCACGCTGGTGTATTGTACCTGTTCGCTGGAACCGGAAGAGGGCGAGCAGGCCATTGCCAGCTTTCTCGCCAGCGAATCCGGCATCCGCCGTGCCCCGATCGGGGCCGACGAGGTCGCCGGGCTGGCAGAACTGCTGACCGCGGATGGCGACCTGCGCACCCTGCCCTGCCATCTGCCAAACCCGGACCCGAGGCTCGGCGGCCTCGACGGATTTTACGCCGCGCGGCTGGTTAAATCCTGATCTTGCACGGTTCTCAAATCGTGCCGAGCTGATTCGCGCGGTTTCAAGATGGTGTGTTGGCGACGTTTCCGGATTAATACTTTTTCGCATCGAATCCTCCCAGACAAGGCAAGGCGTGTCGGTCGCTCAACGCAGACGCATCTCGACGCTGATCGTCGGCCGCTTGGCGCGCAACCTGCTGTCGCGGTTGAGCGGCAGTTCGCTGGCGCTGGCGCGGCTGTGGCCGGGCCGCACCGACCGGCTGATCATCGCGCCGCACGATTTGCGTACCGCCGACGCCACCCGCGCGGCCGAGATTTATGCCGGTCGCTTCGTGTTCGCCGGCAAGATCGTCACCTGCCACGGCCGCTCGATCTTCGAACTCGACCCGCCGACCGAGGACTGGGAGGTGGCGCTGCTGGGCTTCGGGTGGTTGCGCCATCTGCGCGCCGCCGATACCGCTTTGACCCGCGCCAACGCCCGCTCGCTGATCGAGGACTGGATCACCCATCCGGCCAGGCGGCGCCCCATCGCCCGCCGTGCCGACGTGTTGGCGCGGCGCATCATTTCGCTGTTGTCGCAGGCGCCCCTGATGCTTGGCGACACCGACAGCAAATTCTATCGGCGCTATCTGCGGTCGCTGACCGGCGAAATCCGCCGTCTGCGCTACACCATGGTCGATATTCCCGACGGCGTGCCGCGGCTGCAGGTCGCGATTGCGCTCTGCTATGCCGCGCTCTGCCTCGCCAACCAGGCCCGGCACATCCGCTCGGCGACGCGCAAATTGTCCGAAGAGCTGCAGCGCCAGATTCTTCCAGATGGCGGTCACATCTCGCGCAATCCCGGCGCGTTGATCGAGTTGTTGATTGATCTTTTGCCGCTGCGGCAGACTTTCGCGGCGCGCAATATCGCGCCGCCGCCGGCGCTCCTCAACGCGATCGACCGCATGATGCCGATGCTGCGCTTCTTTCGTCACGGCGACGGCAGCTTTGCGCTGTTCAACGGCATGGGCAGCGCGCCCTCCGATCAGGTGGCGACGCTGCTGGCCTATGACGATACCCGCGGCGCGCCGATGGCGAGCTTGCCGCATAGCGGCTTTCAGCGTCTCGAGGCCGGCCAGGTGACCGTGATCATGGACAGCGGGCGGCCTCCGCCGCCGAGTGTCAGTCATGATGCCCATGCCGGCTGCCTGTCGTTCGAATTATCCTCCGGAAGCAGCCGGATTGTGGTCAATTGCGGGATGCCCGCCACCGGCCGCGACAATTGGCGCGGGTTTGCGCGCAGTACGGCGGCGCATTCGACGCTGACCTATCACGACACCTCATCCTGCCGCTTCGTCGAGCTCTCGGCGATGAAGCGGCTGTTGCAGGGCGCGCCGATTTTAACCGGTCCCGCCAAGGTCGAGAGCCACCGCGAGACGACTGAGGGCGGCGAACGCCTGGTCACCTCGCATGATGGCTACCTCGCGCGCTTCGGCGTGGTGCACGGCCGCGTGCTGACGATCGGCGGCAACGGCGCCCGGATCGACGGCGAGGACAGCGTCACTTCGGCATCGGGCGCGCGCGGCAAAAGCGCCGGCGCCGACTATGCGGTGCGGTTTCATCTGCACCCCGCGGTGAAGGCGAGCCGACTCGGCGACGCCCGCGGTGTCCTGTTGGTGCTGCCCAACCGCGACGTATGGACCTTCGAGGCGCAGGATGACACGGTCGAGCTCGAGGAAAGCGTGTTCCTGGCCGGCAATGACGGCCCACGCCGCACCTTTCAGATCGTGATCCGGCAGGATGCGGCGAATATCCACAGCATTCGCTGGAGTTTCGTGCGCTCGACGGCCTCACCCTCGGCAACGGTTGCCAGGCACAATGCGCGGCGTGAGCCGGAATTACCGCTGGAATAGGCAGGCGGCCGGGAGATTTCCACACCATCGCCACGACCCGTTTCACGGCTGGCAAAACCATGCTACCGGCGAGGCCTGATGTCTGAGGCCAACATAGCCATGACCGACCATCCGCGCCGCGTCACCCGCGCTTTGCTTTCCGTGTCCGACAAATCCGGTGTGATCGCGTTCGCCCGGGCGCTGGCCGGCCACGGCATCGAACTGGTCTCGACCGGCGGCACCGCCAAGGCAATCGCAGCGGCTGGCCTTGCCGTCCACGACGTGTCGGATCTGACCGGATTTCCCGAGATGCTGGACGGCAGGGTCAAGACCCTGCATCCCCGCGTGCATGGCGGACTGCTCGCGATCCGCGACAACGCCGAACACGCGGCCGCGCTGCAGGCGCACGGCATCGCCCCGATCGATCTGCTGGTGGTCAACCTCTATCCGTTCGAGGCGACCGTCGACAGCGGCGGCGATTTCGCCGAATGCATCGAGAATATCGACATCGGCGGCCCGGCGATGATCCGCGCCGCGGCCAAGAACCATGGCGATGTCGCGGTGGTGGTCGAGCCGGCGGATTATCAGGCGGTGCTCGACGAACTGGCGGCCCATCAAGGCGCCACCACGCTGTCGCTGCGGCGCCGGCTCGCCGCCAAGGCCTATGCGCGGACCGCGGCCTACGATGCCGCGATCTCGAACTGGTTCGCCGCGGAGCTCGGCGGCGAGGCGCCGGATTTCCGTGCCTTTGGCGGCCGGCTGATCCAGAAGCTGCGCTATGGCGAGAACCCGCACCAGACCGCTGCGTTCTACCGGACGCCGGATCGCCGCCCGGGCGTGACCACGATGCGGCAGTTGCAGGGCAAGGAACTGTCCTACAACAACATCAATGATACCGACGCGGCCTATGAATGCGTCGCCGAGTTCGATCCGGCGCGCACCGCGGCCTGCGTCATCGTCAAGCACGCCAATCCCTGCGGGGTCGCGGAAGCGCCCGACCTGCTCAGCGCCTATCGCAAGGCGCTCAGCTGCGACCAGACGTCAGCTTCGGGCGGCATTGTCGCGGTCAACCGCAGGCTCGACGCCGAGGCCGCTCGTGCCATCATCGAGATCTTCACCGAAGTGATCATCGCCCCTGATGCCACCGAGGAGGCGATCGCGCTGATCGCCGCCAGGAAGAACCTGCGCTTGTTGCTGGCCGGCCAATTGCCCGATCCGCGCGCCGTCGGGCTGACCGCGAAAACCGTGGCCGGCGGCCTCCTGGTGCAAAGCCGCGACAACGCCGTGGTCGACGACATGGCGCTGAAGGTGGTGACGAAGCGGGCGCCGACCGAAGCCGAGCTGCGCGATCTCAGATTTGCCTTCCGGGTCGCCAAGCACGTGAAGTCCAACACCATCGTCTATGCCAAGGACCTCGCCACCGTCGGCATCGGCGCCGGACAGATGAGCCGGGTCGATTCCGCCCGCATCGCCGCGCGCAAGGCGGAGGATGCGGCCCAGGAAATGAAGCTGGCGGCGCCGCTGACCCGGGGCTCGGTGGTCGCCTCCGACGCGTTCTTTCCCTTCACCGACGGGCTGATGGTCGCGATCGAGGCCGGCGCCACCGCCGTGATCCAGCCCGGCGGCTCGATCCGCGACGGCGAAATCATTAAAGCCGCGGATGAGGCCGGCATCGCCATGGTGCTGACCGGGATGCGGCATTTCCGGCATTGAGGGCGGCGGTAGACTGGACCGGGCGCAGGTTCTGAATGGCTCGCCCTCATGCTTCCCTGACCCGCGCCAGCAGCACCAGCCCCGCCAGGAAGAACACCACCAGCACCGACATGCCGGCCTTCTGACTCGCGGTCGCCGCTGTGACCAGCCCGATCAGCAAGGGCCCGACAAACGAGGTCACCTTGCCGGTCAGCGCGAACAGGCCAAAATATTGCGCGACGCGGTGTTGCGGGGCGAGCCGGATCAACAGCGTCCGCGACGCCGCCTGCAGCGGCGCGCCGGCGAAGCCGATCAGGCAGCCGAGCGCCAGATAGGCGCGCTCGGCCGGGGCCGAAAACAGCGCGGCGCCCGCGACCGGCGGCGCCACAGGGATGAACAATACCGTGTCCCGATCGACCGTGAGGATCACCACGATCGCAGCCAGCAGCACGCCCATGCTGCCGGCGATCACCCGCTTCGGGCCGAAATGGTCGTCGAGCTTGCCGCCCAGCCAGCCGCCAAGGGTGCCGGCGACCGCCAGCAGGATGCCGAAGCTGCCGAGCTGGATCGTGTTCCAGCCGAAGGTGCCGGCGGCGTAGATGCCGCCGAAGGCGAATAGCGACACCAGGCCGTCGGTATAGATCATGTTGGCCAGCAGGAAGGCCGCCATCGATCGCTGCCGCGGCAGTTCCGCCAAATTATGCCGCAGACTGGCCAGGCCCTCGCGCACCGCCTGGCGGAGCGGTCGTCGCGACGGATAATCCGGGGTCAGGAGGAACATCGGCAGCACAAAAATCACGAACCAGATCGCGGTCAAGGGACCGCTGAAACGGTCGCCCTGATAGGTGAGAGGATCGAGACCGAACAGCGGGTGCAGTCCGAACAGCGTCCGCCCGGTCGAAGGCCCGGCGGCGAGAAATCCCAGCACCAGGATGAGGCTGAGGATGCCGCCGATATAGCCGGTGGCCCAGCCGGTGCCGGACAGCCGGCCGATCCGCTCCGCCGGTACCAACGTCGGCATCATCGCATTGTTGAACAAGGTGGCGAATTCGGCGCCGATGGTCGCGATCGCATAGGCCACGAGCAGCGGCGCGATCACGCCGGGGTCGCCGGGCCGGCCGAACCACATCAGGCCGGAACCGATCACCAGCAGCGCGCCGAAGCCAGCGATCCAGGGTTTGCGCCTGCCGCTGGCGTCGGCGATGGCACCCAAAACCGGCGACAACAGCGCGATCAGAAGCCCCGCCGCCGCCGTCGCGAGGCCCCACAGCGATTGGCCTTGCGCGGCATCCGGCGCCACATGGGTGGCGAAATAGGGCGCGAACACGAAGGTGGTGATCAGCGTGAAATAGGGCTGCGCCGCCCAGTCGAAGAAGATCCAGCTGATCACCGCCCGGCGCGGCGGATAGCCGGTGCGACCGGCGCTCAGCGGAGCCGCAAGGCCGGCGTCCGGGGCGGTCATGGCCATGTTGCACTCCTGAAGGCTTCACGCGGAGGCGTTTTGCCCCCGGCCAGGGAAACCATATAGCATCCGCGCCATGCGGGTGGCGGCAAGATGGCCGGCGCCAGCCGACCTCACTCAAGCCGCGGTGGACCTACGATGCTTTGCTTTCTGACCAGAAGACGCTCGATCTTCGCCGGCCTCCTGTTCTTGGTGATGGCCGGCGGCCGGGCGGCGGCTCAGGACCAGGGCCGCAGCGTCTATACGCCGCCGGCGTTGGGCAGCGTCCATGCTGTTGCTGCCGACCACGGGCTGGTGGTCGCGCAGGAAAAGCTTGCGGCGCGGATTGGCGCCGATGTGCTGCGGCGGGGCGGCAACGCCGTTGATGCCGCGGTCGCCACCGGCTTTGCCATGGCGGTGAGCTATCCGCGCGCCGGCAATATCGGCGGCGGCGGCTTCATGCTGATCCACCGCCAGGACCGGGCTGAGGACGTCGCCATCGATTACCGCGAGACCGCGCCGGCCAACGCCACTGCGCAGATGTTTCTCGGTCCGGACGGCCAGCCGGACAGCAAAAAATCGCGCGATTCCGCGCTTGGTATCGGCGTTCCCGGCACGGTCGCGGGCCTCGCGCTGGCGCTGCAGCGCTATGGCTCGGGCCAGTTCAGCCTTGCCGAATTGCTGCAGCCGGCGATCGCGCTGGCGCGCGACGGGGTCGTGATCGACGACGACACCGCCGATACGCTGCCATCCATGCAACAGCGGCTCGGCCGCTGGCCGTCATCCCTGAAGATCTTTTCCCGCCCCGATGGCAGCCCACTGCAGCCGGGCGACCGGCTGGTGCAGGCCGAGCTGGCGACGACGTTGTCGGCCATCGCCGAACAGGGCCCGCGCGGATTCTATCAGGGGCCGGTCGCGGACAAGCTCGCCGCCGCTGTCCGGGAGGCCGGCGGCATCCTCACCGCGGCCGATCTCTCCTCCTATCAGGCTGTAGTCCGGCCGCCGATGCGCGGCAGCTATCGCGGCTATGACATCCTGTCGATGCCGCAGCCCTCCTCCGGCGGCGTGGTGCTGCTGGAGATGCTGAACATGCTGGAAGGCTTTTCGATGCGCGACCTCAAGCAGGGCTCCGCCAACTCGCTGCATGTCATGATCGAGGCGATGAAGCGCGGCTACGCCGACCGCGCCCGTTATCTCGGCGACCCCGCCTTCACCGACGCGCCGGTCGATACCCTGATTTCGAAATTCTATGCGGCGACCCTGCGCGACACCATCGAGCCCGACCAGGCGACCGCGGCCGCCGAGATATTTTCGCCGGTGCCGCGCGAAGGCAGCAACACCACCCATTTTTCGGTCGTGGACAGCCAGGGCAATGCAGTCAGCAACACCTACACGCTGAACTTCCCCTATGGGCTCGGCCTGGTCGCCGACGGCACCGGCGTGCTGCTCAACAATGAGCTCGACGATTTCACCGCCGCCCCCGGCGCCGCCAACGCATTTGGGCTGGTCGGCTTCGAGGCCAATCTGCCCGGCCCGGGCAAACGGCCGCTGTCGTCGATGTCGCCGACCATCGTACTCAAGGACGGCAAGGTTGTGCTGGTGACCGGCTCGCCCGGCGGCAGCCGCATCATCTCCACCGTGCTGCAGGTGATCGTCAATGTGCTCGATTACCGGATGGACCTCGCGGCCGCGGTGGCGGCGCCCCGGCTCCACCATCAATGGCAGCCGGACGAGGTCCGGATCGAGCGCGGCTTTGCCGAAGGCACGCTGGACGAGCTGCGCGCCAAAGGCCATCAGCTGGTCGAGCCGATGGGCCAGACCTCGGCCAATTCGATCGCCGCCGGGCCCGATCATCGCTGGCGCGGCGCCGCCGACCCGCGTACCCGCGGCGGCGAGGCGGCGGCGGAATAGCGGCGGTTTTTCGCAGGCTCGATGCAGCATGACTCGCGGAGAGTCCTTCACCCGCCGCGCATTCGCGCGTCGGCCTACCCCCGCAAGCGGACCGCAAGCGGGGCGAGGCAAAGAGCAACTGGTGCTCTGCCCAACGCCTTGCCAGATCGGACGGCCCTGCTGCGGCCACGGCGCAATCGCAAAGATCAGGATTTCTGGGCGGTGATCCAGAGGAAGTCAGCTTCCTCATTGTCCTGCCTGAGCACCTCGACGCGCTCCAGGCGCAGACCCGCATCGAGGGTGAGTTGCTTTGCTATTTCGGGGCTATGATGGCTGAAGAACATGGCTGTTCCGAGCCAATCGCCTGACCAGTCTTCCTCTTCCGTTCCATAGATTGCCAGGAAGCGTCCGCCAGGCCGAAGCCATATTGCAATCTGCCGTATCAGGGCGGCATGTTCTGATCTCGGCAGATGAGTCATGGAATAAAAGGCCGAGATCGCATTGAATGTTTCAGGTGCGAACAGCACGGAGGCCATATCGGCGAGAATAAAATTGGCCTCCGGGACGTTGCGTCGAGCGCGTTCGATCTGCCCATTCGATGCATCGATACCTGTGACGTTGAATCCGCGCTCAACAAGGTCGCGAGCCGCTGGAATGCCGGCGCCACACCCGAGATCAAGGATCGAAGCAGCCGCGGGCAAAGGCGCCATGAACTCCGCGAGCTTGGCTGTTCGCACGGACGACCGCCCGAACCGATCCAAATAAAGGTCGGTGATCTGATCATAGGCGTTGGCGACGAGGTGCTTTTGGTTCTGGTCGGTCATGCGGTTACTTAACACGACTCTTAAGAAGGACAAACGGCGAAACAGACATTGCTTTACCGCTCCACGAAATCGGTGGAGTTGCTTGGCAGCATAGCGCGGCGCGGGATTCTTACCTCGCCCCGCTTGCGGGGAGAGGTCGATCGCGCAGCGATCGGGTGAGGGGGAGCCTCCGCAAGTTCGAATCGTGGAGAGTCCCCCTCACCCGCCGCGCATTCGCGCGTCGGCCTCTCCCCGCAAGCGGGGCGAGGCGAAGGAAACAGTTCCAACCGTCGAGTTTATTGGATTTGATCGTCGATTTATGAAGCTTCCGAAACTGAACGCGATATTGTGCTGGGGCGGCATTCAGCGCGCGACGACACTACGGTTGCGGATCGAGGCGGACTTCCATGATTCAAAGCGATCGCCCTATGCGAACAATAGCGGCATCCGGCGCGATCGAGATCGCGCCGATCGAGGATACCAGCCTGCTCGCCTTCTATCGCGACATGGAGCTGCCGGAACGACGCACGTTCTGGGCCTGCGCGTCGGGCTGGGCGCTCGATGGCATGGACTTCATGATCTATCCGCTGGTGATCGGGACCATCATCGCGCTGTGGAAGGTCGATCCTGGCATTGCCGGCCTCGCCGGCACCGTGACCCTGTTGGCCTCGGCGATCGGCGGCTGGCTGGGTGGCTATCTCGCCGACCGCATCGGCCGGGTCAGAACCCTGCAGCTGACCATCCTGTGGTTCTCGGTGTTCTCGCTGGTCTGCGCATTGGTGCAGAATTTCGATCAGCTGTTGATCGCGCGCGCCGTGCTCGGCTTGGGCTTCGGCGGCGAATGGGCTGCGGGCGCGGTGCTGATGGGCGAGACGATCCGCCCGCAATATCGCGGCCGGGCGGTCGGATCGGTACAGGCGGGATGGGCGGTCGGCTGGGGGCTCGCGGTGCTGTCGCAAGCCATCCTGTTCTCCTATGTGCCGCCGGAACTGGCCTGGCGCTGGATGTTCGCGATCGGCGCGGTGCCGGCGCTGCTGGTGTTCTATCTCCGGCGCTATGTCACCGAGCCAGAAGTCGCGGCGGCGACCCGGGCCCGTCAGGCCGCCGCGGGTGACCAGCCGGCGCTGTGGGAGATTTTTAAGAGCCGCATCCTCCGGACCACCGTGCTGGCGTCGCTGATGTCGACCGGTTGCCAGGGCGGCTATTACGCCATCACGTTCTGGGTGCCGCGCTTTCTGACCACCGAACGCAAGCTCTCGATCGTCAGTTCGACCGGCTATCTCGCGGCGCTGATCCTGGGCTCGTTTGTCGGCTATCTGGTCGGAGCCTGGCTCGCCGACCGGATTGGCCGGCGCCTCCTGTTCCTGATCTTCTCGCTCGGCGCGATCGCCCTGATCCTGCTCTATACCCAACTGCCGCTGACCAATGAGGTGTTGTGGCTGCTGGGCTTCCCGCTCGGCTTCTTCGCCTCGGGCTATTTCTCCGGCGTCGGCGCCTTTCTCACCGAGCTCTATCCGACCAGCCTGCGCGGCTCCGGCCAGGGTTTTTGCTATAATTTCGGCCGCGGCATCGGCGCGCTGTTTCCCTATCTGGTCGGCGAGCTCTCGAAATCGACCTCGCTCGGCAGCGCGATCGCGATTTTCGCGGTCGCCGCGTATGGGGTATTCTTTCTCGCCGCGTTCGCCCTGCCGGAGACGCGCGGCCGGATTCTCCATGCCGATGGCTAACCGTCCGGCAGGCACCGGTCTTTGGAAACCGCCGGCCGAGCCGGCAGGAGGCCCCAAATGACATCCCTCAAAGGCAAGACCGTGTTCGTATCGGGCGGCAGCCGCGGCATCGGACTTGCGATCGCGCTGCGCGCCGCCCGCGACGGCGCCAATATCGCGATCGCCGCCAAGACCGCCGCGCCGCATCCGAAACTGCAGGGCACCATCCATAGCGCCGCCGACGAGATCCGCGCCGCCGGCGGCCAGGCGCTGCCTCTGCTGTGCGACATCCGCGACGAAGCCCAGGTGGTCGCCGCGATCGACCAGACCGTCGAAGCCTTCGGCGGCATCGACATCTGTGTCAACAACGCCAGCGCCATCAGCCTCACCGACTCGCAGCACACCGACATGAAACGCTTCGATCTGATGCTGGGCATCAACACCCGCGGCACCTTCATGGTGTCGAAATATTGCATTCCGCATTTGCAGAAGGCCGCCAATCCACACCTCCTGATGCTGTCGCCGCCGCTCGATCTGCAGGCCAAATGGTTCGCACCCTGATGTCGGACTTCTTCGTGCCCGACAACGACCTGCCGCCGCCAGGGGTCACGGTGCAACCGTTGCCCTCCCGCGGATAGCCGGAACTTAGTCCCCGCTCGCATGGGCGGAGACCGCCCCCTCGCCGCGCAGGGTTCCGCAGCCAGCCGGCTTGCGACCCTGCAATTAGTGACATTGCGCGAGACTACGCAGCCGGCCTTCGCGTGATCGGACCGCCAGCCGGCGTCAGCGCCGGTTGATCCCGCCGCGACTTGGCGCTAGGCTGATTGAAATGATAGGGATCATATAAGAGCCCGACGCATCAGGGAGACTTCCGTGAGCCGCTTAGCCCCGCAATTCCTGTTCGATTTCGGCAGCCCCAACGCGTTTCTCAGCCATCAGGCGATCCCGGCGATCGAACAGCGCATCGGCGTCCGGTTCGACTATGTGCCGATCCTGCTCGGCGGCATCTTCAAGGCCACCAATAACCGGTCCCCCGCCGAGACGCTCGCCGGCATCAAGAACAAGGCCGAGTTCCACGCGGTCGAGACCGAGCGCTTTGTCCGCCGGTTTCAGGTCAACCCGTACCGCTGGAACCCGTTCTTTCCGATCAACACCTTGAACCTGATGCGCGCGGCGGTCGCCGCCCAGTCCGAAGGCGGCTTCGAGACCTATGTCGACGCGGCCTTTCATCACATGTGGGTCGAGCCGAAAAAGATGGACGACCCGGAGGTGGCGCTACGGGCCCTGACCGAGTCCGGTGTCGACGCTGCAAAGCTGTTCGCGCGCGCGCAGGAAGCGGATATCAAAGCCCGGCTGATCGCGAATACGCAAAGCGCGGTCGAGCGCGGCGCGTTCGGCTCGCCCACCTTCTTTGTCGGCAACGAGATGTTCTTTGGCAAGGAACAGCTGCGCGAGGTCGAGGAGATGGTCGCGGGCAGTTGAGCTTGATCCCGCGACGCCGCGCTCCCTGGAGCGCGACGCCGCTTTCGGGAATACGGATCGGAGGAGGCCAACCATGCAAAACCGCAACGCGACCTGCGCGGTGATCGGCGCCGGCGACTTCATCGGCGCCGAAATCGCCAAGAAATTTGCCGCCGAAGGGTTCACCGTGTTTGCCGGGCGCCGCGACGGTGCCAAGCTTGCGCCTTTGGTCAGCGAGATCGAATCCGCCGGCGGCTCGATCGTTGCGCGCACGCTTGACGCGCGAAAGGAGGCGGATGTCTCGGCTTTTCTTGAGGAGGCCGATCGGCACGCGCCGCTCGAGATCTGCATCTTCAATGTCGGCGCCAATGTCAATTTCCCGATCCTGGAGACCACCGATCGGGTGTTCCGCAAAGTCTGGGAAATGGCCTGCTGGGCCGGCTTCGTGGCGGGGCGCGAATCGGCACGCCTGATGCTGCCGCGCGGCCACGGCAATATCTTCTTCACCGGCGCCACCGCGAGTTTGCGCGGCGGCAGCGGCTTTGCCGCGTTCGCCAGCGCCAAATTTGGCCTGCGTGCGGTGGCGCAGGCGATGGCCCGCGAGCTCGGACCGAAGAACATCCATGTCGCCCATCTGATCATCGATTCCGGCGTCGATACCGCCTGGGTGCGCGCGCGCACCGAGGAGCGGCTCGGCAAGGACGGTCTCGCCGCCAACCCGGATTTGCTGATGCCGCCGGCCTCGGTCGCGGCTTCCTACTGGCAGCTCTACCAGCAGCCGCGCAGCGCCTGGACCTTCGAGATGGAGATTCGTCCATTTGGCGAGAAGTGGTAGAGCGGCGAATGGCGAGTGGCGAATGGCGAGTGGCGAATAGGGAAGTAAGAAAGCCGACCAGATCTACCATTCGCTACTCGCTACTCACCATTCGCCCCAACTTCTACCATTCGCCATTCGCCCAATACGGAGCAACAACATGCGCATTCTCATTGTCGGCGCCGGCGCCATCGGCGGCTATTTCGGCGGAAGGCTGCTGCAGGCCGGGAGCGACGTGACCTTTCTGGTCCGCCCCCGGCGCGCCGCCGAACTCGCTGGACCAGG
>Ga0302154_10002803_pt1 | contig 13068 bp, 10 predicted proteins | sample I_Bog_N2_3_FD_193507 | JGI IMG/M metagenome (GOLD analysis project Ga0302154, IMG submission 193507) | Peat permafrost microbial communities from Stordalen Mire near Abisko, Sweden - I_Bog_N2_3 | ecosystem: Environmental > Terrestrial > Soil > Wetlands > Peat | place: Sweden: Abisko, Stordalen...
GTCGGGTACCCGGCCGTGGTCGAACGCCAGGCAGTCGGTGTAGGCGAGGACGATCCGTTCCCGCCGGTCGAAGCAGTCGGCCGTCGCCCACTGCGGTACGGCGGCGATGACCTCGTCGGCCACCCCGAGAGCCCGCAGCGACTTGCAGTGCTGCGAGAAGACGAACTGGCTGCCCGTGGCCCATCCGACGCGGGCCTGGGCCAGCTCGCGGAGTACCGGATCGAGCAGGCGTTTCGGGCTCTGGTAGAGGCCGAACCCCTGGACGGCGTGTTCCAGGACGTCGGGGACGAGGGCGAAGACGGTCCACCAGTCGCCCGGGGTCCCGTCCGAGGTGCCGGGCTCGGCCACCGGGTCCCGGTCCTCGAACAGCAGGTCGTACATGACGGTGACGATCGGTGCGTCCGCCTCGGCGCGGGGGACCTGGCGGAGTCGGGGCACGGGGTCGCTCAGGCCGTGGCCGCGTCGACCGCGCGGGCCGGCTCGTGGGCGACGTCGGCCGGACCGAGTTCCCGGGTCCAGCAGGCGAACTCGAGCAGGATCCCGTCGGGGTCCTGGAAGTAGATCGAGCGCACGAACACGCCGGGGTGGAGGATGTCGGCGATCCCCCACTCGCTGTCGTCGTGGTTGGCCACGTCGGTGCAGTCGACACCCGCAGCCACCAGCCGCTCGCGGTACTCGTCGATCTTCTCGGGGGGCACGGCGAAGGCGACGTGGTTCATGGAGCCCACCGCGCTGGTGAGACTGCCCTGATCCGGACGTCCGGTGGGGGACGAGACCCCGGGTACGCCGTCGGGCGCATCGGGGAACCAGAAGAACGCCAGGGCGTCACCGCCACCGCAGTCGAAGAAGAAGTGCTGGCCCATGCCGGCCGGCAGGGCGATGGTCTTGATCAGCGGCATGCCCAGGACGCCGGTGTAGAAGTCCACCGTCCTCGCCATGTCCCGGCAGACCAGGGCCAGGTGGTTGATGCCCCGGAGCTCGAACCCGTCCTCCGTGGGTTCCGGCTCGGACGATCGGTGCTGGTCGTGTCCCATGCGGTGCTCCTCGACGTGGTTCCCCGGCGGCCGCCGGCGGTCTGCGGTCGCCCGCTCCCGGGTGCTCACCGTACTCACCCGGGGGCCGGTCATGCGTCGACGAGCAGGTCCAGGGCGTCCAGGTCGATGGCCTGTTGGGCGTGGCGGCGGACCGAGGTGAGGAACATGGCATCGCCCCGATCGGTCTGTTTGACCAGCATCGAGGCGCCGACCGCCATCACCAGGCCACCGAAGCACTCGCGTCGGTAGTCGGCCACCAGGTCTCCGAGCGGATAGCCGTCCACCCCGCCGGCCACCAGTGCGTCGTGGTAGCCGGACAGCAGTGACCCGGATGCCGGACGCCGCACCTCGGGTTCGAGGCAGCCCCCGACGAAATAGGCCAGGTCGTAGGCACCGCTGCCCCAGCTGATGGTCTGGTAGTCGACCACCACCGGCGCCGGCTGGTCCGGCGTGAACAGGAGGTTGTCGAGCCGGAAATCGGCATGGACCACGGTGCGGGGGCCCCTGGGCCGGTCCATCCACGTCCCCAGCCGGGGGAGGAACGACTCGAGCAGGTGCACGTGGGAGGGTTCGATCCGGTCCCCGTACCGCTCGAGGAAGCCGGGGAAGACCCCGGTGACGATCGACGCGGTGAAGGCCTCCGTCTCGGGGGTGGAACGGTTGACCCACGGACTCGCGGCCAGATCGGACGCCTCCCAGCAGGGGGCGTGGAGCCCGGCCATCTGCCCGAGGGCCGCCTCGGCCACGGTGGCGTCGCACCCGGCGATCTCGTCGCCCTGGACGGCCTCGGCGAGGTCCTCCAGGAGGAGCGTGAACCAGGCCTCGTCCGGATCGAGGGCGGCGAAGAGCAGACGGGGGTGACGGGTGGCGACCCGGGGGGCGATCTCGACGTAGAAGCGGACCTCGACCTCGTAGGCCCGCATGACCCGGCCGGTGGCGTGGCTCTGTTCGTCCGCGGAGGTGAACTTGCCGACGATGGTGGGTGGTCCGGAGCCGGCGGGCTCATAGGTCAGCGAGAACCGCACGGTATCGGCCATCTGGCCGGTGCCCACCGGTGTGGCGACGACCGAGACGACGCGCCCGCCGGCCAGCAGGCCGCGCTCCACGAGCACGGTGGTCAGCCAGTCGGGTTCGACGTCGCCAGGAGTGCGACGGACGGCCTCGGGTCCGGCGACGCGTGGATGGGGACGGTCCGTGGGCACGCCGAACGCTACCGCTCCTCCGGCCGGTGGGCCCGGCTGATCGTCACCCGGGACGCCCGCCGAGCTGGCGGGCCGCATCGTCCAGCAGTCGCTGCAGGTGGAGCCCCCGTCGCACGTCGAGCCGGTGGGGCGTGCCGGCGCGGGCGATGACGACGAACTCGTCGACGATGGTGGTGGTCGCCGCGCCCGCGACCCCGGCCGTGTCGACCTCGAGGACCCCGTCGGCCGTGTGGACCTCGACACCGGCGCGACCCGGTCCGACCGGCGAGGTGCCGGTCAGCGAGATCTCGCTGACGGCGCCGCCCTCGTGCTCCAGCAGGAGTCCCACCCAGCCGAGCGGATCGCCGTGGGCCCGGACGCCGACCACGGTCCCGAGGGCGGCGTCGAGGAGGTCGATGACGTGGGGGCCGAGATCGAAGAGGGGTCCGTGGGCCAGGCGCCACGGGGTGGCGAACATCCCGCCCAGGAAGCCGCCGGTCAGGAACCAGCCGCGGCCGCCGAGCGGGGTGCTGTGCCGCGCCTCGGCGAGCAGGTTCCGGACGGCGGGTGCGTAGCGCCACGTGAGGACCATCTGGGTCGGCACCCCGCTCTCCTCGACGACGCGGGCCACCTCCTCGGCGCCGGTCAGGTCGAGGGCCAGGGGCTTCTCCAGGAGCAGTGCCTTGCCCGCCCGGGCGGCGCGCCCGGCCAGGCCGACCTGGACATCGGGCGGGACGGCGAAGGCCACCGCGTCCACGTCATCGAGGAACCGGTCGAACGACTCGTGGGCGACGGCGCCGTGTCGTCGCGCCAGCTCGTCGGCGGCCGGCAGCCTGCGGGCCCAGACGGCGGCCAGGGTGGTGTCGGGGTGCGCGGCCAACATCGGCGCATGGAACAGCTGCGCCCACGGGCCCGCCCCGGCCACACCCACGCGCAGGGGGGCGGGGGTGGAGGACGACTCGGGCACGTCGGAGAACCTTACGGGACCCCCGTGACCCGATCAGACGAGTCCGATCAGTCGAGTCCGGCCAGCCGGGGGGCGATGGTGAGGCCGCCGTCGACCCGGAGCACCTGGCCGTTGACGAAGGAGGCCCGGTCGGACAGCAGGAAGCCCACCACGTGGGCGATGTCGTCCGGGGTGCCCAGCCGCTCCATCGGGTTCTGGCGGGCCAGGCGGTCCCGACCCGCCTCGGGTACACCGCGGGCGGCCGTCTCGGTGAGGATGAATCCGGGCGCCACCACGTTGCACCGCACACCTTCGCGACCGAACCGGGCGGCGACGTGCCGCCCGAGCTGCTCGACGGCGGCCTTGGAGACCCCGTAGGCGATGCGCCGGTGCTCACCGATCGACGCCGATCCGGACGAGATGAGGACGATGGCGCCCCCACCGCGGGCGCGCATCAGGGGCAGGACGGCCCGGACCAGGTGGAGGCCCCCGGTGGCGTTGGTGTCCATCACGGTGTCCCAGGTGTCGAGGTCCACCTGCTCGGCGTCGAGATCCGTGCGGAAGTCGGTCCACGCGGCGTTGTGGTCGAGCAGGTCGACGCCACCGAAGTGCTCGGCCGTGCGGGCCACAGCCTCGGCCACGGCCGCGCCGTCCGAGACGTCGCAGTCCAGGCCCAGGGCGTCGTGCCCATCGGCCACGAGCTCCTCGGCCAGCGCCCGGGCGCCCTCCCCGTCACGGTCGGTGACGGCGACCCGGGCGCCGAGGCGGCACAGGTGGCGGACGGTGGCGGCACCGATGCCGCGGGCGGCCCCGGACACCAGCGCCACCTTGCCGTCGAGGGTCCCGCTGACGTCGGACGGGGGTTCGGGGGATGGACTCATGGCAGCAACGTAGCCAACCGGCGGGCCGGGTGGCCCGGTCCGCCGGTGCCTCCCGGGACGGCCCGTCTCCCGGTCCGGTACCGTGACCCCGGGCGGATCCGTATCCGACCCGACACCGCCCGACACCTCCGGAGGACCACCAGTGACCGATCGGCTCGCCGCGCTCCACGATTCCGTCGACCACCTCGCCGAGCTGGTGTCCGGGCTCGGTCCGGACCAGTTGACGGCTTCCGCCTACCCCACCGAGTGGACCGTCGCCGACACGTTGTCCCACATGGGGTCCGGGGCGGTCATCCTCCGCCGCCGGCTCGACGACATCCTGGCCGGGGTGGAGACCCCCGACGACGCCGCGCCGTCGGTCTGGGACGAGTGGAACGCCAAGTCGCCGGTCGACCAGGCGGCGGACGCCCTCGTGACCGACCGGGCTCTGCTGGAGCGACTCGAGGGCCTGTCCTCCGCCGATCGGGAACGGTTCGAGTTCTCCCTCGGGCCCCGGACGTTCGACTTCGACGGCTTCGTCCAGTTACGGCTCAACGAGCACGCGCTGCACACCTGGGACATCGAGGTCGGGCTCGATCCCGTGGCCACGGTCACTGCCGGCTCGACGGTCTACGTCGTCGACAACCTGGAGATGTGGGCCTCGTTCACCTCCAAGCCGACCGGATCCGAGCGGACGGTCACCGTCGAGACCTCCGATCCGTCACGGAGCTTCACCGTCACGCTGGGGGCCGACCAGGTGACCCTGGCCGAGGGGGAGACGTCGGCCGCGGTCGACGTGGCGCTCCCGGCCGAGGCGTTCGTCCGCCTGGTCTACGGGCGGCTGGACCCGGCCCACACGCCCGAGGTGCGGGACGACGGGTCCGCACTCGACGACTTGCGGCGGGCTTTCCCCGGCGCCTGACGGGCGCAGGCGGGGTGCGGGCCCCGTGTGGTCCGGGCCCCGTGTGGTCCGGTGCGGTCCCGTCAGTCAGCCGGCGTCGTGCCCGGGGTGAGCGCGGCCAGTTCCGTGGTGGCCGGCGCCCGGGTGAAGAGCTGCTCGACCGTGGCGGCATCGACCGGTCGTGAGAAGAGGAAGCCCTGTCCGTGGTCGCACCGCTCGGAGCGGAGCCCGTCGATCTGGACCGACTCCTCGATGCCCTCGGCGAGCGTGACGAGCCCCAGGGTGCGCCCCAGCTCGACCAGGGTGTGGATGAAGGCGGCGGCGTCGGGCGAGCCGGACATCTCCGCGACGAAGCTGCGGTCGATCTTCAACACGTCCACCGGGAATTGCCGGAGGTAGGCGAGCGACGAGTAGCCCGTACCGAAGTCGTCGATGGCGATGCGTACCCCGAGCGCCTTCAGGCGCTGCAGCCGGTCGACGGTGGCACGGGCGTCCTTCATCAGGACGGATTCGGTGATCTCGACGACGAGGGACGCGGCGGGCAACCGGTGGGCCTGCAGCGCGGCGCGGACATCGTCGACGAAGCCGTCGGACTCCATCTGGCGCATCGACACGTTGACCGACATGGACAGGTCGTGTCCGGCGCGTCGCCACCGGGCGAGTTGGGCGCAGGCCTCGTCGAGTACCCAGCGGCCGACGTCCACGATCAGTCCGCTGTCCTCGAGTGCCGGGATGAACTGGTCGGGCGAGATCATCCCCTTGAGCGGGTGGTTCCACCGGATGAGGGCCTCGACCCCGTTGACGCGGAGGTCACCCAGATCGACGATGGGCTGGTAGAGCAGGGTGAACTCCTGGTGGGCCAGCGCCGCGTCGAGTTCGGTGCGCAGGGCGAGCCGGTCGTTGGCCGCCAGCTGCATGGCCTCCTCGAAGACGATGGCGGTGTCGCGCCCGGCCCCCTTGGCCCGGTAGAGCGCGATGTCGGCGTCCCGCAACAGGTCCTGGGCCGTCTGCCGGTCGCCCACGGCGATACCGACGCTGGCCGACACGGTGATGGGGATGGACTCGAAGCCCTCGACGAAGAACGCGGGCTTGAGCACGCCCCGGATGCGTTCGGCGATGGCCGCCGGTCCCGAGGCCAGCGAGATCCCTTCGGCCAGCACGACGAACTCGTCCCCCCCGAGTCGCCCGACGGTGTCGCTGGTGCGCAGGAGGCCCACCAGTCGGCTGGCCACCGCCTGGAGGAGACGGTCACCGGCCTCGTGACCGAGGGAGTCGTTGGCGTCCTTGAAGTTGTCGAGGTCCACGAAGAAGGCGGCGACCGGGTCACCGTTGCGGCGTGCCCGTACCAGCATCTGGTCGGCGCGGTCGAGGATGAGCTGACGGTTGGCCAAACCGGTCAGGGGATCGTGCAGCGCCCGGTGGGACAGGAGCTCCTCGAACTTCTTGCGCTCGGTGATGTCCCGGACGTTGGTCACGTAGCCGGCCACGGACGGGCGGTCGAGCTGGTTGGAGATGACCGCCTCCACGTGACGGGTGGTGCCGTCGGGACGGAGCATCCGGAATTCGAGTACGGCGGTGGTGGGCCGGGCGTGGAACTCGTCCCCCAGGCGCTGGTGCAGGTACTGGCGGTCGTCGAGGTGGACGTAGTCGGTGGCCCGCCGGCCGGCGAGTTCGTCGGGCCGGTAACCGAGCAGCTCCTCGACGGCCGGCGAGAGATAGCTGAAGATCCCCTGGGCGTCGATGATCATCGTGACGTCCGACGAGTGCTGGATCAGCGACCGGAAGCGGTCCTCGCTGAGGCGGACGGCGGCGTCGGCCTCCTCCTTCTGCTCCGTGGTGGCCCCGGCCATGCGGATCACGAAGAGGAGCACGAATGCGCCCATGACCGTGATGGCGGCCGCGTGGCCGAGGGGGAGCATGGACGGGAACCACCCCCGCCAGATGAACGCCTGACCGATGGCCATGCTGGCGAGGCTCCACGCGATCACCGACGTCCACGCCCGGGACCCGCACTTGGCGATGACCTCGAGGGCGATGAAGGCGTAGGCACCCCACAGCACGGGGCCCCACCCGGTCAGGTAGATGACGACGGTCACCGCCGTCACCTGGACGGCCACCCGCAGGTTCAACCGGGCCGCGGTCATCGAACGCTCGTAGAGCCGGTCGACCACGAAGTTGGCGATGGGGATGGCGATGAACAGGGCGAGCCAGACCCAGGGTGACACCCGGTACACGTAGTGGAAGTGCATCAGGACCAGGATGGCCACGAAGGCGAGCGGTCCCATGAGGTAGGCGATGAGCTCGGGAGCCATCCGCAGCCGGGCGCGGGCGTCCCGTCGCCCGCCCGCCTTCCCCGACCCGTCGTCCGCCTGCGGGACGCTCGCCAACGCTCTCATGGCCCCCTGGTCACCTCCGCCCGTCTGTTCCCGGTCTTTCTGTGTCGGCCCGCGGCGCACCCAACTTGAGTGTCCCGGGGTCGGTCACGCAACGGGGGTTGCAGGTGAACCTGCAGGTCGGGACCGTGCTGGCCCCGAAGGTACGTGGCTAGCGGCGGTGGACGATCCCGCGCACGTAGGCGGCCTGGCCTACGTGTTGGAGGTCGTCGGCGATCACGCTCACCAGTCGTACCTGGACGGTGACGGGCGGGTCCCAGCGGGTGTCGACGACGCGGTCGAGCTCCTCCCCGGACACGCTGCGCAGGTAGGCCAGCGTCGTGTCGTGGACGTCCTCGAAGTAGTCGAGCAGCAGCGAGGCGGGAGCCACGACGAGGTCCACCTGGTCGGGGTCGTGCCCGTAGCCCGTGTCGCCCGGGTCGAGCGGCAGGGCGAACCGGTCGACCCACCCGCCGGCGATCCAGCGCTGCTCCTCACCCCGCAGGCCGGCCACGTGGTCGTCCTGGATGCGGGTGAGGTGCCACACCAGCCAGGCGATGGAGTTCGACTCGGCGTCGGGTCGGTACGTCAGCTCCTCGAGGGTCAGCCCGTTGGTCGCCGGGTGTACCCCGTCGCGGATCCGCTCGAAGGCGTCGATCAAGAGGTCGGTGCTGGCCATGGGTTCACTCCCGTTCGGATCCATCGCTGCCCTGGGGCCGCCGGAGCGGCGACCGGTCGGGTCGTCCGTACTCCAGCATGGCCCCTGGGCGGATCCGGTGCAGCGGCCGGGCGGCGCTGCACCCGGAGCCCTCAGGCGGCGTGGGCCGCGAGATTGGCGTCGGCACCGCCCGCGGCATCCCCCGCCGTCGCCAGGGCGACGGCGAGGACTTCTCCGACCCGGGCGGCCAGATGGAACGTCATCTGGTCCCGCACCGCCTCGGGCACGTCCTCCAGGTCCGGACCGTTCCGCTCCGGCAGGACGACCGTGGTCAGTCCGGCCCGGTGGGCGGCCAGCACCTTCTGGCGGACGCCGCCGATCGGCAGCACCCGGCCCTGCAGGGTCACCTCGCCCGTCATGCCCACGACAGGGGACACCGGCCGGTCGGTCAACAGGCTGACCAGGGCCGTGGTCATCGTGACACCGGCCGAGGGACCGTCCTTCGGGATGGCACCGGCCGGGACGTGGACGTGGAACCGCTTGCCCACGAAGGCCTCGGGTGCGATGCCCAACTCGGGCGCGTGGGACCGCACGAAGGAGAGGGCGATCTCCGCCGACTCCCGCATGACGTCACCGAGCTGTCCGGTGATGGTGAGGCCCTCGGGCCCGTCCATGACCGTGACCTCGACCGAAAGTACGTCGCCCCCGGCACCCGTGACGGCGAGCCCGGTGGCCACTCCCGGCACCGACGTACGTTCCGCGGACTCGAAGAAGTAGCGGGGGCGCCCGAGCCAGCCGCGCACGTCACCCTCGTCCACCACGAGCGGTCCCTGGGCGTCGGCGTCGCGGCCGGCCACCTGACCCGCCACCTTGCGGAGCAGTTTCCCGAGCTCCCGCTCGAGTGACCGCACACCGGCCTCCCGGGTGTACTCGGCGACCACGATCCGCAGGGCGGCGTCGGTGATCTCCACGTCGGCCTCCGTCAGGGCGTTGCGCTCGAGCTGGCGCGCGACCAGGTGGTTGCGGGCGATCGCCACCTTCTCGTCTTCGGTGTACCCGTCGAGTCGGATGACCTCCATCCGGTCGAGAAGCGGACCGGGAATGGTGTCGATGACGTTGGCCGTGGCCAGGAAGAGCACTTTGGACAGGTCGAGCTCTACCTCCAGGTAGTGGTCCCGGAACGTGTGGTTCTGGGCCGGGTCGAGGACCTCGAGCAGCGCGGAGGCCGGATCGCCGCGGTAGTCGGCGCCGATCTTGTCGACCTCGTCGAGCAGGACGACGGGGTTCATCGAGCCCGCTTCGCGCAGGGCCCGCACCAGGCGTCCGGGCTGGGCGCCGACATAGGTGCGGCGGTGGCCGCGGATCTCGGCCTCGTCACGGACGCCGCCGAGGGCCACCCGGACGAACGACCGCCCGAGGGTCCGGGCCACCGACTCGCCGAGGGACGTCTTGCCGACCCCCGGGGGACCGACGAGGGCCAGGATGGCTCCGGCGCCACGGCCGCCGACCGGGGCCAGACCGCGCTCCAGCTGCAGCTTGCGCACCGCGAGCTGCTCGAGGATGCGGTCCTTCACGTCACGCAGACCGTCGTGGTCCGCGTCGAGGATCCGGGCGGCCTCGTCCAGGTCGATCCGGTCCTCCGACTCGACGCCCCAGGGCAGTTCGAGGACGGTGTCGAGCCACGTGCGGATCCACCCACCCTCGGGGCTCTGGTCCGACGTGCGCTCCAGCTTGCCGATCTCGCGGTCGACGGCGGTGCGGACGTGGTCGGGCAGATCGGCGGCTGCGACCCGCGACCGGTAGTCGTCGGGATTGGTGCCGTCGTCATCGCCGGTCTCGCCCAGCTCCTTGCGGATCGACTCGAGCTGGCGCCGCAGCAGGAACTCCCGCTGGGTCTTCTCCATGCCCTCTTCGACGTCGGTCTTGATGCGCTCACGCAGGGTCAGGTCCGCCAGCACCTCGCGGGCCCAGGCCAGCACGGTGCGCAGACGCTCCACGACCTCGACCGTCTCCAGCACCGTGACCTTCTGGGCGAGCGTCAGGTCGGGGGAGTAGCCCGCCAGGTCGGCGATCCGACCGGGTTCGGACACTTCGGGCAGGCGCTCCGCCATGCGTCCGGCACCCCGTGACACCAGGATGTTCTCGACCACGGCGCGGTACTCGCGGGCGAGCTCCACGGCCTCGTCGCGGACGGCCTGGTTCTGGAGGGATCCGTCGTCGACCGGCTCGACCTCGACCCACAGGGCCTGGCCGGTACCCGGGACGGCCGTCCCGAGCCGCGCCCGCTCGACCCCGCGGATGGCCACCGCCGCCATGCCACCGGGGAGCTCGCCACGCTCGGCCACCTCGGCGATGACGCCGACCGACGCGTACCGACCGTCGATGAAGGGCACGATCACCAGGGTCCCACCGGCGGCCTCGGCCGCCTCGACGGCGGCGATCGCCTCGCTCGACTCGAGCGCGAGGGTGAACACCATCCCCGGGAGCAGTACGCCCGATGTCAGGGGCAGCAGTGGCAGGTTCTCGTACTCGGTGTCCATCAGTCCTCCGGTGGGTCCTCCGGTGTGCATCACGCCGGGACCCTTGCAACGTCGCCCAGGGGGAAACATTCCCGAACACGCGTTCGCCCTGGACAGGGCCATGGTCCGGGCCCCCCGGCCGTCCCGGCCCCGGCCGTCGACCGGTACGTTTGGTGCAGGCGTCCGACGTACGGAGGTACACCATGGCGAGCGAGACCTGCACCCACATGGACACGGTGGAGGACGTGACCCCCTCGAGCACCGGCTGCGAAGACTGCCTGCGCACCGGGGGACAGTGGGTCCACCTGCGGCTGTGCATGCACTGCGGGCACGTGGGGTGCTGCGACAACTCCCCCCATCGCCACGCCACCGCCCACTGGCACGAGCACCGGGACCACGCCATCATCCGGTCCTACGAACCGGGTGAGGACTGGTGGTGGTGCTACCCCGACGAGCTGTTCTTCGAGGTCGAGGGCGCTCCTCCCTCGCCGTCCCACCCCTGACGGATCGGGCGCGCCCCGGCCACCGCGTCCCGGGATGCGTGCACCCGGGACCGGCCGGGCTCCGTGCGCCGTAGGATCGCCACGCCCCCACGAGCCGACCCGAGGAACCCCCCCATGACCTACTGCCTGGCCATCCGACTCCAGGAGGGACTCGTCTTCCTGGGCGATTCCCGGACCAACGCCGGCGTGGACAACGTCAGCACCTACCGCAAGGTGCACCTCTTCCAGCCGACACCCGAGCGCCTCTTCGTGCTCGAATCGGCCGGCAACCTGGCGACGACCCAGGAGGTGCTCGACCGGATCGAGCGGGACCTGCACGACCCGGGCGCGAGCGAGAGCCTGGCCACGGTCACCCATCTGTTCGAGGCGGCACTGTACATCGGTCGGCTGAGCCGGGAGGTGGCGGCGAGCCATCACGAAGCCCTGGCCACGGTGGGTGCCGACGGCACGGCCACCTTCCTGCTGGGCGGCGAGATCCACGGGGATGCGCCCGACATCCTCCTCATCTACCCCGAGGGCAACTACATCCGGGCCTCGGACGACCGTCCGTTCCTCCAGATCGGGGAGAGCAAGTACGGCAAGTTCACCCTCGAGCTCGGTGTGGCCTCCCACGTCCAGCTGGCGACGGCCGCCAAGCTGGCCCTGACCTCCATGGTCAGCACCGCCGGAGCCAACCTGTCGGTCGGCCCGCCCTACGACCTGGTGATCTACCGGGCCGGGTCCTTCGAACCGTTCGAGGCCCGGATCAACGCCGACTCACCGTTCCTGGCGCGCCTGGAGGCGGTGTGGGCCAAGCACCTCTCGGACGCCATCGCCGAACTGCCGGCCATCCAGGAAGGCGATCTGGAAGTATGACCGTCCCGGCGGTGGCGGCCGCCTCCGACGGAGGCCCCTTCGACCCCATCGGCCAGATGCTGAACCGGATCCGATCCGAATTCGCCGACGACCACGGCGGCGAGGTGGCTGACTACATCCCCCAGCTGGCGACCGCGGATCCGGGGGTCTTCGGTCTGGCGTTGGCCGGTGTGTCGGGTTCGGTCTACGAGGCGGGGGAGAGCACCGCGCCCTTCACCATCCAGTCGATCTCCAAGCCGTTCGTCTACGCGCTGGCGTTGGCCGACGTGGGGGTCGACGAGGTGCTGCGCCGTGTCGGCGTCGAGCCGAGCGGTGAGGCCTTCAACGCCATCAGCCTGGAGCCGACCACCGGACGACCCGACAACCCGCTGATCAACGCCGGCGCCATCCTGACGTCGTCGCTGGTGTCCGGCTCGGGACCCGGGGAGCGGTTCGACCGCATCCTCGACCAGCTGTCGCGGTGTGCCGGACGGACCCTCGACGTCGACGAGGAGGTGTTCCGGTCCGAGCACGACACGGGGGACCGGAACCGGGCGCTCGCCCACCTGATGCGCTCGGCCGGGTCGCTGGCGATCGGGGTCGAGGAGGCCGTCGACGTCTATTTCCGGCAGTGCTCCGTCCTGGTCAGCGCCGTCGACCTGGCGGTCATGGGCGCCACGCTCGCCAACGGTGGCGTGAACCCGAGGACCGGGGCGGTGGCCATGGACCAGGAGATCGCCGAGCGGGTGCTGACCGTCATGGCGACGTGCGGGATGTACGACTTCTCGGGGGAGTGGCTGTTCCGGGTCGGACTGCCGGCCAAGTCCGGAGTCTCGGGTGGTCTGGTCGCGGTCAGTCCCTCACAGTTCGGGATCGGCATGCACAGTCCGCGCCTCGACTCCCGGGGGAACAGCGTGCGGGGTGTCGAGGCCAGTCGGGCGATCTCGGAGCGCTTCTCGCTCCACGTCATGCACCAGGTGGCACGCAGCGGCCCGTCCTTCGTCCGGGTCACGGCCGACGGCTCCGAGCGGCCGGTCGGCCCTCCACCGGAGGGCAGCGGTCCCGACGACGACGTCCGGCTCCTGTCGATGCAGGGCTACATCGAGTTCGCCACGGCCGAGCAGGCCCTGCTGATCGTGCGGCTCCACGTCGACGACACCGATGCCCCTTCGGCCGTCGTGGTCGAGCTCGATCACGTGACGGGCTGCCACCCGGTGGCCGCCGTGCTCCTCGACGCCACCATCGACGAGGTCATGCGCC
>Ga0302154_10002810_pt1 | contig 13044 bp, 10 predicted proteins | sample I_Bog_N2_3_FD_193507 | JGI IMG/M metagenome (GOLD analysis project Ga0302154, IMG submission 193507) | Peat permafrost microbial communities from Stordalen Mire near Abisko, Sweden - I_Bog_N2_3 | ecosystem: Environmental > Terrestrial > Soil > Wetlands > Peat | place: Sweden: Abisko, Stordalen...
TTGAAAGCCGGACCGTGGGTTCGGCGCGCTCGCTTCGTCATCTTCTCTCCTGATCCGCGGCATCATCGCCGCTCTCAGGCAGAAATTCCACTTATCGACATGTCCGAATTTGGCCAGCCACCTCTGTGCATCGGCAGCACGCCGATATGGACGCTGTTGTGGGTGTAGTGCGGCTCGGTCGTTGGCTCGCCGGTCGCGGCGGATTCGTCCAGCGGCCCGCTGGGCGCGCCAGCGGCGGTTTCGCCGGCGACCGGGGCCGGCTGCCCGACTTCCGGTTCCGCGGTATGAGCCAGACGGGCGGCGAGCCGGACGCCCGCCGGGCCGCGAATCTCGGCCAGCAGCTTCTGGGTTTCCTGAGACGGCACCGCATCCATCAGGTCGGCGAGCACGCTTCGGCAGCGGTCGTACGCCTGGATTGCCATGCCTTTCTCGCCGCGCGAGGCGTGGATGCCCATCAGCGTCCGCCAGGCGCCTTCATGCGCCCGGTCGATCTGCAGCAGACGTTGCGCGGCCAGGATCGCCGCCTCCGGTTCGGTCTGCTCGCGTAGCAGCGCCTCGGCCAGCGTGCGGGCATGGTCCCGCAAGCGCTCACGCTCGGCGGCGAGCCAGGCATCGAACGCGGGATCGATCCCTTCGAGCCCCTCCAACAGATCGCCGTCCAGCAGCGACAGTGAGCCGTGCTGGTCGGTCGTCGAGCCCATTACCTCATGTACATCGACCCAGACGGCGCCGGGCTTCAAAGAGATATGGTCACGGGTAACCTGCAGGATCTCGCCCTCGGCTGGAGCCAGCGCCACCAGCAAGCGATGGATCTCCTGACGCAGTGAGGCGCGCGCTTGCTCCTCTGGCCGGCGGCTCCACAGCAGGTCGGCCAGCCGGCCGCGCAGCGCCGGCCGCGGTGCCGACAGGGCGAGGATCGCGAGCAACGCCCGCGTCTTGCGCCCGGGTGGCAGCACATTCTCGCTGTTGAAACTTCTCGCCTCCATCTGCCCGATCAGGCGAAGCCTCACGATCATCTGCCCAGCCTCGCGCGTTGGGGGCAGCGGTGCGGAAACAACTCCGAGACGGCTATCGACGTCCTCTTCGATTTGCATGGATTGCATAAGAAGCTCCATGAGCTTGCCCAACTTTGCCGGCGATGATCGAACCTCCAGTGCTGGTTGGACTGCGGTTGCTGCGGAGAGTCGGAGGAAGCTTATGCCGGCGGCGATAAGTCTGGAGGCTACCAACCGATTCGGTGGCACTAACAGGCCCGGAATCTACCTATTATTCCGGCGCGAGATCAGCGAAACTCGTCCAAAACGTAGACATCACTCCAATCTTTGAGAGGGATGTGCTCATACGGCGCCAGATAGCCTTACCGAAACGGAGCTCGCCCACCATCCTGCGGCGCGAGAACTGTCGCCAGGACAGCAAGCGCACCGCTCTGCAATCTCTCGCACTGGCCGAACGTCGAAGGTCTGCACGCGCGGGCCGCTGCGCTCGGTATCGCGCGCAAGATCCGCCTTGATGCATTACTCGGACCCAAGGAAACCGCTGTCACGATCGCGTGCTGGGGCTCGTCGTCAGCCGTATCCTCGATCCCACATCCTAACGCCGCACGCGGTCAGAAGTCCGTGTTGCCGATGCCACCGCCAGCCCCGCTGGCTGGAGCCGCCTTCTCGGCGACCATCGCCTCGGTGGTTATCAGCAATGACCCGACCGATGCGGCGTGCTGGAGAGCGGTCCTGACTACCTTGGTTGGGTCGATAATGCCAGATTTCACCAGATCCTTGAACTCGCCGCCTTGCGCATCGAAGCCGTAGCTGTAGTCTTCCTTCTCCAGCACCTTGCCGGAGATCACGGCACCGTCTTCGCCGGCGTTCTCGGCGATCTGCTTCAGTGGCATAAGAACTGCTTTGCGCACAACCTCGATGCCGAAGCTTTGGTCGTCGTTCTCCGCCTTCAGCTTGGATAGAATCAGCGAGGCACGCGCGAGTGCCACGCCGCCACCCGGCACGATGCCCTCCTCGACCGCCGCACGGGTCGCATGCAGCGCGTCGTCGACGCGGTCCTTGCGCTCCTTCACCTCGACCTCGGTCGAGCCGCCGACGCGGATCACCGCGACGCCGCCGGCTAGCTTCGCCAGCCGCTCTTGCAGTTTCTCGCGGTCGTAGTCCGACGTGGTCTCCTCGACTTGCGCCCGGATCTGCGCCACCCGCCCCTTGATGTCGCCCTTCTTGCCGGCACCTTCGACGATCGTGGTGGTCTCCTTCTCGATCAACACCTTCTTCGCCGTACCGAGCATTGCCAGCGTGACCGTCTCCAGCTTGATGCCGAGGTCCTTGCTGATCACCTGGCCACCGGTCAGGATAGCAAGATCCTCCAACATCGCCTTGCGGCGATCGCCGAAGCCAGGCGCCTTGACCGCCGCGACCTTCAACCCGCCGCGCAGTTTGTTCACCACCAGCGTGGGGAGTGCCTCGCCATCGACGTCCTCGGCGATGATCAACAGCGGGCGGCCAGATTGCACCACTGCTTCCAGTAGCGGCAGGATCGGCTGCAGGCCGGACAGTTTCTTCTCGTGGATCAGGATATACGGCTGATCGAGATCAGCGACCATTTTCTCCGGATTGGTGACGAAATACGGCGAGGCATAACCGCGATCGAACTGCATGCCCTCAACGACGTCGAGTTCGGTCTGCACGCCCTTGGCTTCCTCGACCGTGATCACGCCCTCGTTGCCGACCTTTTGCATCGCCTCGGCGATCATCTTGCCGATCTCGGTCTCGCCGTTGGCGGAGATCGTGCCGACCTGCGCAATCTCGTCTTGGGTCGTAACTTTCTTGGAGCGCCTGCTCAGTTCGTCCACCAAAGCGTGCACAGCCTTGTCGATTCCGCGCTTGAGGTCCATCGGATTCATGCCTGCCGAGACCGCCTTCGCGCCCTCCCGCACGATGGCCTGCGCCAGAACAATTGCCGTCGTCGTACCGTCGCCCGCGATGTCGTTGGTCTTGCTGGCGACCTCACGCACCAACTGCGCGCCCATGTTCTCGAACTTGTCGGACAGCTCGATTTCCTTGGCGACGGTGACGCCGTCCTTGGTGATTCGCGGCGCACCGTAGCTCTTGTCGAGCACAACGTTGCGGCCCTTTGGACCCAGCGTCACCTTCACCGCGTCGGACAAAATATCCACGCCGCGCAGCATGTGCGCGCGAGCGTCGGTGCCAAACCGTACGTCCTTGGCTGCCATTGTCAGTGTTCCTTGTTCGTGAACGTCGTCGCGAAGCGCGAAGGCGCCTCAAGCAGGCTTCTGCTTAGCCGCGCCTTCGATGATGCCCATGATGTCTGACTCTTTCATGATCAGCAGCTCTTCGCCGTCGAGCTTGACCTCGGTGCCGGACCACTTGCCGAACAGGATGCGGTCGCCCGCCTTGACGTCCAGGGCGACGATCTGGCCCCGCTCATTGCGCGCGCCGGGGCCGACGGCGATGACTTCGCCTTCCATCGGCTTTTCCTGCGCCGTGTCGGGAATGATGATGCCGCCCGCGGTTTTTTCTTCGGCCGTCAGCCGGCGGACCACGACCCGGTCGTGCAGAGGGCGGAACTTCATCGCTTTATCTCCCGAATGGCAGCGCCTGTGCAAGGAACGATCCCCACCACCAGCGCCGAGCGGTTTCACGACCATCCACAGTCGATGGGCGCGATGCCCGGAAAGGCGTGGCGCGGTCGGGTTGAGTCAGTCTTTAAGCCGCATGTCGTATGATAAGCCCAAGACCGCAGCCGAATGCCAGCGCGGCAATCATGCTATTGTCGGGATTCTAGCCGACATGTGACAGCAATGCCCCGACACGTTCTCCGCTTGCCAGGTGTCGAACAGGGAAGCTGATTTCCGCGAGGGTGCCGCCGCCAGTCGTGGCGCGGTAGACAATCTCCGATTCGAGAAGCGCCGCGAGATCGGAGGCAATGCCATCATGCTGGTGCGCCCGATACTGCGGCCTGCCCCAACCATCGTCAGCCACAACCAATTGCGCTTGCGAGGGCTCGGTCCTGCTCAGCGTGACCGCGATACATCCGGAACTGCGGCAACCAAACGCGTGAAGCAGGGCGTTGACCACCAGTTCGGAAGTGGCGAGCACTATGGCCCTGACCTTCAGGGCGGGCATATCGACCGGCTCGATCCAAGTTCTCATGTGGATATGCCCGACGACGGGGCCGAACAGCTGAATCAAATTGCGAACCGTTGTCCGAAGTGCGCCCGCGCAGGGCAGCGCCTCCACGCCATCGCCTGCGTCCAGGGAGCGGAACATGGCCGCAAGCTCCGCCGCGAGTCTGTACTCGGTAACAGCGCCGAGCGGATATCGCATGCCCAAGGGCAATCTGTGCTCAAGCCCGCTGACCAGACGGACCATGCTGTATGCCCGGTGCATCGCTTCATTAGCCCAGAGCGGTTGAAGGTCCGCAAATTCATTGCACGACGGCAGTATTCGATCAAGAAGAGCACCAAGCACGGCTTGCCGCTGCATCGACATCGCACCCGCCAGACCCGCCATCAGCTCGATCCGGCAGGGCCGCCTCTGACCAGTATGGAGTTGACTGCCTTGGCTCACGTGAACCTCCAGCGCGGCGATGGCAGCGCCGCGCCTTGCTGTACAAAGGCGCGCGCCCGCCCGATTGGCGATCAACGCCTAAGTGTCCGATCATAGTGGGCAAGGCGCGTCGAAAAAGCTTCGGAATCTACTCATCCCCAACGCCGCTGACCGGCGCACCGCTCTGCCTGGTATCGGGACCGTCGCCGCATCTTGGCTCGGCATGGCCGCGATCGTCGGCAGGTTCAGCGCCCCGCCGACCGTCTCAGCCAGTCCAATCGGCATTGCGGCCGTCAGGCATCCAAGCGTCGAGGGCGGACGCCAATCGCCCGGCTCAGGTCGGCCTGGGCTGCGCCGAGCCCACGCGACAGGAGCCAGCCCGAGCGACACCAAAGCGTGATCAAAGACAAGTGGGCGGCGCAGGATCGCCGCCACAATCAACGTCAATGGCTGCCGCGCCGGCGCCAGCCTCGCGGCGATTCGAAGCTCAGACCCTACAGAGGGCTCGGGACGGCTTACCAAGTGGTAACCGGGTTACCGATGGATACGCGGCCTTGGTAGAATTGGAGACTGCCTAAGCGGTATTCGCTGGCATCGTTGGCTGGATATCGGAATCAACTGTTCCCGCGTCATCGGTATGCCAGGCAGCGGCCAGTGCCAATCTTGCCAGTGCCGGAAGCGATTTCGCCCCCGTTTTCTTCATGATCGAGGCGCGGTGGTTTTCCACCGTTCGCTGACTGATTCCGAGATCCGCGGCGATGTTCTTGCTGGGCGTGCCGGCGAGCACCAACTCCATGATCTGCCGCTGTCGCGGAGTCAAACCCGTGACATGGTTTGCCGCTTCCTCCCGCGCGTCTGCCAGCCTGCGAGAATCACGAGATTGCTCGATCGCGCGCTCGATGCTGGCAAGCAGTTCCCCTCGACCGAATGGCTTCTCGATAAAGTCCGAAGCGCCCGCCTTCATGGCCTCAACCGCGATCGTCACGTCGCTGCTGCCCGTTATCATGATTGCCGGAAGCCGGTCGCCCGTAAGCCGCTGTAGCAATTCAAGCCCGCTCATTCTCGGCAGGTAAGCGTCGATCAACAGGCATGCTCCTTTTCCGGGGCGGTAGTCTGCGAGGAATGCTTCGCAGGACGCATAGTCGGCGACGGTCCAGCCATCCTGCTCGAGCAGACTGCGAAGTCCCTCCCGCACGTTGGCGTCGTCGTCGACGACAAAAATGAGGGGTGCACCCGAAGCGCCTCCCGGTTCAGTCTGTGGAGGGCCGGCCTGCGATACCGGCAGCAGCCGTTGAATCACCTGGGTCAGCTCGCCCAGCTTCACCGGCTTGTTGAGCTGCACGCAGTTCTGCAGCGCGATCTCCCGCAAGGTAACCATCGAGATATCACCGGTCAGGATGATGACCGGGATCGCACGATGAAGTTTCCCCCTGACCTTGCCGATGAACTCGAGCCCGGTCAGGCCATGGGGAAGATTATAGTCCGCGATGATGAGGTCGGGTCGGATCGGACCCCGCGTGACCAGGTGTAGCGCGGCGACGCCGTCCGGCGCTGTTGCCGTGCGATGGCCATCCTCCTGGAGCACGAGGTCAAGCAGTCCACGCACTTCGGGATCGTTCTCGACCACCAGGATGACGCCCGAGCGCCGAACGGCGACAACGTCTTCGGTGCCGGGCCGCTGGCGTTCCGGCTCCGGTGCAATCTCGCTTGGTTTCAGCACGACCTCGATGGCGAACACCGACCCTTTGCCCGGACGCGAGCGGGCCCGCACCCGATGGCCCAGCAAATTCCCCAGACGCTGCACGATGGACAGGCCAAGACCGAGGCCACGGCTCCGCTCACGCGCGGCATTGTCGAGTTGATGATACTCCTCGAAGACCGCTTGCAGCTCCTCGTCGGGGATGCCGACGCCGGTATCCCAGACCTCGATGCTCAGCAAGCCACGGTGCCGCCGGCAACCAAGCAGCACTTTGCCGGCACTGGTGTATTTCAGTGCGTTCGACAGCAGGTTGCGGATCATCTGCTCCAGCAGCCGCGGATCGCTCTGTATCGAGAGGCTGCACGGCACCGCGCGCAGGACAAGCCCTTGCGCGCTCGCGTGATAGGTGAACTCATCCTTCAGCCGGCCGAGCAGATCGTTGATCGGGAAAGTTACCACCTCAGGGCGGACGGTGCCGGCCTCGATTTGGTTGATGTCGAGCAGCGCGTTCAGCATGCCGGTCACGGCGCCTAGCGTCTCGTCGAGCCGTGCGACCAACTGTTGTGCCCGCTCACCTTCGACGGTTGTCGCCAGCAGCCCCTGCAGCAGGGCCAGCGATTGCAGCGGCTGGCGGAGGTCATGGCTCGCGGCGGCGAGGAATCGCGACTTGGCGGCATTGGCCAGATCGGCCTGCCGCCTCGCCGCCGCGAGCGCGTCGGCCTCGTGCCGCCGCTCGGTGATATCGGCAAAGGTGATGACAACGCCGCCGACCCCGTTGTCCTGGGTTCGATACGGCAACACGCGCCGGCTGTACCAGGCGCCGTTCTGCCCTTCGATCTCCCGCTCGATCGGCCCGATGGTCTGCAGCACCGCCCTGGCCTCGGTCAGCAGCGCACCATCGGTTGCGAGCGAGGTCAGGTCGGCAAGCGGCCGCCCGACGTCGCTGGGGATGACATTGAACAGTGACTTGGTCGCTGGCGTGAAAAATCGGATGTTCAGGTCTTTATCGAGGAACAGCGTCGCAACGTCGGTGCTGTAGAGGACATTTTGCAGATCATTGGCGGTGGTTCGCTGCCGCTCCAGGGTCTCGTGGAGCTGGCTGTTGAGAGCAGTCAGTTCCTCGTTGAGCGATTGCAGTTCCTCCTTCGAGGTCAGCAGTTCCTCGTTCGTGGATTGGAATTCCTCGTTGACGGACAGGGCCTCTTCGTTGATCGCCTGCTGCTCTTCGCTGGAGATTTCGAGGCTGCGGATCGCCCCCTGCAATTCCACCCTCGTGGCGTCAAGTTCCAGCTCAAGCTCGGCCACCAGCGAAGCGTCCCGGGCCGTGGCGGAGCGACCCTGCTTTTCCTCCTGCGGCGGCGCGTCAACGAAGCAGATCAACAGCAGCTCTTCGCCGTCGCTCATCACCGGGCGCGCGTCGATGTTGAACGAAGCCGTGCCGCCACCGACGTTCGTCCGGCCGCCGGCGACCACAACGCGCGCGTTCTGTTGGGTGGCTTGTTGGATCGACGCCGCGAGTTTGGCGCGCAGCCCCTGGCGGGCAAGGGCGAGCAAATCATGCGTCGGATGACCCGGTGCCACGCGCAGATAGCGGTCCGTCGGTCCCAACGAATAGAGGCATTCGTGCCGGCGGTTGATCAACACCGCTGCCGGCGCATAGCTCTCCATGACCAGCCGCCGGCAAAGCTCGCCGAGCGCGGCTTGTCGCGACAGCGCCTGGCCTGGTCCAGGTCGTGGGTGGATTCGGCTGCCGTCACCGGTCATCGGGAATCCGGGATCTCCCGGCCGGGCGCGAACAATGTGCCGATACAGCCGCTCCGATTTGGCGATGGCTTCGAAGCGGCCTTCGGCTTCGCCGACCGTCTCCGAGCTGCCGAGCAGCAAAATGCCACCCTCGCGCAGGGCAAAATGGAACAGCGAGAGGATCTTGGCCTGTGCCTCCGGCGCCAGATAGATCAGCAGGTTCCGGCACGACACTAGGTCGAGACGGGAGAACGGGGGATCGGCCAGCACATCCTGCACGGTGAACACCACCGCCGCGCGCAGCTCGTCCAGAACTCGATAACCGTGGTCTTCACGCGAGAAGAAGCGTTCCAGTCGCGCCGGCGACACGTCGGCCGCGATCGTCTCGGGATAAAGCCCATCCCTGGCGCGCGCGACCGCATCTGGATCGACGTCGGAAGCGAACACCTGCAGCTTGGTGCTCAGCTTCGCCGCCACGATTGCCTCTCGGAACAGCATGGCCAGGGAATACGTCTCCTCCCCCGTGCTGCATCCCGCGACCCAGATGCGGATCGGGTGATCGGGCGAGTGGGTACGCACCAGCTCCGGAATGACCCGCTCCGCCAGCACATCAAACACCTGCGGATCGCGGAAGAAGCTGGTGACGTTGATGAGCAGGTCCTTGGCAAGCTGGTCGAGCTCGCCCGTGTCGCTCCGCAGGATGGCGATATACCGCTCCATGTGATCCGCGGTGACCCCGGCCAGCGCCATGCGCCGCTCGATGCGACGCTGCAGGGTTCCTGGCTTGTAGAACCTGAAATCGTGGGCGGTTTTCGCGCGCAAAAGGTCGATGATCTCGGGCAGCCAGGCCTTTGCCGCATCCGGCGGAAGGAAACCGCTTTCTGTCCTGCGCTGATGGTATTCGACCAGTGCTTCCGGGATCTTCGCCGCTGGCAGCACCAGATCGACCGCGCCGGTCAGGATCGCGCTACGCGGCATGCCGTCATACGCGGCCTCGCCAGGCTCCTGCGCGATCACCAGCCCGCCACTTTCCTTGACGGCTTTCAGCCCAAGGCTGCCATCGGCGCCCGTACCCGACAGGATCACGCAGATGGCGCGGGGGCCGCAGTTCTCCGCCAGCGAGTACAGCAGGAAGTCGAACGGCAGCCGCGCGCCGTGGCGCGCCTGCGGCTGCGACAGGTGCAAGGCGCCGTTGCTGACCGACAGATACGTGCCGGGGGGAATCACATAGACGTGATCCGGCTCGATCGGAACACCGTCGGTTGCCTGGAGCACCGCCATCGGGGTGTGACCGGCCAGCAGCTCCACCAACATGCTTTCGTGCGTCGGATCGAGATGCTGGACCACGATGAAAGCCATGCCGGTGCCGGGTTCCACAGCGCCCAGGAAGGTGCGGCAGGCATCGAGACCGCCCGCCGATGCACCGATTCCGACGATCGGGAACGCGCTATGTCTGCGCGGCGAGGCCGGGGCCGGTTGGGGGCGCCGGCTCGATCGCGGTCGAGCCATTTTGGCCTGGTGCGGGCGGCTATCTGCCATTCTTCGGCCGTATCTGATGAGTCTACGGATTGAGACCGCATCATTACCCTATCACAGCCCGATTACGGCGGCGAGACGGCCGGCCGATGAAGCGCGCGCCCGCAGCGTGGTCTGAGTAGTTTCCGACGCTGCACCTGGCGAGCTTCCTTCAGCTATAAACGTCCCATCGTCGGTCCCACCGGTGCTGCCGGTGTCCGCGGATCCCCGGTGGAGTTCCCCACCTGGAGGCGTTTCCTCCCCTAGACTGAGGCTCCGGCTCACGGGCCGGGGCCCCCCTTTCAGGGTGTCAGGACGTGACAAGGGAAATTGTTGGAGGCGATGGGCCAACCGATGGGAACGCTTCGCGTCCTCGTGGTGGAAGACGATGTTATGATCGCCACTCTGCTCGCTGAATTGCTCACGGACATGGGCCACGTCTGTTCGATAGAAAGCACCGAGGCCGGCGCGGTTGCCACCGCCGCGCGATGGCGACCGCAACTCATGATCGTCGATGTGAAGCTGGGCGCTGGCAGCGGCGTCGCCGCCGTCGAGGCAATCACCCGACACGAGCGCGCGCCCACTCCGCACGTGTTCATCAGCGCCGATATTTCCACGGTTGCGGCGGACAGGCCGGACGCGGTGGCCATTCAAAAGCCGTTTCGCGAGTCGGACTTGGTTCGGGCGATGCGCCGTGCGGTTGAGGGCTTGACTATCCATTGAGGTTTCCCGGCTCCCGGACGGCCGCTGACGTCGGACAGGTCGGGCTTGGCTGCAGGTGGATCATCGGCCTCAGGTCCCGCGAAGTTCGGTATCCGCGCGGCTTGGCCTTGGCTGCCTGGACCAGGCTGTTGATCCCTTCGAGGATATCCTTCGCGATGTGTGCGACCGGCCGATCGGGGCTCATCGCCGCGTATGAGGAAGAGGAGGGGTAGTGGCCGTCGGGTCGCAAGCCCGATCGCAGAGGTCGTCTTGATGTGCTGGATTTGAGTAATTTCCGAATCTGGACGCGACGATCTTTTGCCAGCTATACGTCACTGCGCTGGGTCACCGCTGTCCTGGTGATCGTACTGTGGAGCATCGGCCAGGCCATTGACTTCGTGCCCAAGGGACGCAGCGCACCGAATATATTTACCGACACATCGTTTCTGGTATGCTGGCCCGCTTGGTCTTGTTCGTGCGGCTGCCCAGCCGGAATGGATCGAGATTACGCTGTCGGGCGGCGTGTCAGCGCCCGTTGATTTGAAATTGGATGGCACTGCATTGCGACGAATCTCTGCAATCAAGCGAACATCCAGTGCCGAGAATGATGCGCGAAGCGCCAAAAAATTGCGTAGGAGGAGGTTACGACCAAGAAACCGCAACACAAACCAAAGGAGACCGGTTATGGCCACATGTAATTTTGACGTTCACGCGGCCGAGACGCTGATGGGTGTGGCGGAGCTGCATTGGCGGGCCGCGAGCAAAGCAGCTCGGGCAGCTCAGGCAGAGTACGATGCGGCGCGGCGTCTTTATGCCTCCGCCCGGAGTGATTACACGGCAGCCGGGCGCCATGCCGCCGCAGGGGTTTGTGCCGCCACTGGCGGAGGCGATTAGACTGTACCGCCCGTCCATAGTCGGCATCGGTAGCGCACCCAGCATAGCATAGTAGGATAACGCCTGCCGTCCAACGAATTAAGTCGGGTTGGAAGGCCCGACGCGCAAGAAAGGTCAAAAAATGCTTACCGTGACCGGTCGTATGAACCGACTACCTCCTTGTTCCACCTTTATGTTCGGCCCCCTTGACGAGGATGCCGTGGTTCCAGAGTCGGCCGTGCCTTTGGGCGAAGTAATTCTTGCCGCGCGGAAAGGCGGTCAGGCTTCGCCAACCGTCTCCCACATCCACCGGCATGATGGCCTGGCGGCTGGCGGGAAAGGCGCGTTCATGTTCGGTGTGCACCCGGAGCAGCCAGTCGCCGTGCCCCTGAATGAACTCGCCGTGGATGTCCTCGCTTCCGAACAGACCTGATACAGCGTGCCGGACGGGAAGGGACGCCGAGATCAGTCCGGCGTCCAGGAGCCGGGCGTTGACCCGCACGCAAGGGGGCCGTCGCCGTTCGCCAGAGGATGCGGCCAACGCGATCGGCATATTCCGCCGGTCGAGACCCCGAGAGCAGCAACTTCCCGAGACGGCGCCCCGCCGGGGCTCAAGCCCCCGCTTCCCCGACCGGGTCAACCTCGCGGCAATCCAGCCGCCGGACCAGAATTGGCGTCCACGCCGCCGCCTGATCGAGTGCCAGCGCACCGTCGCGCGCCCGTTCCAATCCGGCGATCAGCGTGCTGGAAACGGCCGCCCGGCAGCGCAACGTCCGCCCAGAATCCTCTCCGCCAATGGCCGGCAGGAAAGCCGTCAGCGGACTGCCGTCAGGCAGCTCGCCGAGCAGCCGGTCCAAGCGCGGAAGCGCGTCGGTGACCCGCCAGAGCGAGGGCGGCCGGGGCAGTAGGTTTCCGCAACGGCTTCCGGGACGCGCAGCGCGACCAGGCAGGCGCGCAGCAGTTCGGTGAGATCGCCAGCCCCGCCGCGGCCAAGGTGCAGCTCCGGCCGGCCGCGGGCAAACACGTCGCGGCCGAGCTGCGGCCGCCGTTCCAGCCAGTCGGCCGCGCTGCGCATTCGGGCGCGGTTGAGCAGTTGCTGGCGCAGTGCCTCGGCTTCCGCCTGCGCAGCCTTGGCCTCGCGGGAGTCGGGTGGCAGCAGCAGCCGCGACCACAGCTCAGTCAGCGTCGCCGCCATCACCGTCCAGACCGCCCAGTGACCGATCCGGGCGGTATCCCGGCCGGCGAGCGCCGCCTGCATGGCGGTCACGAATGCCTCGATCAGCGCGGCGATCGACAGTTTGGCCAGATCGAGTTTTTTGGCGCGCGCCAGCTCCAGCAGCCAGTCGAGCGGCCCGGCAAAGCCCTCGACCGACAGGACCGGCGCGGCATCCGACCGCGCCGCACGCGGCTTGTCTTCCCAGGCGGCGACCTCTTCCGCCGTCACCCGCGCCGCGGTTGCGCTGGCCACGGGATCGGTCATGGTACCACCTACGACGGCAGCGGCTCGAAGCGCAGCCTGGGCCAGCGCACCGCGAGCGCCGCCAGCGCCCGCCAGGCGTCCAGTCCGCCGACCAGAACGTCAGCTGCCACGCCGCCTCGCCCGGCGCCGGAGGCGAACATGGCGGCTCGCCGACGGCGGCCTGTTCGCTGACATGGCGCAGCGCCTGCGTCGTGCCCCAGTGTGCCCAGAGCCAGCCCAGCGCGTCCGGGTGATCCGGACCGAGCCACAGCACAGCCGCCGGCACCGGCAGCAGCGCGTGCAGGTCGAACGGGCAGGCCCGGCTGGTGCCGACGCGCGCAACCGCCAGATCGTGCCGTCGGCTGACGGCCTCGCGCAGGCGGCCGGCGACGATGCCGGCACCGGCGACGCTCAGCGTGCGTGGCTGCCGCGGCGGCGCGACCAGGAAGTTGAACATATCCTCCTCGATCCGATCGAGGTCGAGC
>Ga0302154_10002811_pt1 | contig 13036 bp, 13 predicted proteins | sample I_Bog_N2_3_FD_193507 | JGI IMG/M metagenome (GOLD analysis project Ga0302154, IMG submission 193507) | Peat permafrost microbial communities from Stordalen Mire near Abisko, Sweden - I_Bog_N2_3 | ecosystem: Environmental > Terrestrial > Soil > Wetlands > Peat | place: Sweden: Abisko, Stordalen...
AGATACAGCTATCCCGCGGTTTTGAGCGACACCGACCAGGGAAGGAATTTTGACTCGATAGGTGAGAGTTCATGGTTGTTTATCACGAAAATGTCCTGCCTACACCCTTTGGACCGGGAGTTAGTCAGATTTCCAGTGACTATCCACCTGGACGCTTCCGACATGGTTACGGGTCACTAGACACTGCTAGCTAGAAGCCAGCGACGGGGGATCATCAAGAGTTGCGCTTGCCGAAGCTATCGAGCGCTGAATCGACGTTCGCCGTCCGGCCCGCCGAAAGGCTCGATAGCTCCCAAGCCACGGCGGCTCGGGAGCCAAAAGTCACAGGCGGCAGCCTTGTCTCATGACGCGTTGCCGCGTCGGAACCAAGCGCCGGCGGCGCGGAACAGCTTCGTTAGGACATCATCGCTACCGGGTTGTGCCGACGTTCCTGGAACCGTCGTGCTTCCTGGCCCCCTGGAAACCGATGGCGCGGTCCGCTGCTCCGATACATTGGCTTCGCCGGCTAAATCGAATTCTCGCACCGGCTCCCTGTTCTGCTTGGCAGACGCCGCAGCGTCTGATGCCGCGACATTTTCTTGAGCGTGCGTCGTGGCCTCCGCGTTCTGCTCGGCGGACACCGTGGCTTCTGGTGCCGCGACATTCTCCTGGATGTCCGCCGCGGCTGCTGTTCTGACGTCCGCTGTCAACCCCTCGCCCACGTCGCGACCGTAATCAAGTGTTGCGGGGGGAGCGATATCGGCCGCTTCGGCCGCGATCTGCTCGGCCTCGGGACTATCCTGGACCGCATTGCCGAATCGTTGGCGGACTACGTGGGGTGCGACACCACTTTGTCCTTCGTCGGGTTCCAGTGTTATGGAGTTCAATACCCAATTAACACCAGGTGACGCAAATGTCAGATCGAGGGGGCTCGTCGGAACCTCAATGACAGCCTCCAAGATCGCGCATTCGCTGGCCTCAGCGGTAAGCAAAGGGAAATCTTCATTCGTGTCGCCAACCCCAAGCTGAAGAACGTGGTTCCCGAAGTCCTTATCCCCCATAATGAGACGAACAAGATATCTGCCAGGATCGACTGCTACTCTCAGCGTTGCAGGGCTTGTCCCGAGTACGAACCTCCCGAGCAGCCGATCGCTAAGGTTACGATCCCGAACCTGAAGCTGGCAGGCTGAAACCCAGCCGAAGCCACGCTCTGGGCTAAACGGGGTGGAAGCGTCTACCCCCACGTACCCTGCCTCTGGGTCGCCGTCGCCGAAGTCGAACTTCCAGGATGTCATCGCGGGTTTTTCCTTCAAAGATAATCGGGCCGGGCGGTACGACTTACGTTCAAGTCCCAGCGTCCCGATCCAAATAGGGCCACGGCCACGCGAAGGCCCGTATCTCCGCGGAGGGGCGTGGCCTCAGGGTTGAACTCATGTGAATGTTACCCCGGTCGCGTGCCCTACCGCAAGCCCGCCAGAACGACGCTGCTTGATGTCATTGCTTGGCAGCAAGAGTTCACCTCGCGTTCCTGCATTCGTCGCATGGGCGTCATGCCGGCATAACATTTCCAAGGGACATGCGGCCGGCCTTGCCTCGCTTGCCCCGAGGGATACCGCCAAAGGGCGCAGGGTCAGCCGAGCGTAAAGGTGGGAAGTCACCGCTCGCGCGGGGCGGCCGCGGCCGAAGGCCGTGACGTATCCGCCGAGATACGCGATCGCAATCGCGCGTCTTGTGGCCGACGCTGTCCCGCACCGGCCCTGTGCCGCCTATCGCCGCTATTTGCCCGGCATGATCGCCGCGCCGGCGCCGGAAGCCGGCCGGCCTGGGATCCGCATCGGTTGTGGGTTGCGGCGTGTCGGCAGTTCGGCGCAGTATGGGTGGTGGCGTACCCCCTACCGCGCTGCCACCAACTATATTAATGGGATTCGCTCACATGGTCATCGCCGATATCAGCGCCCCGCCCACCGCAACTGATATTACTTATTTGTACTTCGGCAATCTGTATCCTCACGAGCCACAATACAAGTCCGGCCTTTTCCACGGCCTTGCGCTCGTAGCGGAGTTTGACCGGGATATTGCTCACGATGCCCGCAAGGCGCTGCCTTTCTCCGACTGTAGCATCAAGGGCTTTCAATCCCAGGACGTTTTTGAACACATTGACTACAAAGGGGTTCCTCCAATCCTTGACGAGGTATATCGATGCCTGACGGTAGGAGGAATGTTCCGCCTGAGCCTGCCTGACTATAACTCTCCGCTCCTCAGCAGCCGGTCGGTCTACGATTCGCGCGGGAGAGTACTGTGCGATCTCGTAATGGGTGGCCGGGTCGCATGCGAGCTGAATGAGGAAATCAAGGTCTCCTTTGGTGGCGGGGGTGGTGCCCACCTGTGGTTTCCGAGCTATACCAAGGTGCTTCAGCTAATCGTGGCGTCGGAACTCAGGAAATGCGCGTCGATCAAGTTTCACCAATTCTGGGTGGATGCCTACGATTTCGTCTGCGAGCCATTCGACCAAAGTGTTATGCCGGTCCACAGAACGCCGCCCGGGGACATGCGGGCCGGCGGCAAGCCGATCTCGATCGTCGCGGATTTTGTGAAGTGACCCTGATGCTGCCTCCTGACGCTGAGGAGGGGGTCTTATTGTGCCGTCAACCGAAGAACTTTCTTAAGACATCGCTAACCGGAATAAATATAATGACTTATAAAGAGAATAGCCCAGGCACGGTTATGGAGCTTGTCCAAAAATGTACCGATCTTGTCGCATCCGGTAACATTGATACAGCCCGGTTGGAAGCGTCTAAGCTTGAAGAAGTTGTTCCACCAAATATAGACGTCTGGAGAAAAATATACGGCCTGTTTACTAATATTGGCGACTTTACTCGGGCCCATATTTTTACGGAGCGGATGGTCGGGCGCGAAGTTCCCGAAGTGCATCTGGCGGCGGCAACCTACTGGGCCCGTAGCCCCAATAATTGGCCACTGGCACGGGAGGCGCTAAAAAAGGCGTTAGCCGGAACACTACCTGATGATGCCTCTTTTTGGCAGGAAGTGGTGTGCGTTCAATACAGGCTAGAGGACTACGATGGTGTCGTACGGTCTGCACCGATCGCCTTGCGGCTGGATCCAGCCAGGTTCGACATCCACGAGTTCTATCTTGTTTCCCTATCGAAGCTTGGCATGATTCGGGATGCTCGGCGTCAGGCTGAAGTATGCGTTAAATATGCGGGCGACGATCCTGTAAGACTTGCCTCATTATCATTGATTTGCGCAGAGATAAAACACAAACGGCTCGCGCAAGCGTGTTGTTCGGAAGCGGAAAAAGTTACTGTCGAGCCGAATTATTTGGTACATTTTAGGTTACTTCAGGCCAAAATAGTCATGCACGATCATAATGGATCACTCCAGCATTTGTCCTATCTTGCGGACGACACAAAGAACGATTGGATTTGGAAAAAACTGTACGATTCAGCCGTCCAGCATTCAGACTTTAAGCTCGCCGTTATTGCGGGAGAGCGCCTAATGAGACTTAGGGATGCGCCGCCGGATCTGGCAGATCACCTCGTTAAACTTCGTAAAGCGGCGGCTTCCGCCTCCCGCTGGAAATTGCCGTAGCGCTCGCAGTTCTCCCCAGGGAGACGTTCAGCGTCCCACCAGAGACGACGGTCGCGTTGTTAAGACTTCACCGCAATCGCGCCTCCAGGATGTCATTCTGTTGGGTTCCCAACCAGGACCATAGGCGCCACGGCCCCCCGCACCACATCCGCGCCGCGGCCCGCGGCACGCAAGTGGTCTATGCCGGTCGAAGTGGAGTTACGAATTTACGTCGAACGACGCACTCAGGCCGGCGAGTTCTTCGGCGCGGCCCGATCGGTCACTGGAAATGCGTCTGTTTCGTTTGCATTCCCAGAGCGGCCGGCTATAACTGAATCATGGTTTCCCTGAAGGCCACAGCAAAGCCGCAGCCAATGTGACGATATCATATCACTTTAGGCCGAGCGGACGGGTTCTCATCCACCTTCCGCGTCCCGCTTGGCAAAAACACGATTAACCCAGGATGCCATTCGAGGGTAACGCGCTTGGAACTCACGGAAGACTTGGCCCTCGAAACATTCGCGTCGCCCTTCATAGACGACGACCTGTTCGCGGCGCATCTCGGAGCCGGCAAGCAAGACCTGGAGGCCGTGCGCCTCTATCTCAGCCTGCCGGTCGCCGCTCGCCCGGATATCTCCTGGTTCTTCGATCGGGCCTACCAACTGGAGAAATACCCGGACCTCCTGGCCGCCGGCGTCGATCCGCTGATCCATTTCATGACCTGGGGCGTGTCGGAGCTGCGCGCGCCCCACCCGCTGATCGACATCCGCCACATACGTGAAACCGACCCCACGCTGCTGCCGGAAAAGCCCACGGTCCAGGCGCTGCACGACCTGCTGTGCCGCGACCTGGTCGATCCCAGCCGCTTGTTTTCGATGGAGTATTACCGCTCTCAGATCGACGACACCGCCGACACGCGCTTCGGCCTGCTGCGCCATTTCGTGCAAACCGGGCTGTTGGCCGGCCTGCGCCCGCACCCGTCGCTGGACCCGATCGCCTCCTACCGGCTCGATGCCGCCAGGACGTTCGACATCCGCTCCGCGCTGCGGCACTTCGCGCTGTCGAACCGCGCGCTGAACGACGGCAAGCCCCTGCCCACCGCGGACCAGGCGCTGGAGGCAGAGGCCAAGTCCCTGTTCCGCGCCAAGGCCACCTCCCTGCTCCCGGCGTATGGCCGCCATGCGCTGCGCTTCGACCTCGACGGCCCGCCCGAGCTCAGCGTGCTGATGGTCCTGCACAACAATTTCGCCCTCACGCTGCAGGCGCTGGCCTCGCTCCGCCAGACCCACGCCGGCGCGATCGAGCTGGTATTGGTGGATTCCGGCTCCACCGACGAAACCCGCCACATCCTCCGCTATGTTACCGGCGCAAGGCTGCTCCGCTTCGATGACAATATAGGCTTCCTGCTCGGCTGCAACGCCGGGCTGACGCTGGTCTCGGCCGATGCGGTCCTGTACCTGAACAACGACGTGGAGCTGGCCGCCGGCACGGTTGCCGCCGCGCTGGCCCGGCTGCGCTCCGATCCCCGCATCGGCGCCGTGGGCGGCAAGATCATACGCACCCATGGCGTGCTGCAGGAGGCCGGCTGCATCGTCTGGCGCGACGGCTGGACGGCGGGGTACCTGCGCGACCAGTCCCCCCTGTGCCCAGAGGCGAACTTCGTCCGCGACGTCGATTTCTGCTCCGCGGCGTTCCTGTTGGCCCGCACGGAGGCGGTGCGCGACGGAAACGGCTTCGACGAGGCGTTCGCCCCCGCCTATTACGAAGACGCCGACCTGTGCCTCAGACTACGCAATGCCGGTTACCGGATCGTCTACGATCCGTCCGTTGTTGTGCATCATTTGGAGTACGGCTCCACAGATGTGTCCACAGACGCGCACACACGGATTGAGCAAGCGCACGACATCTTTTTCCGCAAACATCTCAACACGCTGCGCTTCCGTTACGCGGCCGACAGCCGCGCCCAGCTCTTCGCCCGGTCGGTGGACAAGCCACGCGGCCGCATCCTGTTCATCGAGGACCAGGTGCCGCTGCGGCGCCTCGGCTCCGGCTTCGTCCGCTCCAACGACATCGTCCGGACGATGGCGGAGCAAGGCTATCGGGTCACAATCTTCCCGGTGATCCGCAAGGCGTTCGACCTGGCCGCGGTCTACGCGGACCTGCCCGACACGGTGGAGGTGATGCACGACCGCAGCCTGGCGGCGCTGGAACCGTTCCTCGCCAGCCGCCGCGGCTGCTTCGACACGATCTGGATCGCGCGCACCCACAACCTGGACCGGGTGAAGCCGATCCTGGAGCGCGGCGGCGTGGACGTGCTCGGCGGCGTGCGCGTGGTGCTTGATACGGAGGCGATCGCTGCGACTCGCGACGCCCGCCGCCACGCATGGCTGGATGGGGAGGCCCCGTTCGACGAGCGCGCGGCAATCCGGCAGGAGCTGGCGAACGCCTATTTCTGCCAAAGCATCGTGGCGGTGAACGAGCTGGAGGCAGAAACGCTGCGCGCCCTGGGCCTGTCGGACATCCACGTGCTAGGCCACCAGCGGGAGCTCGCCCTGACGCCGCGGGGATGGTACGACCGCGCCGGGATGCTGTTCGTCGGCGCCTTCGCCGCCCAGGACTCGCCCAACTTCGACGGGCTGTGCTGGTTCGTGGACGAGGTGCTGCCGCTGATCGAGCAGGAACTCGGCTACGAGACGCGGCTGACCGTCGTGGGGTTCATGGGCGATGGGGTGAACCTGGATCGGTTTCGCGACCACGCCCGGATCACGCTGCGCGGCGAGGTGGCCGACACGATTCCGCTGTACGACGCGCATCGGGTGTTCGTTGCGCCGACCAGGTTCGCGGCCGGGGTTCCCTACAAGGTGCACGAGGCGGCGTCCTACGGCGTTCCGGTTGTCGCCACGACACTGCTGGGCGAGCAACTTGGCTGGGAGAATCAACGGGATCTGCTGTGCGCCGACCCGTCCGACCCCGAGGCCTTCGCCCGTCACGTCCTGGCGCTATACCGGTCGGAGGCACTGTGGACGAGCGTGCGAGCCGCCGCCGCCGAACGGATTCGCGCCGATTGCGTTCAGGAGGCCTATGCGCAGGCGCTGGGCAACATATTGGCGTAGTCACCGCGGCCAGCGCCGGCGCCTTGCGTGAACCTCACAGTTCAGTCCCGGAGGACACGTTCGAACCACAATCGCGCCGCCTTTGGGACCGCCCCTTCGGGCGCCGCGCGGGGCGCTATTTTGACGGCTCCGACAGGCTGGCGCGCTGAGCAGAACTGTACTGCCTCGTCGGCGGGCGATGCAATGCCGGATATGGGGTGGCTAAATACCCCTTGTCCGCGGATTGATCATCGGCCGATTTCGCGTGCTCGACGGTGTTGTTGGCCGCCACCACCGACGCCTTGGACCCCGCCACGCCAGGCGGGGCCGGGCTATCCGGGCCTTCATGTGCGGCCTCGCTCGCGGCGTCGGCGATCGTGTTGACCGCTTGCATGGCAACGTTGGCGGCGAGTGGAATGACGCAGCCACCCGGCAAAATCAGCAGGGGCAACGCGGCGGCCAATAGCAGGCAGGTTCGGGGAGGCGACTGGCTTGGCAATGGCACGTCCTCGGTTTGTTGGTATGCGGTCGGGCCGGGCCGCCACGTAACCAAGGCGCGCAGCACCCCCCGATGCTGCCAGCCACCGAGGTCCGTTACAACGACGAAAGCTCCTGCTCCCCGGGGCGGCCCGGGTCAGTCCGACAGCAGCGCCGCGCGCAGTTCGGCGGTTCCGGCCGGGTCCTCCAGCGCGGCCAGTCGCCCCGCGGCCAGGACGGCGAAGCGGTGCAGCAGCGCGCGGCGCCGGGCCGGAGCCAGAGGATGCCGCTGCGCCTCGCGCAGCAGATCGGCCTCCAAGCCGGCGGCGACGATCAGCCCCGGTTCGGCCGGCAGCAGGTCCTGGGGAAAGTCGGCGTCCACCGCGAAATACAGCGCGTCGGCGTAGTCGCGATAATCCGGCCACTTGCCGTCCGTCAGGAAATCCTGCGGACCGGACTTCACCTCGATGCAGGCAAAGCAGCCGTCCGCGCACAGCGCCAGAATGTCGGCGCGGCGGCCGTTCGGCAGCGGCACCTCGTGCAGCGGCATCCAGCCGAGCCGGCCGCACAGCCGCGCAGCCGCACGGCGGATCGCCAGCGATCGTTCCGGAAAGCCGAGTGGGGTCAAGCCAGCAGCTTGTCGATCGCGGCCGCCAGCGTCACATCCTTCTGCGACAGCCCACCCGCGTCGTGGGTCGACAGCTCGATCAGCACGCTGTTCCAGATGTTCGACCACTCCGGGTGGTGGTCCTGCTTTTCCGCCAGCAGCGCGACGCTGGTCATGAAGCCCCAGGCCTCGGTGAAGTCACGGAACTGGAAGTCGCGGCGCAGGGCGTCGCGCCCCTCCGCCAGGGACCAGTGGGGCAGTGTGGTGGGAAGCGCCGCGCGCTCTTCCTCGGTCAGTCGGGTCGCCATGGATCGCCTCTCCTTACGCGTCGCGGCTTGACCGCGCCGCGCCAGGCTGCACGGAATACAGCATGAGCGACACACGGAACACCGCCCCCCGCTTCGGGACGCCGCCGAGCGCCGACGACATCGGGGAGCTCGCCGAGCAGGCGCTGGCGGCCATCCCCGCCAGGCTGGCGCGGCACGTCGCGGATGTCGGCATCGCGGTCGAAGAACTGCCAGACGACGAGACCCTGTCCGAGCTGGGGATCGAGTCGGCCTGGGACCTAACCGGCCTGTATCGCGGCACCCCGCTGATCGCGCGCAGCGTGGACGACATCGCCCGGCAGCCCGACCTGATCTTTCTTTATCGCCAGCCGATACTGCTGGAGTGGATCGAGACGGCGGAGGACCTCCCCCGCTTGGTGCGCAGCGTGCTGGTGCACGAGATCGCGCATCATTTCGGGTTTAGCGACGCGGATATCGAGGCGATCGAGCGGGGGATGGAGTGACTGAGCGGAGGGAGGCAGTCCAGTTGGCTGTCGGGCTGGCTCATTGAAGATGCGCGTTGAGCCACGTGGGAACGTGGCCGCGTCGTCCGGTCTCCGCGGTTTGTCGAGCTATATGTCGGATTCGGGCGGTTCCTTATCGCCGGCCGTGCCGTGCGCGACGCCGTTCCAGCGGTCGATCAGCCTTTCCTCGGTAAGGCAGGTCTCTTCAATGAGAAGGTCGTAGAAGCGAGCGACGAAATCGCCTGATACGCCGCACGCGTCGGCGCGCGCGGCACATCGTGCGCGCACTTCCTCGATTCGGCCCGGAAGCCGGACGGCGATGGCGTGGCGGTGCTTGATGGCGGCAACTTTCTGGCAAATGCCGAAACGCTGGACCAACAGATCGACGATCTGGTCGTCGATGGCATCGATTCGGCGCCGGCAAGCCCTGAGTTCGTCCATCGCGCTGTCCCTGGCCCTTATGCAGCATGGTGTCGGCCATGCTCACGCTGGCCGAAGACGACGCCATCCATGTGTTTCTGTCTCGGCGAACCTGCCCGCTGTTCGCCGAGACGATTTACACTACGCCCAGTCAACCGTTCGTCGATGCCGATGGCTAAGACACCGGTTCCGGCCAGGTAGTCCCACGGACTGCTGGTACCCTATAGCCTCGCCCCACGGCCCTTGTCGCGGCGTTCGTCGAAACCGGCGCTCGTTCGGTTGCAACGCGACCATCGAGATCGCCACTGACCGGGCCGGGGCGCGACCGTTGAGCTGACACCCTGGCAACATCGCTGCGCATACTGCTACCGGCACCGGTATGACACCCGAAGTGAACGCGGCACGCCCGCCGCTTAACCTCAAGAACCGGCCCCCGGTCACGATCACGAGGTTGCGCGCGGCCCATTCGCCACCCATCTAGGTTTGGTAATGACCAAGATCATAAGCTGGAACCTTCTGCGCCTGACTGGGGCCTCGCTCGATGACATCGTCCGCCTGATTCATCGTGAGCGCCCCGATCTGCTGGTGATGCAGGAGGTCACCCGGGAGATGGATGGCCTGCCAAAGAAAGTGGGCGGTCACTACCTGCGCAACCCGATGCCGGGTCGGGTCCACGGTCTTGCTGTTTGGAGCCTGGTGCCGTTTGCCGGTTCCCCGGTGGTGCTGCCGCTGCCGTCCGGGGCGATGGTCGAGAGGGTTTGCCAAATCATTGAACTTGGCGCGTTTTCGGTCGCGAATGTGCATCTCTCGCATGGTCAGTTTCTGAACCGCCGGCAGCTTCGGCGCGTCGCCAAGGCGCTGCCCCGCCGTGCCGCGGTGTTGGGAGACTACAATCTGATAGGTCCGGCCTTTCTGCCCGGATTTCGCGATGTCGGCCCGCGGGAGCCTACCCACGTCGCCGGAGATATGGTGCCGGTGCGGATTGACCGGTGCCTGGTACGCGGGCTGGCGTGTTCGGAAGCCAAGGCTCTCCTGCGCGAGGCATCGGACCATCGGCCGATTGTGGTGAGGCTGGATGTCGCTGCTATCGAGCAGTCGGCAGCCGCCTAAGCAGACTCCGTCCGAGGAGCGAATCTCTGCCTAGCTCCATCAGGAGCGGCGTAGCCAGGCGACCGCTGTCCTATTCGGCGGTGATCACGACGCAGTGGAATCCCTTGGCGTGCAAGCGCCGGCAGAAGGCGGCAGCTTGGTTGTTGTCCTCAAAGCCACGGGTCAGCACAAGCCAGACCCTCCGGCCGCCATGCTCGGTTCTGCCGACGACCAGTTCGCGATGGGCCAGCATGTCCGGCAGGAGCGTCTGCAGTCGGTCCCACTCATACGTTGCCTTCGCTGCGGAGTAGACGGTGGCAAGTTGGACCGTGACCTGAGCAGCGGAACTGGCCATCTCCGGCTGGCCCGCGGCGTCGCTGGGACCGTGAGCAGTGGCGGGCGCTGGTGGGCTGACCGATTCCGCGGCGACACCGGCCGCGGGACCCGCGGGGTGCGGCGCTGGCGGGGCCGCCGGCGGGATAGAATCGCGCGGAGCCACGCCCGGCGTCGCCGGCGAGTCGGAGGGGACGGATGGCAGGCTGGCATCGGCGCGCGCCGGGGCGGAACGTGCGGGGACAGCCTGGTCTGTAGCCGGTAGCGTGGTGGGCGGACTGCCAGCAGGCGGTGCCGGCCGCGATTCGGGCGCCGTGGCGGACGACGGGCCTATTTCGCCGGTCGCGGCAGGTGCTCCCTGGCCCGCACTCGCTTCCGTCCGTTCAGGCGCCGCCAGATCCGACTGGGCCGTGGCCGGCACGGCTTGACCTTCGCCCCCGCGCTTCCAATAGACGCCGGCGACGAGCAGCGCCACAACGCCAAATCCGCCGGCCAGCATGATCAGTTTCGCGGGCAGGCCAAACGTTCGGCGCCGGGCCTGGCTGGGGGGGGCGCCCCGGCTACCGCCTGACACGGCGGCCAGGCTCCCTTCCGGATGGAGCGAGACCTTGATGCGCGCCAGCAATGGGGCACCGACTGGGGAAGCCGCGGTCGCGGTTGCAGGCGCGACAGGGGCTATGGCAGCGGCAGGCTTGGCCGCCGGGGCGTCGGCTGGGCCAGTGCCTTGGTCGAGGTCTTCGACGGCAACGTTGTAGCTGCGGCCATCGACAGTAATCCGAAAGTGCCTGGGCATCTGTCCGTTCCCCGGAACGCCGTCTTTGCGGCGGCCATACGAGCTTTGCCTATTTCGTCCAGCGCGTTCGGCGCCGGTCCGGGTCCGGGGCAACCGATTCAAGACGAACTATGCGATGGGCGCCCATAATCGCGTGGAGAGAAGCTGCGATCACCGCGATGTCCTCGGGCGGTACCGCCTGGCCCGCGCCACCGCGACCGCGCAATACCAGGCGTATGTCCCTGATGATCGCCAGCCAATCGGCGCGGGGCCTACCGATCGATCTTTCCGGCATGGCGAGTTCTCGCCCTTTGCTGTTCCCCCAACGGGATGTTCCATCCGACCCGTTTCTGGTTGATAGCCGCCAGGAAGTCCAGCATCGCGCCACGCACAGGCCAAATGGCTGAGGGACCGCGACCATGCTGGCTTCGGCGTCGCGGCTGCGCGCCATCGCAATCTGGCACCGACCTAGCCAACCAGGTACGGTTCAGGCTTGCGTGTCATCGTCACGAGCCACCGGGGACACGCCGAAGCCGAGCGCTTCGCTGGCTCTCGCACCGGACACGGTGTCTCGCTATGCAGGGCTGACCGCGAATGGGCACCAAGAGTTTCCAGAATGAAGATCACGCAAGCCGTCACCTTCGAGGCCGCGCACCGGCTGCCAAACGTCCCTGCGACACATCGGTGCCACCGGCTGCATGGGCATTCCTATCGGGTCGAATTGCGCCTTGAAGGGCCGGTCGATTCGCATAGCGGCTTTGTCGCGGATTTTTTCGACATCGAAACGGCGTTCGGTCCGCTGCTCGCAAGGCTGGACCACCAATATCTGAACGACATCGAGGGGCTGGCGAACCCGACGGCTGAAAATATCGCCATCTGGGTATGGGAGCGAACGAAGGCGGCGCTGCCGCAGCTCGCGGCGGTGACCGTTTATGAGACGCCCCTGTGCTGGGCCGAATATGACGGGCGTTAAATCACTGCGGCTCATCGACGGATCAGGATGTAGTCGATCGTCAGATCCACCGTGATCTGTGGGTCCGTGGTATCGGGTGGCAACGGCGGCAGATTTGCGCCGCGAAACACCCCCTGCGCCGCCATGTCGAGCCAAACCGAACCCGAGCGGCCCTCCAACTCGACCTGGTTCACCCGGCCGTAGCGATCGACCACGATCTGGATCGCGACACGGCCGTCCTCGCCCTTCTGCGCCGCCTGATCCGGGTAATAGCCGTGCCTTAGCCACCACTCATGCAGCCGGCTGAGCCAACTGGGATCGACCTTGCCGCTGGTCACCCGCGCAAACTGGCCAAATGACAACGCCCCGCGCGCGGCCGGACCATAGGTCGCCGCGGCCGGCTGTTCCGCTGTGCGGGGCTGCGCCCTGGGCGCGCCGAAGGAAAAATTCGTGGGCACCGGGAAGTCGGATTGCGGCCGAGGCCGCGGCAAGGGCCGTGGACGTTCCGGCGGGCGCGGTACCGGGTCAAGCGGCGTCGTCTGTGGCCGCAGCGGCATAGGAAGCGCCGCCATCTTTGTTGGCGGCGGAGCGGGCGGCTGCGGCTGGGACGTCGCCGCGGGCGCAGTGCGCGGCGGCTGCGCTGGCGGCGAAGGCGCGGGACGTGCCGCAGGCGCCGCTGGCGTGGGACGCGGCGCCGGGGCCGGCGGGGTCACGGGCGAAGGAGGGACCGGGAGAGTTGCCATCGGACTCGGCTCCGGGGCCGAGCGCGCGCTGTCCTTCGGCGGCTCGAAGACCATGGCGATGGGCGCGGGCAGAACCTCTTCGGGCGGCTTCCGCCAAGGTCCCAGCAGCAGCGGCCCCACGATCAGCAGCGCCAGCAGCAGCCCATGGACCAGCGCCGAGACCACCGCCGAGCGCCGAAACCGGCCAGGGCGTG
>Ga0302154_10002814_pt1 | contig 13022 bp, 10 predicted proteins | sample I_Bog_N2_3_FD_193507 | JGI IMG/M metagenome (GOLD analysis project Ga0302154, IMG submission 193507) | Peat permafrost microbial communities from Stordalen Mire near Abisko, Sweden - I_Bog_N2_3 | ecosystem: Environmental > Terrestrial > Soil > Wetlands > Peat | place: Sweden: Abisko, Stordalen...
GCTGATGATGCTGCCCGCCGTGGCAGCGCGGCATTTCGCGGCGACGCTGGCGGGGCAGGTGAGGGCGGCGGTGGCGCTTGCCGTGGCAGCGTCGGTGCTGGGGTTGTTGCTCTCGTACCATGAGAATGTGCCGGCGGGGCCGGCGATCGTCCTGACCGCGGGCGCGCTCTGGGCGGTGGGACTGCTGGCCGGCCCGCGCGAGAGTTTGTTGCGGCGGGGGCGCTGAGGCGAGTTCCGCTAGCCGGCGGCTCATCGGCCACCCGGTTCATTTGCTTAAGAATTTCTCAGACAACCGCTTTGACGAAACAAACAGTAAAAAGAACCAATCGAGGACTATGAAATCTCAGTTTAAGACGCGACATGCAGGTCAACATTGTCAATCTCTACAAACCACTGAGCGACCTTCAGTAGTTTTTTCCGAAGTCCTTTAGTAAAATTACCCCAAACCTCGCCATGGTGCGGGTTCTCTGGAAGCGGGTCGTAACCAACCAGAAACCCCTCAGAGCGGAGATAGCCAGCGTGAAACCACACAGATCCGATGTATTGCGGCGTCGTGACGAATGTCGTCGGGTCAATACCAGCCTCGACTATAGAGGATTCGATGTCAACGGACATCCCTCGATTGCCAATGGTAGACGCTTGAAATGCCAGCGAAGATACGCGCCGACCGGTCGCCGCTTTTGGGTCTGGCACAAAATGCTCCTCCGAGACCCGCCGGATAATGCGATCAGTTTGCATTATTCCTTCATGATTATGTGGTACAACTTCACCAGTGGCATCACGCGGCGGTTTCGATAGGGGCACTCGAGGGCTCCGCCAAGGTCTTTATCCACTGGGCAACTTCAGTGAAGTCGATTGTCAACGGCACTTCCTGGCCGTCCTCACCGGTTTCCGGTGTTTCGCGCCACGCTTGCACGACGTTCGGTGCGATAATGTGTAACTCGATGTCAATGGTCTGCGAATGCCACTCTATCTGAAGATCTCCTGATGATCCAGGAACGAGACTCGGCGCGGGCGTTTCGGGGCCGCAGACGGCATCGAGCAACCTGAGCGCGAAGTGGGCAACGTTAAAGCTGACAGGACCCGCTCTATATCCATTCCAGCCGACAGGCAGACGACAGAGATAATCGAGACGAGCAACTGTGGGACCACGCCAGAGCGCCGGACGCTCGGTGATCAGCGTCCGAGCGTTGGGGGAATGGAAGGGATGCACCGCGCCCGGGGGTTGGAAAGCAGGGCTCCCGACAACCGCACCAATTATAATTCCGTTCACTCGAGTCTCTCCCAAAACTGGTGCGCCGAATCGGTCGTGACGTCGGCAAATGCGTTGACGATTAAATCGCGCCCCCGCTTGAGAAACTCAAGAGCCGATTCAGCGCCCGGCTCATCGGGGATCCCACGGGCAGTCAACGTCAGTGAGACAAATTTGCGTCCATCAGGCTCGATCGCAGTGGCGCTCTCGCATGTCAGCCTACCTTTTGGCTTGCCGTCGTGAGACTTAATCGTCCTCCGAAAGGTGACCAAGAAGTCATCTGGCTCGGGCGCCGTAAAGTGTAGAAAATTAATCCAGTTACTCACGGAAAAATCAGCTAAATTTGGGTATCTGATATGGTTAACGTATGTAATCTCGCATTGTCGTACTACCAAGCTTTGCTGATGAAGACTGGAAAAATAGCTCTGAAGCTTGATGATCTCATCGGCAAATTTTTCTATTATAGATTCAAAGCGAGGGTACTCACTATTAGGACTATTCACTTTTCTCCAATTGTGAAGTATCCGGTCATTCTGAAATTGTATAAGCTCATCACCGCTTGAAGAAACAAACCAAAATCTATTATGAATTGCCCCCGTAATAGGGGTCAGATTTATCATAGATGCCTGCGGACCAAATGTCTCAAAGTAAGGAGGCAGCGGTGGCATTTCCTGAACCTTCGGAAAAGCCTCAGAAAACAACCTCCAAACCTCTCCTGCCCGGATCTCTTGATAGCCAATAGGTTGGTCGAATTGAACGCCCATAAAAACCTCGCTCAGAGGAGGTTTCCGGAAGTCAGGGAGGCCGGCCGGTCTGGGCATGCTCGCTCACCGATCTGAGAGGTGAATCTTGGTCGAAGCAACGAAGGGAAGCGCTGACGCCGCGATTGTATCGCCTGGGTTCTCATCGTATCATCTGGAGCTCGAAGGCTATGGATTCTATGATTATTTTCATATCACATCTTCGGCGAGCTAGGCAAGCCATGATCGTCGGGCGCTCAGCGTTATCTGAGCGTTGGCGGCTGGCAGGGCCTCGGGGATCCGCGTCGGGTCCTCTGGAGGTCGCCGGGTTGGTGTTCAGCCGTCGCTGGAACAACTCTGCCCCCCGTTTTCCAACCGCATAAGAGCGATGCCGCAGGCTGCGGATCAAGCCAACCCAACGCCGACCGTGATTGCGCCGCAAGCCCACACTCGCCCGCCGGCCATCATCCGGCGGAAGAAAAAACGCAGTTTCGCCACGCGGCGGTTGGACATTGCGCCGCGATCAGGAGATTAGAACGATGGACTGGACGGGCCGCCGGATCTTGGTGACGGGCGGGGCAGGGTTTCTCGGCTCCAACCTCTGCCACACATTGGCCGAACGAGGCGCCCGCGTGGTGGCTCTCGACGGGTTCTTTTTCGGCGGCGGCGCGAACCCCGCCAACCTTGCCGGCGCCGCGGTCGAGCTGGTGCGCGGCGACATCCGCGAGATCGACCTACGGCCGCTGTGCGAAGGCGCCGAGGTGATCTTCAATCTCGCGGCGCAGACCAGCCACATGGGCGGCCAGAACGACCCGCTTGCGGACATCGCGGTGAACGCGGTGGCGCAGGTGCGGCTGATCCAGGCGGCACGCGAGGCCGCACCCGACGCCGTGGTCGTGCATGCTTCCACCCGGCAGTTCTATGGGCGTGTGACAAAGCTGCCGGTGGACGAGACTCAGCCGGTGGCGCCGCCGGACGCGAACGGCGTGTCGAAATTCGCCGGCGAGCAATACTGGTTGCTGGAACACCGGGTGCGTGGCCGGCCCGTCGTCTCGCTGCGGCTGACCAACTGCTACGGACCGCGGCTGCGCATCCGCGACGCGCGGCAGACCTTCCTGGGGATCTGGATTCGCTGCGTCCTGGAGGGGCGCCCGTTCGAGGTCTGGGGCGGCCCGCAATTGCGCGACATGACCTATGTCGATGACGTCACCGCCGCCTTTCTGGCGGCGGCCGAATGCCAGGACTGCCACGGCCGCATCTTCAACATCGGCGGCTCCCCGCCGGCATCGCTGCACGACCTAGCGGAGCTGACGGTGCGCCTCGCCGGGCCGCCGGCAAGCTACATCACGAAGGAGTTCCCTGCCGACCGGGCACGCATCGACATCGGCAGCTACCATGCCGACGACCGGGCGTTCCGCGCCGCCACCGGCTGGGCGCCGCGCGTGCCGCTGGAGGACGGCATCCGCCGCTCGATCGACTGGTTCCGCCCGCGGCTTGCGGACTACCTGTGAGCAGCGCGCCATGAACGAACCTGTCATCGTTCCGCAAGCAAACCCCGGCGCGGGCTATTGCGCGCTGCAACCGGAAATCGACGCCGCCGTGGCGCGCGCGCTGCAATCAGGATGGTATGTGCTCGGCCAGGAGGGACGCGCCTTCGAAGCCGAATTCGCATCCTGGCTCGGCACGGGCGCGGCGATCGGCTGTGGCAACGGCACCGACGCGCTGGCACTCGCGCTGCGCGCATTCGATATCGGGCCGGGCGCCACGGTGGCCACCGTTTCGCACACGGCTGTTGCGACCGTGGCAGCGATCGAGATGGTCGGCGCCACGCCGTTGCTGCTCGACATCGAGCCGCTTCTGTTCACCGTGGACCCGGCCGAGCTGGACGCCGTGCTGACCCATCCGCCCGCCGGCCTGCCGCCGATCCGCGCGGTGATCGTCGTGCACTTGTACGGCCAGGCGGCGGACCTCGATGCGATCCTGCCGATCGCGCGGCGTCACGGCGTCATCGTGATCGAGGATTGCGCCCAGGCGCATGGCGCCGCGCTGCACGGCAGGCGGCTCGGCACATGGGGCGACGTTGCGACATTCAGCTTCTACCCGACGAAGAATCTCGGCGCGCTGGGCGATGGCGGCGCCGTCGCCACCAACGATCCGGTCCGAGCATCACGCCTCACGGCGCTGCGCCAATATGGCTGGCGCACGCATTACGTCAGTGACGAGCCCGGCATCAACAGCCGGCTCGACGAGCTGCAGGCCGCCATTCTAAGGGTGAAGCTTGCGCATCTCGATGTGCAGAACGGGCGGCGGCGCGCAATCGCGGCCGCGTACGACAGGGCGCTGGCCGACACCGCGATCGCGCCACCGTCTCGTCGCGGCGGCGGTGAACACGTCTTCCACCTCTACGTGCTGCGTGTGCCCGGGCGCGACGCCGTGCAGGCGCAATTGCGCGCGGCTGGCGTCGGCAGCGGCATCCACTATCCGGTGCCGGTGCATCTGCAGCCGGCCTATCGCCACCGCGTGGCGCTTGGTCCCGCCGCCTGCAGCGTAACCGAGGCGGCGGCGCGCGAGGTCGTGAGCCTGCCGATGTTCCCCGAGCTTGACGACCGACAGGTAGAGCAGGTTTGTGCTGCGCTCCGCCGGCTGTAGCGTAGGCAGCCACGATCCGATTCCCGGAATTTGGACAATCACGGCGTTCGTCAAGATAAATAGAGACGTCAGCAATACGTCAGCCGATCATGTTCGTTTGAGATCGCCATCAACACAAATGTGACCGGCCCGGAAGGAAGGTGCGCACAGCGCACGCACTGTGCGGCGTTTGTCAGTGGTATCTCCATCTCCGATTGCGACGTAAGGGAGAGCCGAAGCGTGGAAGCTGCGCCGCCCGGATCACGGACTGGTTTGCTCGGACATGTGTTCGCGCTGCTGCACCGGCGGCTGAGGACATATCGGGGGGACCCGGCGAGGCCCAGTTTTTCCTGGAACGTGGTGGTGATGCTGGCCGGCACGTTCGCTGGGCAGGGGATCAGCATCCTGCTTTCTCCGGTGCTGACGCGGATCTACGACCCGAGCGCGTTCGGCTATCTCGGCGTCTACAGCGTGGTGCTCTATACGCTGAGCGTGACCTCGTGCCTGGGCCTCGATCTCGCCATCCCGATCACCGCCACGACGTTCGAGTGCGCCAATCTGCTGGCGCTGAGCGGTATCGTGCTTTGCCTGACGACAGTCGCGGTGGCCGCGGTTTCTTGCCTGGTGCCTTCGGACATCCTGTCGTCGCTGTGGCTTGGCTCGCTCACCTCTTACCGGGCGCTGTTGCCGATCGGGTTCTTCGCCCTGGGCGGCTACTTCCTGATGGTCGCGGCGGCAACGCGCGCCCATGCTTTCCAGGCGATTGCGCGTACCCGAGTCGCGCAGGGTCTGGCCGGGCCGGTGTCGCAGATCGCGCTCGGCCTGTCCGGAGCCGGCGCCGTGGGTCTCGCGATCGGCTTTGTCATCGGCCAGTCGAGCGGGACGCTGCAATTGTTCTCCCGCACCGTGTTGCGCGACCCCGCGATGCGGGCGGCGGTTTCGCGGCGCGGCATCGCCGCCATGGCGCGGCGCTATATCGGTTTCCCGCTGTTCGCGAGCTGGGCGAAAGTGCTGGAGATGGCGGGCAGCAGCGCGGCGCTGTACGTGCTGTTCGCAGCCTGTTTTTCGAGCGAGATCGTCGGCTTCATGGCGCTCTCGGAGCGCGTGATCCTGCGCCCCCTGCTGATGGTGAGCACGTCCATCCTGCAGGTGTTCACCGGCGAGGCGGGACGCACCATCAGCCGCGACCCCGTGCAGCTCCGGCGACGCTTCCGGCAAGTGGTATCGCGCCAGTTCCTGTTCGCCGCCGGGTTGATCCTGCTGACCAACCTGCTGGCCGGATGGGCGTTCCCGCTCGTGTTCGGCGCGGTCTGGGCCGATGCCGTGCCGTATCTGCAGGCGTCGAGCCTGGCCTATCTCAGCCTGTCGATCCTGCATCCGATCTCCAACATGCTGCAGATGCTGGAGCGCCAGGTGCTGGCCGCCTCCTGGCAGGCCGGCCGGCTGATACTGGTCGTCCTCGCCGTGCTGGGGCCCTGGCAAGTTGGTTATAGCGCCGTGGAGACGCTATGGATCGTCTCGTTCGTGCAGGCCGCGTGCTGCACCCTCATGCTCGGGCTCACGGCCTGGTCGATCGACCGGCAGGTTGCCCTGGCCGCGGCATCCGATGACGTAAACCTGTAGGGTGGACCAGCGAAGCGCCGTCCACCAATGCCGCAAGCCGCACCGCAAGAGGCGGACGGCGCTCCGCCGGCCCACCCGCCGCCGGGCGGTCCGTTACGCCACCTCCTGGCGGGTTTCGGCCGGCAGGCTGGGGGCGTGGTCCCAGACCGTACGCTCGTTGAACAGCGCCTTGACGTGGTCCGCGAGGCGAAGCGCGAGAGCCGTGATCGTCAGCGTCGGCATGTCGGAGCCGCAAGTCGGGAACACCGAGCTGCCGGCGATGAAAAGGTTCTCCATCTCATGGATCCGGCAGGTTGGGTCCACCACGCCATAGCGAGGATCGGTGTGCATTCGGGTGGTCCCCATATGGTGCCAACACCCGTTGAGCGTGTCCGGCCAGGGATCACCTTCGTTCGGCGCCTGCACCTTGACAGTGCCAGCCCCGATTCGTTCCATTTCTTCCCCCAGTATCTCATGCATGCGCCGAACGGTGCGCTTTTCGAGCTCGCCGACCCGCCAGTCGACCTTGACCTGGCGCAGCCCCAGGGCGTCGCGCTCCGATCCCAGCGTCACGCGACTTTCGGGCAACGGCGATGGCTCCACCACGGTCTCAAGCGTGAAGCCGCGCGCCAGCAAGCGTGGCTTGAATTTGAGGCCGAGCGCGAGAATCGCGATATTCGGCAGGTTCCCGATGGCGTCCGCGACGGCCGAGCGGTAACGGCGCCGCAGCATGTTGGGTCTGTGCCGGATCTGATAAAGCTGTTTGAGCGCGCTGTAGCTGTTCCCGTTGTCGCCGAGGAAGCGCGACAGCGCGTAGCAGCGGACGTTGGCAACGCGCTCCGCCCGTTGCGTTTCGGGAGACAGGCCGAAGAACCCTGAGATCTTGGTGCCGTTCGCCAACATCCCGCCGGTAAAGGCAACATGAAGGTCGTAGGCCTTACCGAATGACTTCGGGTCGTTGAACGCGATGGTGCTGCAATGGATCCGCGGATGGTCCATGAAGTAGCGGCCGACCACATCGTTCTGATTGCCGACGCCGCCGGCCTGGTACCGGTTCGACACCAGCAGAAGACGGGCGTTCTCGACGCCGCCGGTGGCCAGAATATAGGTCTTGCCGACCACCTGGAACGCGCGGCCCGCAAGCGTGCGAACCTGCAGCCCGGTCACCGTGCGGCCGTGGCCCGGCGTCTCGATCTCGGTCACGTTGGCATTGAGAAAGGCGGTCACGTTGGCCGATTTGGCGATTTCCCGCCCGTAGATCTGGCCGAAGCGCGTTGGCGGGCTGAGTTGCGCGACGAGGCTGACCGCGCGGTTCCGGTCGAACGGCAGGAACCGCGCGTCCGGCCGGTTGGCCCATGCCTCCCACTGGCGCGGATCGTAGTCGAACCGGCCGAGTTGGAGCACGGACTGCGCACGCCGGTAATACGGCAGAAGCTCGTCCCTTTGGAACGGCCAGCCGCTGTTCGGAACCCACTCGCGGGTCTCGAAATCATGCGGATCGAGCGGCCGGCAGAAGCCGCCCCAGCAGTTGGAGCTTCCGCCGAAATAGCGCGACCGCATCTCATCGAGGTCTTCGTAAGCGAGACCGATATTCTCGCCCCTGTAAAGCGCCTGCCCTGCCCGATCGTAGGCCAGGCCGCCGCCTTCAAGCAGCACCACGCGAAATTTCTGGCTGTCGAACTCTCGCGCCAGGGTGATCCCTGCCGGGCCGGCACCAATGATGCATATCTCGGTTTCGACGACTGTCCGGTTCGGGAGCGTGCGCGCGTCGATGATCATCCATAACCTCTATGGCACCTGAGCGGAAATCCAGGGTCCCGAGGGGCGTGCGCGTCCCGGCTCGGCCATGGTTTATCGTAAACGGAACGACGTCTTACGCCAACGAATGCTCATGCCATGCGGCCATACTCCGGCGTCACAGCCGCAGGTAACCTTGAAGCAATACGATTCTGCCACGACCGTCGTCTGCTAAAACAACTGTGTCCCACTGCAATTGATTGTGACCGGTGGACCATTGGGCCGCAACGTACCAGTCGATGAAAGCCGCGGGCCGGGCCCTTGAGGACACCCTTGGTTTCGGGATCGCCGATCATGTTGGTCCGGGTCTGCCCCCGGGCTCGCGGACACCGGCGCTGCCGGCACCGGTTTCCATGGCGGCGGCGCGGTGCGGTCGCTTCCGGAAATGGAATGGGTGCGTGGTAGGATCATGTTCGCTTGAGCAGCGGCTTCGTACTTGCGCCACGCCCGCGGCCGGTGTCTCCATCTCTTCCTGCCGGGCAACGTGAAAGGATCAAAGTGTGCAAGCTGCGCCCTCGGGACCGGTGATCGGCTTGCTCGGACGCCTGCCGGCGCTGCTGCAGGAAAGGCTTGCATCGATCCGCGGACAGGGGGCGCGCCCCAGTTTCTCCTGGAACGTGTGGGTCATGCTGGCCGGAACGTTCGCGGGGCAGGGGATCAGCATCCTGCTTTCTCCGGTGCTCACGCGGATCTACGACCCGAGTGCGTTCGGCTACCTGGGCGTCTACAGCGTGCTGCTCTACACGACCTGCGTCATCGCGTGCCTGGGCCTCGATCTCGCGATTCCAATCACCGCCTCCGATTTCGAATGCGCCAATCTATTGGCGTTGAGCGCTATTGCGCTCGTCGTCACGACATCGGTGATCGCCGCGATCACGTATGTCTTGCCGGCGCACATCCTGTCGCCGCTATGGCTCGGGTCGATTGCATCGTACCGTCCGCTGCTGCCGATCGGATTTTTCCTGTTGGGCGCCTACTACCTCATGCTGGCGCTGGCGACGCGCGCCCATGCTTTTCAGGACATCGCAAGCACCCGAATCGCGCAGGGCCTGGCCGGGCCGGTGTCGCAGATTGCGCTCGGGTTGTTGGGAGGCGGCGCGCCAGGCCTTGCCGTCGGCTTCGTGATCGGGCAATCCAGCGGCACGATCCAACTGTTCTCGCGCACCGTGCTGCGCGACACGACGATGCGAGCGATGGTATCATGGCGCGGCATCGTCGCCATGGCGCGGCGCTACATGCATTTTCCGCTATTCGCCAGTTGGTCGAAAGTGATCGAGCTGGCGGGCAGCACCGGGGTCTTGTTCGTCTTGTTCGCCGGCCTGTTTTCAGGCGAGGTCGCCGGCTTCATGGCGCTGTCCGACCGCGTCATCCTGCGTCCGTTGTGGATGGTGAGCACCTCGGTCCTGCAGGTCTTCACCGGCGAGGCGGGGCGCAGCATCTCGCGCGACCCGGTGCAGCTTCGCCGGCGCTTCCGGCAAGTCGTGTCACGCCAGTTCCTGCTGGCCTCCGGCTGGATCGTGCTGACAAACCTGCTGGCGGCATGGGTCTTTCCGCTTGCGTTCGGCGAGGTCTGGGGCAACGCCGTGCCCTATCTCCACGCGCTGAGCCTGACCTATCTTGGTCTCGCCGTGCTGCATCCGGTCTCCAACATGCTGCAGATGCTGGAGCGCCAGGTGATGGCTGTCGCCTGGCAGACTGCGAGGCTCGTGCTGGTCTCTGCCGCAGTGCTCCTGCCCTGGCAGGCTGGCTGCAGCGCGGTCGGAACGCTATGGATTTTCTCGGTCGTCCAAGGCGCGTGCTGCGCCACGATGCTTGCGTTAACGGCCTGGACGATCGACCGGCAAGTAGCCGCAGCCGCTTCGCCCTATCCTATTTCGGGATCACGCGCTGATCGCCACCCGGCGAGCCCGGCGGCGGAATGACCGGCATCGTGCCCTGGGCGCCCGGCGGGACCGGCGCCCTGATCCCCGGATCGACGTCCGTTGGCTGCAAGGCTCCCTCCTGACGGGACAAGTGCTCGCTCATCGTGCCTGATCGCCCGGGGCTCATGCCTTCGGTCCCGGACGTTCCGGGATTGTTCGGTCCTGGCGCGATTTGCTCAGGCGGGGAGACCTGCGCGGCCGGTGGCGCCAGCGCCGGCGGCGGCGCGTCGGGAGGAGCCGGCTGGGGATTCAGGGCAAGCGTCAGTCCGGGCGCGAGCGTGAGCGCCGCGGCAAAGGCGAGGCTCCGGAACATGCTGGGGGATTCCCTTGCTGTTCATCCCTCAACGCAAGGCGGGGCGGGGCGTTCCGGCGCATACCCGTCCACCGCATAGTCTACCCATGTCGCGCCCCTGGGCTGGGAGCACCCGCGCTGACTACGTTTGGGCCAACAGCAATGCGGCCTTCAGGCTTCGGGCCTCTACGCGATGTTCCTCGACGTTCATGGCACGGGACGGCTATTGCGCGATGAGCAGTTTCCTCTCTGGCGAGGTCGTAGATTGCAGGGGACAGATGCAGAAAGCCGGCGTCGACACGAAGAAGGACTTTGTCGCCGTATTTGGCGGCCTTTGCTACATGGATAACAAGTGCAGCGGCTTGTACAGCGCCCAGATCCGCGCCCAGGACCTCCAAGGCAGGGCCGCAGCGACCGAAATCCTTTCTCGCGGCCAGGCAGGCCTGAACCCTATCGATATAATCAGGATGTCACGCATTCCCCCGTGGGAGAGGCAAGAGCTCGCGGACATGTCCAGCGAGGACAAAAAAGACTTGGTCGATCAAGCAACGGCCGCAATCAAGCGCGTCCAAGAGATCTGTGATGCTTGCAGTCCATACTGCGTGCGTTAGGGTCGGAGGCTAGCGGCTCGCTTTCAGGACGGTGCCCGCGAAGACGGCAGGAGCGCGTAGGGCATAGTTGCACCACGCGCCCTTTTTCATCGCGGTTTCAGATCGAACATGGCAGGCTCTGGGGCGGAAGCCCCGCAAGTCACGGTCCGGCTCGCTGGAAGCGGCGGACGAGGCCGATTAGCAAGTCGCCTTCGGGGCATACCGCGGCGAAGGCGACGCGGATTCGCTTGGTTGTTTCAGTAATGTGCGCGGTGATCTTGATGAGACACATCTGCATGGTTTTGAACTCGGAAACGGCAGGCGGCTGCGTCTGCGTCTGCGGGATGTCGTCGCGAACCTTCAGCAGCAGCCAATAGGCGCCGGTGCGCAGCGCCAGCCGCACTTGGTTGGCGAGCGGTAAGCGGCAACCGGTGTGGTCGGAGTTTCCATCTGGCCGCGGGCACACTACAGATCGTGTCGTAGATTCACTCAGCGCTGCCACTAGCCTGGTTGGTCACGACGCAGCCGCAGCTCGATCCCGTCCAGCCGCACGAGCTCCGGGTAAATCTCGGACGACCATGTCACACTGCCAGCCGCCAGACGAACGCCATGTGCCGCCAGCGCGGATGCAATCAGGGAAGCCGGCTGGTCCGACGCCAGCCGGAGTGCCGTCTCGGCGGGCGCGATCCCCCAGGCGACCAGGTTTCGCACCGCCTGGTCGAGGCACAGGCCCGAGCCGGCCAGCCGCTCGGTTCCCGCCGCCCGCACCGAGCCGTCCGCGGCGCGTTCGATTGCCATGCTGGCAAACCCGAACACGCCGGGCGGGGCAGCGGCGCCGGCGGTGGCGTCGGTGACCAGCACGCTGCGCTCCAGTCCTTTGGCGCGCAGCAGCACCTTCAGGGCCGGCGGCGGAATGTGGATGCCATCCGCGATGAAACTCGCCGCCAGCCGGTCCTCGGCGAGCTGCGCCATCAGCGGGCTCAGGAATTTCGGCTGCATCTGCGGCAGCGCGTTGCCGAGATGGGTTGACATCCGCGCTCCGGCATCCGCCGCTGCCGTCACCGATGCCGCGTCTGCCGCCGCGTGGCCGATGGCCACCAGAATGCCCCGTTTGTGCGCCCAGCGGATCAGGTCCACGGCGCCGGGGCGTTCCGGGGCCAGGGTCAGCAGCAAGACCGGTCGTTCGAGCCCGGCGGCGAGACGCGACAGCAGGCCCGGGTCGGGCAGCTTCATGGCAGCCGGCGGATGGCAGCCGGCGTAACCCGGCGCGGGGTTCAGGAACGGTCCCTCCAGGTGGTAGCCCGGCACCATCAGCCGGGCCAGCCGGCTGCCGGAAACGGCGCGGTCCAGAGCGGCAAGCCGCGCCGCCATGACGTCCTCGGGCGCGGTGATCAGGGTGGGCAGGCAGGAGGTGACGCCGGTCGCCAGCATGGCACGCAGAGCATGCTCCAGCGCCTCGGCCGTCAGCCCGGTCTGGTTGAAATCGACACCGGCAAAGCCGTTCACCTGCAGGTCGAGCAGCCCGGCGGTTTGCATCCGGCGACCCTGTCGCCACACCGGCCTCGCGTCAATCTGCTGCCGGCGGTCCCGGTTGCGGTTGCATCCGCGCGCCGCAGGTGGCCATGCTCGCCTCCGCGCGTTTATCGGGAGACACCGGGTGCCCCCCACTCCGAAGCCGCCGATCCTGCCGCTGATCTGGCTGGTCTTCGCCGGCCTGATGGCGGTCACAGGGCTCGCGCTGTTCGGCAGCGATAGCGGCGGCGGGGGCTCCGAGGTGATCCCGTATAGCGAATTCCAGTCCTACCTCGACGCCGGGAAGGTGAAGCAGGTCACCATCGCGGGCGACGTGATCACCGGCACGCTGATCGACGCCCTGCCGAACGGCAAGACGGCGTTCAGCACCATCGACGTCCGCGCCGACCTGGCCGGCGAGCTCGCCAAACACCACGTCGAGTTCTCCGCCACGGCGAGCGACAAGGCGGTCGGCCAGGTCCTCTCCTGGATCATTCCGCCGCTGCTGTTCGTCGGTCTGTGGCTGCTCGCCTCGCGGGCGATGACCGGCGGTGCTGGCGGCCGCGGCGGGCTGTCGGGCGGCCTGTTCTCGATCGGCCGCAGCCGCGCCAAGCTGGTGGCGGAGACCGACGTAAAGGTCAGCTTCGACGACGTCGCCGGCGTCGACGAGGCGAAGGACGAGCTGCA
>Ga0302154_10002854_pt1 | contig 12883 bp, 10 predicted proteins | sample I_Bog_N2_3_FD_193507 | JGI IMG/M metagenome (GOLD analysis project Ga0302154, IMG submission 193507) | Peat permafrost microbial communities from Stordalen Mire near Abisko, Sweden - I_Bog_N2_3 | ecosystem: Environmental > Terrestrial > Soil > Wetlands > Peat | place: Sweden: Abisko, Stordalen...
GGGGCAGCACCTACTCGACTGCGCCGACGGTGAATGCGGGGATGGACCTGGAGATGCCGGGCGGGGAACGGATGCGGAACTGGATGGCGACGGGGCAACCGACAGCGGCGGGCAACGGGGCTGGCTGGCTGACGGCGGACAAGGTGCTGGCGGCGGTGAAAGCTGGGGAGATCAGCGAGGCCAGGCTGGATGAGAATGTGAGCCGGATTCTGCGGGTGGAGTTTGAGAGCGGGCTTTTTGACCATCCTCATGCGGGCGGGGGCAAGGTGGATACGCCAGAGGAGCGGGCGGTGGCGCTGAAAGGGGCTACGGAAGGGATTGTGCTGCTGAAGAACGAGGGTGGGTTGCTGCCGCTGGATGCAGGGAAGATTCACTCGATTGCGGTGATTGGGCCGAATGCGGCGGTGGCTCGGACGGGGGGTGGAGGGAGTTCACTGGTGCGGCCGAAGCAGTCCGTTGCTCCGCTGGACGGCATTAAAGAGCGGGCCGGTGCGGGGGTGACGGTGAGCTATGCGCTGGGCGTGGGCATGGAGGGGGAGAACGCGGCGCAAGATACGGCCGAGGCGCGGGCGGTGCTGCTGAAAGAGGCGGCGGACGCGGCGGCCAAGGCGGATGTTGCGGTGGTGGTGGTAGGGCGGTATCCCAAGCTGGAGGGCGAGGGGTTCGACGTAAAGACCATGGACCTGCCGGCGGGACAGGATGAGCTGATTGCGGCGGTGGAGAAGGCGAACCCGCGGACGGTGGTGGTGCTCAATACGGGCGACCCGGTGACGATGACCCGGTGGCTGGATGGGACTCCGGCTCTGCTGGATATGTGGTACGGCGGGCAGGAGGGCGGGAAGGCGCTGGCGGCGATTCTGTTTGGGGATGCGAATCCGTCGGGGAAATTGCCGGTGACGCTGCCAAAGAGGTTTGAGGATTCGCCGGCGTTTGGGCATTATCCGGGGGAGAATCTGCGGGTGGATTATGCGGAGGGGATTTATGTGGGGTATCGGTACTTCGATACCAAGAATGTGGAGCCGGCGTTTCCGTTTGGATTTGGGTTGAGCTATACGACGTTCGAGTATAGCGATTTGAAGGTGGTGCATCGGATTGAGTTTGCCGGAGCGGTGAAAACCGAAGGCGATGTGGTGACGCTGAAGGTGAAGAACACCGGGACGCGCGACGAGGCGGAGGTGGTTGAGCTTTATGTGCATGACGGGCACTCGAAGATTGACCGGCCGGCGCACGAGTTGAAGGGATTCAAGCGGGTGGAGCTGAAGGCGGGGGAGACGAAGACGGTGCAGTTTGACGTGGACCGGGCGGCGCTATCGTATTGGAGTCCGGAGAAGAAGGATTGGGTGGCGGAGCCGGGGACGTTTGAGGTTCAGGTGGGGGCGTCTTCGAGGGATATTCGGCTGAAGGGGACGCTGGAGTTGAAGCAGTGAGGGGTGCGAATGCAGTTGCTCGGACTTAGTGAACCCTCTCTGGGCAGCCTGCCGGCGAGCCGGTTTCCGGAGCGCGCAAGCGCCTACTTTTGCGACAAATGCGGCGAGGATATTACCGGGGGGTTTCATATTCGCCGGGGGCATGGGGGAACGCCGCTTGGGCCGCCGACTTTCCATTGTGTGTGCGGCGAGAGGTATCTTTCCGGAGCTTGCGAGTGGGACCAGTTAAGGTCGTATGAAAGACGCACCGAACTCGTTGGGGGAGGCATCGCAGCGCTCTTTGCAGTACCATTTCTCGGCTCACTCACCGCAGCCGCACTGGGAATTCATTCGCGCAGCCCGTCGCTGACGATTGCTGGGATAGCCCTGACGCTGCTCACGTCGCCATTTTCAGTTGCTTTGTGGCTGAGTTTCCTGATGGTTCGGGACATAGCTGCGTCGATCTTCAGGACCAGAGTCTTGAGCCGTTTGAACCGGTGACCGGGTTGGTTAAGGATCTGAACAGATTGCGGAAAGGTGCCGATTCCTAAATTATCCCGGTTCTAATTTTTGCAGGGGCTGAAGCCCGACCTTCATTTTAATGGTTTTATCGGCACGACTGAAGTCATGCCCTGTTACAAAGCCTTGATAAATGGGGCGCCCAGAATCGTTGGATGATTGAGATCGGCCCCTAGCGCTGGGGAGGGAGGTAGGGTTCGGCGCGGAGCATGTTGCCGAGGATGTCGCGCTCGTCGGGGGTGAACTGGCCCTGGTAGCGGCTGGAGTTGAGGACCATCTGGCGCTGGTCGAGGGGCACTCCGCCGAGGTCGCGGAAGGCGCGGCTGACCATGGCCTGGCGATCAGGGGGCAGGGTTTGGAAACGGCGCCCGGCAAGGTTGACGCCCATGCGGTCCTGGGGCGACATGTGTTCGAGCATTTCGCTGCGGGCGAGGCGGCGATCGCGCTGCTCGGCAGGCATTTGATCGACCTGGTGCAACTGCTGGACGAGGCGCTGCTGGTCGCTTTGCGGGAGCCGGTTGAAGCTGGGGTCGCTGCGCAGCATGCGCTCCTGATCCTGGACCGGGACGCCGCGATGGTCATTGAGCCAGGCTCCGAGGTGCCCGGGAGGTGAAGCCTGGGGATAGACTCTTGAACCGTAAGAATTGGCCCCGTAAGCGTTGCCGGGGGCCGGATAAGCGGGCCGCTGGGGAGTTGCGTATGGCGAAGCGCCATAGCCGGGGCGCTGGGCCTGGTTGGGCTGATAGTTTGGCTGATAGCCGGGCTGCGGGCGAACCTGATATTGCGGCGCGGAGCGGACCTGGGGGTTCTGCTGCCGGAACTGGGGCCTGCTTTGCGGCCGGGCCTGGGGACGAGCCTGAGAACGGCCTGGTGCAGGGCGCGAAGGTGCGGAATAGTGCGGCGCCGGGGCGCTTTGGCGCGGGGCCTGGGCGTGCTGATTGCCTGAGGCCCAGGATGCAGGAACGCACAGGAGGGCGAGGATCGCGGTAAGTGCGGCGCGCCCTGCGAACTTCGACCTGTGCATCTTGGTGATCATGACGTTCTCGTTCCCGGTTTGTTGTGGAGAGGTTCGGGTATACCTGCGTCTTTCATTCTGAGGCAAAGCAGGCTGCGAAAAAAGGACCCATTTCAAAGGAACTTCCGGTTCCAGCTTTTGCAGGGGCTAAAGCCCAGCATCGATTTGATTGGTCTTATTGGCCCGACTAAAGTCAGGCCCTTGTTGCAAAGCCTTCGAGAGTTGTCCTCCAGTGAGTTTTTTGGCCGCCGGTAAAGGCCAGGTCTTTCTAGCATCCGCGGCACGGCGAAAGGCGTGCCCTTTCAAAACTTCCCTTAGTCGCCATTGTTATCGGGTGTGGTGGACATGGCTTCCATCTGGTCAAGCAGTTGGGCGTTGTTGTCCAGCGTCTGGAGATCGTGGACCACGGCGGCTTGCGGGGGTTGGCTGGCCGGCTGTTCCAGATCGGTGATGCCGAGATAAGTGCCGCCGCCCACCAGCATCATGACGGCCAGGGCCATGGCAGCCAGCGGACGCACATGCATGGCGGGGCCATAGGCAAAGCGGGCGCGAAGACGGGCAAACCAGCCGGCCGGCTCAGCCTGGCGCTCCTCGCGCATGCGGGCGTCGAGGCGCGTGATGAAGTATGGGCTCGGCTCCGGCGCGTCCCAGGTGTCAAGCAGGGACATGGTGGCGGCGAGCTCGGCCAGCTCTTCGCGGCAGCCGTCACACTGGGCCACGTGCGATTTAACCTTGGCAGAAACTGACTCGGGATCGAGCAGCATGTCAGCCAGCTTCGATTCCATTCCAGTACAAGGATGCTTCAAAGTTTCCATGGTGATCCCCCAAAAAACTTCCGCCGGTGTTGCCCGGCTTTTGCCCCGAAAGGCTTGTTTTCCCCTAGACAAAATCCTTCAACTTATCCCGCAATGTCTGGTAGGCGCGGAAGAGGAGCGACTTGGTTGCCGACTCGCTCAGCTTCAACACATCCCCGATCTGGCGGTAATCCATTGCCTGATACTTGTGCATCAACACGGCCATGCGCTGCCGATCGGGCAGTGCCATTACATGCTTGCGAATGGCCGCCATGCGTTCATCGCGCATGAGCTTTTGTTCCACCGAAGTCTCATCGTCGGCTACATCCGGCGTGGTGCCTGTTTCCTCGTCTGGCGCGTCAAGATAAATGGTTTGCGCCGACCGCTCGTGCTTTGTATCGCGCGCGTGATTCACGGCCAGGTTGGTGGCGATGCGGTAAAGCCAGGTGGTGAACTTGGCTTCGGCACGGTAACTTTCCCTGGAACGGTAGACGCGTAAAAAGACTTCCTGAGCCATTTCTTCGGCAATTGCCTGGTTGCGCACCATGCGAAACAGGAAGTGAATCATGGCCCGGTGATATTTTTGGACCAGGAAGTTGAAGCTGGACTCGTCGCCGGACGCCACGCGCAGCATGATGGCCGCGTCGCTTGCCGGGTCTAAAGCGGCGTTGATCGCTGCTTCAGCTTCTGGCCTGCGATCCAGCCTTGAGGCGGTTCCCAATCCCAGGCTCGAGTTGTCCAGCACCAGGGTTGCCATATCGTCTGGAACCCCATCCTCATCCAAAGGTTGCGCAGATTGTGCGGTTTCGTACTCATTTTCCGGATCGGAAGCGGAGCCACTTGCGCTGTTGGGAGGGTTTTTGGAGTTTCTGCCTGGTATGGCATCGCCGGACCGGGCCGCGAAGTGCGAGAGGACGGGGTTTCCGGGCGCCGGATGGCCCAATCCGGAGCCGCCGGAGACGAGGCCTGCCAGTTCGGCGCGGCCCATGCCGGGCAGCGGACGGAGCACGGCTTCCCCGTCGGGCGGGAAGTCGGCGGCATTGCGGGTTGGTCGGACTCTCCAGCGCATCGTTGAAAGGCGGCCGTTGACGGGTACCTGGGGTTGGCCGTAAAGCCCCACTGGTGTTACTCTAACGCATGGGATGCCCTGCTGGCGCGGGGAATCCCGCCCTTCCCAAGGGCGCTTAACTCAGCGGTAGAGTGCCACCTTCACACGGTGGAAGTCGCAGGTTCGAATCCTGCAGCGCCCACCAAGCATTGCATGCAGACGGTGGTTCACAAATTACAAGAAATTTAGATGGTCCGAGCGTGCGTGAGCTGGCTTTTGCGGGGGGCTGAAGCCCAACGATGATTTCATGGCATTTGCGGCACGACTGAAGTCGTGCCCTTTTCAAAACTTCGATTTGATCAGGGGTTCCCTAAAAGCCATGCAGTTTCAGCCTAATTTCAGGGGTCAACCCCCCTGATCCGTCCGCATAGGCTTTCTGCAACTGCCGTACTAGAGCTTTGCCAGCCACTGCTTCATGATGTCAATCATTTGCAACCTGAGTTCAGGCGTCAGCTTCCTTTGAACCGAGAGGCTCACGGCCTGATGATCGGAAAGGACATTCACGGTGTTCCGGTCTCCACCTCCGGGGTTGAAAAAACCGGCGTCACCCAGGCCGGAAACTTGCTGGATACCGGTTTGGCGGCCAGAAGCCTGCATGGCCCGGCTGAAGTCAGCGGCAGTCATAGCCGGGAGTTCGCTGATTGAGAGTGTGACGATGGCCGATCCCGTCTTCGCGCTGAAAGAACAGATCATGCCTTGAACATCGGTAGCCGCACCGACTGGCGCTCCCAACACGGAGCCGGCGGTTTGCGAGGTGAGGAGATCGCATGCTTTGGGGCCGGCGGCGTGGGCTGTAGAACTGGCGACCAAGATAGCAGCGAGGGCAGCATTGACAGTGAGAACAGCGCAAATACGCATCAGAGTATAACCTCGATGGTGCGATGTTTGAGAGAGTTTGCCCGATGCTACAGGTGTTGGAGCACTCTATAACCCCGAGCCACCCGGGCTTGATGAGATCAGGGCCTCAGGGGGCTTCTACTTTTCGCTCAGGGTGAGGGCGTAGATGTCCTTGGTTCCTCGATCGAGGAGCGTGAGCGGGGTGTCGGATGGATCGAGGCCCAGCCAGGATGTGTAGACTCCGATGTATTGTTCCCCCTTGAGATGAGCCACGACTGCGGGCTTGCCGCCGTCGATGCCAATGCGGAGGATTACGGGGTCGTCGAGCCAGCAGAGGTATTCAAGGGAGCGGCTGTCGCTGGACCAATTGGGAAAAGCGACGGGGCCGGTGTTCAAGGTAGACCACTGCCTGGAGGCGAGGTTGAAGACTTTCATGGCCAATGAATCGACTGTGGAGGCGGCGATAAGTTTACCGTCGGGCGACCAGCGGGGGGAGAACAAGCCTTCAGAACCGGGCACAAGAGTGACCTGGCCAGTGGTTATCTTGAGAATTTGCAGGACGGGTTTGGGGTTTGTGAGCTCTTCGGGGCTGGTGGAGAAGACGACGCTCGATCCGTCGGGCGACCAGCCGGGGTCTGTCTCCGGTTGTGGGTCGTTGGGCAGCAGCCGGGCTGGGGCGGCTCCGCCCTCGGAGGGAATGGTGTAGATGGCCGAGGGGCCTTCAGGGGACTGACCGACGAAGACGATCTGTTTGCCGTCTGGAGACCAGCGGGGCAGTTTGGGGTAGGCGGGAGGGCTGGTGAGTTGGATGGGCGTGCTTCCATCGCGGTTGGCTTTCCACAGGACGCCATCTGGGAACGTCACGTAGAGCAGCGATTTGCCGTCTTTTGAATAGTCGACGAACTCGGCAGAGATGCCGCCGAGCAAGGGTTGGAACTTTCCAGATGGGGCGTCGTAGCGAACCAGTTCACCGCGTCTTGTGGCGCCGACGGCGAAGAGTTTCTTGCCATCCTTGCTGGGGATTGGGTCAGTCCAGCGGATAGGGCCGGAGGTGAGCGCGACGGGTTCCAGGAATGTGTCTCCGAACAGGCGGCGGCGCTCTTCGAGGGTCCAGATTTCGCCCTCGCAAACGAAGAAGAAGCGACCGTCGGAGCCAAATCGAACGTCTGTTTTCGGTGATCCAATGCGCCATCCGGTGAGCAGTTGCTGGAGGTCTGATCCGTGCGCCGATATTTGCCAGAGATTTCCGCCTTTGGAATATCGGAGGAGCTTCCCGTTGGGCGACCAGGCGAGGGATTCGACATATCCACCGATGGATGCCAGTTTAACGGCATGGGTGCCGTCACTGTGCATGGAGTAGAGGTCGCCATCTTGTGTGGCATAGGCCACCAGGTCTCCGTCTGGAGACCACGTGGATGTTACAGCGGGCGCGAGACGGCGGAGAGATCCGCCGAGAATTGCGGAGGACCAGATAGTGCTCGCGGAGGTCATGCCTCCTGCTTCCGCTTGGATGAAGACGGTGGACCCATCCGGAGAGACTTCCCCTATCCATGAGTTGGGAATTGGGTTTGGGACAGGCGCCGGGGCTCCTCCCGATGTTGAGATCTGCTCCCCGAGTTGTGGCGACCTTTGGGTAAAGTAAAGCCGGCTTCCGTCAGTGCCGGAGAGGTATTTGTCGTGCCCGTCGTGGGTGATCTGTATGTAATTGGATACGCGAATGGGAGGAGCCGCACCGCGGCGGGCCAGGAACCAGTAGGCGAACAGGCAGATGGAGGCGATGGCCAGGGAACCAGCGACGGCGATGGTCACGACGCGGGACGAACGCATTGGGTCTGGCGGGGGCAGTTGGAGAAGTGGCGCGGGCGCCATTGCGGCGGGCGCTGACTCATGGATGACGACATGGGTGCGCTCGCGCACGGTTTGGACCAGCACTCCGCCCAGTTGGGTTGGGGCTGTCTGGGATTGGAGGGATCCTTCGGCCTGAGAGATGGTTTGGACACTGGCCGTGAATTGATAGCCGCGGCCGGGGATGGTGAGAATGTAGCCGGCCCGGTCTGCGAAGGCCTTGCGGAGCCCGTAGATGTGCTGGGAAAGATTGCTTTCTTCGACGAAGGATTCCGGCCAGACGGTCTGGAGCAATTCCTCTTTGGAAACGACGGCGCCGGCATGCTGAAGCAGATAAATGAGGACCTCGAAGGCCTTGGAACCCAGGACGATTTCCTTCCCGTCGCGGACGAGCGAGCGGGAATGGGCCTTGAGTTCAAACTCTCCGAAGCGGTATATCTGGTTTTTTGTCAGAGACATAGCATGCCTTCAAAACAGTTTAGAACGATTAATACGCCTCTTAAAGACTTCTGACCGTGATTCGGCGCACTGTGGCTCTCAGGAGGCGACGGTGAAGCGACGCACGCCCATCGTAGCAGCCCCGGAAGAACGGATGAAGGGGCACGCGGGTTCGGAGGTGGTGCGGCGCACGGAAATCAGGGTTGAGCGCGAAGTGGTTTCGATGCGCTTCGATGCGGCAAGCGGGTATCAGGGCTTTTGTTCGCAATGCGGTGGCACTGTGCTGATGATATCGGCGGAGGCCGCTTCATTAAGTATCGGCGCGACCAGGCGTCAGGTTTACCGCTGGATTGAGGAGAACAGATTTCATGTGCAGGAGTCGCGATCGGGGGAGGCGTTTGTTTGCGCTGCTTCGGTGGCTTCTCACCAGGCAACAATGGGAAATGCAGGGTTGCGGATTGAAGGGGTAGCGGGGGACTCGGGATGAAGGGATGGGCAGCCTCGCATCCCGTTGAACAATGCGAAATCGAATCGTTGGGCCGCAAGTTGAAAGATGGGCAGACGACTTGAATTCTGGATATCAGTTTCCTCCGTGCTCCGCCTTGAGTCGCGCAATGATTGCGGGGTCAGTGACGAGATAAGCGTAAACCGGACTGGCAGGACTCGAATCCAGCGGGGGTGGGAGCAGATCCGTGGAGCTTCTTCCCTGAAAATAGTCCAAATGGTTGATGTTGCAGTTGTCTGGCATGCCTTTACTGCCGCTGCAGCCGCCAACCCTGTCAACTGCCATGACATAACCATCGTGATTCACAACTTTGCCACCGGGAAGCGTCACCTTTACCAGGGTCAGTTGCGGGACAAAAAGGACATCGCCCACCTTGAAGACCCCGTCCGACCCCGTATCGATTGCAACGGAACGAGCTGGAACCAGTCGAAAGGGATTGCCCCCTTCGGGCGGCGCAACACCGAGGCCAAAGGGTGCGTTGGAGTCAATGGTCAATTCGCTGAAAAGCGCTCTGTCTATCTGGTCCAGTGTTTTTTGCTTAAGCGTCGGGAAGATGTCGGAACAATCCGTTATCGGCTCTTTTGGGGGATTCTTCGGAGTATCGACATTGAATCTACGAAATTTACCGGTGGCCAACTCGACTGTGACTGTCCCTTCGTCCGCTGCAATACACCACGACCGATGGGTCAGGCCGACCTGAAATGAGACTCCCTTTACACTCTTCAGAGGGACCGCGTGGGGGGTTCGATCTTCAACAGTCAAAAGGTCGACGTAGGTGGTAAACCAGACCGACCTCCTGGTCAACTGGTCAAGGCCGGCAGGGCGCTTCCAGGAGAAATCGTCTGATGGAGGCGAAACTGCTTGGTCTGCGTTTCCCTGCGGTTGGCTCGCCAGTTCACACGTCATCCCAAACGCAAGAAGCAAAGGGAGAATGAGACGACACCACAGAAGCAAGCGCATGAGTTCTCCTCAAATCGATTGTTGACGGCGATTCAGAAACTTTAGGACAGTCCTGAAGAGAGCGCAACGGAAAAAACCGAATACACGCTTGGTGTTTTGTGTGCTGGATCACATTTGGGCGTATGCTTCTCGGACTACACTGCCTTTCATCGCTGCATTGGAAGGCAAACCGATGGCTGTGGAAGAGAGAGTGCGCACGCTGAGCTATGCCCGCGGGCCTGACAGGCCGCTGCTGGAGCTGACCATTGGCGAACTGCTGGCGCTTACGGCGGATCGGTTTCCGGAGCGGCTGGCTGTCGCTTCGCTCCATCAGGACGAGCGGTTGAGCTGGGCGGAGCTGAGCGAGGAAGCGGACAATGTGGCGCGCGGGCTTTGGTCGCTGGGGATACGGCGCGGCGACCGGGTGGGGCTTTGGTCCACCAACTGCGTGGAGTGGATTGTGCTGCACATGGCGTGTGCGCGGGCCGGGGCGGCGCTGGTGAATGTGAACCCGTCGTACCGTTCGCACGAGCTGCGGTTTACGCTGGCGCGCTCGCGGATGAAGGCGCTGTTTTTGTGGCGGCGGGACAAGCGGGCCGATTACGAGGAGATTCTGGGACGGGCCTGCCACGGGCTGAAGCTGGAGTTGAAGCACACCATCTATTTCGACTCGCCGGAGTGGCTGGCGCTGAAATACACGCCTGGGGAGCTGCCGGCGCGGGTTTCAGTGGACGATGTGGCTAATATCCAGTACACAAGTGGGACGACGGGGCTGCCCAAGGGCGTGATGCTGACGCACCACAACGTAGTGAATAACGGGCAGTTTCTCGCCGCAGGGTTTCACTATACAGAGCAGGACAAGATCGTGGTGCCGGTGCCGCTGTTCCACTGCTACGGGTGCGTGATTGGGACGATGAGCGCGGTGAACTCGGGTGCGGCGATCATTCTGCCTAATTGGACGTTTGACGCGCGGGCTACGCTGAAGGCGGTGCATGAGGAGCGGGCGACCAGTGTTTACGGGGTTCCGGCGATGTATGTGGCAGAGCTGGCGCTGCCGGAGTTTGCAAGCTACGACCTGACCAGCCTGCGGACGGGGATGATGAGCGGGGCGCCCTGCCCGGTGGAGCTGATGACGCGGGTGCTGGAGGAGATGCATTGCGGGGAGCTGGTGATCGCCTACGGACAGACGGAGACATCGCCGGTGGTGACAATGAGCGACGCGGGAGACTCGATTGAGATTCGGGTGAAGACGGTGGGCCGGGCGATGCCGCAGACGGAGATTCGGATTGCTTCGCCGGCTGGCGAGACGCTGGCGCACGGCGAACAGGGCGAGGTTTGCGCACGCGGCTACGCGGTGATGAAGGGGTACGACGGCGACCCGGAGGGCACGGCGCTGGTAATTGGCGCGGATGGCTGGCTGAAGACTGGCGATTTGGGAGTGATGCGGGAGGACGGATGCATTCACCTGACGGGGCGGTCGCGGGACGTGATTATCCGCGGCGGGGAGAATATTTATCCGCGCGAGGTGGAGGAGTTTTTGTACACGCATCCGAAGGTGGATGAGGCGCAGGTGGTGGGGATTCCCAACGAGCGGCTGGGGGAGATTGTGGCGGCGTGGGTGCGGCTGAAGCCGGGAGTCGAGGCGGGAGTCGACGCGACGGAGGAAGAGATTCGCGAGTTTTGCAAGGGGCAGATTGCGTATTACAAGATTCCCGAGCATGTGCGGTTTGTGACGGAGTTTCCGGCGACGCTGTCGGGGAAGATTCAGAAGTACAAGATTCGCGAGTTTGAGATTGAGGCACGGGGGCTGCAGTCGGTGGCAAGCGCCGCTACGGCCTAAAAGGGTTGTGTAGCGGAACAAGGTTCATGGATTCCCAGGCCTGAGAATCCTCAGCTGAGGCATCCGGAGCCTCTACAGTTTGGGCACTACAATCTCGTCAAGATATTGGCGCAGTTTTTCACAGTGTTGCTCTCGATAGGCAGCATAGTCCTGGGTGATCCCCTGGTCGGCGGCAGAAATCAGGATGTAGGCCTCGACCAACCCGGACTCCTTTAATTTTAGCAACGTGGCAAGATTAGGGTCGAGATTCTTGACCTTCTTGTCTTTGAGCATCTGCTGCAAAGCTTCCGCCACGAGATCGAGCCTCTCCGATTCTTCTTTCAGAGAGTGGCGATACTCCTTTTCGTTTGGATACTCTTTCTTGAACTTCTCGCTTTGCCATAGCATATGGCTCATGTCGGCGATCATCCAGGCACTGCTGCCATCGTTTCTACCCAGAGCAGAGGAGTCCACTGTCAACGTCATGCCTTTTTCGTTTGGTTTGACCGAATTCGGCGACTGAATGCGCGGCACGGTAAAGCGCACTTTATTCCGCTCCGCCCACTGCTGGATACCGATGTTCGATTTCTTCGTGTATGGCTCGGCCACGACCGCATCAATGAACTTTGCCCGCGCTTCGCTCATCTTGCCTTCGGCCATCAGCGAGTCGCCCCAGTAACGATAGGCGGTCTCTACATTGGGATTGATCTCTATGGCCTGCGTAAACCAGTCGCCGGCCTTGTCATACTGCTTCATCTTGAAGAGCGTATCGCCGCCGTAGAGTGCTGCAAAATACAGCTTGGGGTCAAGCACCAGAGCTTGGGTGTAGCCTTCGAGGGCCTTGGCCAGGTCGCCGGACTCGTAGGCGGATTCGGCCTTGCGCATGACCTGCTCGACATTCGTATTCGGAGAGAAGGAGGAATCGCTTCCGTCCGGCGGAATCGCATCCAGAAGAACTTGGAGGAGATTGCTATTGTCCCCTAGTTCCTTGGCGTGAAGCAGCAGCGCGCGGGCCCGCAATACTTGTTGCTTACGCCGTTCGGGATCTTCAATGCCGTTCGAGGTAACGAAGACCGTGGACGCCAGCCGTTCCTGAATCACCAAATCCATGGGGAGCTCGACAGCAAGCTTTTCAAGAAGAGGAAGGGCCTCTGTGAACTTGTTCTGATCGTAAAGTTCGAGAGCGTGTTTGCGGTCGTCGTCCGTAGCAGGCGAAACATTGGTCTGTGCGGCAAGTCCGCCCAGGAAGAGAAGCAGGAATATAGGCGTAAGAACGATTCGTAACCGGTCCATTCAATCTTCCTCGTGCGTGCCCGATTTTACACCCGAGTTGTAAAGGATGGGGCCGGGTGCCCCAGGTTCCCAGGGCAAACGCATTTGGAAGCACAAGCTCTTGACCTTGTGAGGGAGATGCTTTTGAGAGGCGAATCGAGGTGGAAAAACAGAGCACGTTGGGATGGTTTGGGTAGGCGAATTTCGATGTGCGAAAAGTGCCTTTTTTGCTCTAAAGTGCCGTTTTCGTTGGTGTTTTTGGCGTTTTTTTGCCCGAAAATGGGGGTTTGTGTTTACCGATAGGTAAACAGGATGTTTTTGTAACTCATTGAATCGGAATTAGTTAAGCGGATTCTACCTTCGATTTTTTGACGAATTTGGGGTGG
>Ga0302154_10002858_pt1 | contig 12863 bp, 8 predicted proteins | sample I_Bog_N2_3_FD_193507 | JGI IMG/M metagenome (GOLD analysis project Ga0302154, IMG submission 193507) | Peat permafrost microbial communities from Stordalen Mire near Abisko, Sweden - I_Bog_N2_3 | ecosystem: Environmental > Terrestrial > Soil > Wetlands > Peat | place: Sweden: Abisko, Stordalen...
CAGCGAGTTCCCAACCGTCTCCAGGTTTGAAACAAACCCGACAAACTTGTCGTAAAGCTCTGCTCCCCGCTTCATGACCTTTTCAACGTTGTCAGCCTGCCGTTGCTGGTTCCAAAGATCTTTGACGATGCGGATGACAAAGAGAACAGTTGTTGGACCGGTAAGAAGCACGCCTTTGGAATATGCCTCGTGCCACAGCCCTTCGTCGTTTTGCAAGGCAAGCAGAAAGGCGGGTTCGATGGGCACGAACATCACGACAAAATCTGGCGATTGCACGCCGGGCAACGTGTGGTAGTTGCGGCCGGCCAACTCGCCAAAGTGATTGCGCAAGCTGAGAAGATGTCTCTTGAGCGCATCGGTTCGGACCTTCTCATCTTCAGCATTGACGGAGTCGTTGTAGGCATTGAGCGAGACCTTCGAATCGATGATCAGATGGCGACCGCCGGGGAGCTTGATCAACACATCTGTCTGACGCCGCTGAACTGACCCATCATCGTCATTGAGTTGCGCAAAGCTTTGCTGGAAGCTGTAGTGGGCGCCCTCTTGAAGTCCCGATTTTTCAAGAATGTTGCGCAGAATGGTCTCGCCCCAGTTGCCCTGAGCCTTGGTGTCTCGACGGAGAGCTGTGGCAAGATTGTGAGCTTCTTCAGTGAGTGCTTTGTTCAGACTTCCCAGCGTGCCTACCAGCGTCCTGAGCTCAACTACGCCGGATTTCGAATCGGTTTGCGCCTCCTCCACTTTCTTTCGGAAGTCTTCAATCTGCGTCTTGAGCGGAGTCAGCAGCGTGCCGAGCTCCTTTTGACTTCCCTCGGAGAATGACTTGGATTTTTCGTCGAGGATCTTGCCTGCCAACGCTTCGAATTGGTTGGCGAGCGCCTGCTTCGCGGATTCAAGCAGCGCCAGCTTTTCAGAGAGATTCTGGCGCTCATTTCTTAATTCGGTTTCCAGCTCTTTAACGCGGGCATTTTGGGCGCTTTCTACTGCGCCTCTTGCGTGGAGATCAGCGCGCAGGCTATCTCGCTCTGTGGCCAACTGCACAATTGTCTTTTCACGTTCGGCGGCCAGGGACTCAAAGCCAGCGCGGGTGGCGGACTCGGCGTGCAGGCGAGTCACCTCGGCGCGCGCCGCTACTAGTTCTTCTGTCAGCTCGGAGGCACGACGTTCCAATTGAGCCTTTTCAGCTTTATTCGAGGCAGCCCTCATCCAGAAACCCAGAACGATTCCCGCAAACGCCGCAATTATTGCGCCAATCAACTCCTGCATCGCCTATCGATTCCTCTTCGCCTAATGTACGCCTTCGGGCTGTGCATTTCGTGCCGATTTCAACCTGTTTCCAGCTTGAGCTCCTTAGTCCCATTCAAGGTTCTCAAATCCCTGCTTTGCCCGGCTTTACACACCCACACCCGCCCGATAGACTTAGAACTTCGGGGCTACGCGCAATTTTTTATGCGCGGTGGTTGTGTTCCCCTGCCATGGACCGTTATCGTAAGCAGGCGGAACAGGATTGAGTTTTGGCCCGATGGGAAATTTGAAGTTCCGAAAAAATCAGAGGAGAACCACGCATGGCCGTTGAAGAGAAAGTTAAGCAGATCATTGTCGAGCAGTTGCAGGTGGATGAAGCCGAAGTGACGCCTGGCGCCAGCTTCCAGGAAGACCTGGGCGCAGATTCGCTCGACGTGGTCGAGCTTGTGATGCAGTTCGAAGAAGCCTTCGATCTGGAGATTCCCGACGAAGACGCCGAGAAGATCAAGACCGTAAAGGACGCGATCGACTACATAGAGAAGAATGCGAAAGGCAGCAAGTAGCCCTTGTCCAATCCGTCCCGCAGAGTCGTAATCACCGGACTCGGTCTGGTGTGCGGTGTTGGTAACACCGCGCCCGAAGTATGGCGACAGCTTCTGGCCGGGGCCAGTGGAATGGCTCCGATCCAGGGATTCGACACCACTGGCTTCCCGGTCACGTTTGCCGCCGAGGTAAAGAACTTTGACCCGCTCAACTTCCTGGACAAAAAAGAGTCCCGGAAGATGGGGCGGTTCATTCATTTTGCTTTTGCCGCAGTGCAGGAGGCCATGGCTCAATCCGGTCTCCAGATCACCCCGGAGATTGCCGACCGCGTTGGTGTTTTTATCGGGTCGGGAATTGGGGGGTTTGAGATCATTGAGCGGGAGCACTCCAACCTGCTGAATGGCGGCCCGCGCAAAATCTCGCCATTCTTTATTCCCGCGGTGATTGTGAACATGGCGGCTGGCAATATCAGCATCCGCTATGGCGCCAAGGGGCCCATTTCAGCGACCGCTACGGCCTGTGCCACCTCTGCCAATTCCATTGGCGACTCGGCGCGAATGATCATGCACGGCGATGCCGATGTGATGATTGCTGGCGGCGCTGAAGCATCCGTGACGGCACTGTCAGTGGGCGGATTTGCTGCCATGCGTGCACTTTCCCCGCGGAACAATGAACCGACACTGGCCAGCCGTCCTTTCGACAAGGATCGCGACGGTTTCGTGATCGGCGAGGGCGCGGGCATCCTGATTCTTGAGGAACTGGAGTTTGCCAAAGCGCGCGGCGCGAAGATCCTGGCCGAGATTATCGGTTACGGGATGAGCGCTGATGCCTATCACATGACCGGCATTGCGCCGGAGGGCCAGGGCGCGCAGCGGGCGATGAGGGCGGCGATCAAGGACGCCGGCATTGCTCCGGAAGAAGTTGGCTATGTGAACGCGCACGCTACTTCCACACCGGCTGGGGATGGAAACGAGTCACGGGCGATTGAATTGGTGTTTGGGGAGCATGCAACGAGCCACAAACTCAAGGTCAGTGGAACCAAATCGATGACTGGGCATCTGCTTGGTGGCGCCGGTGGACTGGAGGCCGGCATATCCGTCCTCGCGCTGGTGAATCAGCAGATTCCGCCTACCATCAATCTGGACAATGTGGATCCAGAGTGCCGTCTGGACTACGTACCGAACAAGGCAATTGACTTCGGCTTCGACGTTGCGCTGTCCAATTCATTTGGGTTCGGCGGGATCAATGCAACGCTGATCATGCGGCGGTGGACGGAGTGAGGCAGTCGTCAGTTTTCAGTTGTCAGTGATAAGTTGCTGTTGTTTGATTGCCAGCCTGGTCCGAATGCGTGAGTTTTTAAAAGCAAACGGCGCGAATCCATATGGGATTCGCGCCGTTTGATTTTTGGGCCCAGGTTCATTCTTAACTAAATGCGGCCGCAAAGCCAACACCGACGAGTACGATAATCGCCCACCATCCAAAAACTGCGATGTAACCCGACGAGCGCTTCACTCCGGCCACAATCGCAAGCCCCATTCCCATCAGGATCATGTACCAGATTGACGTGACATCCAAAGAACTTGCCAGCTTGTACAACGCCGGATTGGTTTCGATCGGGCTGAGAAATGCTCCGACACTGGTGGGCGCAAAGTTGTTGAGATTGAAGGACTCCGGGGCACTACCGGCGAAAAGCACGACCGCCCCCAGCAGGGATTTTAAGATTCCTGGCAATGCCGCGAACATCCAGACGGCCAGCACACTGCCGAATTTGGCTTTGCCGCCGAATACGAAATTGATGGTCCCCCAGAGCGCGGTCACAATGATGACGCCGAAAACCAGAATCAAGACTGGACCGATGGCGAATCCGCCCTCCATGCCGTATTGCGTCCATTTCATGGACATCTCGCGTTGAGCGGGAGGTGCCTGGGCGAGCCGTTCCTCGGACTTCGGATTCATGTGAATGGAATTTTCGGCCACCTGCGCCCAGCCCACTTTGAGCGTGACGGCCGCGAAAAACACGTATCCGCATACCGCCAGGATCACAAATGGCAGCCACCAGCTCCTGTTTCCGCGCTTGATATCTTCGAATGTTTTCGACGGCGCTGCGAACGTGTTCGCTACGCGCTGCCACTGGCTGAGCCCCGGAGTAACAGGAACGGGTTCAGCCGCAGTTTGAACTTCCAGATCGCTCATCACTTCGCCTCTCAATTGCCGTTTCGTCGTCAGCCTGGGCCGCCCCGATTGTGGGCCGCAGACGGACGCACGCGGTTATAGATGTTCAAGAATGAGAACGTTTCGACGCATGCCCTGGTTCCCGGCAGCGCCGGAAAGAAAATGCATTTGCCGGAGATTGTACCCTTGAATGCGGTTGATTTTGAAATCAATTTGCGGTGGACTTCTGCGCCGTCGGGAAATCAACGCTATTAAAGCCCTGTGGCCGCGACCTCAACGGGGGGATTTGAGCGGCGCTGGCGCGGTTTGCGCGTGACGATTGGAGCGGGCGGCGCATAACTCTTATAAACCGTGATGTGGAAGCAGCTTTGCTGAAACTCCTCTTCGACATCGATCTTGCCGGCCTGCTCGAGTGCCAGAAGATGGCTGCGCATCCAGCCAATTTCTTCACGGCTCAGTGGGCTCTTGGCAATGTCGATCGTCGCTCCCGTGAGATGGGGGCTCACGATGTCACCTTCCGCTGCGGCGGCGTTGCCGTTGATTCCCATCAGCCGCTTCTGATAGGCAACAGTCCGCACGGCCGAGCTGACCTCGAGCGGACGGTGAAACTGCGCGGCATGGCTTTTCGCCAAATCGGCTAGAAAGCGGGCGGTCCAAGGGCGGCAGTAGCGGTGGTTCACGGGCAGGTTTCCGTTAATCGTGAGTTCAAGCGAGACGGGAACGGGCACAAGCGCCTTTCGCGCAATGCGGTCCGCTAAATCGTCTTCGTCCTCGATCCGCTCCAGGCCTTCGGCTTCAGTCCTCTCGTTCTGGCGTTCCAGAGAGGCGCGCGATCCCTTGAGAGGAGGCGGTAACACTCCGCGCTTGAAATGCAATGACGCTGCAAGTACATCCGATTGGGTTTGGGTAGTAGTTGCCTCTTCCATCGGAATCGAGGTCTCCCGTGCCGGGGCGCGGGGAGCGGCGAACGGGCTCTGCATGAAAGTGCGCTGATCCTCAACGACCGGCGGGGGCGTATTTGTTTCGGGGGCGATTTCAGGTTCGGCGGAAGCCTCAGCCGCCTCAGGTGCGGGATCGGGCGCCTGTACTGGGCCGATCGGCCTCCGCGAAGGAGTCCTCTCGATGGTCGTGGAGGCCTGCGCATATCGAGGGGTGGAGAAAGCGGATCTTGAACGGACTTCCCTGCCCTGCGATGGGCTTCCAAACATGCGCGGCACTGGCTTTGCAGCTGAGGCCCGATAGGCGGGAGCGGCATAGAGGCGCGCCTGTCGATGCGGAGCGGCGGTGGGGATTGGGTGACGGGCAAGATCGCGCCTGATCTTGAGGCCTGCGGCGCGGCCGACTTCTTCAGGGGTGGCGTGATGCGACCTGGTTGACGATTTGGTCTGCGCTTTGGTTTGCGCCTTATGAGTAAGCGCTGTCCCTTGAGCGCTTCTGTGCGGCTTCGCCCGGGTGACGGGCAAACCGTTGGCTGAAGTCACCGAGAGTGCAGCCAGCACAAGTCCAGTAATCAGTATCCGCGACATAAGGAGGGATGCGGAGAATCCAGAGCATCCTCAGTGTAGATGGACCAGTGAGGAAAATCGAGTACCTACCCGGGTTCGCCTTCGTCTGATAACTGGAACCCGGCTTGTTGGGATTAGTTCCGATGGCAGCAAAATGCGGAGGCCGCAGGTCCGGCACAGCGGAGCTACGGCCTCGTTTGTGACACCTGAAATTTCTCGTTCGAGCGTTTACTGCAACAGCGTCGGCTCGTCGTCCTTCAATTCCTCGGGCGGAATGATGACTGCCGCGGCGATTTTGTCGTCGGCTTCAAGGTTGAGCAGGCGGACGCCCTGGGTGGCGCGACCGGCGGCTCGGATGGTCTTGGTGTCGATACGGATGATCTTGCCGAATTGGCTGATGACCATCAGTTCGGACGTCTCGTTTACCAGGAGAATGGATGCCGTTTTGCCGACCTTCGGGGTGGCCTTAAGGTTTGTAACTCCCTGGCCGCCGCGTGCGGTTATGCGGTATTCGTCTACATCCGTGCGCTTGCCAAAACCATTCTCAGTAACCGTGAGAATGAGTTGCTGGGTGACGCAGAGCTTGTCGTCGAGGGTCTTAATGGCCTTGTAGGCGCTGTCGATTGCCTTTTCGGCCACACTGACGACGGCGGAGTCGACTAGCTTGTTGCGATAGTCTTCTCTTGCCTTGGTGAGGGCCGCCTGTGCCTCCGTGTAGGCATTGCGGTATGCTGCGAGCTTTTCGGTCATTCCGAGTCGCGCAGCACACTCATCCCGCTCTGTTTCGCGTATAGCGTCGGAGCTGGTGATTGCCGCGCCGATAAGGTAATCGTTCTTCTTGAGGGAGATGCCTCGGTTGCCGGCGGCATTGCGTCCCATGGGGCGCAATCCTATACCACTTCGGTCGGCGTCATATTCTTCTTCGAAGCGGATGGCCATGCCATCGCGCGTGGCGAGGAAGATGGTTTGCTTGCCGTTGGTGAGGCCTGCTGAGACAAGGTCGTCGTCCTTGTCGATGGCGATGGCGATAATGCCGCGGGCCATGACGTTGGAGAAGTCCTTGAGCGGGGTCTTCTTTACGACGCCGTTGCGCGTGGCGAAGAAGATATATTTGCCCTCTTCTTCCAGATCGCGAACGGGAAGTATGGCCTTCACATTTTCTCCGGGTTGCAAGTCGAGCAGGCTCTGCATCGATTTTCCCTTGCCCGCTGCGCCTACGTCCGGAATCTCGTACACCTTGAGCCAGTAAACGCGGCCGGTGTTGGTGAAGCAAAGCAGGTAGGCGTGCGTGGAATCGATGATGAGCTGCGAGACAAAATCTTCCTCGCGCGTCTTCATGCCGGTGCGGCCCGTACCACCTCGGCGCTGCTGGCGATAGATGCTGATGGGGGTGCGCTTGAGGTAGCCCTGGTGGCTGACTGTCACGGCAACCTGCTCGTCGGCAATGAGGTCTTCCAACTGGAGTTCGGCGCTCTCGTCGACGATCTGCGTGCGGCGGGCGTCGCCGTACTTGTCGCGAACTTCTTCAAGCTCCTTCACGATGACCGCGCGCAGCTTCTTGTCGCTGGCCAAAATTGACTCGTACTCAGCAATTTCTTCGCGCTTCTGCCGCAATTCGTTCAGCAGTTCGTCAATAGAAAGCTGGGTGAGCCTGTAAAGCTGCAACTCGAGAATCGCGTCGATCTGCCGGAGGGTCAGTCCTTTTTCTTCCTGCGGCAGGCGCTCACGGTCCAGAGTGATGACGATCTGCGTGCCCTTGCCCCACGCATATAAATTCTCGCGAGCTTCAACACGCGAACCGGAACCGCGAATGATCCTGATCACCTGATCCAGGTTGTCGAGCGCAATTTTGTAGCCTTCAAGAACATGCTCGCGCTCGCGCGCCTTGCGCAGCAGGAACGCCGTCCGCCGCTGCACAACGTCGACGCGGTGATCGATAAAGCAGCGAATGGCCTCATCCAGACCCAGTTCCCGCGGCTGCCCGTTGAGCACCGCGAGGAAGATCATGGAGAAGCTTTCCTGCATCTGCGTGTGCTTGTAAAGCTGGTTCAGAACAATCTCGGGTTGAGAGCCGCGCTTGAGCTCAATCACCACCCGCATGCCATCCCGGTCGCTCTCATCGCGCACATCGCTGATGTCGTCTATGATCTTTTCGTTTACGAGTTCCGCGACACGCTCCACAAGCTTTGATTTGTTCACCTGGTAGGGGATCTCGGTAACGATGATCGCCTGTTTTTCTTTGGTGATGTTCTCGACGGAGACCTTGGCGCGCATCATGAAGCGGCCACGGCCTGTCTTGTAAGCCTGCGGAATTCCAGACTTGCCGTAGAGGAAGCCACCGGTTGGGAAATCCGGCCCCTGTACGTGCTTCAGCACCTCGGCGAGTCCCGCGCTCGGATCCTTGACGAGTTCGATGGCCGCGTTCACCACCTCGGTCAGGTTGTGCGGAGGGATGTTGGTCGCCATGCCCACAGCGATGCCGTTTGACCCGTTCACAATCAGGGTCGGAATTCGCGTCGGGAGCACGGTGGGCTCGTCGGTGGTTTCATCGAAGTTGGAGGTCATATCGACCGTCTCCATATCGATGTCCGCCATCATCTCTTCTGCAATCCGCTCCATGCGGCACTCGGTGTACCGGTAGGCCGCAGGCGGGTCGCCATCCACCGAACCGAAGTTGCCCTGCCCATCGACGAGCGGATAGCGCAAGCTCCACGGTTGCGCCATGCGCACCAAAGCGTCATACACGGACGAGTCCCCGTGGGGGTGATACTTTTTCAGGCACTCGCCCACCACACCGGCGCATTTGGAGTAGCGCTTATTGTGTTGCAGGCCCTCGCGGTCCATCGCTGTCAGGATGCGGCGGTGGACAGGCTTCAATCCGTCGCGTGCATCGGGGAGTGCGCGCCCAATGATCACAGACATGGAATACGCCAGATATGACCTGCGCATCTCCTCTTCGATGTTCATGGGTGTAAATGTTGTGCCGCCGTTCGGTGGCGTGGCCCCTTCAAGAGGGAGCTGCGGATTCTGATCGTCTGCCATAGGGGTTTTCTGGCCCGCGCAAATGCGGCACAAGGTTGCGACAAAAGCGGAGCCGAACTTTGCGGGCTACCGTTTTATTTTACGCCTTTAAAGGTCGATTCAGCAAGGCGGGATAAGATAAATAAGTCCTTATATTTGTTTAGTTTATAGTCAACACCAACACCCCGGCCCAGAACTAACAGCACAGAGCACTTTGCACCCTGTGCTGGCCTTTGGCTGAATGGGTCTCCCAGCCTTTTAATCAGGCCGTTTGACTGGTTCAAAATGGGAGCGGCATGGACCTGGGAGCGGCCATTCCTAAAGCAATCCAGGCAAAATCAGTACCCACAATACTGCCTGCAAAAGCAGGATCGAACCACCTGCCGCGATGGCGAGACGCGGGCGCGGCCCTTCATACGCATCGGCGAAAACGCCGCCAATGAATGTGAGCAGAAACGGGAGGGCCCAGAGCCAGGGTGTGCCAGGGACCCCGGTCATGAGGACAACCATTAACGCGAGCGCGCAGAGCAGGGGAGCAGTATTTCCAAAATAGCGCGACCGCCGCAGGCCCAGGTACAGGACAAGCGCCGCCCCGGATGCCACGGTGATACCCGCATTTCCCAGAGAGGAAAAGAACCGCCGCCCGGGATCGATTGAAACCCACAGAAACCCGGCCGAGGAGCGAAAGACATAGCTGAAAGCGTCGGGCGAAAATCCGTAGCAGACAAAGAGCAGCACCAGCGCTCCGACAACTGCCACCAGGACCACGGGGAGCGTTTGGCTACGGCGGCCTTCAGCCACCCACAGCATGGCCGCAAGCCCCAGCAGAGCCACCAAGGGCAGCGCGGCAATGTGTGACGCAGCGGCGATGCCGAATATGACCGTGAGCAGCAAAATGCGGGGCCGCCATTTCCTCCGTGGACCCTGCATGGCGTGTGCAACTCCGATGCACGTATATACGCCACCGTAGACACCAAGCGCAGCCACAATTTCCGGGTTGGGCGCAACGCAGGCGCGGAGGACCGCCGGAGAGAAGCAATAGAGGCCGAGCGCCGTGTAGCCTCCCAGGTTGCCGTAAAGACGCCGAGTGACCCACCATAAACCGCCGCCAAGAACGCAGCCCGCCAGCAGGAATGGGAGCCGTAACAGCAATAGAACGTAAGGAAGCTGATGACGAAGTTCCCATGTACTCAATCCAGATGCGCCTGAGCCGCCCGCAGGCTGCTGAAAGACGCGGTCTTCGGGCTTGCGGAATGGATCAATAGCCCGCTGCGCAAGAACGTTGAGAGTAAGCGGGAGACCCGCGAGCCGATATGCCAGAATCCCGTCGTGAATGTTGCCGCATGTCGTGTAGTAGCCTGCCAACGCAGAGGGGCTCTCCCACGTTTCCCGGCCGCATCGAGCATATTGGTAGTCGCGGTCGGTGAGAGTTTGATGGGCGATTAGCCAAAATCCCTGGATCAGAAAAAGGGACAGGAGGCCTGCCGCTATGCGCTGCGGAAGATTAAAGCGGAAACGGCGAATGCTGCCAAGGCGAAGGGTCATTACGTTCAAAGAAGCCGCTTCCAGTTTAAACGGGGGAGCCTGGTGAATTTGCCGGCCGCATGTTTCACAGGCGCACAGGATCACAGGAGCTGTGTTTCCGCAGAGAATTCCCTTGTACGCCATTGATTCTAAACTGTTTGATTCGTCTCACAGTTTCACAGTTCCAAAAGGCGGCTGCCGAAGGGAAATCATCCATTGAATCGGCGGTTTTTACCGATACGGTTTGCTGGGGCGCTGGAGAGTTTCAATATTGTTATCGGCTCACTCCATTGTGCGCCGTTGGAAGGATATTCTCGGCAAATCCCGAGGATGTAGAGGTTCCACGACTCGCCCTGACATCCACCTGCAAACGCACGAAAGCCGCCCCAAAGGACGGCTTTCGTGAATGTTAGATCACTGGTTAGTAGAAGATGGCTCCTACCGATGTGTTGCCGGTGAGCACAACCGTGCAAGTGGGCGAGTTGAGGAGCGTGGTACCCGTTGCGGGTTGGCAAACTCCTCCAGCTGGCGGCGGCGGCGATGCCCCGTCGCCGGCATTCCAGCCGCCAAACCCGGCCCCGGTTGGAGACGCCGTCAAAGTCACCGTAGTGCCCGTCTCATACGTACCCGTGCAGACAGACCCACCAGACCCAGTCCAGCCAGGACCGCAATGGATCAGATTCGGCGTTCCGGTATCTGAGGGAGCGGTAACCAACCAAGTGGTGGTGTTTTCGCCTGCGTTATAGAAGGTCACCGTCGCGAATTGCGGAGAGGCCACTTCCTGGTTGCATACGTTGGTCAAGGGGTCCTTGCATGTGAATGTCTCTGCGTTGGATAGAACGACAGTGCCGTCCGGATTCGTTCCCTCAGCATAGATCACGCCATCGCCGGTGTAGCCCATTGCCGTTGCAAGCCCCCCGATCTCTCCGGTAACACCGCCCGAGTTGATGGACACAACCTCCGGGGTAAGGGAAATCCAAGAGGCTGTGCTTGTCAGATCCTTGACCGTCGGCGTGGTCGAGAAGGTACCAAAGGCCAAATACTGCGCCGTCATTCCCTTATTGGAAACTGTGACACCGCCCGGCACGATGGCAATCGAGAGGAGAGGTTCCGGAGCTGCGCCCAGAGTCACAGCGTAGGTAGCAGTAGCAACAACTTCGCTGCCATCTTTATTCGTCCAGGTTGCCGTGAATGTGGTTGTTCCCGCTCCCTTTGCCGTTGCCTGCCCCGGTACTCCATTTCCAGCCGTCCCAATTGTGGCAACAGTCGAATTGCTTGATGTCCAGACGACTTGACTCGTCACATCGTACTGAAGGCCGCCAGCCTCGGCGCCCAGCACAAAGAACTGGGTGGTTTGATCTGCCGATGTCGCCGTCTGAGAGCCCGGATAAATGGCCAGAGCTGTGACCTGCTCGCTGGTTCCGCCCGTCACGGTGAAGGTTGCCGACCCGGTTACCACGGACTCGTCGGGTGTATTCGTGAAAAGGGCAGTGATGGTAGTAGTGCCCTGAGCCACGCCCGTTACGAGGCCTGGAGTAGTGCTGCTGAGCGTGGCAATCGACGGGCTGCTCGAAGTCCACGTGACCTGACCGGTCAAGTTCTCAGTCGCCCCTGATGCCGTGGTTCCAATCGCGATGAACTGCCCAGTTTGTCCTGGCGATGCGACCGACTGATTGGCGGGGATGATGGAAAGCGAAGTGACGTCGCCGCCCGGCCCAGTTCCTGTGGTGCTTGTAGTCACCGTAACCGTGGAGGAAGCCGTGATTGTTCCAGTAAATCCCTGCATGCTAGCAGTGATCTGGATTGTTCCGGGACCCGTCGAGGTAACTACTCCACCGCCGCTTCCGGAGGTGACAGTCGCCACTTCGTTCGAGCCCGTGCTCCAAGTTACCAGGTTGGTCACATCCTCAGTGGTCGAAGGATGGCTTCCATGGCCGATTGTGCCTATCGCTGTGAGCTGGGCATGAAGTCCGGCGGCCCCGAAAGTCAAAGTCGTCGGCGTGACCGTAATCGAATCGATCTGGTTTGAACTGCCGCAACCGATGAATGGCACCACAATGCATGTTAAGAGCAGTGTGCCCAGGCGAATACGATCGAACATCGTTGGTCTCCTCGCGTTCCCAGCCAGCTGGCTCAGACCGTTCTCATGATCCAGCGTTCCAGCATTTGCTTCGTTTCTTGGTTGTAGGGATGCCTCAAAAGCATATCGTCGCGGGATGCGCGTGTCAATCCAATGTTAACTATCCTGGCCGGTACCTGTGCCCATGGCGTTACGGGCGAACGCCAGCCGTGAGTTGGTTTTACATTGGCCCTTAGGCCATCATCAACGCGGTGATTCATGAAGTGCTATCCCCCATAAGTGCTATCCTTTTCCCAGATGCCTTGCAGATGAGTAGCTTTTACACTCTCGGCCACTCCAACCATGCGGTCGAAACTTGGCTTGCGCTGGTGTGCCAACACCAAATTGAAGTGGTAGTGGATACTCGCAGTTCCCCCCAATCGAAATACGTCCCGCAGTTCGACAAGGAACTTATGCATCGCTCGCTTGAGGATGCAGGCGTTCGATACCTGTTTCTAGGAGCGGAGCTAGGTGGCCGCCCCGCCAATCCGGCCTATTATGACGCGTCTGGACACGTCCTCTACAGCCGTCTCCGCGGGGATGCGAGGTTCCAGACAGCTATTGACCGACTTGAGTCCGGAATGGCCCGATTCCGCGTAGCCCTGGTTTGTGGCGAGGAAAACCCAGCTCATTGCCACCGGCGGTTGCTCATTGGCCGGGTCCTAAGCGAGCGCGGCCACACTATGCTCCACATTCGAGGGGACGCGCGCCTTGAATCCGACGCAGAAGTTGCCGCT
>Ga0302154_10002874_pt1 | contig 12835 bp, 13 predicted proteins | sample I_Bog_N2_3_FD_193507 | JGI IMG/M metagenome (GOLD analysis project Ga0302154, IMG submission 193507) | Peat permafrost microbial communities from Stordalen Mire near Abisko, Sweden - I_Bog_N2_3 | ecosystem: Environmental > Terrestrial > Soil > Wetlands > Peat | place: Sweden: Abisko, Stordalen...
TCGATTCTGGAGGTAACTGGGGGAAAGGCATGTGCCATATCAGCCTCCTTTTCCCACACAATGCCCAAGTTTTCCACAAAAGTCCAAGACTTCTTCATGTGGCTTTGATAACGAGTGAGCATCAAGAAGGAAGCTAAAGGAGCGCGCCGGGACGCTTCGGCATCAAGAAGGACGGACCACTCAATCGATGCGATGCTTTGCTGTCGATCATTTCAAGCTCTCAATGCGGAGATCATCGAGTTCCTATTTGTTGCCACCGAACCGACCACAGAGCAAAAACCAACCCGTCATCGAAGAATCTCCCAGACTAACCGCAGGCACGAACCTGCAAATATAGTCTGTGGCCGCAGTATGCGCTAATTTTCTCCCACCCCACAAAAACAAGAGCTCAAAGCAATCCTTATCAGGCGGTTCAATTTCGAGGTGCTTGGATGATGCCAAGGCGCAAAGCGAGAGTCAATATCGGCGACATTGGCGTATGATTCCCAATTGGGATGAACAGGGCTTTGGAGTAGCAGGGCAAGCTGGTAAGGATCAATAATATTGTGCTGATTCGTTCTATGTTGTTCGCAGCTTGGATGAGCTAGGATTATTGCAGTTCTAGAACACAGTTGGCGGTTGATATGGCGGCGGCGGTAAATTCAATGCCCGACGGACTTTGCCGGATTCTCTCCCTTGATGGGGGCGGAGCTAAGGGGTTTTACACCCTCGGCATCCTGAAAGAACTAGAAGGGATGCTCGGCGCCCCTCTGTGTGGTCATTTCAATCTGATATTCGGAACAAGCACAGGCGCAATCATCGCTGCTCTCCTAGCTTTAGGGAAAGACGTGAAGACGATTCACGGACTTTACCGGGAGCATGTTCCTACGATCATGCGCAAGCGGAGTGCCACGAAACGGTCTGCCGCTCTCGCAAGTCTGGCAAAGATCGTCTTCAAAAACAGCACATTTGTCGATTTGCAAACCGGAATAGGCATCGTCGCTACAAATTGGGTTGAAGAGAAGCCCATGATCTTTAAGGCCAGCATAGCTCAGGCACACGGCAGGCACGGCACCTTCGTACCCTTTTTCGGCTGTACCATTGCCGACGCGGTTCGGGCATCTTGTTCGGCTTATCCGCTTTTCAAGCGCCCCGTGATCAGAACTAGTAAGGGCAACCACGTCGAATTGGTTGACGGCGGATACTGCGCTAATAACCCAACGCTGTACGCGATAGCCGACGCGCTCATCGCCCTTAAACAGCCACCAGAAAATATCCGCGTCGTCAGTCTTGGCGTAGGAAACTATCCTACGCCCAAGCCGAAGTTCCTAAAGCGGCTAAAGAGGCGCATCGATAGGGTTTTTCTCGATGTCGAATTGCTTCAAAAAACGTTGGATATAAATACTGCTTCGATGGAGCAATTGAGGGCAATCCTTTACAAGGACATGATCAAAACGGTTCGGATAAACGACACCTTTGAGAAGCCCGAGATGGCAACCGATTTCCTCGAGTCGGACCTGAAGAAGCTGGATATTTTGTACCAGAGGGGTAGTGAGTCATTTGCTAAGCGTGAAGATGAATTGAAAGCGATCCTTAGCTGATCGGGATGATCTAGGGGGTTGGATTGGCAATTCCACAATCACAACTGGAAGTCTGGGCAAGGCAAGGTGCCGCCATGGTAGGATCGCGCGATACCTATGCCACCGTCAGGCAAGCCCTAGAGGCGCCTGGCGCAGGATACTCGGGGAAAAGTTACAAGATCTTCCTCCAGGGCTCGTATGGCAATGACACGAACATCTGGGCAGAGAGCGACGTTGACGTGGTAATCCGCCTTGATTCCGTCTATCACTATGACACAAGTGCACTCAATCAGGTCCATCTGGCTCAATTCAACGCCGCCCTGATTCCCGGCACCTACCCCTACCGGGACTACAAGAATGACGTCAGGACGGCGCTCGGCAAGGCCTTCGGCGTGTCCGACATTGTTGACGGCTCCAAGGCGATCACAATCAAGGCTAAGGGGAACAGGCGAAGCGCTGACGTTATCGTGGCGACATTGTTTAGGCGCTACTATTCAGGCACCTACAGTTTTATGGCCGATAGCGGGATTTGCTTTTTCGATTCAAAGGGCAACCGGATAGCGAACTACCCCGATCAGCACTCCGCGAATTGCACGCAAAAGCATCAAGCAACGTTCAGCCGATTTAAACCCTTGGTTCGGGTATTTAAGAATATGCGCAGCCGCCTAGTCAATGCCGGAATCATCGCTGACGGAATCGCTCCTTCCTATTACATTGAGGGTTTGCTGTATAACGTTCCAAACGAGAAATTTCAAAACTCGCTTGTCGATACTTTCGTGGATACAGTCAACTGGATACATCAGGCGAACCGAGCCGCTTTCTGGTGCCCGAATAATCAGTACCTCTTGTTCGGTGACACGGCAGTTCAGTGGCCGGCAGCCAATTATGACGTATTCATGAAGGCACTGATCGCACTTTGGAACGACTGGTCGTAGAAACGCGAGAGCGGTGGAGGCAGTGACTAATCGAATTGGATCGAACCCATCGCCCGAATCAGGGGTGAATTGGGGGTTTCTGCGCTTGCAACAAACTGAGTAGGCCAGGAATTGTCGACGATAAGAGACGGACCCTTTGGAGGCAGACCTAGTCAAACTGCGCAAGATTTTCGTTCGAGGTCAGGAATCCCAATCTTCGAACCGGACATAGAGCATTTACTGAAAGGAAGACATGGCGATGGCCACGAATCGCATGGAAAAGCTGCGGGCGAGGCGTACCGACCCGTTTAAAAAAGTTGCGCGCGCGTTTGATGAAGCAATCGGGAGGATCCGAGAGGAAGACCCAATCAAGTATGTGATCGAAACGATGACGCCAATTGAGAAGGAATATACGGACAACACCTTCGAGGAGGGCGATCGAGTTAAGGATCAATTGGATAAGAGTTTGAATGCATACAAGAGTCAAGCTGAATTCAGATACCAGGGATCGGTCACAAACGACACGCATATAAGACTTTACAGCGACATAGACCTTCTCGTCATTGACACAGACTTCGCGTCAGTGGAACCACCGGGGAAGATCCATTCACTGTACGCGGGAGACCCCCTTGTCGAGTTGAAGCAAATTCGTACTGATTGCGTGGCGACGCTCAAGAGGGTGTTCCCGGCTGTTACGGTCGACAGCAGGGGGGGCAAATGTATATCTCTCAGTGGTGGGTCGCTTCGGCGAAAAATCGATGTGGTGATAGCAAACTGGTGGAATACCACGGACTATCAGGAAAACGCAGTCGAAACGTTCCGCGGCGTGAAGGTTCTCGATGCCTCTTGTCATTTAAGACATGAGAACAAGCCGTTTTGGCACAACTTTCTGATTGACTACAGCGATAAGCGACTCAATGGCAACCTCCGAAAGGTATGCAGGTTCTTGAAATCAGTAAAGTATGACGCGGAGCCCGTTCTTGGAATCTCCAGCTATGATATTGTCTCCATAGCTTGGAACATGCCCGACGCAGACTTGTCTGCAGAGAAAGGGCAGGAACTACTGCTTGCCGTAAACGCACGATCATATTTAAGTCGCCTCCTGAACAACGAGGTCCTTAGAAATTCCTTGAAAGTTCCAAATGGAATGCGCACAATCTTTGGCGAAAATGGCGCGTCGAAAGCCCAATTATCAGAACTCTTCGCCGGAGTTGACGGATTGATCAGGGAAGTAGAATCAGCCTTGGCAAAGAGTTACAGAAAGATCCAAGAAGCAAGGGTGTCATATTAGTTTACCTAGCGTCCGGTCTCCTCTTAGAACCCAGGAATGCTTCTTGCTTAACCCTAAGTCGCCAATACACGCGTCGCACTCGGATCGCTCCTTTAAAGTCGGCCAGTGTCATGGATTCGGGCCGCCCTCGCTCACACTCAATTGCCGGCCGCATCGGCGTTTATTCCGGAAACCGAAGATTCCCTCGCCAAATTGGGCGCTTTTTTCTACTGATTCGGCAGGCGAGTTGGCACAGTCCGCAAAACCGTGCAATTTCTGGCCCTGCTCTGAACGGCTACCCCATCATGACATTTGATGGACAATAGGTTCACCGCACCCAGAAAACTCATTTAAGAAGTAAGCGTTCGGAGTTCCCATCTTGACAGGAGGAGAGTGTCGCAGGTGGCCCGGGCAAGTTTTTTCACTCTGTGTCGCCCCTTTGAGGCGTGTGCCCCATCCAAGGCGCGCCTTTTGCGGCTTGGGTGGGAAAGCAGGATCGTTCGACTTCCTTCAACCGTCCGCCTTCCGGCAACCGATTTCCCCGCGAGAACGCGGTCCATTGCGACGCAATCTCGACCGTCTCGTTTACGCCGGTCGCATAGTGCCGGAAGCTGGACCAGGGCCAGTCTTCGGGCTTGGCAACCATGCCGCGCGCAACCGGATTGCGGTGAATATAGCGGATCACCTGGGAGCGATCTTTCTCCCCGCGGACGCTGCTGTCGTAGTAGCGATCTTGCCAGAACTTCTGGCGCGTGCCGCGCAACTTGCGCGATGTAACCTGTTTGATGGCCTTGAGAAACTGGGCCAGCAGTATCCGCGGCGGCTCGTTCAAGAGCAGATGAATATGCTCCGGCATCAGAACGTAGGCGTAAACTCGCGCCTGGTGCCTGACACGTGTCGCCTCCAGCACTGCCTCGACCGTCTCCCGGGCTCCCGGAACTTCGAGAAGCGGAAAACGGTGAAAACAACTGAAGGTGATGAAGTGCAGAGTCTCCGCGTTTTGGAATCGCTTCAGGCCGCTGGGCATTACGCCATCCTTGTCCGGTGGCAATCTTAACCCAACACCCGCTCATCGCAAAGAACGCGATGAACGGCGCACAGCCTTCCTGGCTCTTTGCGGTTCTGCTGGGGTGATGACCGGGCCACCTGCCCCATGCCTGGGAAGGGTGGGCCACGCGCCCACCCGCCTCCCTACCCGGTTGAGGTGCGTGGTCTCCCACTCAACCACGATGAAACTGTGGTTGAATGGGGCACTCAGAGTTGTGGCTGGTTGATGACCGGGCCACCTGCCAGGTAAGGCAAAGATGTGAATCTCATAGTGCTCAATGGTTCTTCGCTTCATCTGTCTCAAGTTTACGTGGCCCGGCGTCAGGAAAGTCTCAAGGGGCGGTGAATATGAGGCTAAGATTCCCAGATCGAATTGTTTGCGATGGTTCAACGAGCGAGGAAGGCGGGCGTGGAAAATGCAGAAGAGATAATCGTGTCCCCCTATTTCCAAGCTATTAGCTTTCGTGGGTGCCGAATTGAAGCATTCGGCAATTCCTGCCGATAGTAACTCTGAAGTAGGAGAAAACATTGTGCCCTTCAGGTCTAGAGGCGGTGTGTGTGGTCGAGGCAGATAAGACAAGCGGACATGCCGGTTTGGCGCACGCCGCAACATTAAGAGAGTTGCATGCGCGGCGCCATTCCCTCATTGCATGTGCTCGCGAGCTGTTAAGCGGCGGAAGCCAGGGAAGCGTTCTGGTTGAGATCGCATTGGTTCTGCCCATGCTGCTGGCCGTCTTGACCGCCATATGCGCGTTCGGGGTAGCCTTCAATAACGCTTTGTCCTTGACAAGCGCCGTCGGCTTAGGCGCTCAGCAACTTCAGTTGATCCGGACAACCACGTCCGATCCCTGTGCTGATACTCTGTCGGCGATCAAGGCTGCCGCGCCCAGCCTCCAGGGATCGAGCATCAACCTCTCGATCACGATGAATGGCACCACCGTTACGGGCAGTTCCTGCTCCGGCGATCAGTCGGACCTGGTTGCCGGCGGTCCCGTAACGGTCTCGGCCACATATGCTTGCGCCCTTCCCATCTACGGCACAACATTTTCGAAAGCTTGCCAACTTTCGGCAAAGGTAACCGAATATGAATACTGATCCTGAGTTCGCCCAGAAGAATTCGATGAAAAATGGGATATTGTCATTTGTCCGGCGTGCGTTCCACGACCAAAGCGGGCAGACCCTCCCATTTCTAGCCTTGATAATGGTCGGAATGTTGGGTGTGGCCGGGCTTGTGACCGACGTTGGCCGAGCCTATGTCGTTCGCGCCCAGTTGCAGAATTCGGCAAATGCCGCCGCGTTGGCGGGCGCGGGATTGGTGTACACCGACCAGTCGCAATCCGTCAATACAACTACCGAAGCGAACCAATACAGCGCTGGGAGCGGCGATGAGAACGCCTACGCCGGGCTGACCGTTTCCACCACGGTCACGACCAAGTGCCTGAACCTGCTCATGCCGCCGGGATCGACTTGCAGTGGCAGTTCCATGCCCAACGCCGTTCAGGTCACCAACAGCGCAACCATACCCACGCTTTTCATGGCGCTGTTTGGCGTCCGCAAACTTACCGTCGGCGCACAGGCGACGGCGTCCATTGCCGGGGTCGCAAACCAGTGGAACATCGCTGTCATCTTGGACGCAACGGGATCGATGGCAAACGTGGACTCCAACTGTGGCGGAATCAGCTCTTTCCAATGCTCACTGAACGGGGTTCAAAGTCTGCTGGCGGCCACCAGTCCCTGCCCTCAGGGTTCGTCGAGCTGCTTACCGAGTGCTGCAAATGCCCGCGTGGCCTTGTTCTCATTCCCAAACATCGAGACTTACCCGACCAATTACCTGCCCATCGCGAACGCCTGCAGCAATATGAGCTATAGCGGGCCGGGGCTGCCATACCAGGTGATCACTTTGCCGAAGCCCGGGGCAAGCTCTTACACGCCGATCGCTTACCGGGAAGCGAACAACTCCTACACTTGGAGCGCGAGTTACGAAATGACTTATGGAGCCAGCGATGCCGATGCCAACGGATACGTCAGCGATTATTATCAGCCCACCAACACAACCACCGGCGGATTGAACCCCAGCTCTTCCCTTGTGATGGCAATCGGCTACGGTGGCACCGGCAGCGGAGCGAAACAAGGGTGCCTGCCCATTTCCCCATCTGGCATTGCCCTGAACGGCATCGTGGGACCCTCGGGAAGCAAAGTGAACACCGGAGCCGTTGGCGAAGGCATTACCGATTATGCCCCCGTCATCTACGCGGCCCAGGCATCGCTGGTTGCGGAACAGATCCTTCATCCGGGATCGCAGAATGCAATCATCCTGATCAGCGACGGCGGCTCGAATGCTCAATGGTTTTACTTCCCTCAAGGCTCCATGTGGCAGTGGCCCTCCACCAACACCCCTGAGCCATCTACTATTGCGCCAGGCTCCAATGGATATGACACCCTGAATTCCAACCCTAATAAGAACGCAGCGCCGGCGTCATCCCTTTCCACTCCCAATCAGGAAGTGAGCGGAACCATTTCCGGAATCTACCCCGATTTCATGGATGAGTGCCAGCAGGGAATCGTGGCGTCACAAGCTGCGACTGCTGCCGGAACAACCGTCTTCTCCGTGGCCTATGGAGCGGGAACAAATTCGGGCTCCGGTTGCGGAGCTGCAGCCAAAGTTCAGAGCTACAACGATGTCACCACTGTCGCAACTGGAAATAACGTCCCATTCAGTTCCCTGTCTTCGCTGAGTGCCTGCGTGGCGATGCAAAACATGGCCTCGTCCATGAATACCTTTTACTCCGACTGGACCCAAAGCGGGTCGAACAGCACCTGCCAGGACAACCAGCATCCAGAGGTGCAACTGAACGACGTCTTCAATGCCATCGCATCCAGCTTCACTACTCCGCGCCTGATTCCAAACAACGCGACATAGGCCGCCCAATTGAGGAAATAGGGGGACATGATCACTACTGTCCGGTTAGATGTCGAAGAGAATCAATTGGTTAGACGTAAGCGTCCCGATCTCCCCTCTTGACCTTCTTGAGGATTGATCTTTGAAGTGTCCACTACCTTTTTGGTGGACACCTGATGAGTGTGTCTAAGCGGCTTGTGAGGATTGGGTCTGTAAAGACAGGGCGAGGTTCCAGGGCAGGAGTTCTTCGATGCGGCTGATGGGATGGTCGGCGATCTGGGCCAGCACAGTGCGGAGGTAGAGTTCGGGGTCGAGGCCGTTCAACTTGGCCGACCCGATCAGGCTGTATATGGCGGCGGCACGTTCGCCACCGCAATCAGAACCTGCAAACAGGTAGTTTTTGCGTCCAAGGGCTACGGCACGCAGAGCACGCTCGGCCGCGCTGTTGTCTATCTCCAACAGTCCGTCTTCGGTGTACCGCGTAAGGGCGCGCCATCGTGAGAGTGCGTATCGAATCGCACTCGCGGTTTCGCTCTTCGCTGACAGTGAACGCAGCGCTTTCTCCATCCATCTGCGCATGTCCTCAAGCAGTGGCCTGACTCGTGCCTGTCGGACACTCAGCCTGAGATCGGCAGGCTTGCCGCGCACCTCGTCTTCGATCGCATAGAGAGCGCCGATCCTGGCCAGAGCCTCGGTTGTTGTGGGCGATGCATGGATAACATGGATCTCATGGAACTTGCGTCGTGCATGCGCCCAGCAGGCAACTTCATAAATTGCGCCGTCGCCGTAGAGATGATGGAACCCTGCATAAGCATCCGCCTGAAGGCCACCCTTGAAGATCTTCAGATGCTGCCGTGGATGCTCGCCCTTGCGATCTTCCGAGTACGCGAACCAGACGGCCGGCGCGGTATCTTCACCCGCGGGCCTGTCATCGCGCACGTAGGTCCAGAGTCGCCCGGTCTTGGTCTTGCCGCTGCCAGGCGCAAGCACCGGCATCGGCGTATCGTCGGCGTGAAGCTTGGCTCCGGCAAGCACATGCTTCTGAATCGCATCGATCAGCGGAGCGAGTAACTCACTTGCTCCGCCTACCCAGCCCGCCAGCGTGGAGCGTTCGATCTCAACACCCTGGCGAGCGTAAATCTCTGACTGGCGATAGAGGGGCAAGTGATCTGCGAATTTAGAAACCAGCACGTGGGCCAGCAACCCCGGCCCGGCAAGGCCACGCTCGATCGGACGCGATGGCGCAGGTGCTTCAACCACGCGCTCACAACCGGTGCAGGCGAACTTCGGCCGTACGTGACGAATGACCTTGAAGCTATCGGGGATGTACTCCAGTTGCTCGGAGACATCTTCGCCGAACTTGCGCAGCGCGCCACCGCAGTCGGGACACGAGTCACCATGAAGAGTGTGGCTGACAACCTCGCGTGGCAGATGTTCAGGCAGCGGCTTGCGCCTCGATCTGGTCTTCGGTTCTGCAGCCGGCCTCACCCGCTCAACAGCGGCTTCACTCTCGGCCTGCGAGGTCTCCAGCTCTTCCAGATGGAGTTCAAGCTGTTCGAGCTGAACAACGATCTTCTCGCTCTTGACGCCGAACACCCTGCGCCGCAGCTTCTCGATGACCAGCTTCAGATGATCGATCTGCTCGCTGCTGGAACGCAGTTCCTGGCTCTGTTCAGAGAGTATGTTCCGTTGGCTCTCGAGCTCAGCTTCGAGCAATCGAAGCTCGTCCTTGTGAGAAGCGGCAAGAGAAATAAGTTGCTCTTGATGCTGAACGAGCAGCGCCTTCAGAGCTTCTCGATCAAGTCCTTCGAGATCCGGCAACTGAGCGGAATCCATGCACACAGTATGCCATGAAAATAAGTGGAAAACAGCTACATAACCCGCATGAATAAAGGGGAATCACATGTGTCAATCAAACCGCGATCTCCGGCGTCCAGGTCCTCTGCGGCCGGCGCCAATCAATACCTTCGAGTAACATCGACAACTGCGCACGCGTCAGACAAACAGTTCCTTCCGTAGCCTGCGGCCAGATGAATCGCCCTCGCTCCAGACGCTTGGAAAACAGACATAGCCCATCACCGTCCCACCACAAAAGCTTGACGATGTCGCCTCTGCGGCCGCGGAAAACGAAGACGTGTCCGGAGAACGGTTGCTCGTTGAGCACGGTCTGCACCTTCGCGCTCAGACCGTCGAATCCGCGACGCATGTCGGTCACGCCGGCTGCCAGCCATATCTTCGTTCCTGTGCGAAGTTCGATCACTTGCGCAAACTCTCAAGGATCGAACGCAGCATCATAGGATCAGCACCGTGCTCTACGCTGATCATGGCCTTGCCGGGAAACTCGATGTGAATCGAGCCACTCGACGCCGACCGTTCCTGGGCATCACCCGCGTCTGCACCGCAGGCGGTATCACTGGGAGAGGCCACCACAACTTGAAGAAGCGATGTCGATGGCGTAGCAGTCTCGCTCAGTTCGCCCCGTGTTAGCGCACGGCGCCACTTGAATACCTGGTTCGCGTTCACACCATGTGCCCGTGCCACAAGTGCCACGCTCGCACCCGGCTCCATGGTCAGCTCCGCGATCCGCCGCTTCTCAGACACCGTTCGCCATCGGCGAACCGGCCGTGGAGCACCTATCTCCCGCTCATCACCCATGACGACATCGTCGTCCTCAAACCAGCAGTCATGCCAGAGGGGAACTCGGGACGCTTACTTTAAGAATGCCCAGCATGGATATCTCAAAAAATCACTTGCCCAGCAGGATAGCGACCCCCAACAGTGCGCCAGGCACCCGCGCACGAGCTTGAAAAAAGGAGGAAACGCGACTTTTTCGCCGCGCCAGTGTCCAATCCAAATATGCGGATGTTCCTCGAAGGCGGTCCCCATGGATTTTCCCCCACCGCTTCGGAAGCTCCAATACGTGCTTGCTGTCGCTCGCGACTTGCACTTCCGCAAAGCCGCTGAGCGGCTTCACGTCTCGCAACCGGCCGTCAGCCGCCAGATTCGCGAATATGAAGAAGAGATCGGATTTGAAATCCTCCATCGCGATCACCATTTTGTATCGCTGACGAAGGCCGGGCGCGCATTCGTCGCCGACGTAGAAGGAATTGTTGCACGCATGGAAGGCGATTTTACGGCCGCTGTTCGTCGTGCGCGTGCAATCAGTAGAGAGGTTCCAGCCGAATACACCGTTGGTCACTCTCCATTTGCCCCAATGCAAATTCGCCGAATTGCTCTGGCTTTGCAGCAGGAGGAGTATCGCGATCTCCCAATGCGCCTTCGTATCCTTCCGACCTCCGAGTTGCTTAATGCAATTGATTCCGAGGTCGTCCAAGCGGGGATCACATATGCTCCCGTTGACCATGCAGGCGTCTCCGTCATTTCTCTAGCCAAAGACCACTGGGTCGCGATTGTTCCGGCCAAAGGCCGCTTTTCGGAAATGGCCGTTGCGCGCATCCAAGAGTTCCGAGGGGAGCCTGTAATATCGAATGGTGCAGACCGCACACATCCAGCATTGTTCCGGCAACTTCAAACGGAATGCATAGCGAAGGGTTTCCCGTTCAGGGCCATTGCGGAGGTCACTTCTCCCCTTGAAGCTTTTGACCTGGTAGCGGGGAATGCAGGCATAGCGTTCCTCCCCGCTGGAGCATGTGAAGGCCTTCCGTCGGCAGTTCGTGCGATACGAATCTCTGACATTTCCCCACTGGAAATCGTCCTGATCTATGGTTCGGATGACTCGGGTTTCACTCAACAATTTGCGGAGAGAATCCGGGTAAAGATGAGCCTGGGAGATCGCCCGAGTGACGACAGATTCCCAGAGCCTCTAGCGTTTCCAGCAAAGCGCAAGCCCCCTGCATCCGTTGCGAAGACGAAGTCCGGAAAGCTCCCGAATAGATTCGTTGGATAAAAGCGCACTCAGTATCTCCTGATCGCATCGCGAAATTCTCTGGAGCCAAAAGTTTCCGTTCTTATCGCCCAATTCCCCAACAGCTCATCCACTTCCCCCTTGATAGTCCGGAAGCATCAACATGGCTTATAAAAGTCTTGGACAGCAGGCCGGGGCGGCGCTACTTTTGCACCAAAAGCAACGACTAAAGCGTTGCTGCCGGAGGTGCTCATGCCACGATCATTACGGACCCCAATCGCCCTTCCATTCGCACCCGCATTTCGATCAAAGTGGGCGCGCCCAACCGTTACACTCACGCTCCTCCTTATCGCCCCTGCGATTGTTGCCGCGCAGTCGCCGTTCGATACCGGATTCACCGCAATGCAAACGCTCTTCACCGGCACGGTTGCCAAGGTGGCAAGTCTGATCGCCATCGTGGTTGGCGGCTACCAGTTCGCGCACGGCGAACCGGGTGCCAAGAAGACCCTGGCCGGCGTCGCAGCAGGCACGGGGATTGCCGTGCTTGCCACCAACGTTTTGACATGGCTTTGGGGTGTGTAAACGGAACCCCAGGCCGAACGCAATAACGACAGCCCAACGATTTTTCAAGCTGTGAGGGGCGACGATGCAGACACACATTACAACCCGCCGGAGGAACCGGGTCTACAAAAGCCTGCACAAGCCCCTCACATACCTCGGGGTCGAGCGGACTCTGTTCTACTTCGTCTGCGTTGGCGCCGTGGGCGTGTTCAACCTTTTCAATAGCCTCCTCGCCGGAGTTGCCCTCTTCATCGGCGGCTTCGCATTCGGCCATTGGGTCACGAGTACCGACCCGGCATTTCTACGCATCCTGGCGAAGTCGGAACGCTACAACGTGCGCTACGATGCCGCCAAACAGAGTGTTCCCCGCGTGGAGGTGGTCTAATGCTGAGACTCGACAAGGTCATCAAGCCGTGGACAGAGGCCGCCGCGCTTAACGATCACATCAACCTGTACGGATTCTGGAATGAGAGTGTGTTTCTGACCAAAAGCGGGGACGTGGGGATGGTGTTGCGCGTCTCTGGCGTGGACTACGAAAGTCTCGACCACGCGGAGCAGGAGTATGCCGTCAAGCGGTTGGAAGCAGCGCTGAAGGCGTTTGGCCCCGGCTTCCATGTCTATCAATATCTGTTCAAGCAGAATCGGCCCGAGATCCCCTTCGCCCACTACGATGACCCTGTCGTAGAAGCAGCTATCGACCAGCGGCGGCAGTTCTTCGAG
>Ga0302154_10002877_pt1 | contig 12830 bp, 12 predicted proteins | sample I_Bog_N2_3_FD_193507 | JGI IMG/M metagenome (GOLD analysis project Ga0302154, IMG submission 193507) | Peat permafrost microbial communities from Stordalen Mire near Abisko, Sweden - I_Bog_N2_3 | ecosystem: Environmental > Terrestrial > Soil > Wetlands > Peat | place: Sweden: Abisko, Stordalen...
GCGGTCACCCGCTAAACCGCTGATTCCAGAGACCCTCCGGAAAATAATAGTAGGGGGTGGGTCAGCGCACGAGGCCCCTGTTCGCTGCTAACTGTTCGCTGTTTGCTGCTGTTTCACCAATCGCAGCGCTTCCTCTTTGGTCGCGATCGAGCCCTCAAGCTGCGCATCTTCCGCCAGTGTGAGCATCTGCCGGAACTGCGGTCCTGGAACATAACCCGCGGCGATAAGGTCCTCGCCGGTGAGCAGCAGCAGCGGACGAATCTGGTCTTCGCCCAGCTCCTCGAACTTCTGCCTGGCGAAGTCATACAGCCGCAGGTCGCCGTGCGCGCTCGCCGCATCCGCGCGATGCAGCGCAAGGTGCTCCGCAAACTTCGGCAGCCGCAGAAACCGCTTCAGCGTAGACTGCTTCATCTTCATCACGTCGCCAAACTGCATGTGATGCTCGATCAGAGCGATGATCTGCGCTGCGTCTTCATTGCTGAAGCGCAGCCGGTTCAGGATCGTCCGCGCCACCGCAACGCCGACCGCAACATGCCCGTTGAAGCGGATGCGATCGCCAGGCTTCGCCGGATTCGGAGGCGTAAACGTCGCTGGTTTGCCGATGTCATGCAGCAGCATTCCCCACGCCAGCGTCGCGCTGACTCCGTTGGGAGAACCGGTCTTCAACCCACTGTCGCTGAGCTCTTCGTTGGGAGAACCGGTCTTCAGCTCACTGTCGCTGAGCTCTTCGTTGGGAGAACCGGTCTTCAGCTCACTGTCGCTGAGCTCTTCGGAGGGAGAAGTGGGCTTCAGCCCACTGTTACCGTCGCCGGAAGATCGGGGCTTTAGCCCCGGAAGCGGCTGCAAGTGCTCTAACAGCATCATCGTGTGCGTCCACACATCGCCCTCAGGATGATACTGCGGAGGCTGCTGAACGCCCTTCAACCGCACGACCTCAGGCAGAACCTGCGCGAGCAGACCGGTCTCATCCAGCAACTCAAAGCCGCGTCGCGCATGGCCTTCGGTCAGGATGCGCGTCAGCTCGTCGCGCACCCGCTCGGCGGAGACCACGCCAATCTCCGCAGCCTGCGCACGGATCGTGTGCATCGTCCGCGGCTCAATGGTGAACTCCAGCCGCGCGGCAAACCGCACCGCGCGCAGCATGCGCAGCTTGTCCTCGGTGAACCGCAGCTTCGGATCGCCGATCGCTCGCACCAGCCGCAGCGCGAGGTCGCTCTGCCCGCCAACGTAGTCCAGCACGCACTCCGCGAGCGGATCGCCTGCCTCAAACCGCAGCGCATCCAGCAGCAGGCCGTTGATGCTGAAGTCGCGGCGCAGCACGTCCTCGCGCGGGTCGCTGGAGAAGCGCACCTGATCGGGCCTGCGACCATCGCTGTACGCTCCATCGTGCCGGAAGGTCGCGACTTCCGTCGCGGTGCGAACGTCATCGACCTTATCGAGGACCAGCACCACGCCGAAGTGCGCGCCGACAGCCGCGGTATTCTGGCTTCCCGCACGCGGAAACGCCAGCTGTACCAGCTCCGGAGTTGCATCGGTCGCAACGTCGAAGTCCTGCGGCCGAGCGCCGAGCAGCATGTCTCGCACGCAGCCGCCGGCGAAGTACGCTGCGTGGCCCAGCGCATGCAGCCGCCGTGTCACGCGCAGCGCAGCCTCATAGTGCGGATTGTCCAGCCTCGCCATTCGCTCTCGCCTGCCCTATACGATAGTCGTTGTGGCCAGCGAACTCATCCTCGGCATCGAAACCTCCTGTGACGAGACCTCTGTAGCCGTGGTTCGCGGCGGTCGCGAGGTGCTGTCCAACGTTGTCGCCTCGCAGCTCGTGCACAGCAACTACGGCGGAGTTGTGCCCGAGTTGGCCAGCCGCGAGCACCTTCGCGCCATCCTTCCGGTGCTGCGCGAAGCCGCGCAACGAGCCGGCGTAAGCTATGCCGATCTGGACGCGATCGCCGTCACCGAAGGCCCTGGACTCGCCGGAGCTCTGCTCGTCGGCATCACCTTCGCCAAGGCCTTCGCCTTCGGCCTCGGCAAGCCGCTCATCGCCGTGAACCACCTCGAAGGCCACATCCACGCTGTCCTGATGGAGGCTGACTTCTCCAGCCCGCTGCTCGCGCTGGTCGTAAGTGGAGGTCACACGCACCTGTATCTCGCGACGCGCACCGCGCAGGGAGCTGGCGCGAGGACTACATGGAGCTACCGCAACGTCGGCAAGACGCTCGACGACGCTGCCGGAGAAGCCTATGACAAGGTCGCCAAGCTGCTCGGCCTGCCCTATCCCGGGGGTCCGTGGATGGACGCGCTCGCCGCGCATGGCGATCCGAAGGCCGTTCCGTTCCGCTCTGCGCAGATCAAGTCAAAGGCCACCGGAAACCGCGCCTCCAAGCTCAGCCGCGAGGCCGCAGGCTGGCAAGACGCTGTGCGCTTCGACCTCTCCTTCAGCGGCATCAAGACCGCAGTTCGCCGCCATGTGGAGCTGAACGCGATGCAGCCGGAGATAACCGCCCGTGCAGCAGCGCTGCGCGCAGCTGGACTCGCAACCGCCAGACCCAGCGACGAAGCGGCTCTGGCCGCGACGCTCGACCACTTCGACCGTCACACGCTGGACCTGATAGCAGGTTTCCAGGCCTCGGTCGCCGGCTATCTCACGCGCACGGTCTTCGCCGCGGCAGAGCACTTCGGCGCACGCGCCGTTCTGGTCAGCGGAGGCGTCGCTGCCAACCGCGAGCTGCGCCGTCGCATCACGGCAGAAGCCGCGCTGCGCGGTTTGCCGGTAGCGTTTCCGTCCATCGCGCTCTCCACGGACAATGCTGCGATGATCGCCGCAGCTGCATGGCTGAAGTTCCTCGCCCGCGACTTCGCCCCGGATACTCTGGAGCCAACGCCCCAGCTCCGCCTGGGCTAAGTCTCCACATTGCGCCCATCGCGTTGTTCCGTTGCGCACATTGCGTTCGTTTTTCGCTTGTCTCGGCTAGAATCAAAGCAGACCGAATCGACAGGAAAGCAAGCTCTCGCGTGGCCCTCGAACTCTTCAACACACTCTCCGGAAACGTCGAACCGATCTTTGCCTCAGACGGCCAGAAGCTGCGCTTCTACTGTTGCGGCCCAACGGTCTACGACTACGGACACATCGGCAACTTCCGCACCTTTCTGCACGTCGACCTGCTGCGCCGAACTGCTCGGCTGCACGGTCTCGGCTTGCATCACGTCATGAACATCACCGATGTGGACGACAAGATCATCCGCAACGCCGCTGCCGCGGGCAAGTCCATCGGCGAGTTCTCCGTGAAGTTCGAGCGCGCCTTCTTTGAGGACATGCAGGCGCTGGGCTGCGAGATGCCCGAGCAGATCGCCCGCGCGACCGAGAACATTCCCAGCATGGTCGCGCTTATCGAGCGCCTCGCCGCCCAGGACATCGCCTACAAGGTCGAGGACGGGAGCTGGTACTTCCGCATCGCACGCTTCCCTGACTACGGCAAGCTATCCAAGAAGGACCTTGACGGCATCGAGGACGGCGCGCGCGTCGACTCCGACGACTACGACAAGGACTCGGCTCGCGACTTCGCCCTCTGGAAGGCAAGCAAACCCGGCGAAGCCTCCTGGCAGACGGCACTCGGTGACGGCCGTCCCGGCTGGCACATCGAGTGCTCGGCGATGGCGATGAAGTATCTCGGTGACAGCTTCGACCTGCACGCTGGCGGCGAAGACCTGATGTTCCCGCACCACGAGAACGAGATCGCCCAAAGCGAAGCCGCAACCCACAAGCCCTTCGCTCGCCACTGGTTCCACGTGCGTTTCCTTCTGGTAGAAGGCAAGAAGATGTCCAAGTCTGAGGGCAACTTCTACACGCTGCGCGACCTGCTACTAAAGGGTCATCGCGCCTCTGCCATCCGATTCCTGCTACTCAGTGTTCCGTATCGCCACCAGCTCAACTTCACCTTCGACGGACTCACCGAATCCACCAACGCCGTTGAGCGCCTGCGCACCTTCCACCAGCGCATCCTCACCGGCAAATGGCCCAATGCAGCCTCGGACGCAACGCTTGCTGCGCTCATCCGCAAAGGGGAAGAGGATTTCGTAGCCGCGCTCGCCAACGACCTGAACACCGCGGAAGCACGCGCAGCTGTCTTCGACGTGCTGCGCGCAGTGAACGCTGCTGCCGATCAGGGCAAGCTCACTCGCATCGACGCGGAAGCGACTCTCGCTCTCCTCGCGAAGTTCGACAGCATCTTCGCCGTCCTCGAAGACCGCGATGCCGATCACACTCGCGCCGCGCTCGCCTGGGCTGAAGCCGAAGACCGCATGAGTGATGTCTCCCCTGAAGTGCTGCAGAAGTTCGGTGCCACCAGCCTCTCGGAGGCCGACATCGATGCTCTTGTCGCCGAGCGCACACTCGCCAAGAAGCAGCGCAACTTCGCTCGCGCCGACGCCATCCGCAACGATCTACTGGAAAACGGCATCGTGCTCGAGGACTCCAAGGACGGAGTCCGCTGGAAGCGCAAATAGGCTTGCAACACGAGCTCTACTCCACCGCCTCACCCGCATCGCCCACGAACTCCTTCGCAAGCTCACTTCCGCCGCGGTCTACGCGACTGTAGATCACCATCGCTACCGCGCACACAATCACCGCCATGCCCGCAAGCTCCGCCGGCGCCAGCCGCTCGTGCAGGATCAGCACTCCCAGCAGCACAGCGATCATCGGGTTCACGAACGCATACGTCGCGACCTTGGTCACCGCAACGTTCTGCAGCAGGTAGGTAAACGCCACCAGTCCGAACAGCGATCCAAACACCGACAGATACACGATCGAACCAACTCCATGCCACGTCCACACCGCACGATGCAGACTGCCGCTGAGCAAGGCCACACTGGCGTTGAAGACACCCGCAGCGCCGATCTGCCATCCCGTCGCGACGAACGTGTCCGCACGGAAGTGAAACCGCCTCGACAGCACCGACCCAATCGCGAACGACAGCGCCGCACCGAGCAGCACGAACGTTCCCAGGAGTGGCCGCGAATACCCGAACATTACATGTCTGGCATGCAGAGAAGGCCAAACCAGCACAGCAATTCCCACTGTTCCCAGAAGGGTCCCTGTCCAGCCGTGTTTGTTCAGCGCATCTCCGCTGGGCAGAAACGTCTCCAACAGTGCAATCAAGATCGGCACCATCGAGATCACCAGCGAAGCGAACCCACTGGGTACCATCTTCTCGCCCCAGATTAGCAACATATTGTTCGCGCTCATGAACAGCAGCCCTACCAGCACCAGCTTCCACATCTCATCTCGTGGGACGCGCAGGCTTTTGCCTCGCAATAGGCAGATAAGCCCAATCAACGTTGCAGATAAGAGCGACCGCGTCGCCGACACCACCGGAACCGGCAAATGCTCGCCCGCCACATGAATCGCGAGATACGTCGATCCCCAGCACAAGTACACACTGGCAAACGCCAACATCACGCGCGTGGATTTCGACAATCGGGAGACCATCTGCTTCCATGCTAAGGGATAGGGAGTAGAGGAGAAAGAGTAAGGAGTAGTGAGAGGCCGTCTCATCTACTCCTTACTCTCTGCTGCTAGAAGTGAAACGCCAACTCCGCAGTCAGCGTTCGAGGAGTCACGTAGTGCGTTCCGCTGAACGTTGAGAGGAAGTTGTACAACGCATACTTGTTGGTCACGTTGATCGCCGTGAGCGTTGCTCCGAACTTGTAGCGATCGTGGTGAAAGTGGAAGACGTCATCGTCGCCCACGGCCATGTCGAACAGATTGCGTGGCTGAATGCGCTGCGGATTCTTGTCGTCGTCCTCGGTACCCGGCGCGGGAATGTTAACCAGGCTAGAGGTCAGACCAGCAGCATCGCATATGGCAAATCCCGCAGTCTGCGTCGCCTTCACGCCGTCGCATGCCAAGCCGGCCTGGAACTCCTCATCCGGCGTAAGACTGCTGGTGTTGATGGCCGGCTTGCTATTCAGCGTCGTCGAGTACTGAGCGCACGTGCTGTTCGGATCCGTCATTCCGTAGCACGGCACTGCGCCCGCGACCTGTCCGCTGTCGAACCTCCAGTTGAACGAGTAGTACAGCGCTTTGTGGAACGGCAGCGCATACTCCACATGCGTGGTCTCGTTGTAGTGCTCGTCGTGGTCGATGCGGAACGGGAATCCCGTCGGTGTGCCGATGGTCGCGCCCACGCCGCCAATCTGCGGATTGAAGAACCGCGCAGCCACTGAAGAAGCCGTAAAGTGCGCCGACAGTCCCTTCACCGGCGTCAGCGTCGCGGTCAGGGTGTAACCAGGAATCTTCGAGTTGTGCCACTCAATCGGGAACGTGATCGGCGTCGCACCCAACACGCTGAAGTCGTAGCCATTGTGCGTGTACTTCCAGATGTACTCTCCGCTCACCACAACATGTTTGCCGACCGCCTGCTGCAATCCCGCATGGAACTCATTACGAAAGCCCGGATTGAATGGCGCGGGGTTGCACGGCCCAATCGTCGAGAAGATCGCATTCAGCACCGGGTTCAGGCAGCCCTGGCTGCTAAGCACCAGGTTCTCATTGAACGGCGTCTCCTGTGTGCGCGCATACGATAGCCGCATAACCGTCGACGTCTTCTTCAAGTTGTAGCTGATGCCCACCCTCGGCTCCGCCTGCCGCTGAATGCTTAACCCGTTGTAGAAATCTCCGCGAATCCCTAAGTTGAACAGCCATGGTCCGGTCGTAATCTGGTCCTCACCATAGAGCCCAAGCTGCTTCACGTCGGTCTGTCCGTGGTAGGCGTAGTCGTTGCCCCCGCGTGTCAGGTCATAGGGTCGCAGCACAGGATTGTACGTTGGACTTCCCGGCGCGTTCAGGTTCGAATCGACGATGCCGATCTGGAAGTTTTCACGCAGAAAAGTCTGCTGATACATCCCTCCAAATTTGACGTTATTCACGCCCTTCGCATAGGACAGGTCGGAGTGCATACCTGCATTGGTCAACGAGCGCTGCTGCGCCACGCTCTCCTGCTGGATCGGCCCCAGGTCGTTTAGGACGTTGTTGCTGGGATAGTAGTTGAAGCTGTCACGCCGGACATACGGCCCGAAGGTGAACACCATGCTGTCGCTGATGGTGTGCGTATAGCTCGGCGCCAGGTCGATCGTCTCAATCTTCGATCGCTGGTCTGTCGGCCCCTTGGTCGTCCCGCTATTCACGAAACCGATTTGGGTGTCATAGGTATTCGGCGTCTGGAACCAGGACCGAGTGTACTGCACGTTCGTTTGCAGCGAATCGGTTTTGCTCAGCTGTAGATCGAACCGGTCGAAGAAATTCGCCTCGTTGCCCTTGTCGTGGTACACCACAAACTCAGGCGCATCGAGAAACCGTCCGGTTTGCAGACCATCCGCGGCGATGAAGTTGCCCCACTTCTTACCTCCATAAGCCAGATCCACAGCCACGTCACTCGAGCCAAAGGTTCCATACGAGGTCGTCACGCTGCCCGTAGGCGTGGTTATGCCCTGACCGGAGCGCGTCGTCGCCTTGATGACCAGACTGGTCTTGTCGCCGTACTCGGCAGGAGGAGCACCATCAATCACCTCCAGTGACTGCACCGCGGACGACGGCACTTGGTTCGAGAACACCTTGCTCTGCTGGTCGGAGATTGGCTGCCCGTCGAGACTCATCGAGTTCTCCGCGTGGTCGCCCAGTCCATGCACCTGACCGTCCGAGTCCGCTGAAACTCCTGGTGAGGACAGTGTAATGATCGAACTCAGCCCGGAGGACAAACTCTCCACAGGCAGCCGGTCAATCGTCGAGCGCTCGATGTCTGTGTGCGCCGTCGGGTCGCTCTCCACCAGGTCCTCTGTAGCATCCACTGAGATGCTCTGGTCGGACGTCGCTATCTGCAACGCTACCGGAACAGTCACCAGTATCGCTGAACTCACCTGCACCAGCTTGCTATAGTTCTGGAAGCCGGCAAACTTCACGGTCACGCGATATGGGTTGAAGGGTATATTCACGAAGCGAAACTGTCCGGAGGAGTCCGCCACGGCATCGCGCGTGTATCCACTCACGGGATTGCTTATCTCCACACTCGCACCCGGAATTACCGCGCCCGTAGCGTCCGTCACTGTCCCAGTAATCGTTCCAGAGCTGCTTTGTCCCACGGCAGCGGTGCCTCCAAGGGCAACCACTCCAACCGCTATCAGCGCCATCATGCGCAAAAAAGATCGTTGCATCAAAAACTCCTGTCTGGTTGAAACGCAGACACCGGACAGCCCATCAAGGCCGCCCGCAGCCAAAGTCCAACGCGCATCGCTTGGACCTCCGGCTCTCTTATAAAGACCGCACCGGGCATGGGCCGCAATGATCGCAACCCTTCAAGATCGCGCCAGTCTTTGCTTCAATTGGCTTAGATGTTCGCCACGACAGGCGGAGGCCTGCTGAACATCGCAAAGTGCCACTGCGACTCCGGCACACGGTCCAGTACCGACACCAGCCGGCACTCCACCAGCACCATCTGAGCCGGCCCCACCTGCATTGCAACCGGCAGCGCCGAGTGCATCGCCACGCACAGCGGGCAGTGCTCTTCACCACCCGGAAGCTGCGACGCGTCCGCCGGCACTCCCACCTTCTGTTCGTGGTGCGGCAACCACTGACCGTGGATATGCACCACTTGTGCAGAACTCGCCAGGCCCACCAGCAACACACACGCAGCCGCCAGCATACGCACCCATCCAGGATGCGCGTGCTGCCCAGCTCCGCGTTGGAATCGCTTGGTCAAGTCCTCAGGAAACCGCTCTACCTCTAAGTATGACGCATTATGCGGCCCAGAGGACGCACCCCAGACAGCAAAACAGCGAGCCGAAGCTCGCCATTCTGTAGGTCAAAAAGGCTCATGGTTCTAATAGCTGAAAAACTCATTCAGCCCGCGCCGCAGCGCAATCCCGCGCACAAAGCATGTCACCGATACCAGCGCCACCAGCGCGTTCCAGTAAAACACCGGATGCATCCAGCCCGGTGAGTAGGTCAGGTCCTGCCCGCTCCACAACGTCAGCACCACGGCCACAATCAGCGTCTGCCAGCCGATAACCAGCAGCAGATGCCCGCGGCGGCGGCGGCGATCCAGCGCCTCCACCTGCTCCGGCGACAGGGTACGCTCCTCGGCGGGAATCAACATATTGGACATGGCTTCCGACTCCTTGCGGCTCTCGCACCCATCCGGCGCGCCACTCAATCTTCACCTATTAAATCACACCCGTCCCTACTCTGAGGTCCGGCGGCCGAACGCCGCGCGAATCCGCTCCTCGCGATTCTCCACCGACCCTGCGGCCGCCTCCTGCAGGTAGGCCACGGACTGTATCCCCGCCACATCGAACCGTTTGCGGCAGCGCACATTCTTGCAGCCCAGCATGTCCTCCCGGCGCACCATGTAGCTCTGCGCCTTGGCAAACCGGGCCCGGTCCTGATCGCCGGCACCCCGAGGCAGTTGTGCCCGCTTGCGCCGCACCAGCCAGGTCAGCTCATACTCTCCGGGCTGGCCGCAGTGCGGACAGGTCAGGGTATGCTTCTTCTGCTCGGTCCGTTCATCAAAAAAGTCGCGCTCTTCCATACCGCACCTCCGCGCGTAGCCAAGAATACTCCTCCCACGGCCTCCTCCGAAAACAAGCCCCCAAATCGCCCTCTGGATGTAACCTAATCCCGGAGAATCGCCCGATGGCCAAGCCGAAGAAAAGAACCTTCTCCGCCACCCAGGCCGTCAAAGCCAACGCCCGGGCACGCCTCGGAACCCCACCCCCGTCGCACCCGTTGCCTACTCTGAAAGAGAAGACCGCCGCCCGTCCCAAACACAAAGAGACCCTCGCCGACCTGCTCAGCGGCACGAAAGACGACCTCCGGTAAGCTCTCCCTATGCCCCTGACCTTCGCCCTGGTGATCTTTGAACTCGTCGTGATGGTGCTCTCCATCTCGCTGCACGACTGCGCCCAGGCCTGGATGGCCAACCGCCTCGGCGACCCGACCGCGCGCATGATGGGCCGCATCACCATCAACCCTATGCAGCACTACAGCCTGCTCGGCACGCTGGTCTTTCCGCTCTTCTACGCCATCATGCGGCCGCCCTTCATCCTCGGCTGGTCCAAGCCCGTACCCATGACCGCACGCAACTTTCGCAAGCCACGCCGCGACGAGACCCTCGCTCTGCTCGCCGGGCCCGCAGCGCAGCTACTGCTCGCCACCGCGGCTCTGATCGTCCTCATCATCCTGCGCCACGCCAATCCCGACGTTCAGAGCACCATCGGCACAGCCGTCGCTCTGGCCATGCACGACCTCAGCGTCTCCACCGAAGGCCTGCCCACCATCTTCCCGCTCATCCTCTTTCTCTACTTCTGCATCCTGGTCAACCTGCTGCTCTTTGTCTTCAACCTCGTACCCTTTCCGTTCTTCGACGGCGGCAAGATCCTGATGAACTACCTGCCCTACGAGATGGCCAAGTCCTACGAACGCTTCGGCATCTACTTCATGTTCGCCTTCTTCTTCTTTGGCTTCGGCATCGTCATGATCTTCTTCTTTCCGTTCTTCAACTTCTTCAACAATCTGCTCTTCAGCCTGTAGAGTCGCCTTTCACTCTTCGCTCAAGATCTCTAATCTGTTCAAAGACCTATACCTCACGACCATGCCAGAAGACCGCCAAATCGACCCGCAATGGACCACCGTCGACAGCTACCTCAACGCGACGCTTCTCCCCGACGACCCCACACTCACTGCCGCGCTCGCCGCCAACGCCGCCGCCGGTCTGCCCACCATTGACGTCGCTCCCAACCAGGGCAAGCTGCTGCACCTGCTCGCCCGAGCCCAGGACGCGCGCCGCATACTGGAAATAGGAACCCTCGGCGGCTACAGCACCATCTGGCTCGCCCGCGCCCTGCCTGCCGGCGGCCAACTCATCTCGCTCGAACTCGACGCCCACCACGCCGCCACCGCCCGCGCCAATGTCTCCCATGCTGGCCTCGCGAACCGCGTCGAAATCCGCGTCGGCCCCGCCGCCGTCAGCCTCGCGCAGCTCATCGCCGAGCACGCCTCCCCCTTCGACTTCATCTTCATCGACGCCGACAAGCCCGGCTATCCGCAGTACCTCGAGCTCGCGCTCCAGCTCTCTCGCCCTGGCACCGTCCTGCTCGGCGACAACGTCATCCGCGACGGCGAGGTCGCCAACCCCGACAGCACCGACGACCGCGTGCAGGGCGTACGCCGCTTCCTCCAGATGCTCGGCTCCAACCCGCGCCTCTCCGCGACTGCCGTACAGACCGTCGGCAGCAAGGGCTATGACGGCTTCGCCATGGCCGTCGTCATCGCCTAATCATGTGCTGGCGGTGGTGGTGGCGCGTTTGAGGGCGGCGTCGGCGTGCCGTCGATCGTGAACGGCTCCATCACCTCCACACGCGTTCCATCCGGATCGAACAGGTTCACCTGCCGCTTGCGGTTCACGCCCAGGTGCGGCACCAGCGGCTTGCCATAGGCCTTGTACGCTGGCCGCGCCTCCAGCGCCGCCACAGCCTTGTCGATATCCGGTACTGCCAGCGCCAGGTGGTTCTTGCTGCCATAGCTCTTCACATCCAGCGGCGGTCGATACAGCATGAACTCCACGTAGTCCACGCCGTCCGGCACGCGCATGTTGATCCAGCTCAGCTCCGCCGGGTTGCCGCCACCGCGCCACGTCTCATGAAAGCCCAGCAGCTTGCCGTAAAAATCCAGCGACCGCTGGCTGTTCCCCACCACGAATCCGGCGTGATAGATCCTTGTCGAGATGCGTGTCTCCGGCAAAAACTTGCCTGCAGCCTTCGCCTCCATCCCATCCGGCAACGACTGCACAAACTCCACCGGAGTTCCATCCGGGTCGCTGATCTCAAACGCGTAGTCTCCGGCGCGCGTCTTGCTGCCGTCCCACGGCTTCACCGCCACGCCCTGCGAGACCAGGTATGCGCGCATCTGCGCCACGCTGTCCACCGTGAAGCAGATATGGCTCATCATGTTGTGCGGCGTCACCGGAGGCTCGTTGAACAACTCAATGTGCTGATGGTCATTAATCTTGAGGAACGCAATGCGCACCTCATCGCTGCCCGGCTTCTTCAGAACATAGCTCTCGTCAAAACCCAGCAGATCATGCCAGAACACCAGCGCCGCCGGCAGGTCAGACACGTAGTACCCCACGTGTGAGATGCCCGTAATCCGCGGCCGCTGCGGCGCGCTCGGCGATGCCGCCTGTTGCGCGCCTGCACCACCCCTGTAAGCCACCGCCACGGCTACAACCGCCGCGACCCTACCCGCATTGCGGAGAAACCGTCGCAATTCCATCCCGCGCTTATAGCACCGCAACCACGCAGATGTACACCGTGCCCATCCGTACGCTCCACACCCCGGCCATGTATCCTTATCGCTGTTGCCTTCTAATCCCTAATCCCTGTTCCCTTATCCCTAGAATGAGCCCCACCCCATCACGCACGACCCCGCGCCCCCGTGTTCTCTCCGGCATGCGCCCCACCGGCAGGCTGCACCTCGGCAACTACATGGGCGCACTCTACAACTGGGTGCACCTGCAGCAGGACTACGACTGCTACTTCTTCATCGCCGACCTCCACGCCCTCACCACCGACTACGCCGACCCCAGCCGTCTGAAACAAAGCATCTTCGATATCGCTGTCGACTTTCTGGCAGCGGGACTGAATCCCGGAAAGTGCACGATCTTTATCCAGTCTCACGTTCCCCAACACACCGAGCTGCATCTGCTGTTCAGCATGTTCACTCCTCTTGGCTGGCTGGAACGCGTCCCCAGCTACAAGGACCAGCAAGAGCAGTTGCGCGAGAAGGA
>Ga0302154_10002889_pt1 | contig 12792 bp, 9 predicted proteins | sample I_Bog_N2_3_FD_193507 | JGI IMG/M metagenome (GOLD analysis project Ga0302154, IMG submission 193507) | Peat permafrost microbial communities from Stordalen Mire near Abisko, Sweden - I_Bog_N2_3 | ecosystem: Environmental > Terrestrial > Soil > Wetlands > Peat | place: Sweden: Abisko, Stordalen...
CCTGATACGTCCCTCATCTCTGAGGCCCTACCCATAGGTAAGTCGCCTGGAATCAGTCCAGCGCGGTCCATAAAAGCAATACCGGAGGGGCCAGACTCGACGCCAGTTGTCGACCAGACAGAGGCTAGAGCGCGGCTCAACTGTTTCAGTTTATCCACAGCCGAGCCGGAAGTCAATTGGACGGCGTCAAGTTGTTGAAACGCAAGGGCTGTGGAGACGCCTATCTCTGGCACGGCTACCACGCAGGGGATTGGGGCCGTGTCGGGGAGGGGGTAGACTTCTTCGCCGCGGTTGAGACCGAGGACAGTGCCTCCCAGGAGGAACAGCGGGACGTCAGAGCCTACTTCGGCGGCTACTTCGAGGCGTGCTGGGCCCGGAAGTGCTACGCCTAACTCCCTTTCTAATGCTAAGGTTACGGCTGCTGCGTTGGCGGAACCGGCGCCCATGCCGCCCTGGATGGGGAGGGTCTTTTCTATGTGGACCTGGACGTGCGCGTTGAGGTTGAGGCGGTCGAGGGTGCGGTGGACCATCTTCCAGGCGGTATTTCGTTCGGCGGTGCCGGTCTCTGTGCGGGGGACGGCGCGGTGGTTTGAGGTGATCTCGATGGTGGTGGTCGCCGCTCGCGATGCTGCAACTGTCACGAAATCATGCAGTTGAAGGGTCTGGTAGACGGTGGAGAGGTGGTGGAAGCCGTCGGGGCGTGGCGGGCCTACGGCGAGGCCAAGATTTATTTTGCAGAAGGAGCGGACGCGGGTGGACATCAGGCTGCCGCCTGTCGCGAAGATGCTGGGATTGGGTTGCAGGAGGCGAAAATAGGGTGCGTTTCTTTACCGCCCAGCGCGGTTTTAAGCCACAAACCGACGCTCCCAGCACGGTTCTCGAGCGCGGATGTCGGGAATGCGGCGATTTCGCAAAGGGGTTGGGTGAAATGACGCAGTTGGGGATTTTCAGGGGCGACAGCTCCGGAGATCTTGAGGCCCGGTGGAGCGGCACCGCTGTCAAGTACAGTGATTGGGAAAAAAGAGGAGAGCGTAGATGGAGATCCGTCGTTCATGCAGGAACGATTCTAACTGGATGGACCGGGAGGACGCTGCTCCCTTCCAAGAAGGCCTGCTACCCCACCCGTCCGCAAAGAGCGCGTACGAATGGGGCACCCTTAATATGGAGAGCCGATTCCTTGGATTATTAGTGGGCCTCTAATTCGATGGGGCCGTTGGTTCTGGGTGGGCGCTTGAGGAAGAACACCAGCGGTAGCAGGCAGAGGAGAAGGTAAGTGAACAGGCGGTACTGGTCCATGTAGGCAAGAAGAGAGGCCTGGCGCTGGACTTGTCCATAGAGCATGGCTAGGCCCGCGTACGCGTTGTTGGACGCTGAGCCGCTGGAGGCGATGGTGCCGTGGGCGGCGGCTAAGCCCTGCGCGGCGCGGATGGCGAGGGGATTGGAGGCCGTCATGTGAGCTCCGATGTAGGCCTGGTGGGACTGGGCGGTGCGCTCGAGGAAGGTGCTGGAGATGGCGATGCCAATGCTTCCACCTTCGTTGCGGACGAGAGCGTAGATTCCGGCGGCGTTGCTGCTCTGGTCCGCGGGGAGGAAGCGGAACATGATAGTGCTGAGCGGGACGGTGGTCATGCCGATGCCGAGGACCTGGACGACTCGCGGCCAGATGAGACTGGACTCTCCCATATCGAGATTACCGAGAGAGAGCCACCAGGTTCCGAAGGCGATGGTGGCGAGGCCGACGACGATCATGCGGCGAGCGTCGAAGCCTCGGCTGAGCGCCCAGCCGACGAGGGGAACTTCGAGGATGGTGAAGAGACCGGCGGGAGAGATGGCCAGGCCGGCGGCGTTGGCGGAGTAGCCCATGAGCAGCTGCATGAACTGGGGAAGGAGGAAGGTCGTCGCGTAGAGCGCGGTGTAGACGCCGAGAACGATGATGCAGCAGAAGGCGAAGTTGCGCTCCTTGAGCAGGCGGAGGTTGACGACGGGGTTCTTGACGTGGAGCTCCCAGGCGATGGCTCCGGCGAGGGCGACGACGGCGATGGTGGCCATCCAGGCGATGAAGTGGGAGCCGAGCCAATCGAGCTCCTGACCCTTATCGAGGACGATCTCGAGGGAGGCGAGGCCGATGCCGATGAGGGCGAGGCCGGTGCCGTCGACTTGCAGCTTCATGCCGGTGCGCAGGCGCTCGGCTTTCTCGGTGAGACGCTTGCGGGTGAGATGCTCGGGGTCGGTGAGAACCAGGCGGGTGAGGAGAGCGCAGCCGATGCCGACGGGAATGTTGATGTAGAAGATCCAGCGCCAAGAGTAGTTATCGGTGATCCATCCTCCGAGGGTGGGACCGAGCACGGGAGCGCACATGATGGCGACGGTATAGACGGCCATCGCCATGCCTCGCTTGTTGCCGGGAAAGAGGTCGGCGAGGATGGCCTGGACGGAGGGTTGGAGTCCTCCTCCGGCGAGGCCCTGCATGACGCGGAAGACCACGAGCAGGCCGAGGGTAGGGGCGAGGCCGCAGAGAGCGGAGAAGACGGTGAACATCGCAACCGAGATGAGGTAGAAGTTTTTGCGGCCGATGACGGACGAGATCCAGCCGCTAATGGGGAGGATGATCGCGTTGGCGACGAGATAGCTGGTGAGGACCCAGGTGCTCTCGTCCTGGGAGGCGGAGAGCGAGCCCGCGATGTGCGGGAGGGCGACGTTGGCGATGGAGGTGTCGAGCACCTCCATGAAGGTGCCCATGGTGACGACGAGGGTGATGATCCAGGGATTGAAGCTGCGCGGACTGGGAGCGGTCGTAGAGAGCGGCTCACCGGGCTCGAATTCGGGGGCGCTGGTAGCGAGGGAGGATTCGGCGCTGTCGAGGGCTTGCTCGGAGGGTCCGGCGGCCGGGTCTACCTCTGGTTCGAGCTCCGGTTCTAGGACTGACCCGACAGTCATTCTAATGACTCCTTGGTCATTAGAGGCGGTAGATGTGATCGAGGATTCAGACATTGGCCGAGAAACGTGCTAGTTTGGCTTCGTGAGTACAAGTGCGCTGCCCCGAACGCAGACCCGCAAGCAGGTGCTGACCGATCTGCGCCGCGAGGAGATCTTGACGGCGGCGATCAAGGTGTTTGGAAAGAAGGGGTTTGCGGCCACCTGCGTGGGGGATGTGGCCGATGCGGCCAAGATTGCCAAGGGGACCGTGTATCTCTACTTCGAGTCGAAGGAGGAGATTTACGCGACCGCGGTGCGGCTGGCGATTGAGCGACTACAGGCGTATTCCGCGGAACGGGTGCAGCCGGCGACGGGTGTGCGGGAACGGCTGGCAGTGGCGATTTCCGTGCGCATGGAGTTCTGGCACGAGCAGATCAACCTGTATCGGCTGCTGCTGACGGTGGGGCGCGAGCCGCAACACCGGCGGCAGACGCATGAGCTGCTGCGCGCCGGACATGCGTACTTCGTTGGGATTCTGAAGGAGGGCGTGGAGGCTGGGGAGATTGCGCAGGATGTGGATCTGGAGACGGTGGCGTGGGCGATTCTGGATATGGTGCGCGGTGCGAATGAGCGGAGAATGGATCATTTGACAGAGCGGACGCCGCAGGAAGATGCGGCGGCGATTACCGGGTTTGCGCTGTCACAACTGGGGCTGGGATAGGGGCTACTTCCCACCCGTCCGCAAGGCGCGTACGAATGGGGCACCCGGGGTGTAGGGTGGCGACTAGTTCTGCATCAGCTTGCTGGCTAGGTAGGTGTAGGTGAGGGCCCAGGTGTGGGCTTGCTCGGTGAGGTTGGCTCCCGCGGCGTGGCCTCCTTCGATGATCTCATCGTAGAGGAAGGGCTCGTGGAACTCCTCCATCTTGGCGGCGAACTTGCGAGCGTGCTGCGGGCCTACGCGATCGTCCTTGGTGGTGGTGAAGATGAAGGGCTCGGGATACTTCACTCCCGGCTTTAGCTGGTTGTAGGGCGAGATGCTGGCGAGGAAGGTTTGCTCGGCTGGGTTGGAGACTGAGCCGTATTCGCCGGTCCAGCTGGCTCCGGCGTCGATCTGCTCGAAGCGCAGCATGTCGAGCAGCGGGACCTGGATGACGATGGCGTTCCAGAGGTCGGGATGCTGGGTCATCTCGACTCCCATGAGCAGGCCGCCGTTGGAGCCTCCCATGATGCCGAGGTGCGCGGGCGAGGTGATGCGGCGAGCGATGAGATCCTGGCCGACGGCGGCGAAGTCGTCGTAGATGCGCTGGCGATGGGTCTTGAGGCCGGCCTCGTGCCAGGCGGGGCCGAACTCGCCTCCGCCACGGATGTTGGCGAGGACGTAGACGCCGCCGTGCTCCAGCCAGAGCCTGCCGATGTTGGCGGAGTAGCTGGGGGTTTCGGAGACCTGGAAACCACCGTAGGCGTTGAGCAGCGTGGCGTTGGAGCCGTTGAGCTGCATGTCTTTCGGGTGAACGATGAAGTAGGGGACGTGCGTGCCGTCCTTGGAGGTGGCCTGGTACTGCTCGACCACATCTTTGGAGGCGTCGAAGCGGGCGGGCTCGGTTTTTTCGAGGGTGAGGGTGCCGGTGGTGGCGTCGCCGAGAAGCAGCGAAGAGGGGGTGAGGAAGCCGGTGAGGCCGAGGAAGAAGTTGTCGCTGGCGTCGCTGGTGGAGGCTACGTTGATGCTGACGTTCTCGGGGACGGGGAGTTCTTTGTGGCTCCAGCCGGTGAGGGTGGGGGTATAGATGTAGGCGCGGCTCTGCACATGTTTGAGGGTGGTGACGATGAGGCGGGATTTGGTGGTGGCGCTGCCTTCGCGGAATTCGTCGGAGGTGGGAGCGAAGACGATGGAGGGCTTGAGGTGCGCGGGATCCTTGAGCAGGTCGCCGAGTTTGACGTCGAGCAGAGAGCCTTGCTTGTAGGTTTGGAGCTGGCCTTCGGGAGTCCAGTCCTCGTCGATGCTGATGAGGACGCGGCCGTCGATGAGGCCGGTGACGCTGACTTTGGAGGGGATGGCGAGTTGCTTGGGGCCGCTGGGGGTGAGTACCCAGGTTTCGCTCTCGAAGAAGGTGACTTCGCGGTTGAGGAGGGTTAGGGAGTGCTGCTTGTTGTCGTGGATCGTGTAGCCGCCGGCGCCGAGGTCGGAGGGCTGGCCGCGGAAGATTTCTTTGGCGCTCTCGAGCGGGGTGCCGCGCTTCCAGAGCTTGACGATGAAGGGATAGCCGGAGGAGGTCATGGTGCCGGGACCCCAGTCACGCGCGACGATGAGGGTGTCCTTGTCGAGCCAGGCGACGCTCTGCTTGCTGTGCGGGAGGGTGAAGCCTGCGGTGATGAACTGGCCGGACTTGAGATCGAATTCGCGCTGGGTGTCGGCGTCTTCTCCTCCGGCAGAGAGGGTGACGAGACAGTCGCGGTCTCCGGGGTAGAGGCAGTTGAGGCCCTTGGAGACCCACTTGACGTTGTCCTGCTTGCCGAGCGCGTCGTAGTCGAGGACGGTCTTCCAGGTGGGGTTGGCGGTGAGGTAATTGGTGAGCGAGGTCTTGCGATAGATGCCGTTGACGTGGCTGGCGTCGCGCCAGAAGTTGTAGATCTCGGAGCCTCGCTGATCGGGCTCAGGAAGACGGTCGGGAGCGACGGCGATCTTGAGCGCGTCGGCGTAGAAGGAGGCGTAGTGAGGGTCGGCTTCGAGGATCTTGAGGGAGCGGGCGTTCTCGGCCTTGACCCAGTCGAGTGCGCGGGGGCTCTCCTGCTCTTCGAGCCAGAGATACTTGTCGGCGGGGAGCGGCGTGCCGGCTTCGGGCGTGGTGGCGGCTTGCTGCGCGAGGGCGCGAGGCGCCATGGAGAGGACCGCGATGCAGAACGCGGCGGCCGCCACGGTCGGAGACTTCGAAACTTGGTTGCGCATCTTCACACTCCGGTTATTCACTTTGCGATGGACGTATGCATTACTTTATCGCGGAAGGGAGGTGGTGCGGCTGCGGTGGGGGGGCGCCGCTGTGGCCGGTGGCAAGGGGAAGGAGGATGGGCAACTGCAAAGGCGGAATACAGGGGTCTCTCCACTCCGCCGCGCAAAGAGCACGCGGCTGCGGTCGAGATGACGGGGTTTTGGGGGCGCGCTCTGATCAAGAGGGACTGCATGACACGCAGCTTCGGTCGAGAGGAGCCTCTTAAAGCGCGAAGCCGGACGGTGTCGTCCGGCCTTGCGGTTGGAGGGTTGAGGGTTACTGGGCGGTTTCGTTGGCTCGGATGAACTCGGCGGTGCGCTGGTGGAGGGCGGCGCGAGCTTCCGGGTTGACATAGACCATGTGGCCCGTCTGGAAGAACTTGTAGTCGATGTTCTTCTGCAGGGAATTGGGCATGGGAAGGTGCTTCATCTCGTAGGTGGCTCCGAAGTAGAGGGTGCCGAGATCGAAGTAGCCTCCCATGAGGAGGACGTGCATGTGGGGGTTGACCTTCATGGTGTAGGCGATCTCACTCATCACGTTGGAGCTGGTGCCGGACCAGCCACCGCCCTGGCCTTTGACGGTCATGTCCCAGTGCCAGCCGGGCATGCGTGCGCTGGGCTCGTAGGTCATGTCCTTGCCGAAGTTCAGGGTGTCGTGCGCGTAGGTGTTCATGGCGGCTTCGATGGCGGACTCGATGGACTCACTGAAGGGGTCGGACTGGGCCTCGGAGTCCATGGGATTCATGCTGGGACCGCGCCAACGGGAGTCGAGACGGCCAGTGGTTTCGTCACTGCTTCCGAGGAGGTCCTGCGCAAACTGGCCTCCGGTGAGGCGGAGGTTGGCTTTGATCCATGTAGCGGCGGGAATGCCGGTATAGCTCTCGAGCTTGGCGGCGATGGCGGCCTTCTTGGCGGCGTCGAGGTCGGCGCCCTGGAGGAGTGCGCTGGCGTATTCGCCTAGCGAGTACTGCTCCACCTCATGCAGCCAGGGTAGAAGCTCGGCGGGCTGGTTGGGGACCTTGTGGTGATACCAGGCGGTCGCGGCGAAGCTGGGGAGCGCGAGATAGAAGCCGTTTTCGGTGCCGGGGTTGCCGTCGGAGCCGTCGGCGGAGTCGTCGAAGCTCAGGATCTGCGAGAGGAAGACGACGCCGTTGAGGTCGACGCCGTGACGCTGCAGAGCGGCGGCGAGGACCGCATCGCGTGTGGTTCCGTAGCTCTCACCAAAGAGGAAGCGCGGAGAGTTCCAGCGGTCGTACTTGGTGAGGAAGCGGCGGATGAAACGCTGGAAGGCTCCCGCGTCCTGATCGATGCCGTAGAAGGATTTGTAGGCGTCCTTGCCGGTGACGCGGCTGTAGCCGGTTCCGGGAGCGTCGATGAAGACGAGGTCCTCGGCGTCGAGGAGAGAGTCTTCATTGGGGACGATCTTGTAAGGACCTCCGGCGGGGTGGCCGAGGTCAGGAAGCACAACGCGCACGGGGCCGAAGCTGGCCATGCGGAGATACATGGTCGCGGAGCCGGGGCCTCCGTTGTAGATGAAGACGATGGGGCGTGTGCCGATGTTTTCGCCCTTGGCGAAGTAGGCGGTGTAGAACATGGTGGCGGTGGCGGGCTCTTCGCCGGGCTTGGGCGGCTCGACGCTAGAGTCAGGGAGAATGGTTCCGTCGAGCGCGATGGTGGCGTCGACCTGATCGGTGGATCCGACGCGGAGAAGACCGGCGATGGCTTTGTACGCGATGCTCTTGCCACCGATGGACACGGTTCCATCGCTGGTGCCGTCGGGCGCTAGGGCATGGGGCTTGGTGGGCTCGGCGGAGACCGTGGTGGTGGTGCTGGTCTTCTCGGCGTGCGGTTCCTGCGCGAAGGCGGAGCCGGCGAGGAGGACCATCGCTGCGGCGGAGAGAGAGACTTGCGTGCGTCTGCGCTGTGTGAACATGGCAACTCCATGGAACAAGATTGTGCGAAGGGGTGAATTGCTGTAGCAGGGATTATAACGGGTCGCGCGGGGCTGCTTGAAGGAATGGTGATGGGCAGGTCCGGCTCTGGGGTTTGGAGTGGCTATGGGGCAGTAGCATTCCCTCGGCGGCTAAAGCCGCATTCTCGCAGGGGGATTATGGCGGGACTAAAGTCCCGCCCCTTCAAAGCGAGGCGGTGGGACGGTTTCGGGGGGCGCGCGGCTGTAGGAAGGTTTGTTTCGCCGAGACGGTGGGGAGATTTTTCCCGCGGATCGGAGTTGTGAGGGATTTTTCGCGCGCCGCTGCGGAGAGATCCGCTGAAGGATCACTTCTCCATATCGGGATAGGGGCCGACTCCTCCGTTGGCGATCCACTCGTCGATGTGGGCGGTGAGGACGGGGAGGGGGACGCAGCCTAGCTCGAGGACGGCGTCGTGGAAGGCGCGGAGGTTGAACTTCGGGCCTAGCGCGGCTTCGGCTTTATGGCGGGCGGCTAGGATGGCCTGCTCGCCGAGGTAGTAGCTGAGCGCCTGGCCCGGCCAGGAGATGTAACGGTCGACTTCGGTTTCGATCTCGTGGTCGGAGAGGGCAGTGTTTTCGCGGAGATATTGCTGGGCTTGTTCGCGGGTCCAGCCCTGGGAGTGAATGCCGGTGTCGACGACGAGGCGGGCGGCGCGCCAGGCTTGATAGCTGAGCATGCCGAAGGTCTCGTAGGGCGTGTGGTAGATGCCCATCTCCGTGCCGAGGCGCTCGCAGTAGAGCGCCCAGCCTTCGCCGTAGACGGAGATGTAGGCGTTGCGGAACTTGGGCAGGTGGCGATCCTTTACAACCTCTTGCTGGATGGGCATTTGGAAGGCATGGCCGGGTGCGGACTCGTGCAACGTGAGCGCGGGCATGGAGTAGAGCGGGCGCGAGGGGAGGTCGTAGGTGTTGACTAGATAGACTCCGGGGCCTCCTCGTCCGGAGGTGTAGAACGGCGCGATGTCGGGTGGGACCGGCTTGATGCCGAAGCGCTGGCGCGGGAGGTAGCCGAAGTATTGCGCGGAGACTCCGTCAAAATCCTTGGCGACGGCGGCGGAGCGCATGAGGAGCTCCTCGGGGGTCTTGGCATAGAACTGCGGATCGGTGCGGAGGAAGTGGAGGAAGGCTGGCAGGTCGCCTTTGAAGTCGGCTTGCTTCATGGTAGCGAGCATTTCGGCGTGGATCTTGGCCATTTCGCTTAGGCCGATTTCGTGGATCTGGGCGGGCGTGAGGGTGAGGGTGGTGAACTCGAGGATCTTGGACTGGTAGTAGGCCTTGCCGTCGGGGAGGTCTTCGGCGGCGAGGGAGGTTTGCGCGTGGGGGATGTAGGTGTCGCGGTAGAAGGTGAGGAGGTCGCGATAGACGGGGATGACGTCGGTCTGGATGGCCGCTGCGGCCTCTGCGCGGAGGCGAGTCTGGTCGGCCGCGGAGATGGTCGCGGGCATCTTCTCGAAGGGCCTGTAGTAGATGGTGGCCTGTGGGGTTTTGGCTTCGGCTACGGGGACTGAGGATTGATCGCGGCCGGTAAGTGTGATCTTGGGCGGAGTGAATCCTCGGGCAAGGCCGGAGCGCATGTTGGCAATGTTCTCGCGGAAGTAGCGAGGGAGGTAGTGGAGCTGCGAGACGTAGTTCTGATAGTCCTCGAGGGTGTTGGGGGTTTCGCGGCCGATGTCTTCTTCATCGGACCAGAAGGTGGAGTCGGAGTTGACGGGGCGTTCGTAGTCGCGGAATTTCTGCTGATTGATGAGGGTGAGGAGCTGTGCTCGGAAGACCTGGAAGTTGACTCGCTCGTCGGGCGAGAGAAGCGCAGGGTGAAGGGCGTCCACTTGGTGGAGGACAGACTGCCAATGCGCGAGGTCAGATTGCTGCTTGGCGGCGTCGACGATGGGAAGCTGGGCCGCGATGCGGTGGGGATGGTCGGGGTCCTGGGCTCCGCGCTGAGATTTACGCCAGGCATCTTCGGCATTGTAGATGACGCGCAGACGGAGGTCTTCGGCGGCTGGCTTGGTGGCGGGATGTTGCGTAAACCCTGCAATGGGCGAGAGAAGCAGAAGGGCTGCCAGCGCGAAGTGTGCGTTTGTCATGCAGCCATTCTTACGTATGCGACTGGATTGCACCAAAAGCTTGGCTCTGTCGGTTATTCTCATGCTGCGTGAGCATCTGAATCAGTGAAGGAGATTTTATGCGTGTTGGCTTGATGACCCGTGAGTATCCACCGTATGTGTATGGCGGCGCGGGGGTGCACGTTGAATATCTGTCGCGGGAGATGGCGAAGACCATTGAGGTGGATGTGTACGCGTGGGGAGAGACTCCGGATGCCGACAGCCTGAAGGACGCGAAGCTTCCGGAGAATCTGCAGCTGCACTTCCAACAGCCGTGGGAGGCGATTTCGAAGGGGACCGACGCGAAGTTCAAGAGCGCACTGGAGGCGCTTTCGCTGAATCTTTTACAGAATCTTCATTTGGAGAAACTGGATGTCATCCATACGCACACCTGGTATGTGGCGATGGCGGGCTTTTGGGCGAAGAAGCTGTACGGGATTCCGTTTGTGCTGACGACGCATTCGCTGGAGCCGCTGCGGGCATGGAAGGCCGAGCAGCTGGGGACGGGCTATGCACTGAGCTCGTGGATGGAGCGGACGGCAATTTTGGATGCGGATGCGATTGTTGCGGTGTCGCACGGGACCAAGGACGACATCGTGAAGGCGTATCCGGAGGTGGATGCGAGCCGGATTCACGTAATCCATAACGGCATCGACCTGGAGCAGTACCAGTACACTCCGGAGATTGCGGCGCTGGAGAAGTATGGCGTCGATCCGGAGAAACCGTATGTGCTGTTTGTGGGACGGATCACTCGGCAGAAGGGCGTGACGCATTTGGTGGAAGCCATTCAGTATCTTCCCGAGGGTACGCAGGTGGTGCTGTGCGCGGGGGCTCCGGATACCCCTGAGATTGCAGCGGAGATGCGAGCGAAGGTGGAGAGGGTGCGCAAGTTTACTCCCGGCAGCGAGAGGGCGGCGGTGGAGAATTTTACGGAGAATGGCGGGCACTCGATTGCCACGGGAGACCCGACCGGCACGGGACATAATCTGGTGTGGATTGAGCAGATGGTGACACGCGAGGAGGCGATCCAGCTGTACTCGCACTGCGCGGTGTTCTGCTGCCCGTCGGTGTATGAGCCGTTTGGGATCATCAACCTGGAGGCGATGGCGTGCAAGGCTCCGGTGGTTGCGAGCGCTACAGGAGGGATTCTCGAGGTGGTCGTTGATGAGGAGACGGGGCACCTGGTGGAGTTTGAGGCGGACCCGGTAACGACGTTTCCTGTCGATGCAGCGAAGTTCGCGAAGGATCTGGCGGAGCGGATTACGGGTCTGCTGAATGACCCGGAGAAGGCGCAGCGGATGGGCGAGGCGGGACGGAAGCGCGTGGAGGAACACTTCTCGTGGACGGCGATTGCGGCTCAGACGATCAAGCTGTATGAGGGGTTGGTGGCGAAGAAGTAGGGACCAGGAGGACTCGCTTCTCCCACCCATCCGCAAAGGGCGCGTATGGATGGGGCACCCGGATGGGCGGGCTAGGTGTGGGGGTGGGGGACGGTGGAGAGATCTAACGAGAGGACATAGATGGTGATGGCGGCGGCGATGAAGACGACGCCGACCCAGAACTTCCAGTCCTTGTGGGCTCGCTTCCAGTAGGGCGGGTGCTGTTTGTGGAGCTCTTTGGGGCCAGTGTCGTCATGGCGGTGGTCGGGGTGCTTTCCTTCGGGCATGGTTTGATTATCGCCCGCCGAAGCGACTGACGGCGGAAATGCATCGAATGAACGAGCGAATTGCGCGGTTCTATAATTGACGTTGTAGCGCAAGATGCGCAGCGAGCGTTCTCGCATAGGAGCCGAAATGGCGAATCTTCTGGACCAGCTTAAGTCGTTTACCACCGTCGTTGCTGACTCGGGCGACATCAACTCTATCAAGCAGTTCAAGCCGACGGATTCGACGACGAATCCGTCGCTGATCGCCGCAGCTGCGCAGATGCCGGAGTACCAGTCCATCGTGGACGACGTGCTGCAGGAAGCTCGCGAGAAGGCGGGCGACAATGCCTCCGATAAGGACGTTGCGACTGCCGCGTTCAAGACGCTGGCGGTTGCGTTCGGGCGGAAGATTCTGGACATCGTTCCGGGCCGCGTGTCGACCGAGGTAGATGCGCGCTTGAGCTACGACAAGGACAAGACCATCGAGCAAGCGCACGACATCATCAAGCAGTATGAGGATGCCGGCATCTCGCGCGAACGCGTGCTGATCAAGATTGCGTCGACATGGGAGGGCATCAAGGCGGCAGAGCAACTCGAGACGGAGGGTATCCACTGCAACCTGACGCTGCTGTTTGGCATTCACCAGGCGATTGCCTGCGCCGAGGCGAAGGTGACTCTGATTTCGCCGTTCGTTGGCCGCATCCTGGACTGGTACAAGAAGGACACGGGCAAGGACTACAGCGGCACGGAGGATCCCGGCGTGAAGTCCGTGACCGAGATCTACAACTACTACAAGAAGTTTGGTTATAAAACCGTCGTGATGGGAGCTAGCTTCCGCAACACCGGCGAGATTATCGAGCTGGCCGGATGCGACTTGCTGACGATTGCTCCGAAGCTGCTGGACGAGCTGCAGAAGACCGAAGGAACGCTCGAGCGCAAGCTGGATCCGGCCAAGGCGGCGAGCCTCGACGTCAAGAAGATCGATGTGGATCAGAAGACGTTCGAGAAGCTGCACGCTGAGAATCGGATGGCGCACGACAAGCTGAAGGAAGGCATCGAAGGCTTCTCGAAGGCGCTGGAAGATCTGGAGAAGCTGCTGGCGAAACGGCTGAGCGAACTGCCGAAACCGACGGCCGCTAAGTAAGAGAGTTATTAGAGAAGAACTGAAAGGGCC
>Ga0302154_10002892_pt1 | contig 12782 bp, 7 predicted proteins | sample I_Bog_N2_3_FD_193507 | JGI IMG/M metagenome (GOLD analysis project Ga0302154, IMG submission 193507) | Peat permafrost microbial communities from Stordalen Mire near Abisko, Sweden - I_Bog_N2_3 | ecosystem: Environmental > Terrestrial > Soil > Wetlands > Peat | place: Sweden: Abisko, Stordalen...
GCCTCCGCAAGCTCTACATCATGGGCGGCGGCAGCCAGAACGAGTTGCTCAACACGCTGACTGCCAAAGCCACCGGCCTCGAAGTCCTTCGCGCCGGCACCGAGTGCTCCACCGTAGGCAACTTCGCCGTCCAGCTCGCCACCCTGGAGCACACCCCGGGCTCACGGCCCACCTGCGCGTGGGCCGCGAGGCTCGCGCATAGCTAAGTCGATTAGTGCCCGTAAGGCGCATCTGTCGTCAGGAACGGGCTCATCGGCAGGCTCCAGTCGGCGAACGGGAGCGGATGCGCCGGGTCGAACGGCGGAATCCCCGGCCGCAGATACGGCTCCAGCGGCAGGTGCTGGTCGCGGATGCTTTGCACGATCGCCCGCGCCAGCTCGTAGGCGCCGTAGCTGTTGAAGTGGGTGTTGTCCTTCATCTCCTGCTTCTGGCCGGGGAAGGTGTTGGCGGGATACTGCACAAAGGCGTGCAGCGTTCCTGCATCGCCCATCGCCTCAAAGATCGTCTTGCTCATGGCGTTCAGGTCGAGCAAGGCGACCTTCTGTTCGGCGGCCACATCGCGTGTGGTCTGCGGATACTCGCCGAGCGTCATCTGCAGCGTGCCGTCGGCGTTGAAGTTGCGGCGGTTCATCGCGGTCACCAGGATGGGCGTAACGCCCGCGGCGCGTGCGTCGGAGATGTAGCGCTCCATCAGCTGCTTGTACTCCGGAATCGGAACGCTCTTCTGGTCGTTGTGCGCGAACTGGATCAGGATGTAATCACCCTTTCGCCACGTGGACTCGACCTTCGCCAACCGCCTCTCAGTGACGAAGCTCTTGATGGTCTCGCCGGACTCGGCGTTGTTTGCGATGCAGATTCCCGGGCCGAAGAACACCGGAAGCATCTGCCCCCATGCGGCCCACGGCTCCTTGTCCTGGTCGACGACGGTGGAGTCGCCCGCGATGTAAACGGTTGGAACGTCGTCAATCTTATGAATGGAGATTGAGCGCACGCTCGGGTTCTCGCCGTTGAACTCCAGCGTGAGCTTGTTGTCCCAGTTCAGCACGCCGATCTCACGCGGCTTCAGGCGAACGGTGTTGGCGTCCGCGGGCGCACCGACGATGTTCGGCGTGCGCACGTTGACGTTGAAGGTCACGCGGCTCGTCTTCCCGGCCTTGAGCGTCAGCTTGTCGACCATCAGCCGCCGCGACTCGGCTCGCACGGTTGTCCGCGAGGCCTGCGGACCGCCCAGATCCAGCACCACTTGGTAGTTGCCGTCGGTCGCGGGCGCGGAGAAGTAGAAGGGCTTGTCGCCGCTGCACGTGCCCTTGGCGATGCGGCTGGGAGTGGTGGACAGGTCGAATCCGTAGCCACCCTCCTTGTACAGCGAGTTGGGCGTGAGGTTCTGCACTCCGGCGTGGTGATTGGCGGCGCAGGTGAAGCTGCCGCCGTCCTGAACTGGCTTCGCGGCTGCGTCCTGACCATGCGCCACTACGTCTGGTAATAGCAGCATCATTCCCAGCAGCAGGAGGCTGCTCGCGTTCTGGTTGGTTTGCCGCAGCCGGTTCGTGTGTGTCCTCATCTCGGTGTTCATCCTGGGTGGCCCTCCGGGGTCCTGTTTCCGCCAGCCATCATAACCTTCAGATAGCGCAATTGGAAAATGTTTGCCTATTGACACTCGTAGTCGGGCCTGAATACAGTTCGCTGGTACGTCCAGCCTTTCTGGTGACATTCCTATGATTCGACTCACGTTCCCGACCAGCCTTCTTGCCCTCACGCTGCTTCCACTCTCCGCCGCGCTCGCACAGCAACCGGCGTCGCATCCGGCGCCGGGCATCGCCGCCGTTCGCCAGGGCTTTCTCGCGCCGCCGGACAAGGCCAAGCCGATGGTTCGCTGGTGGTGGTTCGGCCCTGCGGTGGTCAAGCCGGAGATCCTGCGCGAGCTCCAACAGATGAAGGCCAACGGAGTCGGCGGCGCGGAGCTGGCCTTCGTTTACCCTGAAGTGCTGGACGATCCCTCGAAGGACCTCAAAAACCTCCCGTTCCTCTCGCCGGAGATGCTCGACGACGTGAAGTACGCGCAGATTGAGGGCCGCAAGCTCGGCCTGCGTATCGACATTACGCTCTGCACCGGCTGGCCTTACGGTGGTCCGACCATCACGCTGGACGAGGCTGTCACACGGCTGCGCACCGTCGAGGTGCCCATCCCAGCCAACGCCTCCTCTGTAACCGGCCCCGCGCTGGAAGAGGGAGAACACTTCCTCTCCGCCGCCATCGTCACTCCGCGCCCGCTGCCCAAGGCTCCCGAAGGCCCTGCTCGCGGCCGCGGCGCCGTCCAGCAGCCTGTGGGCTGGGACCCCGCCTCCGCGCAGTCGCTGCCCACGCCCGGCGGTGTGAACGGTCTCATCTCCGTCGCGCCTGCTGCCGCTCCGCGCATTGCGCTGTTCTTTGTCCTCAGCCACACCAAACAGGAGGTCAAACGCGCCTCCGTCGACGCCGAGGGCTGGGTGCTCGATCCGTTCTCGCATGAGGCGGTCGCCAAGCACCTGAAGAACGTCGGCGAGCCGCTGCTCAGCGCCTTCGGCTCCGCACCGCCGTATGCCATCTTCTCGGACTCGCTCGAGGCCTACGGCGCCGATTGGACGCCGAACCTTCCCGCCGAGTTTCTTAAGCGCCGCGGTTACGACCTGATGGCCCATCTGCCGGAGCTGGTCGGCGGCGGCTCGCTCGCGGCGGACACTGTTCGCCACGACTATGGACGCACGCTCACCGAGCTGATCGATGAGAACTACCTCACGCAGATTAATGACTGGGCTCTCGCGCACCACACGAAGTTCCGCTCGCAGACCTACGGCGAACCTGCGGTGAGCTTCTCCTCACAGAACCGCGCCAGCCTGATCGAAGGCGAAGGCCCGCAGTGGCGCGCGTGGTCCACGCTGCGCTGGGCCAGCTCCGCGAACCATGTCTTCGGCCATGAGGTCACCTCGGGCGAGACCTTCACCTGGCTGCACTCGCCGGTCTTCCGCGCCACGCCACTGGACATGAAGGCTGAGGCCGACATCGACTTCGTCATGGGCGAGAATCAGCTCGGCTTCCACGGCTGGCCCTACTCACCGCCACGCATGCCTGACGGAACGCCCGAGGTGCCTGAGCCTGGCTGGAGCCTCTACGCCGCGGCCAGCTTCAACGACCACAATCCATGGTGGCCGGTCGAGTCCACAGTCAACGCCTACATCACTCGCGTGAGCTATCTGCTGCGCCAGGGCCAGCCTGCGAACCAGGTCGCGATCCTGCTTCCCACGGATGATGCCTGGGCGAGCTTCGGCCCCGGCCACACCTCCATCACCGGAGTGATGAACCGCTGGATCACGCCGGAGCTGATGTCCGCGATCCTCAACGCCGGATACAACGTCGACTACATTGATGCTGACGCGATTAACAAGGTCGGTCTCGGCACGCACCAGATTCTGGTGCTGCCACCCACCGTTCGCATTCCTGTCGAGACGATGCGCAAGCTCCACGACTTCGCCGCGCACGGCGGCAAGGTCTTCGCCCTCGGTCATCTTCCTCAGACGGACGCCGAAGGCAAGAACTCGCCTGAGATCGACCACCTGAGCGAGGCCATCGCCGTCGTTCCGGACAATGCATCACTCGCCAAGGCGATGCAGAGCGCCGTCGTTCCCGACTTCCGCGTCGCCGATGCGGATGATGCCACCAGGTCTGCTCTGGGCTTCATCCGTCGCAAGCTGCCGGACGGCGATACCTACTTCGTGGTGAACACCGGCAACAAGCCCGTGGATTTCACCGCGACCTTCGCCTCTGACTACAAGCACGCAGTCGCTGTCGATCCTGACAGCACGGCCTCCTCGGCCGCAACAGTCGCCGGTCAGACGATTCATCTTGCTCCGTTTGAGTCGCGCATCTTCCTGCTATCCAATCATGCTTCGGAGGCCAAGCCTGCGGCTGAGCACGGAACAGATCTCGCTGACCTGTCCTCGGACTGGAAGGTGACCTTCACCTCCACAGGCAAGACTGAGGATGAGGCCAAGCTCACCGACTGGACCGCCGACCCGGCCACGATTCACTATTCGGGCGAAGCTGTCTATGCACGCGACTTCACCCTCGCCGCTGCGCCGCATAGTGCCGTCTATCTCCAAATCAACGGCGGGGAGCCGCTGCCCATGCCATGGCATCCGGGCGAGCCGCCCGTGTTGCTGCCGAACGGCCTGCCCGATCCGCGCGTCACGCGGACCGGTTCCGGGATGCACGCCTACTTTGACCCGCCCTTGCATGAGGCTGCGCTGGTCACCGTCAACGGCAAGCCCGCGGGCGCGCTGTGGCATCCGCCGTACCGGCTGGACGTGACCTCGCTGCTCAAGCCCGGCGCGAACCACATTGAGATCCGCGTCTACAACACGGCGCTGAACGCATGGTCCGCGCTGCCGCCGCACGACTACAAACCGCTCATCGCCAAGTACGGCGACCGCTTCCAGATGCAGGACCTCGACCAGGTCAAGCCGATTCCGTCCGGAATTCTGGGCTCCATCCACCTCGTCACGGAAGGGGCACAATGACAACGCGACTGCTGCTGGTCAGCACACTTCTTCTCGCGTCAGCGGGCGCCCAAACCACCACGCCCACCTATCCGCTGCCCACGCCCGCGCAGCAGAAGGGCATCGACGGGGACATCGCGCGCCACTTCGGCGATGCGCCCGCGGACCCCGGCCCGCTGGCAACGGACCTCTCGCCCGCGCTCACCCCTGCGGCCATTGACAAGGCCACGCGCAAGGTCGCCGACTGGGAGCTCGCCGTCGCTCAGCCCAACTTCGACCACAACTGGACGTGGGCCGTGCTCTATGACGGCTTTCTCGCCGCGTCCGACTCCACCGGAGATGCCAAGTATCGCGACGCCATGACCGCCATGGCTACGCAGTACAACTGGGCGGTGCGCAGCCGCATGCCCGGGGCCGACGACCAGAGCATCGGCCAGGTCTATCTCGATCTCTACTTCAAGGCCAGGGCCAAAGCCACACCGGAGATGATCGCGCCGTTACGCACTGGGCTGGACTCTGTCATCGACCTGCCTACCGTGCGGCCCAATGATCCGCGCATCCCGTGGTGGTGGTGCGATGCGCTCTTCATGGCGCCGCCGGTCTGGGTGCGCATGTCCGCAGCCACCCACGACCACAAGTACATCGACTACATGAACACCAACTGGCAGCGGACTTCGGATCTGCTCTACGACAAGGACGAGCACCTCTACGCCCGCGACGCGACATACATACCCAAGCGCGGCCCCAACGGCAAAAAAATCTTCTGGTCACGCGGCGAGGGCTGGGTCATGGGCGGCATCGTGCGCACATTGGAGTACCTTCCCGCCGACGACCCGCACCGGCCGTTCTACATTCAGCAACTGCGTGAGATGTCCGCGCGCGTCCTCCAGTTGCAGCGCGCCGACGGCCTGTGGCCTGCATCGCTACTCGACCCGGAAGACTATCCTCTTCCCGAGGTCTCCGGCTCCGCGCTCATGCTCTATGCGATGGCCTGGGGCGTCAACGAAGGCATCCTCGACGCGAAGGTCTACAAGCCAGCCATCGCCAAAGGCTGGGCCGGCCTGCTGCATCACGTTTATGCCGACGGCCGCCTCGGCTGCATCGAGCAGACCGGAGCCGAGCCCGCCTACTACCTGCCTGGTTCCAGCTTCAACTACGGCGTGGGCGGCTATCTGCTCGCTGCCAGCGAGATCAAGCGCATGGTCATCGAGGACCCGGCTGTAGGTATTCCGGTGGTCAACACCGACCCTGCCTTTGACGCCCACCTCAACCTTCCCGTGCCGAAGAATCCGAAACTTCCCTCGCTGATTCTGGTTGGCGACTCCACCGTGCGCAACGGCCGCGGCGACGGCGCCAACAACCAGATGGGTTGGGGCGAGCCACTCGTGGGCTTCTTCGACACCAGCAAGATTAATGTGGTCAACCGCGCCATCGGCGGCCTCAGTTCGCGCACCTACATTACGCAGGGCCATTGGGCGGACACCCTGCCGCTCATCAAGCGCGGCGACGTGGTGCTGATCCAGTTCGGCCACAACGATGCAGGCGCGCCCGACGAACCCACTCGCGCCCGCGCCTCGCTGCCCGGCATTGGTGACGAGACCGCTGAGATTCAGAACCCGCTCCTGCATCGCCATGAGACGGTCCACACCTTTGGCTGGTACCTCACCCGCTACATCCAGGACGTCCGCGCGCGCGGCGGCAAACCGATCCTCTGCACGCTCGTCCCGCGCAAGATCTGGCAGGACGGCAAGATCGTCCGCAACGCCGACACCTATGCCGGCTGGACGCGCCAGGTCGCTGCTCGCGAGCACGTTCCGGTGCTCGACCTGAATGAGATCATCGCGCGCCGCTATGATGCGCTGGGTCCCGCGGCGGTCGAGCCGCTCTTCGGCGACCCGCACACCCACACCACGCTCGCCGGCGCGACGATCAACGCCGAAAGCGTCGTCTCCGCGCTCAAGGCGCTGCCCTCCGACCCGGTTACGAAGGACTTCTCTGCGGCGGGTAAGGCTGTCCCGCGCTACGCCGCCAACTAGCCGCGCTATAATCGTCTCGTCGAGCGGGAGTAGTTCAGTGGCAGAACGTCAGCTTCCCAAGCTGAATGTCGCCGGTTCGATCCCGGTCTCCCGCTCCAAAGAGAGTATCTGTAAAGCAAAAGGCCGCCGATACCCTCGGCGGCCTTTGTCATAATTCCAATCGACCTCACGGCCGTGTGTCGTCCTGCCCCTTCACCGCGGCTGTTTGAGTCGTCTTCAGCTCGCTGGGCAGCTTGTGGTCTTCCAGCGCCTGCGCCTCAGGCATAAACGTCAACGCCTTGATTACCTGTGGGTCATCCTCAGCCCGTACCTCCAGGCCTGTGGACTGTCCGAACTGCGTGGTGAACAGCTCCGCCTTGATGTTGGACTTCACCCAGTCGAGATTGGTCGTGAAGTCTGCATCGGTGTAGTCGACCTTCTCCGTCTTCAGAAAGTCCTTGAACTCCTGCAGCAGGGCATCGTCCACCACCAGGTCGCGCGCGACCGTGTGGGTGGCCAGGTAGTGCTTGGTGAAGTCGAAGAAGGCATAGTGCTGCAGCAGACTGTCCTGGAAGACGCTGTCCTTGGGCTCGTCCAGCTTCTCATCTGGAGTGATGCCCCCGCCGCCGTAGACGGTGCGTCCGGCATCGGTCAGCTTCACCTCTTTATTCGAGTTGTCCGCGGGCTTTGCATCATCGCGCACGTAGTAGTAGTCGTACAGCGAAACGCCGTTGTAGTTGCGCTGAATCAGCCGTCCCGAAGGCGTGTAGTAGTGGAAGGTCGTCAACGCCAGACCGCTGTCCTCGGCGATGGGGAACACGGTCTGCACCAGTCCCTTGCCGAAGGTCGTCTCGCCGACGATCAGCGCGCGGTCGTGGTCCTGCAACGCGCCGGAGATGATCTCCGCTGCCGATGCCGTGTTGCGATTCACCAGGATCACGATCGGATACTTCGCATCCGACCCGCTCGGCGCGCGATACACCTGGTCAGGGAACGCCCGCCCGCGCTGCGAGACCACAATCTGGCCCTTCTGCAGGAACTTGTCGCAGACGTTCACGGCCTCATTCAGCAGGCCGCCGGGGTTTCCGCGCAGGTCAATCACTAACCCGTTTAATCCGGGGCCGAACTTATCCAGCGCCTCCTGCACCTCGTGCGAGGTCGTCTCCATCTCGTTGGTGATGTGGATGTAGCCCACGCCCGGCCGTATGAGAAACGCAATGTCCACCGAGTAGCGCGGAATCTCATCGCGGATCAGGTCGAAGGTCAGCGGCTTAGCCACGCCTTCGCGGCCCATGGTCACGCTCACATGCGTTCCGCGCGGGCCCTTCAGCATGGATGCCACGCCTGAGGTGTCCATTCCGTCGGTCGACTTGCCGTCCACGGAGAGGATCACGTCGCCCGGCCGGATGCCGGCGCGATACGAAGGTGTGCCCTCAAACGGCGCCAGCACCACGATCTTGTTGCCCTGCGGCTGGATCTGCATGCCCACGCCGTAGTACTTGCCGTGCTGGTCCTCGCGCATCTGCGCATAGGCCTTGGGGTCGTAGAAGTTCGAGTGCGGGTCCAGCACGTGCAGCATGCCCGGGATCGCGCCATCATAGATCGACTTGTCCACCTGGTCGCTGTTCAGCTTGTCGGCGTAGTTCTGCTCCACCAGAGAGTAGACATCGGTAAACGACTTCATCGAGTCGCGCAGCGAGGACTCGTCGCTGGCCGACTGCGCGGCCACGCGGCCGCCCATCACCGACCCGGTAAGCCCGCAGACGGCGAGGAAGATGCTTGCTGAGAAGAGTGCACGGCGTGTGGAAGGAACCATAGGGGCGGGGAGACCTCGCAAAGGGGTAGCTACGTGAAAAAGGGCCGCTGAAACGCGGTCGGACCTGCCGCGGCAGCCGGGTTGAGCCCGCCACTGGCAATTGGACGGAGTATAGCACTGCGCGGTTAGCCGGGGCATCCCCACGGCGGCGCTCCGGGCGGGTAGAATGGTGAGGCCAGCGCTGCTGCCAAAGCACCTGCCGCGTAAGGAATTGGATGACCGAGAAGCACACACGCACCACCCATATAGGCCAGGGCTCGGCCCTCATTGCAGCATTGTTGTTTGTCTCCGTCGCGGTGGCCTTTGCGCCCCGTGTCCTGGCGCAGGCGCAGCGACCCAGCTATCCCGTTCCCGGCGCCGGACTCGCCTCGGCCCCCACTCGCCAGCTCACGCTGCCGCCGCTGCCCACCCCACCCGCCATCACGCCCAACGGCTCCGTCGTGGAGGACGTCATCGCGCGCGTCAATGACGAGATCATCACCCGCAGCGAGTACCAGCGCGCCGAAGACCAGCTCCTCGAGGAGGCCCAACAGCAGGGTGCCTCACCGTCTGACCTCGAAGACCGCCGCCAGAACCTGCTGCGCGACATGATCGACCAGCAGCTCCTGCTCTCCAAGGGCAAGGAGCTCGACATCACCGGCGACGCCGAGACCATGCGCCGTCTCGACGACATCCGCAAGCAGAACCACCTTGACTCCATGGAAGCCCTCGAGAAGGCCGCCGAGCAGCAGGGTGTCTCCTTTGAGGACTTCAAACAGCAGATTAAGAACCAGGTCATCACCCAGCAGGTCGTTCGCGAGGAGGTGGGCAGCCATCTCAACCTCACCCACCAGCAGGAGCTCACCTACTACACCGCCCACTCCAAAGACTTTGAAGTGCCCGAGCAGGTGCACCTCAGCGAGATCCTGGTGACCACTCCCGATAACGCCACTGATGCGCAGATCGCCACCGCCCAGGCCGCTGCAGACGCGCTCGTCGCCAAGCTCAAGGCCGGCGCGAACTTCGCGGACCTCGCCAAGTCCTCCTCCGGCGGTCCTACCGCGTCCGCCGGTGGCGATCTCGGCGACTTCCAGCGCGGCAAGCTCGGCGACGTTCTGGAGAACGCGACCTTCTCTCTTCCCGCAGGCGCCAACACCCCTCCCATCCGCACCCGCCAGGGCTTTGTGATTCTGCACGTGGACAGCCACCAGGCCGCCGGCGTGCCGCCTCTGGCGGACGTTGAGCCCCAGGTGCAGGAGGCCATCTACGTCGATCAGCTCCAGCCTGCTCTCCGCGCCTACCTCACCAAAGCCCGCGAGGAGGCCTACGTCAACATCAAGGACGGCTTCATTGACACCGGCTCCAGCCGCAAGCAGACGCAGCCGGTCTATACCGCCTACTCTGCTCCGGTGGTGAAGAAGAAGGTTCAGAACCGGCAGCGCATGGAGCAGGAGCGCGCCGTTAAGGCCCAGGCTGCACTCGCCTCCGCGCGCGAAAAGGTCGCCGAAAAGCAGGCCGCCAAGGCTGAGGCCGGCGCTCAGAAGGGCGGCAAGAAGAACGCCTCCGCCACGGTCAAGCCGCCGAAGATTCGCCGCGAGAAGATCCGCTACGGGCAGGCCCCCACCAACTCGCTCCCCGCCGCCTCCGCGGACGTCGCCGCTGGATCGGGCACTGAGACCCCGGTAGTCGCAGGTCAGGCCCCCGGCGTCGCCATGGCGCCTGCGGATTCGGTCACCTCCATCAGCACCGGCACCGGCTACCAGAGCAATACGGATGACGATCCGCTCGCGCCCAAGAGCGCTTCAGATGGCCACAAGACCCGCTTCTCCTCCCGCGAGACCCAGGCCGAGGAGCAGCGCGCCAAACTCAAACTTGCCAAGGCCGAGGTCAAGGCCACGGACCGCCCCCTCGCCGCCACCCCCACGCAGACTGAAAATGAAAAGGTGCAGGCAGCGCCTCTTGGCCTGAACGGCGATACAGGAAAGAAAAAGAAGAAGCACATCAAGCGCCACAAGGGCCAACCCGTCGAGCGCCTGCAGGACAAGCCCAAGCCCGTCGATACCCAGACTCCTATAGCCCCCACGGTCAATCCCGCTCTCGCCGGCGGCGGCGCAGCCTCGTCCAGCACGCCGCCTCCGGCCACTACGCCGCAGTAAAACGGTTGTCAGTTCTTAGTTGTTAGTTATTAGTGATACTCACTTGGCGCTAAGAGTTGACGGTCGTTTGCCTGGTTTTTACTAACTACTAAGAACTGACAACTAACAACTTATGAAAGATTTCTACATCGCCGATGCGGCGCGCTTTGAGAACCAGGCCGTTACCAGCTTCTTCCTGCTGGCCGGCATCAGCGCGCGCGATCGCAAGGGTGGTGGGCAATATCTGGCGATCACCCTCGCCGACAAGTCCGGCCAGTTTGACGCTCGCATGTGGGAGGACTTCGCCGATGCGCTCGCCTCCTGTACCGCCGGCAGCTACGTCAAGGTGCAGGGGCAGGTCTCGAAGTACCAGGGCAAGTTCCAGATCACGCTGTCCAAGATGCGCCTCGCCGCGCCCATCGAGATCGACACCGCCGACTACATCCCGACGACGAAGTACGACATTCCCACCATGGCGCAAGAGCTGCGCGGCTACGTCGCGGCGTTCAAAAACCCGCACCTGCGCGCGCTGGTGCTCAGCTTCCTCGACGACCCAACCATCGGCCCACAGTTCATCGAAGCCCCCGCCGCCAAGCGGCTGCACCACGCTTGGATCGGCGGTCTGCTGGAGCATGTTGTCTCGCTGGTCCGCGTCTGCCTGGCCAACGCGCCGTTCTACCCCGAGGTCGATCCCGACCTGCTCCTCACCGGCGCCATCCTGCACGACATCGGCAAGGTCCGCGAGCTCTCCTGGGGCTCCAGCTTCGACTACACGCTCGAAGGCCAACTTATCGGCCACATCTCCATCGCCCAGGGCCTACTGCACGAAAAGATCGCGCTGCTCGACGCCGGAGGGAGCAGTGGGCTTCAGCCCACTGAATCGGGAATCGCGAAAGAAGGGGCTTCAGCCCCGGAGAAACTCGGCCCCTTCCCTCAAAAACTCCGCCTGCTGATCGAACACATGATCCTCTCCCACCATGGCAAGCTGGAGTTCGGCTCGCCCAAGCTGCCCATGACGCCCGAGGCCATGCTGCTCTCCGCGCTGGACGACCTGGAAGCCAAGTTCCAGGCGCTGCGCAACGAGTTCGCTGCCGCCAAAGCCGCCGGCCGTCCCGCCACCGAACCCACCGAGTGGGTCCGCAGCATGGAACGCCCCCTGTTCAACTCGCAAGACTGGCTTGCTACCGAACAACCACCCACAGACGACAAATAGCTACCCAAAGCCTGTCATCCTGAGCGGACCCTGAGCAAGCGAAGCGCGCCGAAGGGGGAGTCGAAGGACCCCCAAGGTGTCCGAATGGCTCATGCCGCTCGAACCTTTTCAACCACGGATGCCATACTGTTCACGCAACTTCCGGTGAATTGTGCAGACATCAACTTCCCTACGCCGCCACCCCTCTTACCCTCAGCTTCTCCATCCACGCATCCGACCCATAGCGGTGCTCCAGTAGGTGCGGCAGGTAATGGTCTACATCCAACTGCGGCCACGACAGGCTGATGCCCCCGCCCCAGAGCTGAATCTCTGCAAGCTGGCCAGCCGTCGCATTCTCCAGCCCCTGCAGATCTTCGCGTGGAATGATCAGCCTTCCACCCGTGCTCAAATGAATCACCACCGCGTCGGTCGCGCCGACGTACTCCGCCGACACCGCGCGCGGCTCACCTTCAAACTCCTTCGCCGCAACAAGCGCCTGGGCTATCTCTTCATCGGTCGTCAGGTCGTTAGGATGCCGATCCATGTGTCATCTCCCAGAGCATTCAATTCTGCTGCGTGGGCCGCAGCCATCGTTAGAATACGCCGAACGTCACTCTGTTTGGCATTGGAAGGCGTCACCGCCCGGCGTCGCTTGGACTTCGCGACCTTGTTGTCCGGGAGCAAATCAACGATCACGGTAATGTCTCCCAGATAGCCATGTGCGTGACGCGGAAGATGGTCCGCGACGAAGATAGAAAACCTCACGCCGTCATACGTCTTCGACCCCACACCACCAATCTAACTGCCGCATCCTGATACGAACAACACAAAACTCTTGACACGCCCGCTATAATAACCACATCAGAAGGCATCCGGCCCGGTCGCTTGTCCGGCGGTTGCGTTCTACGGCAGGTGGAGCTAAGTCCTTATGGCAGCGGAATTTGCGCGAAACGTTTGATTCCAGCCCTTTGTTTTCATCGCTTTGCCATCGAGATCCACCGCTAAGTCCTTTGTGCTGCGGAATTTGCGCAAAATAGGGGGGAGGGGGGAGGGCCACTATAATCAGGAGGACATGCTTCGTTTCAGCACAGCCGGCGAAAGCCACGGCGAATC
>Ga0302154_10002896_pt1 | contig 12774 bp, 8 predicted proteins | sample I_Bog_N2_3_FD_193507 | JGI IMG/M metagenome (GOLD analysis project Ga0302154, IMG submission 193507) | Peat permafrost microbial communities from Stordalen Mire near Abisko, Sweden - I_Bog_N2_3 | ecosystem: Environmental > Terrestrial > Soil > Wetlands > Peat | place: Sweden: Abisko, Stordalen...
GGGAGGGGCTGGGTGATAGGGGATTGCTGGGCGTACGTGGTCGTGGAGAGCAGAAGCAGGAGGAGGGCGAGGGAGCGTTGGCTCATGCTGCACTATAAACCGGGGCGGTGGAGAAGGTTGCTGGTGGCTTTCTTCTTGGATGAGACTAAAAATGGGCGCTCGCTGCGCTCGGAATGACAGATAGAAAAGCAAGTGCAACGGCAAGTGCAAAAGCAGATCCCTACGGGATGACAGCCAGAACAGCAACAGCAAAGGCAAAGGCAACGGCAACGGCAACGGCAACGGCAGAAGCAAAGGCAAAACGCAAAGCTCGTAGCTCGTAGCAAAGGCATGGGAGGCAGGCGCGGGTGCCAGGGTTGTCCACTGCGCTGTTGAGCGAGCCGTTGGGATGGCATCATAGAAGTGTGGGTGAGACTGGGCACGTCGATTCAACCGATCTGGCGAGTGCGCCGAAGCCGATGCCGGGCGGGCCGAATGCGTTTGAGCCGCTGAAGATTCCGCTGTTCCGGGATCGTTGGGTGGCGTCGACGGTGTCGAGCCTGGGCACGTGGATGCAGGACACGGCGGGCACGTGGTTGATGACGGTGCTGACGACGTCGCCACTGCTAATTGCGCTCATGCAGACGGCGGCGAGTTTGCCGGTGTTATTCCTGGGATTGCTGGCGGGTGCTACTGCGGACATCTATGAGCGGCGCCGGCTGCTGATCTTTTGGCAGTGCTGGATGCTAGCCAGCGTTGCAGTGCTGGCGGTATTGACGTTTGTGGGCGTGATCACTCCGGTGACGCTGCTGGTGTTTACGTTCCTGCTGAACATCGGGTCGGCGATGAACAATCCTGCGTGGCAGGCGATTGTTCCGGAGCTGGTGCCGCATGATCAGATACCGAACGCCGTGACGCTGAATGCGGCAAGCAATAACATTGCGCGCGCGCTGGGCCCGGCACTGGGTGGGTTGATGATTGCGGCGTATGCGGTGCCTCATCGCGGGGCAGCGTGGGTGTTCGCGCTGAACTCGGCTTCGTTTGCGGGTGTGATCTGGATTCTGTGGAAGTGGAAGCGAACGCCGATCTTTCAGAGTGCGCTGCCGGCAGAGAGGATTGCCGGCTCGGTGCGATCGGGGCTGCGGTATCTGCGCTATGCCCCTGATCTTCAGGGTCCGCTAATTCGCGCCTTCACGTTTACCTTTTTTGTGAGCGCGGTTTGGTCGCTGCTGGCACTGGTGGCGAAGAGGGATCTACACCAGGGGGCGATGGGATACGGCATTCTGAACGGTTGCTTAGGACTGGGGGCGGTGGCAGGGGCTACGTTGCTAGCAAAGATTCGGCAGCGGGTGGATGCGGATACGCTGCTGTTGGCGACTGGTGTGTACTACGTGGCGACGATGGTGGTGCTGGCGCTGGTGCCTTTGCCGTGGGTGGCGATTGTGGCGCTGCTGGGCGCGGGGTTTGCATGGACCACGACGATGTCGACTCTGAATGTAAGTGTGCAGTTGAGCGTGCCGGCATGGGTGTATGCGCGCGCGCTGGGCGTTTACCTGATGTCCTTCCAGGGAGGGTTGGCGCTGGGAAGCGCGCTGTGGGGAGCGGTGGCACAGCGGACATCGACGAAGACTTCGCTGTTATGTGCGGCGGTCGGATTGGCGGTGAGTCTGCCGTTAACGCGGCGGTTTCATATCTTGAAGGGCATGCTGCCGGATGTGACTCCGTACAAGTGGAAGAGGCCTCTGCCGGGGTTCGCGGCTAATCCTGACCCGGATGATGGGCCAGTGAGGATCTCGGTGGACTATCGCGTGGCTCCGGAGGACTATGCGGCGTTTACGCGCGCTGTACGCAAGCTGGAGGGTGTGCGGCTACGCGGAGGCGCGGTGCGGTGGGGGATCTATCGGGATGCGGCTGATCCTGAGCATTTGAACGAGACGTTCATCATGGAGAGCTGGCTGGATTTCTTGAGGTCGCGGGAGAGGATGACGCTGGCCGATCAGGCGATCCGGGAACAGGTGAATGCACTGCATCGGGGGACGGAGTCGCCGAAGATTACCTACCAGGTGTGGGCGGGGTCATCCTACGCAGACGGCGAGGGTGCTTTGCGTGGTGACGTTCGGAGTTAGCGCGCGTTGGGGGAATGTTCGTGGGCTTCGCCGCACGTTCGTGTGAGTTGGGCCTTTGATCTTCGGTGGGTGGGCCGGCATCAAGCCACTCCACTTTGCGGCGCTGCCGGTAAAGATGCAGCGGGAGAAGCATTACATTTCTGCGCTGGCCGAGTTTAATAAGCCGAGGGGCGAGGAGTATCCGGGAGAGGGATCTGTAGATCGAGCGGGGGGCTTGGGCCATCTACTGATTAGCGAGAATTGCTGAGACTCGTGAGGAGAGGCAATGGCGTTTCGATGGGAGAAGTTGCGACAGCTATGGAGGTTGGTGCGGGAGAGCCATGCTGAGCCGATGAAGGGTGAGCCGCGTACGCCGGGGGGCGTGGGAGTCGAGGAGCAGGCGGTTACCTTCATTGGGCACTCGTCGTTTTTGGTGCAGATGAAGGGCCTGGGAGTGTTGATCGATCCGGTGTTTGCTACGCGGCTGATCGTGTTGCGTAGGCAGCGGAGGGCGGGGGTGCGGGTGAAAGACCTGCCGATGATCGATGCCGTGCTGCTAACGCATGCGCATATGGATCATTTGAACCGGCCGTCTTTGCGGGCGGTGGTGCGGGAGATGCGACGCCGGGGACGCGTAGCTCCGGTGGCGATTGTGCCGAATGGGGTTTCAGATCTGGTGGAGGACCTTGGGTTCTCGAAGGTGGTGGAGTTGCGGTGGTGGGAGTCGGCTGAGGTGCAGGGGCTGAAGGTGACGGCGACTCCGGCGAGGCACTGGGGGGCTCGGATGTTCAAGGATACGCATCGCGGGTTCGGTGGGTATGTGCTGGAGGCTGAAGGCGCGGAGAGCGTTTATCACTCTGGGGATACGGCGTACTTTGGCGGGTTCACGGAGATTGGGCGGAGGCTCGCGCCGAAGATCGCTCTGCTGCCGATCGGGGCGTATTTCCCGGATAGCTATCGGAGCGTGCATATGAGCCCCGAGGAGGCGCTGCAGGGGTTTTTTGATGTGGGTGCGGAGACTATGGTGCCGATGCACTACAACACCTTCAAGTTGGGGCGAGAGCCCATGGACGAGCCGCTGGCGAGGTTGTTGATCGCGGCCGAGCGGGCAGGAGTGCTAGCGAAGGTTGAGGCGCTGGTTGAGGGCGAGAGATTTCTGGTGGGTGGGGAAGTGCGGACGGTTGCGCCCGAGGTGCTCAGGCCGGAAGTGCGTGGGCCTGAGATTTACTCGGTGGGGTAGGCAGCCGCCTCTGCAGGTGAGAGGTAGTGCCGCGAGAGCTGCCGGTCTCTCCACTGTGCATCACAACAACAAGAGCGTGATGCTCCGGTCGAGATGACAGAACTCTAGCTGCTTCAACACTCCCCTGACATCGATCTTGCGAGCACAGCGCCGTGGCTAGGCGCTGTGCTCGTGACCGAAGGCCAGGTCGATGAGGGTTTTTTCTTCGAGCGCGTGGGCCTTGGCAGAGCCGGTTGCGGGGCTGGCGGCGGCGGTTCGCTTGACGCTGAGGACGGCGCGGTCGCCTGCGATGCGGCGCAGAAGAGGCAGAACGTAAGAGCGGGCTCCCATGTTGGCGGGCTCTTCCTGGACCCAGACGATCTCGGTGGCGGAGGGGTGCTGGTCGAGCGCTGCCTGCAGCTCGGCTTCGGGGAAGGGATAGAGCTGCTCGAGGAAGATGATGCCTACGGAGTGCTCGTTGCGCTTGGCACGCTCGACGCGGAGGTTGTGGCCGATTTTGCCGGTGCAGACCAGCAGGCGGTGAGGGTTGGTGACGGAGTTGTCGGGGAGAACGTTCTGGAAGTGGTCGAGCGCGAGGTCGGCGACGGGGGACATGGCGTCGGGGTGGCGGAGCATGGACTTGGGCGTGAAGACGACGAGGGGCTTGCGCCATTTGCGCAGGGCCTGGCGGCGGAGAAGATGGAAGAACTGCGCGGCGGTGGAGGGCTGTGCGACCTGGATGTTGTCCTGCGCGGCTAGCTGGAGGTAGCGCTCGATGCGGGCGCTGGAGTGCTCGGGGCCCTGGCCTTCGTAACCGTGAGGGAGGAGCATGACGAGGCCGGAGAGCAGGCCCCACTTGGCTTCGCCAGCGGAAAGGAACTGGTCGATGATGATCTGGGCACCGTTGGCGAAGTCGCCGAACTGTGCCTCCCAGAGGACGAGGGCCTCGGGATAGTCTCGGGAGAAGCCGTACTCGAATCCGAGGCAAGCCGCCTCGGAGAGAAGGGAGTTGTAGACGGACCAGCGGCCCTGGTTGGGGCCCATATTCCAGAGAGGGGAGACGCGGGTTTCAGTCTCGATGTCGATGAGGACGGAGTGGCGCTGGTTGAAGGTGCCGCGCTGGGAGTCCTGGCCGCTGAGGCGGACGGGGGTTCCGGCTTTGAGGAGCGAGGCGTAGGCGAGGAGCTCGGCCATGCCGTAGTCGAGGGGCTTGAGGCCGGTGCCCATCTCTACGCGCTGTTCGAGGAGCTTCTGTACCTTAGGGTGTACATGGAAGCCGACGGGGGCTGTCGTGAGAGCTGTGGTCAGGGAGGCGATTTCGGTGGCGTCTAGTCCGGTGCGGGGGTTGTCGTCGGGGCGCAACGGGCCGCCGTAGTAAGGTGCCCAGTAGTCGCGGATGTCGAAGAGTTTGGACTTGCGCTTGGCTTCGGTGGCCGCCTTCTGCTCTTCGAGGAATTTGCCTTGCGAGTAAGCAATCTCTTTAGAGGGATCGACGCCGATTTGTTTGGCGTAGAGCTGGAAGAGCGGCGGGTGATCCTTGATCTTGGCGTAGCGGAGGGGCTGGGTGACGGTGGGGTCGTCGACTTCGGAGTGGCCGTGGCGGCGGTAGCCGATGAGGTCAACGACGACGTCGGACTGGAAGGTCTGGCGGTATTCGGCTGCGAGGGCCGCGATGCGGACGACGGCAGCAGGGTCTTCGGCGTTGACGTGGAAGATGGGGATGGGTAGGCGCTTGGCTAGGTCGGAGGCGAAGCGCGAGGAGTTGGACTCGCCAGGCAGGGCGGTGAAGCCGAGCAGGTTGTTGACGATGACCTGGATGGTCCCGCCGATGTTGTAGCCGTGGAGGGAGGCGAGGTTGAGCGATTCGGCCCAGATGCCCTGGCCGGCGAAGGCGGCGTCGCCGTGGATGATCATAGGCATGACCTGGCGGCGGGCCTGGAGGAAGTCTTCCTTGCTGCGGTGCTTGGCGAGGCGTTCCTGATAGGCGCGGGTGCGTCCCATGATGATCGGGTCGGCTGCTTCGAGGTGGCTGGGGTTGGAGGCGAGGTTGAGGTGAACAGTCTTACCGGTGGCGGTGACGAAGTCGCCGGTGGCACCCATGTGGTATTTGACGTCGCCTCCGCCGAGGGTGCTGCGGGGGTCGACGTCTTCGAATTTGGTGAAGATATCGCGGGAGGGGCGACCGATGGTGTTGACCATGACGTTGAGGCGGCCGCGGTGGCTCATGGTGAAGATGGAGCGGTTGACGCCTAGCTCTGCTGCGGTGGTGAAGAGTTGGTCGAGGAAGGGGATGAGGACGGTGAGGCCCTCGAGCGAGAAGCGCTTGGTGCCGAGGTAGCGCTGCTGAATGACCTGCTCGAAGAGATCCGCGCGGAGGAGGCCCGTGAGGATTCGGTCGTTAGGGATGATGGCAGTGGCGGAGGTGGGATCGACCACTGGGGCTTCGAGGCGCTGCTGGATCCAGGCGCGCTTTTCGGCGGAGGGGATGTGCATGAACTCGGCGCCGATGCTGGAGGTGTAGATGCGGCGGGCCTCCTGGACGTCGGGCGAGTCTTCGTCGGGAGGTGGGTCGGAGACGGGGAAGGGCGCGGGGGGAAGGAGCTGGCCGAGGGGGTCGAGGGAGGCTTGGAGATAACCCCAACGGCGAAAGAGGTCAAAGGTGGTGTCTCTGGTGGCGGCTGAGGTGGTTGCGCGGGCGATTTCTTGTGAGCTAGAAGGCATGCATCTATAGGATGTCACGGGTATGGGTTTGGACGCCATGGGAGGACAAGTGGGGGCGGCAAAAGCCTGCGGAAAGTGATACAGATCACAGACTGCGCCAAAGGAGAGGCGCGAGGATGAAGTTGTTGGAGGAATCACCCGATGCCATCGAACTCTCTCCCCGAGGCTGCGCAGGAATCACTGCCGATACCCTGCTCGTGTGACGGCCCGTGTGCTGGATACAAGACTCAACCTGGCTGCCCATCGCTGCTGGTACTGGCGACGCTGGATAAGGCCAAGAAAGAGCTAGCAGCTCTGTTGCAGGGGGCCGCTGCGTAAAAAATTGATCTTCACCCCAGTGAATTTTACTGTCGGCAGGACGGTAATTACTGGTTGCTGGAGCTCTATTCGGGATTCTCTTGGGAGAAAGGATCTCAGGATAGAGAAGTTGCCGCTCGAGGTCCCTCTCGAGCGGCAACTGAATTTAAGGGGAGAATTTGGGCGCGGTTCGATCGCGATCGGAGCTAGACGTAGCGGGCTTCCATCTGGATGGGATGGTTGAGGGTCATGCGGTCGAGGGTCTGGTTGAGTTGGCCATCGCGGCGGAAGCGGGTGAGGAGGCGACTGACGGTTTCGCGGGAGAGGCCGGCCATACTGCCGAGGTCTTCGTGGGTAAGTTGCATGACAAATGAGATGGGGAGGTTGGTGGGGGCAGGGCCGTTGTCGGGCTCGTCTACGCGGGCCAGATCGAGGAGAGTGCTGGCGAGCTTACCGGCGGCGGAGGTGTGGAGAGCAAGGCGGCGGGCGGTGAGGACGGCGCCGTTGTATTCGTGGGCGAGGGTCTGGGCGATGCTGTGGCCAACGTCGGGATAGAGGGTCATGAAGCGGATGAAGTCTGCGCGGGGAATGGATTTGATGACGCAGGGGTCGAGGGTTTCGGCGGTTACGCGGTAGACAGCGCTTTGGAGCAGGGCGGCTAGGCCGAGGAAGTCACCAGGGCCGGCGACGCGGAGGAGGAAGATCCGGCCTTCGGCGGAGGCGGCGACAAGCTTGACGCGACCGCTGCAGAGGATGAGGACCTGACTGGCTGGAGAGCCCTCGCGGATGAGGGTCTCATGGCTGTCGCGATAGTGACAGACGGCGACGGAATGAAAGTGGCGCAGGGCCGGAGCCGAGAGAGAGGAGAAGCACTGAGGGGCGAAGGTCGAGCAGTGAGCATCGCTGCGTGGACGAATCATGGAGCCTCCTGAGAGGTGCTTGGTGTGGGGCGAAGGCATCTCCATAGTCTACCGGGGCGATTTAGGGCGCTGTATCGCATTGACCACGTTGGAGAAATACTTCGCGGATGTACTGGTGGCAATCGGCGGATGAGGCGAGGGGTGAGCGCTGCGTGGTAGTCTGCGGAACATGTCTGAACATAACGACCGCCAGCGTGGCGGAGGTCGCTCCCAGGGTTTCTCGCCTATATCTTCCTCACAGCAACATGCATCATCGGGGTCGCATTCGTCGCAGGGTGGGCATGGGTTTGATTTGGCGCAGTCGGCGCTGGATGATATGCATGCGGCGGGATTCAAGCCGGAGTTTGGGCCGGGAGTAGAGGAGCAGACGGCGGCGATTGAGAAGCTGCTGGCGCAGGTGGAACCGAGGCCGGGTGTAGAGGATTTGCGAGGGCTGGGGTGGTCGTCGATCGATAACGACACATCTCGGGATCTGGACCAGATTGAGGTGGCGGAGCGCGTTGCCGGTGGCGTGAAGCTAAGGGTGGCGATTGGGGATGTGGCGGCGGCGGTGGATAAGGGAACCCCGATCGACCAACATGCGCAGGCGCAGACACAGACAATTTATACGGCGGTGAAGAATTTCCCGATGCTGCCGCTGGAGTTGTCGACGGGCGTGACGTCCTTGAACGAGAGCGGCGATCGGCAGGCGGTAATGATGACGTTCACGGTGGGACCGGACGGCGAGATGTTGGATGAGGGTGTGTCGCTGGCGGTGGTGAGGAATCGGGCGCAGCTGGCATACTCCCGTGTCGGACCGTGGCTGGAGAACACTGCGGGTGGTGTGGTGGATAACGATGTGTTGAGTTTGAGGTCGGATAGCGCGCGGGAACATGCTGCAGATGAGTCGCTTGGGGCAAGCACAATGGCTGGCGGCATTGCGGGTCTCTCCGCCACGTCCGCAAGCGCGGACTCTGGTCGAGATGACAATGTTGCGGGGTTATCGACTGGATGGTTGGTGGAACAGTTGAAGATGCAGGATGAGGCGGCGCGGGCGCTGCATGCGGCTCGGGTGAAGAAGGGGGCGCTGGAGTTCCACAAGTCGGAGGCTGATCCGGTGGTGGTGGATGGGCGCGTGATCGCGGTGAGTGAAGCGATTCAGAATCGCGCGATGAATTTGATTGAGGATTTGATGGTGGCGGCGAACGGCGTGATGGCTCGGGCGCTGCGCAACGGTGGGCGAAGCGGGCTGCAACGGGTGGTGAAGACGCCGGTGCGGTGGGATCGGATTGTGACGCTGGCGGCGGAGCATGGGGCGACGTTGCCTGCGGCGCCGGACTCTGTGGCGCTGAATAATTTCCTCGAAGCGCAGAGGGCGTCGGATTCGATTCATTATCCGGATTTAGCGGTCGCTGTGATCAAACTGATGGGACCGGGCGAGTACATGTTGATGCGGCCGGACGACGATCCGACCGGCCACTTTGGATTGGCGGCGCGGGACTATACGCATTCGACGGCGCCGAATCGACGGTTTCCGGATCTGGTGACGCAGAGGGTGCTGCATGCGATGGCGAAGGGAGAGCCGGCGCCTTATAGCGATGGCGATCTGACAGCGATTGCGGCGCATTGCAATGATGCCGACAAGGCGCTGCGGAAGATAGAGCGCACGATGCAGAAGAGGGTGGCGGCAGTGGCGATGGCGCCGCATCTTGGCGAGGTGTTCGCAGGAGTGGTGACGGGGTCGAGTGACAAGGGAGTGTATGTGCGCGTGATTCAGCCTCCGTTTGAGGGGCGTGTGATCCAGGGCGAACAGGGATTGGATGTCGGCGACAAGGTTAGTGTGAAGCTGCTGCACACGGATCCAGCGCGAGCGTTTATCGATTTCGCGAAGGTGGGGATGCGGGCGGTTGCGCCGAGTCCGAAGGCGGCTGGGGCTGCTGCGGGGCGTTGAGGAGCTTGGGGTCGTGGAGTAGCTGTTGCATGTTGGCGTAGACGGCGTTGGTCCAGCCGAAGCCGATGACGTTTTGCTTGTAGCCGGCGGCTACGGCAACGTTGGCCGAGCCTTCGACTACGTTGTACTTTTCTCGGATGGTTCCGTCGTGGGCGTAGTTGACGGCGACGGTGTTGGTAAAGTGGCGGGCGATGGTGAGGGCGTCGCCGATGTAGCCGTAGCGGATGAGGCCGACGATGGCGAGCCAGTTGGTGGGAGCCCAGCCGTACGGTTCGTCCCACTGCTCGCCGGAGTTGAAGGTGCTGGTGGCGAGACCGCCGGGACGGGCGAACATGGGGAGGGCGGCGACCATGCGCGCGGCTTTTGCGGGAGGAGCGATCCCTGCCCAGAGGGCGTAGTACGTGGAGATGAAGGGGTAGGTGGAGCGCCGATGGGTGCGGAGGTTGAGGTCGTAGTAGAGTCCGGAGGTTTCGTCCCACATGAGGCTGTTGATGGCGTGAAGGCGATCGCCGGCGGTGCTGCTCCAGATGATGGCGTTGGCGGAGTCGCCGAGGGTGGCGTGGATGAAAGCGACGTCCCGCTCGTACTTGTAGAGGAGGGCGTTGAGGTCGAGGGGAGCGTAGTCCTCGGTTGATCCGCTGAAGGGGCCAAAGCGGAAGCTGGTGTCGAAGCCGGACTCCCGCATGGCGCGATCGCCTTCGTAGAAGGAGGGCGAGAGGATGTGACCTTCGGCGTTGGGCTGCTTGCAGGTGGTGGTGATGCAGGCGGGGGTGGGCTCGAGGTAGGTGGAGTTGACGTAGGAGGGGTGGGAGAGGAGCCAGTGTATGACGGTGGTGTAGTAGGTGCTGTCATCGCTCATCTCGGGGACCGGCCCATCGTCGAGATCGAAGTAACGGGAGAGGCCGGTGGCGAGATCAAGATGTGGCTCGGTGATCCAGAGGTTGTGATCGTGGATGAGGTAGGGAAGAGACTCATGGAGGAAGTCGTGAGCGGCCTTGGGATCGGCGGGCAGCTCCGCGTCATAGACGGCGAGGACCATTGAGGAGAGAAAGGGCGGCTGCGAGCGGGTGAGGTAGTAGGTGCGATTGGCATTGAGGACGGCACCGTAGTGATCGATCTCGTAGAAGAAGTTTTCGACGGTGCCGCGGGCGAGGTCGACACGATGGTCGAGAAGCTCGCCGAGCAGGATAAAGTAGCTGTCCCAGCCATACATCTCGTTGAAGCGGCCGCCGGGAACGACGTAGGGATTGGGGAGATAAAGAAGGCCGGGGTTGGGGAGCTGGGAGGGGTCGACGTCGCCGAGATGTTTGATACGGCGGGGGAGATGGAGAATTTGGACGTTGCAGTGCTGTTGGAGAGCGCGGAGTTCAGGGGTGAGCTTCTGCTCCTCGGGAAGATAGAGAATGGGGGCGGTGAGTGGGTTAGTGGGGGCTGTGGTCGCCGGCGTCGTTGTGGTGGTGGCGGGGACTTTGATGTCAGGGAAGGACGAGCAATCGAGCATGGAGCGCTGGAGGCGGTCCCAGGATTGGTGAATGTAGGCGTCGATGGGGAGCTGCGCGGGCTGCTGGGCTGGGGCTGCGGCGGTAAGCAGGAGAGCAACGAGGCAGTAGCGAAGATGCATGAGAGTTACGATGTTACGCCGGGTGGATGGGATTGGGATTGAGGTTCGGAAACAGGCTCATGACGATGTGGTCATGCGTTGGACTCTGACGGATGGAAATTGGAGCCGAGGTCTTTGCGGAGAAATAGGGTGGCCTGGGGATTTTGGTTGTAGCGTGGGCAGTCGACGTAGCCGCGGCGGCGGTACATGGTGATGGCGGACTGGAAGTTGTCCTTACTGTCGAGGTAGAGCCAGCGAAGGCCGGCGGTACGGGCGGTGTCTTCGAGGGTGTCCATGAGGCGGGCGGCGATGTTGCGACCGCGGAATTGGGGAAGGACGAAGAGGCGTTTGCACTCGGCGGCTTGGGGGATAGCGTCGAGGCTGCGGAAGAGGACGCAGCCGGCGATTTGTGCGGTGTCGGGGGCGGACGAGAACTCAGCGAGGAAGAAGCCGTAGGGTATTGGTTAAGGGTTGCGATGAGGGATTGCTCGTCTTCCGTGTGATGGACGTCCCCTTCGCTGTAGTAGAGCTGAAGAAGAGCGAGCAGGGAGGGAAGGTCGTTAGCCGTGGATCGGCGGATGCAGATGGCCGTGATGTCCGGTGAGGCGGGAGGCATGGTGATCCCTCGTCTAGATCCAATCTCCGTTGCGCATGAGGGGTTCGGCCGAGCCGTTGGGGGAGAGACCGTCGACGTTCATGGTGGGCCCACCGATCATCCAGTCTACGTGGATGAGGCTGTCATTGGCTCCCAGGCTGGAGAGCTGTTCTTTGGACATCTTGTCTCCTCCGATGAGGCAGGTGGAGTAAGCCTGTCCGAGGGCGATGTGGCTGGCGGCATTTTCGTCGAAGAGAGTGTTCCAGAAGAGGATACCGGACTGCGCGATGGGGGATTTGTGCGGGACGAGAGCGACTTCGCCGAGCTGGCGTGCGCCTTCGTCGGTGGAGATGAGCTTGTTGATCGCGGACTCGCCGGCGGTGGCGGTGGCATGGACGATGCGGCCATCCTTGAAGGTGCAGCGGATGTTTTCGATCAGCGTGCCCTGGTGGGAGAGTGGCTTGGAGGCGGAGACGTGGCCGTTGACTCGGGCCTTGTGAGGAGTCGTAAAGCACTCTTCTGTGGGGATGTTGGCATTGCAGTAGAAGCCGTTGCTGGCAGTGGAGCCTCCTCCGGCCCAGAGGTGCTGGTCGGCGAGACCGACAGTGAGGTCGGTGGCGTTGTCGGGAGTGAAGAAGCGGATGGAGTGGTAGCGCTTGTGGTTGAGGAAGTCGACCCGCTGAGTGAGATTGGCGTTGTGTCGCTTCCAGTCGGCGATGGGGTCGTCGCCTGTGATGCGGGAGGTGAAGAAGATGGCCTCCCAAAGATTGTTGAGGGCAAGTTCGGGAGATTCGTTGGGGAAGACGAGAGATGCCCAGGCGGGAGTGGCGGCGGCGACGATCGTCCAGTTGATGGCGAAGCGGGTGATGAGCTCCATGGCGGGCTTGTAGGCCTTGGACATGGCAGTGTTGGCTCGCGAGACTTTGTTGGGATCCTGGGAGGCGAGCAGGGCGGGGTCGGCACCGGTAATGCCCATGCGTGCGGCGTTGGTTTTGTAGGCGGCGGCGAGGGCGTCGTAGTACCAGGTGGGAGCGTAGTCGAAGCTGCTGTCGGGTGCGTTCTGGTAGCGGGCGAGCGTGGCGGCGTCATCGGCGTAAAAGGTGGTGACGAGCTTGGCTCCGGCTTTATAGGCTTGCTCGGTGATGCGGCGGACGAGCGGAACGGCTTCGAGCGGAGCGGTGATGACGAGCTCCTGATCAGGCTGGAGGCCGGCTCCGACTCGGACCGCGACTTCGGCGAGGCGGTCGAGCTTATGGTCGAAGGGGAGGAGCGCGAAGGGAGTATGGGCTGTGACGGTTGCAGAACTCATGATGTAAGGGTAGGCGGGGGAAGAACATACCGCAAGTGTCCTTCGCGGACGGCGAGTGTTGATCGTGGCGGGATGAGTGGCTTAGGCTGATTCGGCGAG